>Ga0179591_1257494_pt1 | contig 12148 bp, 12 predicted proteins | sample CZOMad2_1_08_16f_FD_182891 | JGI IMG/M metagenome (GOLD analysis project Ga0179591, IMG submission 182891) | Vadose zone soil fungal communities from Angelo Coast Range Reserve, California, USA - CZOMad2_1_08_16fungal (PacBio error correction) | ecosystem: Environmental > Terrestrial > Soil >... | reverse complement strand
TGACGATTTTGTCGCCTCTGCGGGATCTAACGGTCTTCACTGATGTAGGGATGAAGTATGAGCCTGATGTGCAAAATGACCTCGACTGCCTTCGCTCGCGTGAGTCCCACTACTCTAGCTGTGAAGATTTTCGAGTTTGTCGGGGTCGTGATCCTTTTGACTTTGGAATGATTTGCCCCCATTCCTTGATCTCCCTTTTGCAACTTTCTCGTTTTCACTTCCTTGCACTTTTTCAAGACAATCTCCCTCCTGTTTTTCTGGCTGTTCGTTTTCCCCCCCCTTCTTCTGCTTTTGCGGTGGTTTTTCCCTACTTTTTTCGCTAGTGAAGTACTCTCTTTAGGCGGTTGCAGAAAATGTGTAGATTCTCGCTTTTTTTGCGGGTACCAGTCCCGACCGATCCCATGTCTTTCCCGTCGTTCATCGTTTTTTAGCATCGCGATTCCCCCTTGCTCGACAACATTACCCCAATCCCTCACCCAGTCATTCGGGCGCGTGCACTCAGATCGCTCCCCCCTTTCTACGACATGGGCCTAATGTCCCCGTATCCTTTCGGTGTTCTTCCGGCTTTCCGTCGACCACCCAAAAGCGTCCTCCGGGTCCTCCCAACGGATTGAATTCTCATGCTCTTCTTTCCTTTGTTTTTGCATGGTGCCACCGCCCATGGTTGACCCACCCGAGCATTTTTAGGTTTTTTCCTCTGTACTTCCTGATTTCTTTCCCTCTATTTCTCGCTTCTGGGTTCTTTTTCCCTGTTGCTGCCAACCCCCCCTTTTCCCCGCGAGGAACCGATCTGACTTCTTAATATTGTAGTTCCAACTTTCAGTTTGACACCGATAGACCACCCTCTTCACCTTCGTTCTTTGATTTCTCTCTCCTCTCCTTTTTCCTCAGGCCTTGGAGGATATCCCTTGCTTAGTGTCTTTCGGACGTTGTGTTGGGTCGCCGCACGCCTGTTTCGCTCCCCTTGAGAGCCGGACAAGGGGAACGTTCCCCATGTTCACTCTGAGTCCCCCTCTTTCACCTCGTTCTTCCTGCACTGGATCCCCCCGGTGCACTTTTTCCCCCTCAGTCCGAATGTTGAGAAATTTCTGTCTTCGGCTTCTTCGAAGGGTTTTTTTATGTGTCTCCTTCCTGCTGCAGACCGGATGCCCTCTCTTTGGCTTCATTTCCCTCCTTGTTTTAATGACTCTTCCTTTCTTGAAGAGCGTTTGAGCTCTGCCTTCCCCCTCTTGGCCACTACGCAGTACATGACTTTTTTCCTCATATTTTGGGTCTTTCAGGACCCCCCTGTTTCTTTAACTACTTCCTCAAGGTTTTTTCTTGTTCTTTTCGTCTCCCCCGGCCCAATGAGTTTTTCTCGGCAGCCCTTGGCCCTGCGTCTGAGGCGCGCCCAATCTCGTAGCTCGGGTCCTCTTACTCAACTCGCATTTTTTTACTGCTTGCATTGGAGTCCATCCTTTCTTACCATTGTCTCCTTTAGGCGTTCTGTTGCATTGATTCGCTAATGCTTTCTTCGATTCTTTTTCTTCCTTGTGGCATTCCGTCCGCTCACCACCGGAAAGGTCTTTCGGTGTGGAGGCTTGCTGTTGCTACACCCTGGCCCTCCCATTCTTGGCTCTGTACTTTGAGCCCGATTTCGATTCCCCCTTTTACTCCAGCTTTTACTACCTGGGAGTGACCATTTTTTTTAGGTGCTATCATTCTCTCACAAGCAGCAAACAGCTGCCAATCTTTTCTATTCGTTCGTGGATTTTATGTCAATTCGCTTTCTTCTTTTTCCTCTTTAGGAACACGTTTAAAGTAGTTTTGGCTTTCCAGAAACCCTTTCCTTATTGGTTTGTGGACGGTTTTCTTTTGACTTTATTCCTTTTTTCAATATGTTGGACGTGTCTGCAATTCTTTCTGCACTTCTAAACTGAAGAGTGGTCTTATGTCTTAAGTTTATTTTATCCCTTTTCATTTTTGCTCTTTTTGTTGGATGACTGTCTACAATTTTTATTTTTTTCTTCCTGATCATTGTTGTGCATTTGAGGGGTCTTTGCGAGCCTCTCTCTCAATATAGAAGTAGCCCCAGTTTCATGTATGGACCCCCCTTCTAGTGCTTTTCTTTTTGTGATGACACCGTTCTTTATTACATTTTCGTTGTTTTTTGTCCGCCTAGTCCTCCCTTTTTTTTCTCTTTCGACAACCCTCGCCCCCTTGTTTTCTTTTCTCCTTATGTACTTCTGAACCTCTAATTTCGTTTTTCATTCCCTTCTGGCCCCCTAGCGTCCGACCTGCTCTTTCCATGCACCAGCAGTTAAACTGGCTATTTTTTTTCACTAGGTCTTTCCTCTGGGCCAATCCGCTCTTTCACCTCCTCTTCTGCTCTAACTGCGCCCCCTAACTGTTTTTGTGTCACATTTGACCCTCTCCGAACGATCCCCCCCAGATGTTACAAACCGTCATAGCCCCAGTATTCCCTCTTGATCTCTGAGCAGGCCCTTAAAGAGTCATTTTCCTCTGTTCGGGACTTTAGAGTCCCTCTTCGTATGGGCCTCTTACTCTCCCCCACCCACATTCTGTTCCGGCCTATGTGGAGGGACCTTTATGAATTCATTTTTTCTCCTCCAGTGCTTCTATTTTCCTGTATGGGGAGACCATGGCGCTTTTTTCCTTTGCGGTTGCCTGAACTGAGGCCTTTGAACGCTCGTGAGTTTGTTGTGCCGCTGTCTGGTATTGCCTGAACAATCTGCTCTCCCTTGACTCCCCACATGCTACCGCCCTGGCTGCGGCACACAGCCAGTTCCCAGCAGAGCCCTCACGCGTTTTTGATCGATGTTTCGCAATTCAATGAATTTCCCCAGAATGGTAATGATTGTGTCGATTCCCCAGGCTGGTCTTTCTGATCTTCGAGCATTTTTTTCGTTTTCATTTCTCGGCCTTTTTTCTCCCTTTCTAAGTGGTTTTAGAGAGATTCACCGATTATCGGTTCTCCCCTCCTTCGTGGCCAGTTGCTGGAGGGGTCAAAAAAGCGTGTCGTTAGGGTGTTCATTTTTGGAGCACGGCTAGACACAAGAGCGTGGTTTTTGCTGATTCGGGTGCGTGGAAGTTTGTTTCATCCGAAGAAACTGAGTTTCTTCGAATTGGCTTCCCGGCTGGCCCTATCTGGTCCGGACCCTTTCCCCCCCCCCCAGACCTCACTTTCCCCGACTCTCCCTTTAAAGCTAACCTGAGTAACTGGCCGCACGAGGACGCGGCCCTCCCTTTTTCCTGGCATAGACAAGTTTTGTTCTTCCAACAGGCCAGATACGTGAGGACGCGCCCAACCCGTTACGCCCGGCTCGTTTAGTATTTTTGTGAAAGATTTGAAAGCCCCCCCTCCTGATTAAAGTCGTTGAGTTCCTTTTTAAGAGGAAATCGTTTCAATTTCCCTTTTTATGATACTGGCACAGACCATGTAGAGGTGCCACCTTTGATAAGTTCTACCTAGACCCTATAAACATTCAGCTTTGGCATTTCTTTGATAAGTGGCCAGCGTTCTTTTTTTTACTCGTTCCCCTGCCGTGACAGTTCCCATACCGACGCCCCATGTTCTTTCAGACCTGCTTCTTCTCCTTTTGCATGGCCCTGCCAATGCCCCCATTCCCCCCTTCCTAAAGGAACCGTCGTTTCTGCCGCTTGCGTCTTAACGAGGCGCTTTTTCATTTCTTTTCCGACCACTAATAGTTGCCTCTCTTTCGTCCTCAGGTTTATTTTGAACGGTCACCCCTTTCGTGTTGTCGTTTGATCCCCGACTCCCTCATTGGGTAGGTCTCCTTCTTTCCTTCCGACAAATAAACCCTTCGTCCAAAGGTTTGTCCCGCGGTCTCCCCCTTCCCCCTTGTACTGTGTCCCCTACATTTTCCCGTTCTTTCCCTTCGAGGCTCCCGCCGGTAAAACTGAACATTCGCAATCCCCCCTTGAGTCTCATGAAACCCCTGGCGCATTTTATCCCGCGCAGACCTCGAGACCGGCCCCGTGCCCCTTTTCTCCGTTCACCCCCCCCCACCCCTTGGACCACCCCTTTGAAGGTCAAGGTTCCCATTTCTCCGTTTTTTAAACCCTTTCCCAAGTCCTTTAATTTAACACCCCCGTCCCCCCTCCCCAGCCGAGTCAGTTTGATTTTATCCGCTTATTTCCCTTTCAGCCTTATTTTCCCAGTCCTTCGCGACCTGTCCAACCCCCACTTTATCTTTTTCTCCACGCTTGGCCCTTTATTTCTTGTTTCTCCAGGCTTTTTTCCCCTGCCACCCCATTGCAAACATGTTTTTCCCCGTCAATGTCTTTAATGTACGTTTGAATTCTTCGACCATATTCAGTCATCACATGTTTTTTTCTTGTACTTTCTGAATTGGCTTCCGTAACATTCCCCATCCGCCTTTGGCCCTCCGTATACTTTACGTCTTCTTCTAGTGACCCTACCCTTCCGACAAACCCGCATGAATCTAGCTTCGCTTCCGGCCTCACTCCTTTCACGGCCCCGTCGAACTGTTCAGTTTGTCTCCTCTTCCACCGTGCACTTAGTGGGTTAATTGTTCCCCAACACTTTTTCAGAGTCTTTTCCTCGACTTTCCTCCCCCTCCGGTTATTTCCGAGTTTATCTTTGTATCAGTGCTCGCACTTCCTTCTCCTCGCTATTCCCCGACCTTTGGTCGGCTCCCATGAGAGTTGATGAACGGTGCCTTTTCTTTTTTTGCCAGTTTGCCGTTGCAGTCCGCGCTCTTAACGACCGCTCTCAGGCCCTCTGCATGCCTGCTCGCGTCCAGCTTATGTTTTCTGTTGCCAGTAGCATATAGTTCCTAGCCCTCCCCACCGGTTTTTTACGCATTTTTAATTCCCTTGCACCCCCTCTTCAGTGCCCTGTTTTTCCAACTCCCGCGGCTCTCCTTGTCCTTGTAGCCATGATGAAACGTGGCCTTTTATAGGGTTTTCGAAACCGGTCTTCGTTCTTTTTTTAAAACCCCCGTCCCTTCCCCCTTTTTAACTCGCTACCCTCTCCAGTAGCATTAGTTAGTTCCCTTTTCTTCTCCAAGCTCCGTCAGTTGTTTTCCTGGATCTAGTCCATTGTTTCCTTGCCTCTGACCGTTTCAAATACTTCAGCCTGGTCCCTCATCTTAGTCCTTTTTCGATCGGTTCCACCCTTTTTGCGCAACATTGAAGCACTGCGCCTTTCCTCCGCACGCTAGAAAGCCTTGACGCCTGACCTGCCTTCCTTTCTCGTGTTGCCATCCACCTGTGGGCGGTTTTCCCCCTTCACCACCCAAAGTCTTACTACACGCAATGGTTCATTTCCATGTCACGCGTTTGGTACCGTTTTTTTCTTTTTTTCCGTGGGGTTGCTTTAATTTCGGCGTTTACAGGCCTTGAGCGTAAGGCCACCCCCCGAGTCATGATAGGTGCCCCCGATGTCCCGCATGGTTTTAACTTTGATCGACTTTGAATTCATTCCCTCCCTTTTTTTTATTAATTGGGGTCACTTGGTCCTTTGCCGCGATTCCCCGCTTTTTTTGAATTCCCTGTTTGGGCTGCATTTAGCCGCCCGGACGCCTTCTCTTCATTACCCTTTTCTACCGGTTCCCCTCCTCCCAAACCCAAGCTTGTTTCGCTCGCGACCCTTTGCCCCTTCCGTCTGAAGAAGAAGCTGTCTTCCCAGCTCCCCTTCTTCTTTTTTCCTTTTCTTCTCCGGTGCTTAGCACTTATTCTTGCGGTTCCAACTTTGCACTTTCTCCCGGACTTTCCGAGCCCCCTTCCACCTCCAAACGCCTTTCCCTCTCCCCCTCCAGAACTTCCAAACTCTTCACTTGGCTTTTTTCTGCAACTTCTTTTTCTGCCGCGATCGGCAAGGTCTAGCCTTTTCCTTTTTTTTGCACTCGCTCATCGTCCCCTTCCCTATGCGTTTTATTTCGTCGATTTTTCTTCGTCTCCCACTTTCTTCGTTCAATCTTATTTCTTTCGCTCCTGTGTTTTTTATGAGATAATCGTCATGACGCAATCTTGAGCCTATTTTTTCGTCTTTTTGTAATGGCTCCCCGCAGTGAGGGTTTTCCTTCTCGCCCTCTGGCCCTTTCCTCAAATGTATCGAATTTGCCTTTTCTTCCAGGCGGCCTCTTCTTTTTTGAGAAAACCCTTGAGCTGAGAGTGAACTAGTTTGGTTGGCTTTTCTGAGTAGGTTTTTTTCTTTCTTTGGACCTTACCCCCCCCATTCCTTTTTTCCTAGCAGTTGCCCGATTCCCGTTCCCTTGATATTTCTCCTCACCGTCTCTCAATTCCAGGGTGACTTTGTTTGATCCCTTTCTATTTCGTGGAACTTTTTCTCGTTTGAAGCTAAACCAGTTTTTTAGATTTTGCTTTTACATCTGGGTGTCGACCCCAGGTTTTCATGACCCTTCGGCCTGAGTCCCCTTTGAACTACCAGAGATCCCATATTCATTCCCGTCACGCCTCCCGCAGGTAGAGCTCTGCCGATTTACATGAACCCCCCAGACAACCGCCTAGGGAAGTGTCCAATCCCCCCCATTTTTACGTGTTTCTCCCGTTCTTTTGCCGCTCCTCTCCATTCCGTTCCGGTGTGCCTTTCTGCCCTGCGCGAACCTTCCCCGAGTAAATTTTACCCCCTCCCCCCGCTTGACTGCTTTCATTTTTTTGGGATACGAATTGTTTGTGCATTTCCCTTGCCACCTCCCCGTTGTGAGTATGGCTTTGAAACCGAGCCGGTTTTTTTTCTCCGACTTGGATTGCGCTTGCGCGGGGCGCGCCCAGGCTTAAATTTTTCTCCCCCCAAGGGCAACCCCTTTAGGAAGTTCCTTGCTCTTGTCACTTCCTTAAGAGCCGGTCCGGTTTCTCGTTACTTTCCCCCCCTGACCTATGATCCGTTAAATCTGTTTCTGACCGAATTCGCCCCCTCCTATGTCTTTGGTTAGGCTATATGCGTAGTTTCTGCAGCCTGTTTTTCTTTCGAACGCACGCCTTTTTCGAAGCCACATTGAGAGCAAAGTACACTTTTCTACGTTTAAGTTTCCCTCTCCCCCCTTATCGGTTGAGGAAAGGGCATACCCCGCTGTCTTTTTTTCTCCCCCCCACTTCTAATTGCCCCTTCCTTTATAAAAGCAGCTAGTACGCCGAATCCCCTTCTTTTCCTTATATCTATTTCCGCTCTTGCAGCGCGTCTTTCCGAACGTCCCTGCCCTGCTTTCTTGTTTTTTTGTCCTGCTCTTTATTTTTCCCCTTGTGAAAGTGCCTCGTGTCCTTCGCAAAGTTGCCAATACGTTTCAAATGTTCCCCATAATCAATGGGTTTGCTTCCTGGAAACCCGTCTTTATAGTTTTAAATTATGCCGCTCTTTCTTCCGGCACAAGGCCCAAGCTTGCCTGGTACACTGCACCTTTGGGCTTTGCGTTTGTTCGCCTTCTCCCCCCCAAGAGGGATCAATGACGCTTTTTCCCCTTATCCCTCTCCTGTGAGTCCTGCATTGGTGCCAGCCTTCCTGGTCTTCTTTGGCTTTTTCCGGTCACTCAGATTTTTTTTTTCTCATGCGGTGTTTCTTTTGAGGCTTGTAGTTCTACGAATCGAACAGGATACAGGAGTTGTTATTTCGTTTCCCCATTTGAGGGACTGTCAGTCATCGGCACACTCAAGTCCAAGTCGGCGGATCCGGACAACCCTGGAGGTTGACGTCCTACAGATTTTTATAAGCCTGAAAAGCTACCACTGACGCAGGTAAGCTCAGGGGGGAAAAATGGGTGGGCGTTTTTCTCGCTCGCGCACCTCCCCGCAACGCTTTCACGCGTTTATCTGGATTGCCCTTCTTTTTTTAGGGAATGTTTTTGTCCCATGGTGTGAGTCATTGTCACGCAAATGGCTTTTGTTTTTGGAGCCAAGGTTTTTTAACCCTGGCAAACTTTCTGTGATTGTTTTTTGCGAGGGCTTTTCCCAATGTTTCCGTTAAGCTTCCCTCAGATGACGGCCCGGCCTGTTATTAGCTTTTTAGAGTGTTTTTTCCGTCTTGAATATTGATCACGTTTTTTTTGTTTTTTTCGTAGTTTTTGGCGTCGTGAGTTCTTGCTTTTCTCCTTTTTTTTGCCAGCACAGGTTTGCGCGCCTCTTCTTTTTTTCATTGTATCCACTTTTAGTCCCTCGCTTTCCCGCTAAAGGTTCCGTCTGGACTACCTCCCCTCCCCTCATGGGTTCACAATGTTCCTGGACCGTGTGCGCGGCGGTTTTGGGTCAGTCAGCATCGGAGACCCCTCGCATGTTCTCGTAGGTCAGAACCTCTTTTTTACGTTCCGTGAGATTCTTTTTTTCCAGATGAGGGATTCCCTTTTTTCTGACAGCAGCATCAGTCTTTGCGTGCATTCCCTTCGGTGCCCCCTTGACCTGCGTTGGCACCTGATCGGTTTTTTTGCTGCAAGCTCTTTTTAAAGCCCTCTTTTGTCGCCGGGTATGGTTCTGGTTTTTTTGGAAATTGTCGTCTTTGGAAAGTCATGGCCCAGTAGAAGAGGTGATCAGAGACGGGCAAAGCTTATCAGGCGCGTTCATTGTAGAAGCGAGGTGCAGTGGGGATTTCCTATAGAGGTCGTTACGCATTGACCCCCTTCTACAATGCGCGGTTGTCGGCCTTTTTCCTTCGGCGATTGCCCCCGTACGCTTTCCCCTACCCCTGTGTCTCAATTCTTGGGGGTTACCTATTCACCCGATTCGACGCCCTTTTCGTTTCATTCGGCGTTCCTCATTGTTCCATTTTGTGCGACAAACGTTGTCTGCTGCCCTGGCCCACGTGTTTTCCCCTGAATTGCGGCTCTCTTTAAGGTGGCCGCGTTGTTTCGTTAGGTCATTACTTTACGCCACTCTGATGCTCAGTTCATAAACTACCCCTCTCAATGGCGGTCTTGTGCACACCCCAGTCCCAAAGTTCCCCCTTTTCCCTGCCAGCACCGTGTTTATCTGATTCCGGCGTCCTTCCGGAGCGTTTCCTGCTTGGTGTCTGCCGTCAGAAGATGTTTGCTAAGGGGTTTTTCTCCTCCCCCTCTTGTTCCCATCCTATCTTCCTACTACGTTTGTTGTTGAGATTTTCCCCCGATAGTAGATTTCGGCCATCTTCTTTTTTGCGTACCGAGTGCTTTCGCGCTTCATTTCTTTTGTTTTCTTCTTGCACTCGCCCCGATCGAGTGCGTTTGTGAGTCCCTTTGCCTGGTAAAAGACTTCCCCCATTTTTTATGAAGGATCCGTTTCCCCCGCCCTCCTGCTTGTAAAGTTCATCAAATTTTGGGATTCCGCTTCCCCTGAAATCTTTCTTCGACGTGTTCCCTCTTTTTCAGTTCTGCGTTTCAAGTTCCCTTCTCCCCCCTTTTGTCTTCCCCCACAATCGGCAAGAGTTGAGTGACGCGTTCTCCGTTCTCTTCGTGTTCGAGATTTTTGAACTTCGTCCCCCGCCAAAGAATTCCTCTTTTTCCCCTCAGGGGGAGTTCTCCCTTAATCGGCCAGTCCTTCCGTCTATGTTCGCCCCCCCTTTCCCTTCGTTAGATTCTTTCTCACCCTGGCAGATAATAGCCCACTTCACAGGTTGATGACGCAGTGCTACCGTTGTGTCCCAGAGGTGGCTCTCTTACTTTCGGTTCTGATTGACACCTTGCCCCCGCAGCTGCCACTTTTTCCCATCCTTAGGTTTTCTTTTTCCCCACCCCACTTTGGTTGGCAGCCATGCCAATCTTGCTTTGCTTTTAGTCCCTCATCCGGACCTGCTTCTGTTGTCGTGGTTCAGTTTTTTGCATTTGAAATTTTCATCTTTCCCTCTTTCTCCTAATACGGGCTGAATTTCCACAGAATTTGTTTCCCTGTCCCTTTTTCACGAGCCCCACTGAAATTTTGTCCCGCCGGAGATAGGCTTTTCTCTGACCACTACAGCGTCTCCACCTTTTTTTCAATCAAGACTTCCTCTTTGCCCCCATCGCTTGCGTCTCCTGCCATTGCCCCTTTTCTTCGCGGCTTAGCTTTCGCGAGTCGGAACTCACCCCTTTTCGCCAGCAACCCCCCCTGGTTCCAAAAAGTGCTTCATTTCCCACCCCCGCAGACACTAGCTGACCCGGAAATTGCCCTGGTAATTGCTCCACAGGCACCCTCAAACGTTCAAATAACCTTCAGTTTTGTGCCTCTCTTTGCCACACTCACCCTTTTTGTATAAAATTTTCCTACTTTGCAAACACCAAAATTCAACCCCATCCCATTATGTTTGTCCCTGGTTTTTCTCATCTCTTGCTTTTTCCGGCATACATCCCCCTTCTGCGGCCCCTTTTCACCTCCACTGTCCAAGCCGAAGTCCCTGCCTTGGCACGTTATTTCTTTCGTCTTGTACTACCTTTCTCCTAACCCGGCCCCCCAAGTCCCCCCCCAATTTTCTCCCCCCCCCCTGTTTCGTCCTTCGTCCTTGGGCTTTTCGTTGTGAATTTCTACCTCCTTCTTTACTCCAGGTTGCCGCCTCATGCTGGCCGCTGTGAACGTTTCCCTTCCTAAGTGTCTCCACGACCACGATCTTACACTGCCGTGTGTCTTTATTTTTTCCCCCACGTCACATTTTTCATTGAGACCCCGCCGGCCACCTCCGTCCAGCCCCCCAGCCCAATGTTTTATATTTCTTTACCCATTCCCCTTCCGTAACCTCTTTGGTTTTGAGTAAAGCGTCCCCTCCCCCGAGATTTTGGATCCTTCCTCCCCGTTCAAGTGGATGTTGGGTCCTCATTATTTGCTCCCCAAATCTTGCCTTTTCTTATTTCTTTTGCTCCCGTATTTCGATGCCCGTTATTCCCGCCTTTTTCCCGTTCGGCTCCCATTTCTTGAGAAACCCTGGCTTCTTTTTTGCCTTCGATTTTTCCAACATCTTTTGAAGATTCGCGTCTTCATTACGAAGCTTTTAAGGCCCCCCTCTGCCCTGAATATTTGGCATTTCTTGCCAGCTTCCCCCTCCTCTCGATGAAATTCTCCCTTCACGAATTTTTCTCGCCCGTACAAGATCTGTGAGGAGTATCTTTTTTGTTACGACCCCCCGTCCCTTTCTCCTTTTTTGTTCCCAGCATCTCCATTTTTCGCCTGTTTTCCTCCCGTATAGAATCTTGAACCTTACCTTGTTGCTAGCTCTTTTTTTCTATGTTTGTTCTCCCTTTTTTTCCCCCCTTCCCCCCCAGACTCGCCCTTTCCTAAGATCTGCCCTTTTTTCCTGTCAATTACCTCTTCGATTCCCTTTCAATGCTCCGCGGTTTTTCAGCTGTATTCTTTTTTTTATCCGCTACCTGAACCCCCTCTTTTCCCTTAGGTCAATCATAACTTAGGTCGCTAGCCCCCCTTTTGCCCCCTGCCCCGCTCTTGCACCCCTGCTTGCCTTCGCCTCCCCTTCCTGAAGCTTGTGTTACTACCCCGGTGCAGTTGCCCATCCCCCTGTTTCCGGCCCACAACATTACCACAATTCGTATACCACTCCCCGAAGGCCTTCTTCATTTGTTGGATTAAACGTCCCCCCTCTTTTTTTTCCTGCAGAAACTATCACCCCCCGGCTTCCTGATACTAATTCCCACTATTTCCGGACGTTTCGCACACTTTCGTGAATGTCTCCCCCTCCTCATCTTTCGCCGCTTTCTGTTGCGTCCTTCGGCGCACTTGTCTTTTGCGCCTGCTTCCTGCGCCAGCGTGAAGGTGTTTTCTCTCATTGACTTCCAGCAGAGGCCCGTATCTTACCATTTTCTGCCCTTGGACGCTCAATCGCTTCCTTTTTGAGCTTTTTCGTCGCGCCCCCCTTTCCAATTCCGCCATCTCACCGCTTCTCATATGCACCCCCGTGAGATTTTTTTTTGACGGTTTGAGGGGCACTTCTTCTGCCTCCCCTGAGATCAGGTGAAAGATATCCCTTTTCCTTTTTGCCAATCCTTCCCCTCCACCTCACACTCCCCCCCTTGCACCAGAACTCGTCCCTCTCTTTTTGCTCATGATATGTTTCTGCCCAGTCTGCTAGTGTCCTTCCCGATATCGGTACGGCCTTCCCTTTAGGGCTTTTTTTCAGTTTCCCATCTTCCTCTGATCGCCTCGTTTCCCTCCCTTTCCCGTGATCCCCTTTCTTGCTCCCCCAAGTCCTTCGTCCTCTATT
>Ga0179591_1344097_pt1 | contig 12149 bp, 9 predicted proteins | sample CZOMad2_1_08_16f_FD_182891 | JGI IMG/M metagenome (GOLD analysis project Ga0179591, IMG submission 182891) | Vadose zone soil fungal communities from Angelo Coast Range Reserve, California, USA - CZOMad2_1_08_16fungal (PacBio error correction) | ecosystem: Environmental > Terrestrial > Soil >... | reverse complement strand
CTTCAGTTGCCAGTTTGGGTCCCTTCGTTCCACCCGTTTTTCGCCCTCTCCGCTGATTTTTCCCGTTTTTTTTAACTATTGCCCGAGCCCTGGATTTCCTTCCCCAATGACGCTGCCACTTCCCCTTTCCGTCCTCGAGGTGCCACTTTCTCATCTCGCAGCGAGATTAGTCTCTTGTTTCATCCCAGAGATGCTGGCTGTGGTTCTAGGAGGCTTCCCGTAAAGTCTCATCTGGTGGCTTCCCCCGACTTGTATCAGTAGCGGGCAGCCTTCTTGTCTGTTCACGCCTTTAAACGTCAGACAAATCTCTTCGATTTTCCTTTTTTAGCGCTGCTCCAGTGCTTCCCCCAGCCCTTGCCAGTCTAGCGTCCCCCTTCGTTCGAGCTCCCGACTGGCCCGCCCCGGCGAATCGGTTCCCTCTTTAGGCATCGTTTTCCTGGTGCCGTCGAGTCCTCCGTCGAGTCGGGTTTCTCTTCCATGTGCGGAGTTCGTGGACGCTTCACTGCAAAAGATGAGTTCCGGAGGCACCTTTTCCCCTGACTACTCATCTGGTGGGTACATACATCATTGTGAAGGGTACTTTCTCAGAGACGATCGGGAAGGCCTGCCTCCTTCGGTTTTCCAGACGATCGGACCTCATCTCGTTAGATTCCGGTCCCTACAGCTAGTGCATAGCCCTATAATCGTCAACTTAACCGGCTCTTTCATTCAGACCGCCTCAAGCCTGCTACCCGTCTGACTCGCAGGAGATTTTTCCTTTCCTAGATGAAGCTGCCGCACCGCTGAGGCCTTTAATGGTTGCTCCTTAGCTTCCAGTGATCTTGTTTGTCCATCCACCCAAGTGAACTTGCAATCGTTTTGGACTTACTTCCCCCCCTGACGCCCTTTCCCGCTATGTCCTTAGGTGGTGGACCGTGGTCGTTGAGGTGGACGATGTTTGCCCCTTCACGCCGGTCGCAGGCAAAAGAACAGCAATTTATGCGGGTTCTTCTCCCCCTTATCCCGTCCGAATCATAGTCTCCTTTTTTTTTTCTCAGTGGTCATGGTTGAGTTTCGGAATGCTTGTTCACCCCGCTCCTACTTCCCAACACGCCCCTTCTTTCTTTTCTACTTTTCCTTCTTATTTTTAACCCATCTTTTTGTTCCATATTTGCAGGCCGGACCATTTTCTTGCTGTTGTTTACGAAAGTCGTCCCCTCGTTCCATGGCTTGATTACTTGACTTCTGATGAACTAGTCTTCCTGATTTTTTTTTTCCCCCTACCAGCTGGCTCCGTCCGCCACTTTCGTCGCGGGGCCCGGCCCTATCTGTTCGCCTTTAAGCGTACCCACAGAGTGCCGTCTGCCTAATTTTTCCGCGCCGGTGCTTTAGGCATTCCTAGCGAGCGTTCGTTGGTCAAGGTTCCTTCTCCAAGTTCACCGCTCCACCTCCCTTTGGAGGCCGCCTTTTGTTGGTCCTGAACTTTTTTTTAAGCCCCAACTGTGTCTTTGTCCCTTTTATCTTGCCCTACGACAAAGCGGTCAGGTCTTTCAGCTGATCTAGCTTCAGTTTTCGCGGTTTCCCTTGATTTGTACCGCGTGACCTAATGCTCTCTGAGAAGACCAGTTGCACGCGACGATGCTTGCAATCTAAATTTGACCCCTCACGCTGCGGCTCGTTATTTTCCCTTGCCAACTGAGCTCTGCGTCGACTGATTCGGATTTTACTTTCTAGACGCTTTCTCGACGTTTGCTCGGCGTAGATGGCCCCCCTGGCGACGCATCCTGGCTTTCCTTCTTCGGTCTAGGCGGGTCGTCTTTGGGCCCCTTGTGATGCAAGATTTTTTTTTCGGTGCGTTTATTCGACCGTCGATCGGATACCTCTTTCCTCACGGAGCTGTTCAACTTTTTGATATTTCCAGCCGCGGCTGGGCGACGCACACTAATCGCGACCTAAAGAATCCCCTAGTGACCTTGCTTTCGGCAAGCGGTGTGTGGTCGACCTCGCTGACCCTCTCGTGAAGACAATAGCCCTGATTTTCCTTGCAACGTGGCCGGATACGGCCGAGGACACTTCAGGACTGTTTCCTTTTTTCCTTTTCACGTCTCCTAGAGTCTTTAGTTTTTTTTCTTCCCTCTCTGGTGGCCTCCCTGGATTTAGAGTGTTCCTGTCGTTCGGGGACCCTGATTCCCTGCGTGCTGATGCGCCCCGAACATGAATATGTTTCACCCGACGCTTCGGCTTTTCTTAAGGTCTTCATGAACCGACCGAACCCCTGAAAGTGCACGGCTGTTTCTTCGACTGGAACGGGCGCGTTCCTATTTCGACGTAGACTGGCCCCCTCTTCTTCCTTATTCTCTCTCGGCAAGCGCTTGATGTTCCATCCCCGACGGACTTGGCTGGCGTTTCGGAGGATTCCTTCCCTCGGGATCTCTCCCCCTTTCTTTTTTTTGTGGTTGCTCTCTCCTCGTTCGTAACTCTGTGTCTTTGTTTTTTTTGAGTTTACTTCGCCCTGTCCCCTATCAGCGCCGATCTCCCGTTCTTTCGGTTCCTATGTGGCCCTCTGGACGGCGACAGGTCTTTTTTTTTCGCCTTTCTTAGACATCCCCCCCGTTGCCCCTTTCTTTAGTTCCTTGTTTTTTCGGAGTATTTTTGACCGAAAGTCGTTCCTCCCCAATTTTTGCCCCCCCTTTGCAGGTTTTTTGAGAAGCAAATCGCGCATGATTGCTTTCACAACAACGCAATGAACTTCACTTTTTCCTGAGGGTCTCCCCCCATTTCCCACCGCCCAGACGCTCTGATTGTCGAGAAATTGACTCCGTAACAGTTGATGAACACTCGCTTGTTTTTAGTATTCCAAGTTGTCTTTGAGAGTTGCGTATTTATCTTTATGGCCCGTTTACTACGTGAACCGTCTTCCCCTTACTAGTGCCATTCGTATGCCTTTAGACCAGCCGCTTCTGTTGCCCGCAGTGAACGTCGCGTTCGGCAGTCTCTCTCCCTTATTTCCATATTTAGATTCGCCAAAGATAAAGGATTAAATTCCAGACGAGGTGAGCGCCTGAACATTTCTGATACGCTCCCTTTCTCAGCTGCCCGTTCCTGAGCCCTGTTTCTCCGCCGATCCTCGTTTTCCTTCGACCAGCTTGCCCCCAGTACCCTATTTGCTTTTTCTTTCTCTCTGAAGAAGTCTAGTACGTCTTTCGTAGTCAGTTTTTTGTCGGGCGATGCCGTTTTTTAAATCCTCGAATGGCCTTCTTCGAGCGCGGCCTGTCGTCGAAGACGCCGCATTCTTTCAGTTGATCAACCTGCTGACAGACTTTCTGCCAGTTCTACTTGTGGATTTTCCCCCTTCGTTGCAAAATCAAACATTTAAATCCTCGGTGAAAATTCCCTTTTCCAAACTACACAGGTGCCGCCCCCAGCGTCTCCTGATAAACCGGGTTTATTCGGATGTTGGATAAGCTAAGTCGTGGCCTTCAAAGTATTGCGATGCACCCGTTGAGCCTTGAACTTCTGGCCGGCTCTGCCGTGTTCCACTCTTTGGTCTCAGCTCTCCGAACGTCCCCTTCGTTGGCCAAGCTAATACGAAGACGACGCCGCCTTTGCCTTCGGTTTCCCCGAAGCCATCTCGGGCCCTTCCTTCGATTGCACCGGCTACCGATGACGATCTTTTGAGGCGCCTTCTGTCAGGCGTATCGGCACTTATCACTAGTCCATCCAAATCCCATCTGGTATTTCTACCCCCTCCGCTGTGACAGATTTTTGGCGTTTTACCGGCCTTCGTGCTGAGGGTTCAAAGCAGGCCATTTTTTTTTCAACCCCGATGTCACTACATTTCTCTCCCTCTATTGTCGTTTACTCCCTTGGGATGGGGCGGCAGCCCCAACCTTTGTTTTTGCCTCGTGCTGTTCGCTTGAAGACCGTGCTTTGGTACACCTAACTCCCCCGGGCAAAACTCTCTTTTTTTTTAGAGGGCGCTTTTGATCCCGTTGGCCACGATTTTGCACCCGGTTTCTCACTTCCGCCTTTTCTCTACTCAGAATTCCTCCGACTCGCCTAGCTTTACTCAGGTATTCAATTTCGTTCGCCTTTTCCCGTTCTTTTCATGATCTCTTCTCATATAGCTTCCCAGATTTGCTTCTCTTTTTGCACCTAGCACGGTTTTTTTCAGGCCTCTATTTTAGCTCGTCTTGCCGATTAGAGTCCCGTGCAATGCGCCATATTCCCCTGACCGTCCTCCCTACTTCTCTGACCTCCTGACTTCTCTTCTGCCTTCCGCTTATTCTTGCTTTTGCCCTGTCTTTTTTTTTTCCGACTTGCCTCAAGAAGTTTTCCTCGTACAAGGGGTTTAAGCACTCGACGCCTTTCCCTTGAGTGCCGCTGCTGCACTTGAACATGTTCTTTCCCGGGTTTACCGGCTTGCGAGCTCTTGACTTTTCGTTGTTTCCGCCTTCGAATTTCCAGTAACCTGACGGACTTTGTCTTCGATGGTTTTTATATGGTCGTGCCCCTGGGTCAGCCAGTCTACTCGGACTGTCATTACTTCAGAAGTCCACCTTGAATGACGGTCTTAGTCCCTCCCTATCTTCTTTTTTTTGTCAGCAGTGAAATCTTGATGTTGAGCCGGTCTGCGAGATGCGCGTGTTCTTTCCCCTTTGTAGCCTTAGTTTTTTTCGGTCGGGGGGCTCCCAGTTCGCCACTTGCCTTCGCACCAAACTTTTGAAGTCAGCTCCCTATTCGTACCTCTTTTACTTTGATAACCTCTCCCTCCTATTTAGGCGTTTCCTCCTCCCCTTTTGTTGAGAGATATTGCCTTCAGTTTTTCAGTATGGTTGCTCCTGAGAACCCGTAACTTTCGCCTCTGAGCTATATTAACAGGTTTGGTTTCCTTATCGCGCTGCCAACTTTTTCGGCATTTTGTCTAACCCCCCCTATCGAGTTCAACTACGTTTCGCCTCATTAATCCTGCCCAGCCCTATCTTCTCCCCGTGATCTCTGTTCCACTTTAGGATTTAGGGCCGGCTTCTGAGAGGCTTCCAGTCTCTCCCCCAGTCTTAAGAGAGCTTCGGCAGATAGAATATCTTAGTTGTCTCCCTTGATCCTCTTACTCCTTGCCCCCCCTTACCCACTCGTCAGCTGAAGACCCGCTCCGGCGCTCGTCTCTTTCTGAGTTCTAGGCGCACGGTGAGGCTAGCAACGTTTTTTCGCCGCTTCCGACCTGTTGCCCCCTGAATTCATCGGCCCTTGGCCTTCGCGTCTTGGGACTTTCGGAGTACAGTCCTTTTCGGGTTCGAGGCCGAAAGTGTGTTGATTGGTTTCGTGGTGACGCTTGTCGTAAACCGCTCTCGTTTTTTCCCAAGGGGAGAAGACGCCGCTGCTTAAGATCTAGGCCTTATGGTGTCCGTGCCGCTCCCTACTCCATTCCGACGTTCCTTCGTTCTCGCTTCTTGGGCATGCTTTTCCCTCCGGGCACGCGGCTCTCTGAGAGGGATCACACCGTCTCTGTTCTTCTCGCACGGGAGGTCTTCGTTCTTCCTCGAATACTACTCGAAGAAAATCTTTCCCCGTGGACTCGGTCTCTTGTTCCCTTGCGATGCTGAAAGCCTAGATTCGACAGTGAGTTCGTTCCCTTGATTTAGGCTCTTCAGGGCCCCATCGATAAGCAGTTGTTTGCCGAACTTGAATAGTTCCATCGTGCGCGTCCCTTTTCCCCTGGCCTAGATCTACTCTTTAGAGTGATGGCTTTCTTTTGCCGTCTTTGGTCCGTTTGCTAGGTGCAAAAAGTCACGAGTACACCCTTTGTGTTTAATTCCATTCACATCCTCCGAATACTATGTTTGATCGTTCGGTATGTGACTTTTTACCCATTAGTTGTTAACCCATTTTTACAGTCCGTCTTCCAAACTGCTGCCAGCTTTTCACTCGCCTTCTTTTAAGTCCTTACATCTTTTTCGGTTGATTTATCCCTGTGCGGCATTTGACATATCTCCGATGACGACTCCTCCCTCGCCCTTCTTTTTCTTGTATCTCCAGGTCTGCCCGCGCTTTGAAAAACTACGCAGCCCTGGTTTCTTCGGATTTCGTAATCTTTGCCCGGTTCCCTTTCGGTCGTCAGCGTATGTCTTTCCCCAACGAGTTTTGAGCTCCGGCCTCGAGTCTTTTCTGGTTTTTACTTTCTCCTGAGTCCGGTTCCTTGAGATCCTCGGGGGCCAGGTCCGACCAGCACCTCCCCCGATCCAAAGTAGTATTAGGCAGCTCAGTTTTCGGAACTGTCGTCTTTTCCCTTTCCCACGACTGCGGCCACACTTTGCACAGTCTATTCCCATCCTAACGAGTTTAATGAACTAGCCAGGAGCTTCTTCAGTTTCATCTGGCACCCAGATGACGGCGTTTTCTCATCCGTGAGCGAAGTTCTCCTTAGATGACTTTCACGTCCCCTCCCTAGAGCACGCTGAAGACGCTTTCGGCTTCCTGAGACGCTTTCCGTCGACTTTAGCCAGGGGAAAGATCGACGTGGTTCGGTCAGACTTGGTTCGATGATCATTTCCTGAGCTTTCAAGGGGAAGCGTCTGCCCCTTTTTATCGATTCGGGCTCGCGAGCCCCGATGTCGAGTTCACCACCGGTTTCCGGGAAGCGTTTCTTAAAGCGGCGACGGCGAAGATCTCCCCGATCCCTCTCCCTTGCGGCATTTTGTAAGACCCTTCTTTGTTCAAAAAAGTCCCTTTCAAGCCGGTCTGTTGGCGACGCGCACTTGCGCCGACCCACGCATCTTTTGATGCCACGCGGTGGCGTTAATCTCCCTCCCCCTCGAGTGTCGTGAAGACGGAAACTTTTCGTCTGAACTCCCCGAGTTTCTCCTACCTCTCGTTACAAGTCGCGGTGGTCTCCTTTGGCGACGTCCCCAGACGAGAGGGCTTTCGGCTGCCTTTCCCCTAGTGGGGAGCCCATATGCTGTTTTAATGTTCAACCATGGTCGTGATTTTTCTTCCTCCCCCTACTGAACAGTGTTGCACCCCAACGACGGTGTACTAGCGGCCGGCGGTGCCCTACGGGCGTTCCCTCTCATCCGACTGACTCAAAAACGCATGTTTCCCTTTTTTTATGACTAACGTTCGTTTAATTTTCGCGTCGAGGGCCAGTTCTCCGGGAGTTTTCGGCACTCTTCAGCGATCGATGCTCCCATTAGGGCTGGCGATGGACTCGGGTTTCAGAAAGAGTTTCTCTATCTTATTGTATTTTTGTCCAGTTTGCCGATGCCGCCCGAGTCCCCCTCTTTAGTCTCGTTTCTGAGCGCTCGCTTGTCTCTCAGGGGTCCGTGACTCCCGTGCCCTCGACGTAGCAAGTTTCCCGTTCTTCGACATCCCCAAGACTTCTCCCTTTCCGTTCGTTTTCTTCGGTTCCCTTTGTAGATGATTTCAGTCCCTCCGTTCTCGACCCGCCTCCCCCTGTGTTCCACTCGGGCGGTTGCTTTTCCCTCTCGGCATGATTCCTGCAATTCCCCCCTCGAACGACGCCGTCGTCCATCTTCAACTTTTTCCCGACCGGATTGTGAGCCTACGTGAACTCTCGTTGATGACAACCCCTAGGTTTTGAGCGACTTTTGTAGTCGAAAGTTGCCCCTTTTCTCGGGCGAGTTCCGGCTCAAGCGGGTTGAGAGGTCTCCTCATTTCCAACCCTTCATACTTTCTTTTTTCTTTCTCATGACGTTTAGTCTTCTCCCCAATTTGTGCCCTCTCTTTTTCACCGCTTGATAGTATTTATCTAAGAAGTTAGCGATTCCGATCGATTCTTTTTGTCTGACGGCCTAGATTTCAAGTCAAAGGCTAGTTGATCTCTCGCCCATCGGTCTTTCCCTTTTCAAGCAGAGCCCGCGATCCATTTTATTCTCTCCGAGAAATCTTTCAGAACGGTAGCCTTAAAGTGATTCTTGATCAGCTCAGTCTATTCCCCCTATCCTCCGACCTCTCCCTCCCCAATATGTACCGCTTCTCGTTTTTTAAGACGGAGCACTCGTCTCCGCTTTGTCGCGCTGTTTTTGTTTTTCCAGGCGCCGTGCGACTTTTCACTTTTTCTCTCTTCTTCCGTTTTCTTTTTTCCCGACGCTACCAAATCCTTTCCCCGGTTCTCGAGAACCCTGATCTTTTTTTTCACGTTGTCTTACATTCCATGCTATTTCAGATTGTTGCCCCAAACCCAGTTGTGTCTCATCTGAACGTGCACAACTGAAAGCCAGGTTTCCCATGATTTGTCCTGCGGGCCTTTGGAGCGATTTTTTGGGAGACAGGTCGACTTATCGTCGGTCACCGAACGCCTCGATGCCTCTACCGTACGTCCATCTGAACTCACCAAATTATCCTCCCCCTTCGATCCAAGGCCAATTCTGGTCACGCTGCCTTCATGGCAGGCGATGTATAAAACCACACCCACCCCCCCCCCACCACCCCAGGGGCCCGCTGTTTTTTCAAGTAGACGCCTCCGCCGCTAGTCTTTTTCAGCGCATCCTCTTTCTCGACCGTCTACCCGGAGAGCATACCGGGAAACCTATTCTTTTTCTCTCGCCAGGCAGACGTCCTCAGGGCCTTAAGACCTCTGCCAGGTCTCTTTATTTGTGAAGTGACTTTTGCGGTCGGGGGGAGAGTTCCCTTTGTTGAACGCCTTGTGAGTCGTCAACTCAGCCCCTCATGGCCATCCCCTGCCTTCCTTTTAACACGCGCGCGGCCACTCCTTATGAGTGGCGGCAACCCTCCTGATGCCACCGTACGATTGACTTCCTACCGGGAGCCTTTCACCTTCAACCCCTAAAAATATTCGGGCAACATTCATAATTAGAGATTCTTCTTTTTTGTCAGAGAAATCTTTTCCCTCATTCTGGGGCCGTCCCAAACCTTCGCGAGTTCATGGAGCCTCTAGCCCCCGCTCCGGGCGCCTTCCGTGCCTTCCCCAGACCTCCTTCGGCATTCTGCTTTCAAATGATCCTCGGCTTTCCAGTCATTAGTAGGGTCGCCTTTTCTCATATGAATGTTACGACCCCCCCCTACGAACGTCGGCACTTACCTCTCGGTATTGCCCGCAATGTTTTTTCTAACTCGCCTCGGCCGCTTACCATTGCCCCCGAAGGTGAGCGGTCACCCTTCTCTCTTTCTTTCGCTTCAGCTTCCCCCCCTGAGATGCACAGCCATCGGGATTTCACCTTGAACGCTGAATCTTTCCCTTTTTCCCGGCGTTGCCCCCAGTTTGCCCCCACAGGCTTCGCCTCGCCCCGAACTCGCTCTTTCTCAACCCCGACGCCCGCGTACGTCCTTTCAGCCTTGAGCCAGCCGTTTGGGCGGCCGGCGCGATGTTTTTTTTCCCCTCGCTCTCCTGCCCCTTTGCTGCAGCTTTTGAAACTCCGATCTCCTCCTTTGTCTTCGCTGAGTCGTTGCCAGCTTGGCGAGCAGCTCTACGGACTGCCATTACTACCCTTCTCATCGGACTCCTTTTCGAACGGAGTCGGCCTAGTACTTGATCCAAGCCGGTCTTGCCCGCCCCCATTCACTTGGTGCATCTTTACATCCTCTACTCTTTTGAGCGAACGTATGTTTTCAGAGTTGGTGGGATTCCATGGAGCTTTAGCGCGCATGCCGTCCCCCTCCTCTCCGCTCGATTACCCCAAGGCTAGCCCCACCCCTCAATTCAGACTCTCTCCCCCTCCGTTGTTTTGTTTTCTCGAGGGGCGCGCGCACTTCCTTTATTTTGAGCTTAGTCCGCTCTTCACCGTTGGTACCTGAGAGCCAGTGTCTACACCTTGACGGCTCCCAACCATCCGCTTGCCCTTTTAGCTCCCTCTAGGAGAAGAGCCGTCCTCTCGCAAGACTTGACAGTTCTTGTTTCCTACCTTGGCCCCTTGCTGACCGCTTGCTCTTTTTGCAACGTTTCGATCTTAGGTGTACACTTCGTAATGTACGTGCGAGCAGGCTTCTTGTCGCCCTCTGGTTTTTCTGTCGCAGTCCGCTCACAAAGAGCCGGTACTTCCTTTTTGCTCGTGTTTTGACGAGTCCCGCGTCATGCACGTGTCGGTTTTCTCTGACACAGACTTCCGATTTCCCTGGGCCAAGGACGGTACGTTTCATCTCCCGCGGCAAGGCTACGTTGTTGCCTTTCCTTTTCACTCGTCCTGAGAGTTCGGGATCTTGAAAGTGTGGTCGTCCGTGTTTCCAAGTCTGCAAGCTGAGTAACGGGTGCCGAGCCGCCTGTGCTGGTCCCCCGATCTCGATGGATTTTTACGGGGTCTATTCCACCAGGCGGTGGTGACGCTTCTCCCTTTTTTTCGACGTAAGGGCACGACGTCGAGGTCGCCAAATTCCAGAGCTCTCTCTTTTCTTTCTTCCGTTTCCCCGACTCGACGCCTCCGTCAGTCGACCGTGGCCGAGCTGTGCTTCGAAGACGCAGGCGCTGTATTTTTTTTCTGCTGGCCGCTTTCAGTGATTGTTTTGTCCGCGTCGTTCTTAGCCGGAGCGGTCGAACTTACAGTGACTCGGCATGGTGCCGAACCCTTTTTCAATTGTTTTTCCCCAGAGCCCTGAACGTCTTATGCCCGATTTTTCGTGCCTCTGTTTACGCGCGCCTTTTACTAACCGAACAGCCCTTACCCAGCCCTTTGTTCTGAGTATTACCCAGGCCCCCCGTCCCCGTCCCTTTTCGCGCCCGCGTGGGATCGGACGGTCCATCGGTCTTGACTCCCTTTTCACCTCTCTCTGATTTTTGTTTCTCCCCCCGCCCTGCCCTCTGTCTTGTGCGTTTCCGAAATTTAAACTTGCGTTTTTCGGTGCGGCTCCTCGCATTGCCCCGCGCATTCAGTCTTCTCTATCAGCTTCGTTTATAGCACCTTCTCCGTTGTAGGCTGCTCCCCCTAATTCCCGGTCAGTCTCCCTTCTGATGCTAAACTCTTTTCCAGTCGCAGTCTTTCCGGCCCGACCTTCCTTATGGGGTAGAACCCTCACCGCGGTCTCAGCGCCTGATTTTATCCACCCCCCCGTCGTTGCAGGACTATTTTCTTCTGATGTCGCGGACGTACGGTCTCGTTCGGGTGAAATTACGATGCGTCCCCTGATCACCTCGCCTCCCGCTTGGCTTCCTCAGTCGGCAATGTGTTCCCTTTTCTATTTTAATTCACCGCCCGATTTCTTACACCCCCACTTTGGCAACGGTTTTCATCACCCCGAGGAATGAACGTCAGAACTCCCGTCCTGCTGCTCAGCTACCTCCCGGGCTGAGTCTTGTAGTCAAGTGAAGGCCGCGCCTAGTCCCTGCAGCACCTCATGAATTAAACGGACTTAATCTTTCCCCCTTTTACTGCTGAAGACTCTCGTGATAAGTAAAGCGCGCCTATCAGAGGGCGTCGACTGCGCTCGGGGGCTCCCAGAGTCGCCTCCTGGATTCGCCGACGGAACTTCATTTCGGCGGCTCGGAGGGTGCTCCTGACGGGGCAATGACTTTTGGCCCCGCTTTTAGTTCTGTAGAGCCGATGTTCGAGGCGCTCCCCCTCTTTGAGAAACATGTGAATGATTTTGAAGCTGGTGGCGAATTCCCGGCGACGGTCCCCCCCGTCCTCACTCTTCGCTGACGAGACCGATTCCGGACGGAGCTTTTCAAATACGTTCACGGCGTTTGCACCCTTAGTCGGGTCTACGCCGCGAACACGCCTCGACGCCCGACTTCACGATGAACGTTTAAGTGGGGTTTCTTTATACCCTCTCCTTCCGATCTTGAGTTCTGTCTCCCCCCCGCACCGATTGGGAGAGTTTTTTTTTTTGGCCGACTACGCCGCTTGCACCCCCGTCGGCGTTTTGGTCAAACCCTTTCAACTTTAGAGGACTACCAATCTTGGCTGGCGGTGATTTCAGAAGCTGGCCTAAAGACGGCGTTGTCCTGGCGTCGAGGGCAATCATTAGTGATGATGCCGCCCCTCCCCTGCGAGTGGGAAAACCCAAGCCTGATTTTCCGGATTTCAAGACGGTCCTTAATGACTCCGACCCGAACAATATACTAGGGTGGGCGTGGGGCTGTAGAAGAACGTTGTGTCCCTTTTTTCGTCCGTCCGTGAGGGCCACTTAGTCTCCCTTTCCCCCCGGACACCGAAAGTTGTGCTTGGAGCTGAGCCTTGTTCTCCCTCGACCCCTAGAAAGGG
>Ga0179591_1315903_pt1 | contig 12150 bp, 12 predicted proteins | sample CZOMad2_1_08_16f_FD_182891 | JGI IMG/M metagenome (GOLD analysis project Ga0179591, IMG submission 182891) | Vadose zone soil fungal communities from Angelo Coast Range Reserve, California, USA - CZOMad2_1_08_16fungal (PacBio error correction) | ecosystem: Environmental > Terrestrial > Soil >... | reverse complement strand
CCCATATCGGCAACTCCCCTTCCCCGATTGTGAAGTAACGTCCTTTTGGGTTCTCAGCTTTTTGACGACCCTTTGGCCCGATCTTCCCCGATCCTCCCCTTTCACTTCAATCTAGGGGTGTCCGCTCAATCCCCTTTTTATTTCTCATGTTTGTCATCCCTATCCCTCCTTTTTAGCTTCCCTGAAAACTCGGAGCCTGACTCCATCGAGGAATATCCCATTCCCGACTACATAAGCCCTCCTTTCCTCCTGGTCACCCCCTTCCCATCATGGAGAACCATGAGAGCGGAATCAGTGCCCATGGCCGTCCGATAATTCCTATCGACCCAAGCTCTAGCCTTCCTCTTCGATTCCTTCTCTCAAGCTCCTCGGAAATTGCTATGAAGGTCCTAGCTTTTCTCATGTGGAGCAGCCTAGGTATCCTTTCCCTTTTGGAGATCGCTGACTGTCGCGCTGGCGACTTGCAGGGCGTTTTTTGACTCTTTTTGCCCCGGATAGCGGTCGCTCTTTACCCCTCCGTGTCCTGCGATCCCTGAGGAACAGTGAGCGGCCTTCCCCTTGCAAAATGTCCCCCCTTCCTTGGAGTTCAAGGTGATCCCCCACTTCTTCTCTATCTTCTTTGCCCCGAGGTGGTGTCTCCCCTCCCCCCATTCCCTCAACGCTATTCCGGTCAGTCCCCCCCCCTCCTTTTTGTTCTTTTAGCAAAGAGTCGACCTTCTACCTTAGGGGTGAGAGGGCCTGTTGGGGGGTTGACGAAGATTTTGCTGCAGCTTCTAAATCCCTCCCTCCTTTGAACGCAGATCATTCCCGCCGACTGATTCCCCAAAATGAGCCTGCCCTTCTCTCTTTTGTTTCGGCCGCCTTTTTCCCGGAGGGCGGCCGGTCCGAAGCCGGTACGTTCGAACTAGGTTTTACGATTCCTATTCCGTGTTCCCTCCTTTTGCCGACGAATCGAGATGGTTCTCGCGTTTGGGTGCTCAGACTTTATCGCTTTTTTTACTTGTCTCCTTCTTCTGGTATATCACCTGAGCCTTCTTTTTCTATCTCCTGGGGAACCGCATGATGCACCCGTCGCGAATGATGGCGCTTATTTTCCCCGGTTTCGACCGCCTGAGGAGGGAGTTTTTTTCCCCCCCCAATTTTTCCTGATCCTGCCGGATTGTGCATCCCCCCGGGCGCGTCTATCATGAGGACTTCCTTTTACCTCCCCGGTTCATAGAAAATTTTAGAACTCTCTGCGCTCCTCCATTTCGCAGCGCATTTCTTTCCCGCTTCCCCAAATCCTTCTTCGGTGGACTCTGAAGTGACTGTACTCCTGAGCGCCTAGTTTGCGAGCCTCCTTGCCTTCTCCTTCTTATCCACTCCGGCCCTGCAGGCGTGATCGAAGATTTTTCTTCCACTTACCCTCATGTCTCGAGACCTCCCTATATATTTGAACTGAGCAGCTTTGCCTCTGAGCGGACGCTCTTTTTCTATAGACTTCTGCCGGAATAGTCCCGAAGAGCCTCGGCTCTTCCCCTCTCCGGTATTTCGGTGTGACACACCCCAATTTCCCGCGCACGATTTTCGCTAGAAAGCGAATCACCGTTAGAGGCGTTCTCTCCACCCTCTCTTTTTCTTCTCGGGGCCCCTCTTTCCCTCCCCCTAACTTCGAAGAAAAGAAACTCCTCATGCTGAGTCTGGAGCTCATGCGCGTTGAGTCTCCACGCTTTTGAACCCCCAACCTTTCGGAGCCATAGCATGGCTATACGGGCATCCTTCTCTTCTTCTCCCCCCGTATTCTTATGTTTGCTTCTTTCGACCGGCTCGCGTCCCACAGTTTTATTAAGACGTCACCTCGCAGAGAGGGAGTTGGCTCCTCCCCCCTTCTCCAACTCCCAGGCGAGAGGAGTCGCGCAGCGGTCGTCTTCGATGAGCAGAGGGGGAACGCCCCCCGATCGTTACGGTGTGCAGGACTAGTCTGACCCCTTCCTCCTGATCATGTCCCAGAAAAAGATGTATACCCGCCATTCACGAGATATTCCCTCTTGGCGTCCTCTCCAAGAAAGATCAGCGGATAGTTTTTGATAATTCAATCCCTACCTTCCTTTCCCCTCGACCCTTCCCTCCTTCGGCATGGTAAGTTCTCCTCACGGATTCGCGCCCGCATGTTGACATTCTTACCTTCTGGGAAGCCGTTTTTTCGGTGCTCACGCTTCAGATATAGTCACGATTTTTCAGGTGCTGGCTCTTCTCCCACCCTTGCTCCCCGGACCAGCTTGGCTCACCTTCGCGGCCGACGGTGTTTTTTTTTCCCTTGATGGCCGACCGTCTTTCTTCTCCAGATTACAATATCGTGCTTCCGCTCTCTTCCTTTTTTTTCCCATTCTCCTGCGATGAACCGCCCGATGCGAATTCATCAGCACGCCACGTCCCTGCTCGTGAACTCGACCCGCGGTTGACCGAGATGACTGCTGTCCAGTTTCTGCGCACAGGCTTTCGAGTTATATCTTCTATCCCTCCTTTTTGTTGAGTCTCTCTCCCCCTCTTCCTTTTTTGCGCACCCCGGCAGGAAGTCAGGTGTCATCTTCTGGCTGTTCCCCCTCTCGGCTTGCGTTGCCGTTTTTCTGTTATTTTGCTTGTGCAAGGTGGCGAGAGGCTAGATTAATCGTAGAGTATCCCCGATCTCCTCTTCCCTTTCCAGACTCCCTCATCGGGGTCGTCTTATCATTATCATTGGCATTCCTCCCACCCTCCCTGCCGCTTCGATGTCCTGCTCCCTCCTTCTTGGGTCTCTGACTCCCCCGTGATGTTTCACGGCTTGGGAATACGCTAGAGCCCAGTTTCCCTCCTTCTTCCCTTCCCTCCCCTTGACTCCTTCCCCGATGCCGTTTTTGATGCCGTGGATGATCATGGCCTCGGCGGTTAATTTTGCACCTTTTGGTGCAGGTATGGATTAGGAGCCCCGCTTCCTTTTGCAGATCGAGGAGATTGTTCGAGTCTCCCTTTCTTTTGCCCATATTTTCCAGTCTGGGCCACTCTAGAGTCCTTTTCTCACGGTCATTTCCATCATTTAACCAATCCTCCCTTCCGCCAACAGACATATCTGATCACATCGGACAGCCTAGTCTCAGCGCTCCCTCTCCCTCGCCTCTCCCTGGATTTTTGAGCCGCGATTCACTGCCTACTTTCCTCAGGTCGTAGATATATCAACAATGGTGGTTGGACGAAACGGTCTTGTGCGGCTCTAAACAGATAATCGACGGTACCTCAGACTTCAGGAATCTCCTTAGAAATTTCTCATTCGAAGGCCAGCCAGTGGGCCCTCAATCGGGGCCGCGCGGCGATGCACTCCCTAGAGTCTCTTTTTTTTTCGTGGTTTTGGAATTGGCTCCCAAGCACAATGAAGATTTTGGATTCCCCTTTTTAAGTCCCCTCTCACTGTAGTACCCTGTAGACTCCAGATCGTTATGTCCTGGTTTGCACCTCCTTGACAGTCCTCCCAGTTTTGAAAGTAGTGCTCGTGCCCCTAGGAGCTTTCCCCCTCCTTCCCGTCGACCCCTAGGAAAAATTGATTAGTCTTCGCTGCGCTCTTCCTGCTTTTAGTGCCCCTCCCATTTGGAAGAACTGCCATAGGAGAAGGTCCATTCCTTCCCCTCAGGCCTCTGCCTTCGCCTCCAGACGATGAGTAAGTAAAGACCGAACGCTCTTCCGCGGCACCCGCAAGGCGGCGTTGTTCCATGGCGCGATACGGAGAGATGTCCTCCTTCTACCCGGTTGGCAGGGTCCCCTTAATCTTTCCCCTTCCCTGCAAGGTCCCCCGACTAAGTCCTTGTGACCGATCATCCGTCCTTAATTACAGTGACGCGCCCGGACTATCTTAACTTTCTTTTCGCAAATCAGACGAGCCTTTGCGACATCTTTCTAGACGTTTTTGCATTCAAACGGCGCTAGACCCCCCTCTTTCTTGGGTCTTCTCTCCCTGCTCATGCTCAGAAGACCAGACTGTTGCCTGAGAGACAGCCCCAAGTTCCGGCGTTGCCGCGTGGAAGGAGAAATTTTAGTACGTCTCGACCTCCCTCCACGAGTCCTGGGCCTCACACAGACTGTTCAAGAGGACCCTGTACGAGCCCCGTGTCCTAGATTTCTTCTAGGCGGTCACCATGTGAGCGCTTTCTGCCTTTTCTTCGTTTATCCATCGCCGCATTTCCTTGACGACCTCTCCACGAAGTGGGGTGCTATCTCCCCCCCCCCTTCCCCCCCTTGGGGATCGCGCAGATTCTTTCCTTGGTCGGGAGTTCGGGTCTTACCCCCCTCCCGCCCTAGTTTTTCCCTCTTGTCGCCAAGGTTGACCCTTTGCCAATTGCCGGCTCTTCTTTGGTGGTTTAGCGATTTAAATGATCCCCCCGGGACCCTCCGAGCCCCTCTCTCCTCCGCAATTCGAGAGCAACGAACTGACCGCCATGCCCTCTCCTTGCGGCAGTTGCTTGCCTCCATGCATCTGGAGAGGTTCCTTCCACTTTCAGATCCGTGAGAAGAACCCTTTTATCTGGGCCCCCCTTCATCATCGCGATGGCCTGCTATTGCGAAGGAGATCTTCGGATCTTCTCTTCAATCCCTCCATAATTTGAGATGCCGCTTGGCATAGATTTTGCGGCGGCCAGCGGCTTTACAGTTGGCGAGGGACCGTTGTTTTCTGGTAATATTCCCCCTTTTTCTCTCTCCTCTCTCTCTCAGGAGTTTCTTAGTTCGTAAAAGGAGTTTTTTTCGTCTTTGCTCCCCCCTGCACCTCGATCGATTGGGCATGTGCCTCTCCCCCCTCTTGACTCTAAGGGGGAGTATCTTGGAATCTTCCCCCCACGACCTACTCGGGGAGACAGCCGCTCAATCCCCCGACCTTGCGCCATGATTGTGCAGTTCTTACCCCCCCTCTTCTGGTCTCCTCTTTCTCCTCCTATCTTCTAAAATCAGTGGTTAGTCGATGCATGCGTATCCCCGGCCCCGTCCCGGCTCAGGAAGCGTTTTTTTTCTGATCTTTCTCAACCAAGATGACGATGTTTCCTCGTATCCTTCCTAGCCCCCCCTTACCCTTTAGGAGTTCCCACTCGCGCTCGAGTCTTGTGGGTGATCATAGACTGACCTCCGCCTTTTACTCGTTAACCTCCTTCCGTCCGCCCTCGAGATATAATCGATGCCTTTTCCCCCCTTCCCTCGCCCCCCTACCCCTTCGCCTTTAGTGCTGGCCGCCCGCCATTCTGAGAATTCTGGGCATTCAAGGGACTTTGCTACTCTTTCCCTCTCCGTCTCTCTCTCTCCAGCTTTTTCCTTCCTTAAAGTAGGAACAGCGCCGCTTGGGTTTTCGGTATCTCACTGGGACGAGCGAGCCCTCTCTTCTTTTCTCCTCTCCTCTGCCGCGCGCTATTTTTCTTTGCTGCATGCGCGGCCCTTGCGGAGGATTTTTCTTTACGATTTCCCCGCTACTAGGCGGTTTCAAAATGTAACGGCTCCTTCCCGGCCCCTTTCCATGATCAAACCCGTGGCTCATGCGGCGTTCTGCGTCGACTCTCATTCTTTAGCGATGCCCCCAGGGACCATCGGGACCGCTTTGGTCCTCTCCCCCCCCCCTATGGGGTTGCTTTCTCAAACTCTCGAAACATCCTTCGGTTTGAGGGCCTGTGCTTTGTTGGAAAACGAACCTTTCTGTCTGGAGAAACCCTCACTCTCCCCTCCCAGTCTCTCTCTTCATCGGGACCCCCTTATGCAAACCTATTCGCCGGGTTCCGAGGACTTTAGTCAGTGTCTGGCTTTCCCCTTTTTAGCCTTCGGCCCGGACCTGCGGACGCAATTCTTCATTACCGCCCCCGACCTGCGGTTTCTTCCGCCGAGAGGTGGTTTGCTCGTCGCTCTGCGAAGCTATTTTGCTCATGCAGGTATAATTGCAGCCTTCCCTCTCCCCCTTCCCATAGTCCGCCTGGTTCCCCCTGGCCCGGCTTCCTAAGTGTCCCTCTCTGGGCCCTTTTTTCCTCCCTTTTTTCTGTACGTTCCAACTTTCCCCCGATCTGCCGGATTGACAGAGAGGCAAGATCTTTCTTCCCCTTTCCCCTCTAATCTCTTCCTTATGGTTTCCCCTTAACTTCATGCTACCCGCTCGCTAGTCGCGCCCGAGCGACAACCCACCAAGATATCCCTCCCCCTTTCCCGGTCGGCGAAAGGGTTCGCAGTACTTCCGCGATATTCCGTGCCTTGGTGCGATGACGCCTCCTATGGACCTTGGATCCCCTTTGTCTCCTCTTTGGCTGACCCCTGAAAAGAAGGACTCTTCCGCCGCGCGCCGGCTGCTTGAATATGTGAGCGCCGCGATGTTTATCTTGCGAGGTGTTTTTTCCGCTCCCCCCCCTCTCCTCTTCGCTTCTGTAGGGCAGGCTTCTTGCCACCAACCGGACAATCACGAGCCATCTGTCCTCGACCCAGCATCTACAAGTTCTTGCTCGCCCGCCAACAATCTGCAGTTTTCTTCTCCTCTTTTCCTCTACCAAACCCGATTACACGCATCACTGCGGCGATTCTTCTTCTTTTCCCGCCTCGTGGTGCGACCTCGCTTTTTATCCACAAATGGCTGGCACTCTAATTTCTCCCCCTTTCTTTCGGCTCCTCGATTGCGGCGACTTTAGAGTATATGTTTTGACTCCGCAGGTCGTCCCCAAACACCCCCCCTTTGATTTTCTTATTTTCCTCGCCCTATTCCTCGGAAGGGATAGCTCCTAGCGATTCCCTCCCTTCCTGAGAGCTCTCTCGGGATTCGCTAATCTTTTTGCTGCCGGGTCTCCGCCGAGAATTCTTTGGCGCTTTATTCCAAATATGAGACGATTGCCCCTACCGCGGACGACTCCCACCGCAGGTTTGTTAAACGCATGTGGCGCCCGATCCTCTGGCAAGTACTAGGTTGATCTTCATAACTTGTTTTTTCGACCGCCGCTCGGCATGGTCATGTCTCCCATAGGAAACAGGCAGCGCGTCGTCCCGGCAATTCGTCAATTCTATGCCCCCCCTCCCCCTTCCCTTTTTGCCTCTTTTAGTCCCCTAAGGTGCTGGTGAGAGTTCTCAACTTGGGATCCCCCTTCACGTCTGAGCGACCTCTCCTTCCAGAGCAGTTGCTTGTCAATGAGATGATTTGCCGCTCGGTCAGTTCTTTTCAAATCTGATAAGCTAAGATTCTCTTCCTCCTCTTTCCTCTTCTCGCCCGGCCGAGAGTCCCCTGCATATCATTCTCAGTCCTCCTTGGCGAGACCTCCTCCTGGTGACCTCTTACCATGTGTGAAGTCTCCACGTTTCTTCTCAACCATTGCGGCATCGTTTGTTAGCTCTTATTTTCTACTTCCCTCCCCCTTTTTTTTTTTTGAGACCCTCCTCTTTTTTTTCCTCCCCTTCAGCTTCTTGAATTTCTTCATTTCCCGATGGTCCCTTCCACGAGCTCCTTGGTCTTTGCTTCCTCTCATTTGCACGGGTCTTTTTTTCGGTCCTACGAAATCGTCGAGCAGATCCTTTAGCTTCTTTTCTCCGATATACCCCAGCATAAGTCCCCCCTCTTTTGTTTCCCATATCACCCCCGCGTGGTCCCTAGTCTGTCGCGCCAGGTCTTTCCAACTTGGGACTTCCCCTTGATCTTGGGACCGAGATCGGGGAAGCCTAGTCCCCTTTTCTTGGTCCCCTTCTCCCTTTGCCGAATTGCACCCCGGCCCGAAGAGCATGACGTTTTCCTTGGCGCGTTCTCAGGCGGCGGTAGATTTCTTCATGCCGGTTCTTTTCTGATCAGCCTTGGATGTTCGGCGCGGCATCACTTCTCTGACCTTCTTTTTTAATTTCTTTTCTTTCTAGTCCTCCCCCCTGTAGGGGGCCTTGGCCGATCAATCCCCTCCGCCAACCGAATTTCTTCGCGGTTTTTCCCACAAGCAGACTCGTCGGACGCGCGCGTCTCTCTCTCTCGTCCCTCCTCTTTGGCATATTCTCTTCAGCGATCCCTTGCCTCAATTCTATTGTCTTTACACCTATAACGGTGGTTGCCGAACGAGGACGTTTGAGGCGACGATCAACTCGACTTTCGAAGCACCTCCACTTTTGCATGGCGTCCGGCAGCAAATTTTGCTCCCCCCCCACCACCCGCGCGCGAGGCGTCCTCAGTCTCCTTTTTCTGCTCTTTTGGCGTTAGGGGGTCTCCATTTTTGTCCTCTCTGCTCCCTGAAGATGTTTTATTGTCTTGGCCGTCCCTCTTTCTTCGCTTCTAGCAGATAGTGCTTGATTGTCTTTTTGCCTACAGTCATCTCCCCCTCCCGTAGTCATTCTTTTCTAGAAGAGATCCCCTGCCTTTTCCCTCTTTTCCTTCCCTCTCGTCTCACATATTGCAAGTGCCAGGCTAGATAGGGCGTAGTCTTGTCTTTTCTCCGCCTCCCTAATCGCCTTCAGCGCTCTCCATAGGTTCGGTCTTTATACGTCAACCACGCCTGACCTTATATCGCCCCCGATCCTCAGTTCAGTCTCCGCAAGCCTTTCTCCCCCTCGGCGAGCTTTTTGGTCTCAGCGTGTCCTTTCGCCTCTTCCTAGTAATTCTTGCGGTAGAAAACGTGTCCTTCGGGAAACCCCTTCTCCTGGATTTTTTTCAGTTCCTCTTTCTTTTTCCAGATCCTTTCTGAAAGAAGGCTCTGTATCCCTTTTAATTCCCTTCTAGACCTTCCCATCCGTGCGCACCCCTCCCCTACTGTAGAGAAATAGCCGACGTTTGCTCTGCCTGCTTTTTGCCACCTTCTCCCAGCAACGATTCTGATTCGTGTATTCCCCCATGATCTGAGCATAACCAAGAGATGCGCCGCTTCATCACATGAGCACAGCTAGTAGGGCGTACCGTCCACACCCTCTACTGAATAGAATTCGTCCATAACAGCCCTCTCCGACCCAGGTGGGTGGGCGCACCGCCTTTAAACTTGCGGAAAGAACCGTCCCTCGTCCCTGACTCCTCTGTGCCTATGATCGTCGATGAGGGCCTCATCTGATCCAGCTAGAATGATTCGGTGCGTTAGCCACCCCCACACCCAAATGCTCTCACCAGAAGGTTTGAGAGAGGTTCCTTTTCTCCCCCTATCCCCCCGGGGGATAGGCCGCTCGAGCAGGTTAAGCCCCGTGGTGACCCCAGCTTCAGCCTATATTTTAGTCGTCAAGTTTTCCTGAGCATCGACGTTTTTTTTTTCCCCCATTGCCTGGACGTCTCTCCTTCCCATGGTTCGCTTTATATGCCATCGCTCTCTTATCCCAGGATCAAGACTCCCGCGCCGCCTCAAGGATCGCTTTGGGCATTCCTCGCGAGCCGCCAGCCCGACTTTATGTTCCACAGTAGCTGTAAGAAGGCCCTCCCGTTCGCTTCAGATAGTCCTGGTCGCCTCTGGGCCTTCTGACCTCCGGATCGGGAGGAACCCCCCTTGACTCCCAATAAATGGCTCCGCCTAGCCTTCTAAGTGATGCTTCGGCTGATCATGATTGTGGTTCGCGTTTTTCCCATATTCCTCCAGATTCTTCTCTTCCCTCTCGCGCCCCCCGTAGGTTCCCAGGCGATCCTTCCCGTCGTCAGCTTCTCTGATCACGCCTTCGCAGATCCGCTTGGCCTTTTCCATCGCCGGAGAATTGACCCTTCCGTGTTTAGCGATCGGGCTAGACATTATCTGGGGTAGAACCAGATCTCAAAGCCCACCCGTGGAAGCCCGTCTTTTTCTGCTCAGATAGGGATCACTTAATTATATTCTCCTCCTCTTTTTCTTATGTATGGGAATGCTCTCTCCCTATCTTTCGCACGGCCCCCCCATCGCAGCTGCCCGGCCCCCGTCGGTGGTTTTGTGATCTAGATTTTCCCCTCTTTTATCTTTTTGCTCTGCCCGAGATCACCCTGATCGGAGGGGCAGCAGTGCCAAGCGGCTTTAGTGTTCTTTTTTTGTTCTCACATTTACGAAGCCTTTGTCCGCTTACCACCCTCTTCGCTCCTCTGGCGCTCGCTTTTCCCTCATTTTAACCCGTCAGCCTCCTTCTCCTCAGCAAGACAATGCTGTGACCCTGGAGCTTCCTCTGCGAGCTTCCCTTCAGTTTTTATGGACATGGCTGTTCTCTGGAAGAGGGGTCGCATTCCGAAGTTCCTTCCGTATGAGCTCTGACTTTTTACCCTCGACGGCTGCATGTCTTGGGATAGTCTCTGGGGAGGCCCTTTTTCGACGATCTGCGTTGGCGCTAGCTTCGCACGCCGTTCTCTGGCCCCCGAGTTTTTAGGCTCGCTTTGCGCGATTTTTTGATCTCTGTGCTAGTTCGATCTTTTATTTGCGATAAGGATTCCCTAGGGCCCTCGCTTGCCAGTTGTTGTCCCCTCCCCAGTTGCGCACAGGCGGAGAACAATTGTGATCGACTATTTTATTGCGAGCTTTTTTTTTCCCCTCCCCCCCGTTTTCCATTTTCCTAGTTAAGATAACCCCCCGATTTGGAGAGGGTTTTAAGAGTTCCCCCTTAACCATTCGGGGGAGGGCGGGGGGGCATACCGTCCCCCCGCAGTGATGTGTTCAAGACTCCTCTGCCGCAGCACATAATTAGGGAACGCAGAGATGACTAAATCACAGGATAGAGGTTTTTTTTCCCGGGTCAGTAGGGGGCTCAGCATTGGGGCTGCCAACTTTTGAGCTCTCCGAAATTTCATTCCGTCGCTGCCGATTTTTTCTTGGATTGGCTGGCGTCGGGCTCTTGGCTGCTTTTTGCATTCCTTCCATCTTTATCAACGATCTATGCTGATTCATGGTTTGGCAACCGCTTTCATGCTCCCGCGGCCTATCCGAGCCTTTCTCATGATGGGTTAGTCCCTTTTGTTAGTCCCCTCCGGTTCTTTTCCTGCTTCTAGATCGGCCTCGAGTCGAGGTGCCTGCTTCTTCTTGCGATGCGTTTTTGTTTTCGAGCGCCCTCTTGTTTCTTCGCCTCGAAGAGGACTGCTCGCGCCTCGTTTCTTCTCCGAGACAGGCTTGTTTGCTTTACGGCGCTGGCCGACCTCCCGGTCTGAGGTGCCGGCACAAGCCGGCTCCTATGGCGCCGGGCTTCCCCTTTTATCTCTTTCGGCTCCAAAGACAAGCAGTTCCTCTAGCCTCCTCCTCAGCTTTTCCCTCTTTTTTGTCTGAGATGGTTTTTTCGACCCGGCCTCCCGAGCGATTTCGACTCAGGTCCCTTAGGCTCTTGCGCCCCCCTACCTCTTTTTTTTCTCCCTCTAGAATAAAAGGTTTTTGTTCCCTCCTAGCCCCACATAGAAGTTCCCCCCCCCCGTTCAAAGCATGAGAGAACGCTTCCCTACGATTCGTCCGCTTCTCTCCTCTGAGTTGGTTCCGATGAAATTCGGCACCAAAATGGCTTGGCCCCCGTGCATTCTTCCCAGTTCTGGAAGAGATGTCGTATTTTCGAGTTTCCTGTTGCATTCGCCTCCCAGGACTTTCCCCCCCCCCAACCCGTTTATACCCCCTCTATGAGCTCCAGGGCAGCTCTGAGGAACATCCCCGAGGAGCGATTCATTTTTGTCTCGTGCTCGGATCGACGAGGTGTTCGTTTTTTATGGCAGCCTATCTCTCCTGGTGCGGCCCCCGTCGACTTGATTTCCCCCCGTTAGGCCATTATCTCGTTCCGAAATAGTCTATAAATGACCAGACTTTTTTCTGCATTTCCCCATAGGCGGACGCGACCCCTCTTCCCTCTCCTAAGCACGAGGATCGGGTGATCCTCCTCATACTGCCCGGAAGGCCCAATCTTTCCTTCTGGTCCTCGCAATCGGACCAGTCTTGGACTTCCCTTCTTTCCCAATCGAAGGCGAAGGTACCAAGTCCCTTTCCTTGAGAGCTTCCCTAGTAACCCTGACTCTTCAGGTATTTCTTCATGGGAGTACCAAGGGGGTTTTTAGACCTCTTCCAGATGATGTTTCTCTTTCCCTACCCGGCATACTCTGTCTTCTGTCCTATCTTCCGTGACTACGTACGATTATCTTAAGATCGCTCATCCTTGTATAAAAGCCCGGCCTCCCATCGTACCGGTCTTTCCTCCAAGACCCCTTTAGTGGAACTCGCCCTATCTTTTTACCGATTTTTTTCTCCCTTCCCTCTTCGTGAAGGAGCAAAA
>Ga0179591_1271713_pt1 | contig 12150 bp, 15 predicted proteins | sample CZOMad2_1_08_16f_FD_182891 | JGI IMG/M metagenome (GOLD analysis project Ga0179591, IMG submission 182891) | Vadose zone soil fungal communities from Angelo Coast Range Reserve, California, USA - CZOMad2_1_08_16fungal (PacBio error correction) | ecosystem: Environmental > Terrestrial > Soil >... | reverse complement strand
AGTTTACAGATCCCTCCCCTTGAGCGAAGGAGAAAGTCATCTTCTCTCCTCTCCTTCCCGTGATCTCCGTCATGTCTTTTCCACCCCAGTGGGTACCGTCCTCCTGCGGGCACGGCTACCCCTGCGTCGGGCTTATTTTCAGCCACTGGCGTTTGAATTTTTTCTGAGATACCCGTAAGTAACGGATGTTGACTACCGACCATCCCTTTGATCCCCCCTCACCGTCTTCCTGCCTGCGATGTCAGATCAGACAGTCGTTTTCGAGTTGGACCCATGATCATTTTTTAGAATGGCGAACTTTTTGTGTCGGTTATTTCGGCTCCAGTCCCAAAGAGTCCGCCTTCCAGACCCTATGCAGTTCTATCCGTGTGTCGTTGATTTCGCTTGAGACCACTATGGTTTTCTTCTGTGCAGCGCACATGGGCCCCATGTCGTTCCTTGGCCCCCTAATTTAACTTCCTTTCCCCCCCCTTCGCCTTGCACCTCCGCTCTCTCCTGTAATCGCGAAAGGCCTCGTCATTACCATGATTTTCTTTTACTCTTTTGAGAGCTCTGCCTTCTTTTTAAACCCACTTTCCTCGACAAATACCCCTCCGATCGATTGGGTTGACATGGCTTATTCCCTTCTTTTGGCAAAGCACCCAGGAAAGCCTTTTGTTCAACATTAACGGCTGCAACGGCCAGCCATTCTTCCGTCCCGAATTTTTTGCTACAAAGGTATCAGTTGCATTCTTCTTTCGAGTGGGGCCTTATCTTATCGACCTCCCGACCGATGAGACAACGGTAGCTTCCGAAAGGATTTTGAGATTTACCCTTTCCCCCCGGACGTCCTCCCTCGCAATATACAGGCCGTTTTCCTTCTCCCTCCTTCTCGCTTTTAGAGTCTTGGTCAGTTCGTCTGTCGATGAAGGGGGACTCAAAAATTTCTCGGATCTGGCTGAACCCGTCACTCCTCAGCGGCCCGCCTTTTCCGATGACATCACATGCGTGAAACGACACGGCATGACAATCGTGAGATCCCCGTCCCCCCCTCAGGTTTCACCCTACCCGCGTCTATCCCCCGCCACTCCTATGTCTGATTTATCTCTGTCCCCATCCCGACCCTCCCCTGTTTCCCAGTGAGCGTTCCGGTTCAGAACTCCACCGACAGTATGCACTGCCAGATGGAATCGAGGTAACTGAACCTGTTTATCAGTGTCCCTTCTCCCCGCTTTTTCTATTTACCTTGAGATTTTATTTAACGACGAAAACGACCCCTTTCCCCCCCCCACATCTCCTATTCTTTATTCTTCTTTTTTACTCCTTTTTTTGTTTCATCTAATATACTCACGATCCTTTGCTGAAAAAAGGTCCCATAGGGAAACCCGCTTTTATCCCCCCCTTAGCTCCACAGGTTTTCCGCCACCCCTTAAGTTGATTCAAATGGTTGGTTATGAGTTGAACACTTTTTTCCCCCTGCCCCGGCCTTCCTACTCCATTCTTTCTCTCTTTGATTTCAAGTATCTTTAGGAAAAGATTGCCCCAATGTTTTTAGCGTTCTTTTTTCCATTGTCAACCCCTTTAGTGTCTGTCTAAATTCTTCCTTCAGACCTAGTTTTTAACCTACTTGTAGAACTCCACCGGGCTTCCTTCCTCTCGAGGACGGCCGATAAACTTTGTACCAAAATCCTATCGAGTCGAACGATCAGTTCCCGGTACACCTGACATCGTTGACCTGTGACGATACTCTCCCTCGTTGGACGAGATCCAATTTTGCGATCTGTACTCCCCCTTTTGCCCTCAAGTTCCATCTTCCCAGCATCGGTTATGTCATTTCAAAAGAAAAGTGGGTGAAATATCAGCCGTATAGACCTGTTGGACTTTGTCAACGCCCCCTTTTTCTTCAGGTGAGTAGAGAACTCCCCGCGGCCGCCCCTACTTTCACACTGTCCTCCCCATTCCTGTCCCCCTTTGTGAGCCACACAGCAGTAGAGGTTAATTGGTGAAATTGTATGCTCTTTTTCCACGCTTCGTGCAGACTCAAACTTTCCCCTTCTAGACAGGTACCGTTTTCCCCGATTTTTTTGTATTGTTACACTTTCATCCCGCACGTATATTGCTTTCTCTTTGTCAAGCTCAACGCGGTTGTCAGGGGCGAGGCCGGTTACCATCTGTAGGCCGAGGGGAAGCTTTCCGAGAAGTCCTCCTCTTCCCCTTCCGTCATTACTGCTTGTTTTTTTTTCAAGGTTGAAAATACATCTCTAGTTTGACATCTTTTTTTTGTTCTCTCTCTTTGTTTCCTTTTGTTTCCCTACCCTTTGAAAAGACAGCGTACTACGGCATCTGAGATTTCAAGAAATACCGAACTTTTGTTCCGTTTTTCGCCAAAGTCTCCTCCGCCCCTCTTTCCCTCTCTTGTACATCAGCACTTTCCTTTGCATTTCCACGCGTCCTTCTTTGGTTCCTATCTCCCCCTCTCGCCATATTGTCTTGAAGGTGTTGGTAAAAACTGTGAGAGAAGGAGGATCCTTTTCACCCCTGATCCCTTCTGGCTCTTGTTTCATGCAATTAGGATGTGCCCGTCTACGTCCGACCCTTCTTTGAGCGACTCTTAACTTTGAACGGATTTAAGAGGTGTCCCAGGTCCCAGCCCTCTCGTCGCACGGCTTTTCCTCGTCCCCCCCTTGCTATTTTTTTCCATGCCCTTCCGCTCAGAGCCCCGGAACCTGTCCACACTTGCGTTGAAGGTTCTACTATTTGCTGCGGATCTCAGGCCGGCGTTCGCGGTCTTTGCGCTTGTACGGTACTGTCCAATGATATTCGCGTTTTGCCGAGACTTGTTTGCAAAAGTGGTTCTCCCCTCCTGTCTCTCGCACCCCTTCGTCGCCTTTTTATCGTTCCTACTGTTCCCTTCCACTATTTTTCACATCCGTCCCCATTGCTGGGCGTTCCAACGTCCACCTTGGGCGACTGCCCCGAAGAACTTAATCAGAGATAAGATTCTCAGGAGCTGGTTCTGGTCTATGCCCCTTTTTCTCAAAACACTTTAGGTTTTTCCAACCTGCAGCTCATTGACTTCATCCCCGTTCCCTTTCTCCCTCGGTACCAATTTTGGACCCCGTCAACTGGGAGGGGCTTTCTTTGAAAACTACATATCACTATTGACCATTCTCCTCCTGTTATATTGTGAATTTCCTTCTTCTACGTCGTTCACCAAATCTGTTCCCCCACTGCAACCACTTCCTCTTTCGGTCTACTCGCTCTGTACGGTAGCAAGAGGCCCTGAAGGGAACGAGTGATCCGGTTGTGATGATTGGGAATCCGGCCCTGATCCTTGCAGTGTGGTCCTGACAATCGCCCCCCCTTCGCCGCGTGGCGAATCTCACTTCCGTGTTGTCTCTTTTCTTCTCTTCTCTGTAATTCATGTTCGGAACTCTTTTCGATTTCAAACGGTTTGTCGCTGCTTTTCATCTTGGTTCTTTTTTCTCCGCCTCCCCCCCCCTTCATTTTGAAGATTTCTTTTACCAGCTGCCGCTCGCGTTTACGTTGCTCTTGCCCTTTGACGGCTCGTCTCTTTTCTCTGTCGCGTGGAGAATTCTCCATATGCCATTTCGTTTGAATCGGCTTGTAGTCGGTCCCTTTTGACTTTCGTGCGTAGCAACCCCGCGAATCCATCTCTTTTATTAGGTTACTTCTGGCGGGTCGTTTTGAGAAGACATTTTTTTCTGAAGCTATGGAAAACTCCTGTTCTTCCTCATTCCATTCCCGTCCACCAACTCTGTAGATTTACTTTCGCGTAGTCCGGGCTTTTTCATCTCCCCCGATTGCCCTCTCTACGTCCCTCATAACTTTTGTGAGAGATTGCCTGTTTTCACCCCTGTCTGACCCGTCCCGCCGTTTATTTTTACCTGAGGTACGTTAACGCACACCTGAATTTCCTACATTTCACCACGGCCACAAAAGGGCAAATAGCCAATGTACAAGTGTAAAAAGAATAAATACCATTCAATTAGATTGCTTTCGGTCGTTTTCCTTGGTTCCTCCCTAACCGCCCTTTTTCCCTTTTCTACCAATTTCCTTCAACCACTCAAGGGTATGGATTAAATTCCCACGATCTACATCTGACGTGTCCTTAAACCCCGTCCCGAGGGGCTCGTGTTCCGTTTCTTCTCTCGTCGGGCTCATTTTCGTTCCCATCTCACTGCAGCAAAGGGAGTCGATAAACCCATCATCGAAACGTCGGACCGTTTGGATCTCCTCCCCTCCCTTTTTGCATCTTGAACTTCTCCTTCCCCTCTTCCCAACACAGAGAAACAATGAGTCATAGCCGTACCTCCTTCATATTTTCCCTATGTTCTCTTCTTTTTCAAATCCTGCCCAGAAAAAGAGTGTTTTCCGAGAAAGCATCCAGGACGTTCACCTCGGTGTACTCGGGCCCCTTGATCGGCACCCCTTCACTGGATCTCCCTTATGCTCTTTTGCGTTAATAACTTTAAAGCAGGTTACCTTGAAAAATTAACCGGATTATAAGTTTTATTTTCTTTTTCATCTCTATGTTTTCCTTCGCAAGGTTCAGGCCGTTGTCCTCTGGAGCGGATCGGCTCCCTTCTCCGCCGATGCGCTTGTTTCACCTTTTCCCACAAGATGACGACACTGGTTATAATTTTAGACCACTGGTAACCCCCTTTTTCCCTACTAACCTTCTTCTTCTCTTTTCGGTATTACTGTTTTTTCTTTTTCTTGCGAACCCCCCCAATCCTCCGGAACTTTTCCCGGTATCCTGGTTTAAAAGAGGGATTATTGCCTCAAGATCAAATTTTTTGTGACCTTTTCTCATCCAGGTTCGTTGATGGAGTACGCCTTTTGTTTTTGTCCCAACAGATCGAGTCTCTTTTCCCTGTACAAACTAATCGCATTTCGTGACCGACGAAAGAGATTGCTGTTGACGAAGAGGCGGAGATCATCCATAGGTGCCCTCCTGTACCAGGCCCTCTGTTTGGCCTTTTCTCTGGCTTTTTGACTTTATTCCCCAACATGTACTGACCACCTCGGGGACGACTGAAATCGAGCCCTCGATGATAGGATGCCGTGTAAAGCCCCTTTCTTAAATAGCACGTCCTCCCCCGCTTATTCCTAGAATTTAAACTATGCCTCCGGCAACACCGATTTGCTATCCACCACGCCTTTTTATAGGCCTAATAGGAGAATTAAAATGGTAAACCCTACCCCCTTGCCCTTCTATTACTACGCACCCCCCCCAGATTGGCAGTGTCCACTTCGTACACCAGGCCCTTGCTGACGTCTGGTCAATCTTCTTCCACTCTTTTTAGTTGCTTCCGCCTTTCGAGAGGATAAACCAAATACCTTTTCTTTGGGAAGCTGATAACGAGGAATCAGCTAAGATTGAATACTAGTTTGTCCAAGCCAACTGACACGGACTCTTATTTCCTTTTCCTTTTTTGGTTTTTCTTGACTCTATTTCATGGCATGAACATATAGTAATTAGTCACCACGCAGATTCTTGTTCCCCAATATTAAAGAGTACCTAAATATTAGTTTCTCTCAAACGACTCTCCTACCCACCTTTTCTGTTTACAAGCCCTCATTGTTCCCGTGTCCTTCGTCCCCGGCCTCTTTGTCTTTCAAGATCGCCCTCACATAGGAGAGAAGTGAACAGCGTGTAAAATTTTTGTCCGGAGAGGATACCCTGGCCCGAGCGTTAACCGTATTTCTTTGTTCCAATGATGGCCTCAGTAGTTGAAATCTTCCCCCGATTCTTCTCGTGCAATAGAAAAGGAACACCTGAACCGGCTCCCCCTATCGCTGAAATTTGCTAGATTTAAGTAACCCACTCTTTATTCAATGCACGTCACCGTTTCCCTCTCACGTACTTCCCAAAAGATTTGTAGATGTCTGGACCTCATTCGCCCTTGACTCCTCTCCCCCGCCGGGTTTTCGCGTATCTTGCCTTCGCGTTACCGCCCATGCCGGATATTTAGCGACCTCGAATAGATCAGTTTTTGGACCATTATCTTTGTACCGCTCCCCGGGCGTATCCCCAAACTCTGCAACACACTCTTCTTCGTTACCTTTCATCCTTTCATTTCCCATAAATTTTTAAACATTTCACCAAGTCGGGAGTTCAACTTGGAGCCTGCTTTCTAAAACATCCACTCCGAGAAAACTCATCTTCGGAAGGGATTGCCAGTTGTAAAAGGTCAAATTTCTTACCAACCAGTTTCCTTCCCCCACCCCCCTTTTTGTGGACTTGTTGCAAAATATCTGATTAAGTAAGCCGAGGTTTCACACTAATTCTGACTTTTTTCCCCCCTGCGCCCGTGGCCAACTACGACATTACTACATTTAACCTTTTTCCGCCCTGTATCTTGTTTTAAAGTTTTTCTCTTCGTTATTAACAATGAGCCCCAAGCCCCCCCCCGGTATTTATTTTTCAATTCTGTGTCCTCTCCAGTCGATTAATCTATATTCCAGAGTTCATTTCCTTTACCGGCCGACAATTCCGGCATATGGTCCTTTCCCAGCAAATAACCACACTCTACTTTATGCAGCTTGTTCTCTCTTGATTTATCCTTCGTCCTTTTGACTTTTTCAAACTTTGTCTATATTGACTCCCCCACCTTCAGTACCTGAGGGAATCCGGAGTTAGAGGAGTTTTTACTGAGCACTATTGTTGTCCTATTGTATATTCCTCCTAAAGAGCGCTCGGACTGCTCTCATTATAGCGCAATCTTTGCCGTCTCTCTTTACTGTGGGCTTTCTTTTTTTTGAGATCGCGAGTCCGAGTGTGAAGATTCGTCCAGAAGAGAACGAATTTCTTTATGCAATAGAATTTACCTCTGGTTTTTAGATATAGGGATCCCCTGGCCCCCCGAAACTCTTAATTGCACTTATCTTCTATTAGGTCCTCTCTGGAGAAAGTTTGAAGATTTTAATTCTGCTTGTGTTTCCATGGAAACCAACCCTTTTCGTTTGTGGCTGAAAACTTCATGAAACGTATCTTCATCATGCCAATTCGATCTCGCCGGTACTGGCCCGTTAGCGAGATCTTTTTACCTTGATGCACCTCTTTTTCTTCCTCCTTTTTTTCTTTTTTCAGCTGCGCTCATTTTGACCTAAAACTCTCGCCATCTCCCCTCGATCTATTGTTCGCGATGAAGTTAATTGGATGGGTGAAGGAACGCCGAAGCGTTTTTTACCCCCCTCCTAACACCTTGCCCAGCACAGACCGTATCCCGCGACTGTTCCTCCAGATGTAGTCCCTACATATAAGATCTGATTTTCCCTTTCGTTGGTGGGGGTTCCGAAACCTCGAACCCGATCTTGGAGAAGTCGCCTCTTCCCCCCTGAAACTATGTCAGGCCCTACCAACTCGCTGAATGACCCCCTCGCGATTACATCGGCAATTCAAGAGAAAAGGGAGAGATGAGTTCCTCCCGTGTTCCCATCTCTTCTGCAGGGTCCTCCCTATTCTCCCAAGGAGTCGATGTTGAAACCCTCCTCGAAGAAGAGCGGGCAATTTTGTTTCCAGTTCTCAGACTTCGCCCTGTCCGCACATCTCCTTCATTATTTTTTTCCCGCAATCGCCTCTCTTAACGTAGTTCCACGAGTCGCCGTACAGGTCTGGCGATTATCTCTTTTCCACAGATGCCCTCCCCCAGCTAACTCGTCTTTTAGCGGCCTGCCAAGTCGACCGTAATGCACTCCCCCCTTTCCGTTAATCTGTGAATTGGTCTAAGGAAAACGGCATCAAGGCAGATATAGTATTCAGTTAATAAATCTTTGACACCCTCCGAAAAACTTTCCCCCTATCCATGGCGTGGGATTACCGGTCTTTTTTCTTTCCCCCAGATACCTTTCTTATTTTTCGCACGGACTCCCCCCCGGGTTCCTTGGACCCTTAGTGAAACGCTAAGAATATACGTGAGGGTTTACAGGTTTTCCACACCGAATGTTTTTAGGAAATGTGTTTTATCAAGCTTTTAGACACTTTTACCTTTTGGACCCTTCCTATTTCCTATAAATTTTCTTTTTTATCCTTCTGCTAATTTATGGAGTTTTAGGAAAAGCAGCGACAACCAATCAAATCTGGACGGTCAGGTTTTTTCAAACTTTTCTTTTCTAACTTACCCCTACCTTCCTTTTTTCAGACTCAAAACGTCCCATCCAGAGTTGGGACATCCAGGGTCGTTGTCCCTAGCAACGCCGATAAAAGTTGTAATAGATTTTCCCCTTATACGCCTTCCCCGACTGCACTCTTAGGCCCTTTCCGACGAGAGGTCTTTTTTCTCCAGGCCCCGCAAATGCCTGTTACATTCCTTTCTTGAGAGCGGTGTCCTGCATTTACAAAGACAAACGACGTGTTCCCCCCCCGTAGCCGTTAGCTCTTTCTGGTCCCCCCTTTTTTCACAATACAAGTTTCCTTGACGGTGCCTAGTTTTCAGATCCCCCTCCGTCCATCCCTTTCGGTCTTCCGTCAAACTAATTACATTCACAAACACCGCCTTTGATCCCCCCCATCGCGGGTTTACTCTCGGGTTCTCGGCCCCCCTTCTTCCCCAAATGGTACAAAGCCCTTTTATTTGAGATTTCCCTCTAGACGAGGCCGTTTCTTAACACTGTCTCATCCGTTGAATTGTTTGGCAGCTTATGGGAGGTTCCTTTGATTCCCCCTCCATCTATCGGTCGACCCGATGAAGACTGCTGATAAGAAAATCTTCCTCTTGGTAACTCTTCTTTAGATTGGGTCATAAGTACACTCCACATTCTCTCCTCTTTCTTCCGTGTTTTTTTGGAGAATTGTAATTTCGCATCTAGTTCGGGAACTGGCCGCTGATCTTCCCCAATCCCCCTCCTTCTTTTTGACAAATCGAGTTTTAGTTCCTCCCACTTCCTCCCACGCTTAGACTCTTTCCCGTTTCAAGCCCAGCCTTTTTGGTCTGTCGCTATTCCATTTCACGGGCGTCCTCATAGCACGATCCCCCGAGGGGTTCCGGTGGACGGCAGTTTTGGATACATTCCGGGTAGTGTCCCCCCTCGATCCCGTTTCCCTTCATGTTTTTGCGGATAGTTTCTTTTCCGTCTCGGCCGAAATTGGAGAGGAGTAATATAAACTGGCATAAGGAATTTTTTTTTAAAGGCAGACGATAGCTCGGGCCCCCCTATCCCTCGTTTGTCTCTTTTTACACGACGTCCCCCAAGTTCTCCGCTGTTCCCCCCGTCTTTGCGGTCTGGTTGCTACATCTGTGCCCCTTGCCTTTTTTCATATAAGCCGGGTCGCGATGCTACTTTACTGCGTCCTCGTTCTTCTCCGTCGCGCCCGAACCCGGATGTTTTTCACCCCTTTTCTTCGTTCGTCTATGCCACCGTGTAGTCATCCCAACACTCTCTTTTAAACTTGTTGGATCTTGCTTCCTAATTTTATTTTCCCTCAATTTTTTAACCCCTTCCTTCGTCCTTTCATTGTGTGAACTGTGTCCCCAAATTTCACAGATTAAAGAAGTTAGTAGGTTAGGTCAAAATGTGTACAAGTTTTCATAAACCACTTTCCCCCCCATTTTTGAAAAATTCTTTACCCGTTGACCCAACCCCCCATCTTCGGATCGTCTTCGTCCCCTTTTTTTCCCTCAATCCACCCGGACGTTGCAAGCAGTGAGGGAAAGTTTTAAAACTAAAATAACCTCTGTCGCCTTCCAAGGCAATTAATAACCCCTTCTCCTTGGACTTTTTTTAACCAACTTCCCTACTGCCACACTCCTATCCAGGTCTATCTCCTGTAACTTTAGTTGTCCGTAAGATATCTTTATGAAGATTATAATATGTGATGCATTTTTGAACTCCCCGTGTCTTCTTTCCGGCTGTTTTTTTTCAGTTTCCAGATATCCTCTTACGCGGTACGTAGAACTCTTTTTGCTTTTATTGTATATTAGATTGAATTCGCATGTGAAACGTGATTGTCCTAGTCATCCTTCTGCTGCTCCTTCGTGAGTGATTTTTTTCTCGAACTTTTCGTACCTTGAATAGCACGACAATCTGATATTTCAGCGTGTCCCTCCCTCTGCCGCGTCCTTTTGCCCTTGACCTTGTCAACTCCCTCGGTACTTCTTTGGAAGTTCACAATCAGCCTTAGTTCTTGAGGCAATTGTATCACCTCCTCGGGACGAGCTGCCTCTCACCCCCTCCCACGCGAACTTCCCATTTATCTTTATCTCTGGCGTTGACCCCGTCGCTTGATCCCGTTCTGGAGTGTCGTGTTAAATGTATGCAAAATCTTCCTGTGCGGTCCCTGCTGAATTGCCCTTCCCCCCCCGACAATCATCCCGTCTTTCCTGTTCCTTACCCCCCATGGTTTGCATCTCTCCTTTCCTCATAATCGTTGAGGATTTTCGATATGCAACTTTCAATAACCAACTCTCTTATGTACGTTCCCGTCCTTGTCTCTTTCCCGCCCCCCCTGGATGCTTAAAATTAATGGCGCACGGTTCAATTGAAGAGTTACCCCCATTCCCTTGCCACCCCCCTTCCGAAAAATTCGTTTCTCAACTGCTCCTTTTCCCCCAACGTATATTTAACCCACCCGAGAATGGAGATGAATTAGAGTTGTGGGGCCTTGTTCACCTCGAACCCGGATTTAGCCCTTCTTCGCCCCATTCTCAACGACCGGCTGCTTATGGTCCCTTCTGCCCCCACCCCAACTAGAGATCTCAAAGGCTTAACGAGCCCCGTCGCAACTCGCTTTCTTTCTTGGTCCCCTCTCGTCGCTTAGCGATGAAGCGGGACCACCATTTATCCATTCTGTTGAACCCCCCTTTTCTCCGACCCGTTTTTCGGTGCTGCCTCTGAGCCTCGCCTCACGGGTAGGAAGGATGCCGCGAAGAGCTTCAAGTCCCCTTTCCCCCACGCTGGTGAGAGCTTCCAAGGTCCGATGGTTCTTGTTCTCTTTCTGTAAAAGACTGACCCTACACAGCCTTTCGCAGACTTTGAGTCCCTGGGACGTAGCATTCACACGCCCTAATGGCACTCGTTAATTATAAGATGGGAATCCTGGACGTCCCCCTTTCTGGCAAAAGACCTTATCTTTCCCTGTTTATTACCCTCAGTTTTTTTTTAACGCCGGCAACTCCCTTCCCACACTTTCCAATATTGGTGTCTCGGCTTAAGCCATTGTTTCTATTATCCATTAGTTGCCTTTCGTATTTCCCCCCAACTTTTCTCTTTTTTCGCCCCCCCTAGTGGTCCCACCTTTCCTTACGGACTTTTCTGTTTTTGTTTCCCCCCTTTTTTCCACAACCGACGTGTCCTGCCAAAACTGGTGTTTTATCCGATTAGCAATTGTACATGATTAATATAATACCCAGGAATCATCGGATGCAGTTTCTACGGACTTCTTACCTCCAGGCCCCCATTTCAATTTTGGCCCTTCCCTCGTTGGCGATAAGGGAATCTTTTTAAATCTTTGAATTCAGAGAGTGTTTTTTTCCCAGACTCGTTGGGATCGCATACATGTTCATTGTGAGGATCTTTTTGTAACATCCTGATCTTTTTTCTTATAGTTTCCCTCTCGCAGTTTTCACTCCCCTCCGACCCTCTTTCCTTATCCGATTCTTGCGCTCCCCCCGCTGTGCGATCTGTATCCCATGCCCTCAGATCTGCGCTGAAAGCGTACGCGTGCTGGACACGTCGCTTCCTTTACAAAAGATCCCCAGAGTGTTTTTCCCCTCTACCAGCGCGTGTAACTTCGTCTTTCCGGTGTGTCACCGGCGTCTGTTGGAGAAGGGCGAGTTTTAGATCGAGACTTTTTTCATTTTCGGCCTAGACTTTCCCACCCTTTTCCTCCGCACACGAATGACCCTCCACCCCCCAACGGCATTTCTCTGTTTACCTTCGGTCCCAAGTTATACTAGACGACCGGAGCAAATTTCACGACTTCTTTTCTTCTTCCTCCTCTTTTGAGCGTTGCTTCTGCCTACAAATTGTTGTCTTTCCCCTGTCTCATCCCGAACATTCCTTTCTTCTGCCCCTCCCCCTCTCCGCTTGGGTAGGAGACGAGAGAACCTCCCCAATTATTTCTTCAGTATGGTAATCTTGATACCAATCTCAGCTTCCCTTTTTTCCCCCTTATACTCTATTTAATTCCCCTTTTTTTCCCTGACC
>Ga0179591_1208623_pt1 | contig 12150 bp, 14 predicted proteins | sample CZOMad2_1_08_16f_FD_182891 | JGI IMG/M metagenome (GOLD analysis project Ga0179591, IMG submission 182891) | Vadose zone soil fungal communities from Angelo Coast Range Reserve, California, USA - CZOMad2_1_08_16fungal (PacBio error correction) | ecosystem: Environmental > Terrestrial > Soil >... | reverse complement strand
TGGTTCAACAGCGTGTTTATTATTTTACTTCTCAGGGCACGTGAGGTTTCTTCCTCTTTGCGCTGTTTTGGCAAACGTTTTCCCCGGAAACATCTAAGGTAACATGACGCTCCCAACGACGCCTACCACCGCCGGCAATTTTTTACCGCTGACTTGTTTTGCGTTAGTGCATATTAGTAGCCTCAACGCAGTTGGTGGCAATCGTCTCAAATCTACTGATCCCCGTCCATGGCACTTCTTGAACCCAACTTTCAATTGCCAGGTCCCCTTTAACACCATTCTCAACCGCCCCGTGGTCGCCTATTTTTCGATTTTTTTTCTTTTGACCTGAGCCAAAGAACGCGAGCTTCCCGTTACACACAGTTCTGTCTTTCACTCCCTGTGAACCTTTTTCTTTCCCCGCCCATTCCGGCGATACTCGATCGGTCAGTGTCACGTTTCCGCGATCCCGCAGGTCCCAGGGTCGACATGCCGCTTTACGGTGACTCGGCGGCTTTGCAACCCTTGCTCATCCATTTTCCCCCCTTTTTTACAACGTCAGTCACGACTTGTACAAATCAGGTCGCCTTCGATCGTTTCTTACCCGGCAGTTGGGTTTTGATCAGCACTCGTATGCCTTTTTCGGAATTCCTTGGCTTTCGTTTTTTTCTTCGTTATGAGAATGCGCTGTGCTGTTCGAACTATCCCCTTTCCCTTTTTTCTTTTTGTTGCGCCCCAACGCCGCTTCTTCCAACAGGGCCACCTTGCCGAACCCGCTTTGAACCTCTGCACCCCAGCGCAGTCCCTCTCTCCATCTCTGATCCCGGTCTTGAGCCTGAATAATCACGCTTTAAAATCGATTGACTAATAAGTCCTTCGTACGCAGAAACACTCCCCTTTGAGGGGCTTCCTCCTCCGGCCCCACTTGTCACACCAATCCACGACATATGAAGCGCATTCCGGATGCCCAAGCCCTTGACCCTCTTTCTTTTCCTCCGTTAATCGAGCCATCTTGATCCAGATCGCTCTAGAGAGCGCCCTCAGCTCTAATCAATTACACTGGTCTTGATTTCGGCGGTCGAAAGCGTTGACCGTGACACGGTTCTGGCCGGTTTGAGCCAGTTTGTTATAAGTTCATCCGGACCAGCTATGACAACTTACCAGAGAATGGACACGTCACATAGACTCACGATGAAGCGGGGTGGAGGTGCGCTTTCCTTTTCCACCTTCATGGTGAACAAGATATCAAGAGTCTTAACTCCGTTTACATCGCTGGCCGTGTAGCATTAAAGTCTCCAACTTCGTAGAACCTACCCTAACCTTAAGTTTTGCCCCAAGCCACCGACACGCACGCCTGGCTCCTTCGATTACCACCCCATTTTCCCGATGGAAGGACGGTTTTTCCGGCCCTCTTAGAGAATCACCCCGTGCTTCGTATCAAGTTCGATCATTTGGTTTGACGACCACTCGCCCCCTCCCACCCCTTCTTAGGCAAGAAGTTTTTTGAGAGGATATGATTACACGAGATTTTTCCAGGCAAGACGGGCTTTATGTTACTATTGAGCGCCACAAGATCGCTCGCAGCGGTGAATACTCTCCCCCCCCCTGTGGTCACCCGAATATATATCTTACTAATAATACGTTGTTGTTGTCTTCTTTCGTTAGCCGCTTTTGATTGTCACCGCGTGCGGCGTTTTGCCGATCGTGGTGGCCTCAATACCTCTCCCCCCCTTTTCGATGGAATATCTTTTATCATAGCATATCGTCAACCGAGCTCTTGCCTGTCGTTTGGGCTTTTTGGCCGTCGAAAAAACAGCGCGGGACCCGGAGAGACCATGTTCTTCCCCCCCCCCCTGTGAGAGATTGCTCGAACTAAAAGGCCCCCTTCCAAACCGTTTGGCCACCAATGTTTGGAATAGCAGGCCGGCCGGCGGCGTGTCCGAAGTTGATGTTTGCACCCAGGAACTGGTATGCGATTTATTGTCTTCTTTTCTTAACCCCCCTCATGGTTGAACGCTTTTCTCCCCGATTAAATGCCCCTTCTAGAGCGTGAGCTAGCATGTGAACTTGAATTTTGTCCCATTACCGGCCAAAATGCGGGCAGCGATTCATTGCTGAGACATTTTCCCCCCCCCCCTCTCGGTTCACTTGCAAGAGGTTCTCTTGACTAATCGAACCTCACGCTTTGCATTCTCATCACCTTACCCCCCTCCTTCCACTGCTTTTTCTACCATGGAGCTTCCTTGCGAAAAGACATTGAAATTTGAGGTCTTCTGTTACGGCTCTATAGACCTAGATAGAGACATATTTCCCTTTTTCATCCGTTTTCTCATCCAATCACAGATTGTGTGGAACTCGGATAATCACATTCCCCCCCTCTACCTTTCCCTCGCCCCTTTTTTTCTTTTTTTGTTTCACTTTTTTGAAGAGAAGTCTCTTTGCAGATTTCGGCGGCAAGTCGGCTTCCGAGTGCCACCAAGCGATGATTTGAAAGCCTTTTTTCCTTGCTTTTAAGCTTTTGGAGCTCCGACTTTTCTGGGCCTTTTAGCGGGGGGGGTGTCGCTGGTGGGCCGTGGATTTGCTGGTGGGGGGGGCGGGGTGGGGGATTGGGGGTTGTGTGTTTTTTTTTCTTTGGTTGTTGGGGGGGGGTGTGGTTTTTTTTTTTTGGTGTGGGGGGGGGCGGTGGTGGTTTGTGTTGGATGGTTGCCCTGTTTTCACCGAATTCGGCAGGTCGCCGGTGGTGCTGAGCGGCGGTTCGCTCCCACATCCTGGCACGGCTTAGTAGGACCCAGCAAGATTCGGGTCCTTCCGATACTGCTTGCTGACCCGCCGGACGAAGGCTACGAGTGCTTGCCTTCACACTGTCAGTTGTCTCACGACCCTCCCAAGGAATTTTTAGTCTCGATTTACCCGGTCGCCCCTTTTACAACGGAAGTTTTTAAGGTTAGCTTGTCGTGCGCCTCCCGGTTTTTCCCACCAACAGCCTGAGGCCCGAGCGTGTCAGCATGTCGTTGCGCGCGGGATCGTTCGCTTTGCAGAGGGACGTGCCCTATTTTTCCTCTTCTTTCTTTCATATGACGCATGGCCCACGGTTACACGTGTCTTTTGGGGTAGAAAGCCAGACTTGTGTTATTACTAGAACGGAGGGCTTTCGCAGGCAACAACTAGACCCCTTTCTCCCCTCCTTTTCCCGCCAGATGCTAGTTTTTTATTGACATGTTTTCCACCCAAGCTGTCAATTATATTTTGCCGAAATCTGAAGCGGGATGAATGGAATTGTTTCCTTCTTAATCCCCAACAATTCCCTCCTGAGTTTCCCTAGGATGAATCAGTACCCCAGAAAACGCCTGGCAACACTTTCGTTGTTTGTAGCCTTTCAGTCCCTGCCTTCCCTTGATTACCCCCCCTTTTTTATAAGGATTCATTGACCCTTTCTTTCCTCAACACTTACGTTGCGGGCTCCCTCTTTATAACAGTGGCGCCCAAAGTGTTCGCCCATCCTTTAGCCTTTTCCTCCTCCTCTTTTTTTTTTTTTTATGATCTATTGGCCCCCACAGTCAAGTTTTTTTTTGGAGCACTCCCTTTATATACTTCGTCCCTTCAATGTTGTTGATTACAATCTGCGGCACGTATTTTGTGGAATTCATTGTTCAACGGAACAAATTGGTTCACTTTTTCCCCATGACTCGTCAAATAAACACAAACATACGGATTCCCCATTTTCCCGTTTCCCCCCTTTCTGTTAGTGGACCATCTTGATAATAGCAAGACGTGCCTTGTGGACTCGTCCCCAGCTACCCGCAACTTGCACCCTTAACCTTTCCCCTCCCTCCTTCCCCCAAACCATGTCACGATAACACCCGAAAGCTAGTTTTTGTGTTTACTGATTGTCTTACCCCTTCTTTTATCTTTTTGTCCCTGCTTGCAATCCGCCTCTATTTTTATATTCCTCTCCAAAAACACGTTCTGTTTCCGTCCCCACCACACCGACTGTGAACCTGCCTCCCGATATACGTCTCTCCCCCTTCCCCTATTTAAAAGGTCCTTAAGAAATAGCTTCCCCCGAAGGTTTGAATTGATACCCATTGCTGTCTTCTTTTTTTTTGTGGGGGGGCATCCCGGATTCCTTTTTTTCCCCCCAATAGCTAAACAGAAGAAACTTTAAACCTACTGTTTGTGGCCTGTTCTTTCCCATCCTTCGAACAGGTCCCCTTTCCTTGCTGCTATAATTTAACACGTCAGTTTTTTCTTCCTCCCCTTTCTCTCCCTTAGCCCTGTTCAATTGGACGTCGTTTTCCTTTTATTTCCTGTTTCCTCGTCCCCGAGGAAGTTCGCGTCATTTGTTGCTTTGAATGATCCGTCCGGTCTTGTTTGATATCCCCCGTTCATCTCAGACGCCTCACCCAAGGCAAACTTGCACGTCCTTTATTTTTTGAACATATTGAACGCCCCCGCAAGCTCGACTTTAGCCAGTATTCTTAGGCTTGTAGCATGCCCCCGTGACGCTCTTCACCCCAACCCAGCTGATTATACGTCACCCGAACGCACTAGTTCCTAGTAACTGATGCGTGACTTACTTTGCTCACACCTTTTTCAACCCATTCACATTGCATGCATCCAGATATCGCCAACCAGCTTTTTCTTTCCCAGTATTCTCCTTTCCTCGTGATGATCAAGCTTTACAAGATCCCCCCCCTTTTGTCGATCACCTATCGAGATCGTCAACTCATCTCATCAAATTCAATTTGAATGTCTACAGGCTTTTTTTTCCCATGATTCTAACTTTGAACGGTGAACGAAGGTAGCTTTTTCGTAGTGTTGTGGACCGTTCCTAGACGGATTCTCAGTTAAATTTCAAAGCCCTTGGTTGGCACATGTTAACCCAAAATAATAGACTAGATGTAAGACGGGGGCAACTATGTTACTCTCTTCCCTCGATAAACGCTCTCCTCACCCCGACTTTTTTTTACTACCTTCGCTCCGTCCTTACCCCACCTCCACCCCTTTTCTCCCCAGCCAAGTTTTCCTTTGTCAAACCTTCCCCCCTTGATCGACCCAGCCCCCCCGGGAGGCCCCTCCTTTTTTTGCAAAAACATTGTTATTGGTTCCGGTTGTTGGCTTTTCTTTTCTCTTCCCTCTTCCCCCAAACTTCTGAAGTCTACAATATTTTTTCTCCGCTCCCAGTTTTTTTAGAGATTTTTTTGTCTTTTTCCACCACCTTCAGGATAGTGACCCTGCTTTACCCTTCCCTCAACCAGACTTTGCAGATCGACTTATTGAGAGCCCAAAATTCGCACCTCAGGAAGACAATTCGTCCCCTAAGATTCCTCTTTCTCAGAATTCTCTATTCCCTTTCAACCATCATTGTGTTTTGTTTTTTCGTCTGAGATGCGTTATTCCCCGCCCCCCAAAAAATTTCCTCTAGTTCCCGCGCCTTTTTTTCTGCTTGATTTCGTTTTTCTGACGGTTTTCTGCTTCTATTTATCTTTATCATAGACCTTCCCCCTCTCTCCCTCCCCCTGAGAGATCGGGGCTCGCTTGAAGTCGTCCCCCAACCCACCCCTTTTACTCCGGGTCCCCTTAATCTTTCCCTTCCCCCTTGCCTTTATCACGTTTCCCTGAGTCTTTGTGTTCCTACCCCCTTCCCCCCCTTACAACGGCCCCTGGGCCCTTCTTGACCTTTTTTCAGAGAATTCCAGGAGTTTTCCCCTGGTTGTTTCTTTGCTTTATTTTGCAATACTTTCCGTTCTTGCTTTTCTGACTTTCTTTCCTACTTTCTCGGAAGCGATGTATGCCAATCTCCCTCTGTGAGATTTTTTTGTTTCTTCTCTTTTTAGTCATTTTACTCCGTCTTTCCCCCTTCCCCCTTTTCGTTTGCAGCGATATCATGTGATGGTCCCTTGTGCCCCCGCGAGTGCATAACCTTTCTTTCCGTTGTTGCCCTCCCCTTTTTAATTTTGGCACAGCACCTACTGACGTATTACTCTTTTCCACGCTTTTTCCCCTTCCTTCTAGCGGACGTACTTCAATAACTTTCGGTGATTCCCCGAGCTCTGAGCGGATCTTCCTCTATGCTAGCTGGTTCCGTCTTACCTCCTCTTCCTTCCACCTCGTTTGTTATCCCTTAAACGAGGCGTGTGGTGAAGCCCGACTCCTGTGTACTGTGACATCAGTCCAGATGCCCCACTCTCTTTGATATCGTTCCGTCGATATCGCGATATGCCCTTTTCTTGACTTTTCTTTTACCCTCCAGGATCTTACGAAAGAGATGATTTCCAGAGTCATTGCGCGGAATTTCTTTCCCTCCTTTTTTGCTGCTTCAATCTCTTGGACGGGTTTCTTTTTCCTTCCTTCTTCCCAAATCCCTTTTTCGGAAATGGTGTTTTCCGCTTTGTCTTATGACGACTCTCGTTTTTGGCAGCGCCCACCACCCTTTTTCCCTTATTGTTTTAAAACCGTGCCCTCTTCTGGGCATTCCGTTCCCCCGAGTCCAGATGCGTCCCATCATTTTTTTCCCAAATTAGCTCCCCCCCACTTTCGCACCCGGTTGCTCAGCTTCCGTACATGATCCTACCCTGCTCAACTCCCCCTTACCTTTTTCCCTTTTCCCTGTCGAGATTTAAACCTTTAGAAGACTTTCCCCCCCTTTCTTTTTCAGGTTTAGGCTGTTTTTTAGATCTTTTTTTCCCCAGGCCGAGTTTCCCCCCCAAGATTTACGTCATTTTTTGCTCTGGCGGCCTTGATCCGCCCGTCAGGTCTTTGAACTTTCATACTTCCCTTCTCTTTCTCTCCCCCTTTTTTTTTCCCCTTCCCTTCCATTTTCGGTGATGTGGAAGCCACCCCCCCTTCCTTGTGTTAAACGGCCTCGAAGTTTAGTTTTCCTTCTCTTTTGTCCTGTCAAACTCCTCCCCCCTTCTTCCGCCTCTAACACCTCCCTCCCAGTAGGCTTTTTTGCTGGGCTTTTGTTGAAAACATATCTTAATTTTTAAAGAATTTTTGACCTCTTATTCTTTTTCTCTTCCTTTGTGTCCAGAACTCCTTTCCCCCTTTTTTCAAGTTTTCTTTTTTCTTATAGAAACCACCTAAATTCTCAGTCTGCCTGCCCTGAGTTTGTTACGTCCTCTTAGCTTCCCCTAGTAACTTTTTTTTCGCTGTTTTCACCCTTCGTTATTTTACTTGAACCCCCCTTGTCATTTGCTTTTCTTCAACTTTTTCAGTTGAGGGTCATGAATTGACTACCAGTCCAGTGCGGGCTTCCCTGCCCTGTACCCTATTCCTTTATAATCTATTTTTTTTCGTTTGTTATTCTCTTTTAGCCATTTCTTTCAGGTATTTGAAGCACTGGATTCCAACCCCTACCTCCCCCCTGTACCAAAGTTGCTTTGTCTTTTTCCCGTCACTGTTTCTCTCTTGTTTTTCATCATCTAACGACCCCCCCACTTTTCTCTGGAAATCCGATTCACTCGAACGCCCCTCCCCCCGCATTCTACGTGGTCCCTTTCCTTTTCGGTTTCGGTTTCATTTTAGTATCCCCGTTGTATCCTGGTTTCCCTAGTTACCCCAAAAGTCAATTAATAAAAAGTTACATTCTTATTGTCCCCCCCACTTTACAATTTCCCCACCGCCCTCTTTTTTAAAAAACCTTTACATTCCCATCCTTCCCTTCGTGTAAGCGCTTTTTACACCCTTTTGTTGAGATTTTTATTGAAGTCCACTGACCCTCCTGAGATTTCCTGTAAGTTTCCACCCCCCGTTATGTTTATTTATTTCCCCCCCTCCCCACAGAAGCTACGTTAATCATTACCGGCACCTTCCGGGAAAAGTTTCACCCTGCCCTCCCGACCCTCTCCTTTCCCCCGCCTTTCTTTTATTTACATTGCCTTTTACTTTCGTTGTTGCCTCGTCTTTTTCCCCCTTTAGCGACTTCACTTTAATACCCCCTCCCCCCTCGTTTGGACCTCTCTTAATTTTCCCCCGCAAAGGTCGCCTTTTTTCTGTATTTATAACGGATTATCCCTGCATAGTAGATGTACTTGTCTTTTTTCTTTTTTTTAAGAAGTTCCCTCCCTAGTAGTATTCTATGATACCCCCTTCTTAGCCCCTCCCTTTCAAACCCTGCTTCCACCACGCCGTCAAGAAAGCCCCCACTTCCCCTTTGCTAAAAGGTCTGATTTCTTCTGACCCCCCTCCCTTTCCCCCCCTCTCAATCCCAAGTTTCCTCCTATCCTCCGATTGCATGATTACAAGGATCTTTTTCCCCCTTCATCCTATTTCTTCTTTTCTGAACCTTAGCCACTCCTCCTTTACACCAAAGGTCATCGTCCCCCTTCCGTCTTTTACCCTTCTCAGTTACAACCCCATAACCCCCACACCCCTTCTTGAACCTGTGAATATCCCCCTCAGGTGAAGCCCCCCACTCTCTGTTGACCTTTTTAGTTCTTGCTTTTACGCCTTCCCACGCCAACTCTTTTCGACGTTCGCTCGCCTCCCTCCAAGCCCCTCTTCCTCATCATCCCACCTTCTTTCTGCCCTTCGTTCTTCCCCTGGAGGTCAGTTTGACGTTTCAAGCGTGACATGGTGATAGAATGGAGAGAAGTATTTTGATAACTTTTCCCTTACCAGGCAATCGACTTTTCCCTTCCCGCTATGTTCCCCCCACATGGCTAACTCCATTTTGATCCCAGCGCGGGGCCGTGTTTAAAGCAGTTTCATTCCCCCGTGATTCTCTGGCCAAGACTTCTCCCCCTATCTTCTACTCTCCATCGTCTCCAGAATATACCCCTTTTAGGCTCGCTGAACGCGCGCACTCCCGAAAATTTGTTCCGTTTTTTCACCCCCTCCCCCCCTCTACCCCCTTCACCTTCCTTACTTTCTGCTAAACAATCGCTGGCGGCAGGTGGGATGGTTGCCGGATTTCGTCCATCTCTCGGCCCTTGATGAATTCTTCTAACTTCTTTTTCTTTCATATTCCAATCTAGCGAGGTACGCCTTCACCCCTAGTTCCCACCTTCTCCCGCTTTTTTCTCCTTCTTTTTCCACTCCCCTCTCCCCCCTCCCAGCCTTTCGATCACTTATTTGCCACCCCTATCGGACCTCGGGATCACTGCCTGAGAATTTGACAATAGCTCCCCCCCCCCTTTTTTCAGGAATACTTTACTATCTCTTTTGGTTTGTTTGAGAGAGATGCGTTATCGAAAACCCGAGGAAGCATCATCTTGCGGCCGAAGGGTACGCTCCTTGTTTGTCGTCATAACCCTCCCCCCTTTTTTTTCCGGTTTCGATGTTTACATTTTTTATACCAGAGAATCCTTTCCCCCCCCGGATTGCGCGATTCTTGCGACGTGGAAGCGTCAAAAAGAGCTACGCAGGGGAACGGCTCGACGAAACGATTTTTTCCCTACTTTCTCACGGTCTGTCCTTTTTTTTTTCTGCCGCTCCCCCCCTTCCCCTTCCTGCCCATAGTAATGAATATCCTTCGTGCCGCCGCAGTTGTTCGAAGTGATTTGTCTGCCCCCTTCCCCTTTGCTTGTATTCGTCGTTCTTGTATGATTTCCCTTCTCCTTCCTAGTGGACCGCTCGATGAGCCGGCCCTACGCGCGTGCGAAGCTGGGCCGAGTTCGATGACATTACCGGCTTTCACAGTTTCTCGGTCCAGGCGATTCTATTTTTTTTGCGGTAGTGAAATTCGAGAGAAAGCCCATCTTAGAGGCCTAGGAAAGGATGCAACACGCACTCGGCTAGCCGCATCACACATGTATCCCCCACTGGATTTTCTTTAAGCCTTTAGTACGGCCCTTTCAAGCCTGAATTGAAGGATGTGCTTGAGAAGCGTCGAAAGCTGCCACTATGGAGTCGGAGGGACTTTTTCCTCCTTTTGAAAAGAGTGTTTTTTTTTTTCCTTCCCGAGGTTTAGATCTGCCTATCTTCAGATTATGTGATTGGTTTAATGGTGCCGGAAAGTGACCGTGTGAAATGCGGTAGGTGGGTAGGAAGCGGCGTTACTCAGTATTACAAGATCCCCTTTCTTTGCCTTTTTTCCTGTTTCCGCATTAGCAAGCCGGATTGACGCCGTCCCTTCTTTCTTGAGACTTGCAGCTCTTTTTAGCAGGTGTAAAATCAGCCGGGTCGTCACGTTTCCGGTGCGCGTGCTGATTTTTTTCGAATCAAACATCCTTGAACTTTTGCCAAAACCCCGCTTATCGGCGACTATCCTCGATCCGCTGCTGCGCTCCAGAACGCCAAGTCAGGCGAGCCTAGTGTCGTGAATCACTGTCCGGGTCGAACCCATTAAGGCCCTGTCAGATTAAAAGTTCTTTGAAGTTCACGGCAGTTAAGTAGGCATGTCGTGTCGCGCTGTGCAAAACGCCCTCGTTCCGAGCTAGTCGTCGCATTCGTCCTGGCGGACCGCTTTCAGCCTGAGTGAATTCTTTTTCCCCTTCAAATATGTCTAGTATCGACGGATTTTCTGCAGGCCACCAGGTAGTGATGGTGGATGAAGAAAACAACCTTGTGTTTTAAACTTTCTTCAATATGCGGCTTTTCATGACAAAAATCTCCCAAACGGATCGACAGACGCCGCCGAAGCTGGTTGTAACATGGGGGAAATATTTTCCTTGACCAGATTTTCCCTTCCTTCATGAAGTTTTCTGTCCGACTTGGTGGACTACTGACCACCCTTACGAACTGACCCGCCGTGAGGCTACTAATTAGCCATAAACTCCAACCTGCTTTAACCCCTGATCCCGGCGTTGGGGCGATCATTTACAGCTTAATCTTCCCCTTTTCAAACCCTTTTTTTCCCCTTTCTGACAGTCTTCCCCCCTCCCCTTTTTTTCGACGCGCTTACTACCGAACACGTGCGTCCATATATAACCGTGGCGGCGCCCACCGGACGTAGATTTTTCTCCACCCCCCAATCCTTCTCCCTAATCCTTAGTTTTTTGTTTTATTTTTATTGGTAGTAAACATCGAAGTTTTCTTGGGCGCCTCCAACGTTATAATATCCCATCCCATTCCCTTTCTCTTCCTCCCTCCCGTCCTCTTTTCTTTTTTTTAATTGAATAGTTTTTATCAGGAAAAAATTTTTCTCCCGAAAATTACGCGGTAACTCATGCCCCCCCCCACCCCCCTTCTCTTTTACCTCTGACCTTTTTTGACTATTAGTATACTTGGCACCCGCCTTCTCCCGTTTTTGACCAACTTTTTTCTCCCCCCTTCCCTTTTCATCCCAACCTCTCCTTCGCTCCACCCTTTCCTTTTTCCCACCGTTTCTTTTCCCCCCGTCCAGATCCACCTCCTTCGGTTGTCTATTATTTTTATCTCCCTTTTTTTGGAGATTTTTTGCAGGCACCTCCGCCCCCCTTTCTCTTCTTGTTTACCACACCGGTCTGTTTTCTTTTTTCCCCCCCCTAATTCCTTCAAATGGGCCATTCTACTCTTCCGGGCTCTACTTTGACATAATTTTTCACCCCCCCCCGGGCAGTTCCTTTTTCCCCTCGCGTCCCCCCTGAGGTTCCGCCAGTATCGCCTGCGTCCCCTAGTCATTGCCTCGTTGATTTCCTTTTTGCACCCTTGCCTCCTCCTACCCGTAAACTCCCTTGAGACTTCTTCTCCATTTTACATCTAGAACAGCCTGCCTTACTTCTTTCTTTACTTCTTATGACGTCGTAGTCTTCTTTTCTTTCGTCTTTCTCTCCCCTGCCTGCGCGAGGAGGACTTCAGATCCCTCGTGATTTACGAAACGATCCGTGGCCCCCGGTTCTTTGGTCACCCTTCAGCAGCCAGTCACCTTCCACAGTGTCCACAGACAATTTCTCTTTTGAAACCACGTGCGCACCAGTCCCCCGGCCCCCTGTCGACTTATCGATCCTCACGGTCTTTAGCATGGCTATGCAGGCTAAATCTCGCTGATTGCAGCCTTACGTAAATCCCCGACATTGTCCAAACCGGGGCATCTGAAATTTGCGTGGTGCCGGCACATGAAACCAATGATGGCATTCTGTAAGACATAGCACTGTGATATCCTCCTCAGACCAACAGCCTTTCATTTTCTTTACTCAGATGAGCCTGTTTAATGATCCGATCGCTTGATCTCGCGCACATCCCCAGCTAGCTAATCATTCCATTTGACAGCCTGTAGATACAACAGGACCAAATCGCTGAGTGGAACAC
>Ga0179591_1176653_pt1 | contig 12150 bp, 22 predicted proteins | sample CZOMad2_1_08_16f_FD_182891 | JGI IMG/M metagenome (GOLD analysis project Ga0179591, IMG submission 182891) | Vadose zone soil fungal communities from Angelo Coast Range Reserve, California, USA - CZOMad2_1_08_16fungal (PacBio error correction) | ecosystem: Environmental > Terrestrial > Soil >... | reverse complement strand
TTTCCTGTGGATAAGCAATGAAGTTTTTTCACCTTCTTTATATAAAACACTCCCAAGGTCGCCATTTTTCCCTGCTGAATGTCTCGGTCCTTCTGTTCCCTTGCAATTGTTTTTTTCGAGAATCATGTCTCCGTTCTCCCTTTGTCTCCTCTTTCTATTGACCACTCATTGAAACGACAACCTATGCGCTTTATCTCAGCCTTCCCTTTAAAGCTCCTAGGTATTATGATTCCTTCCTTTTTTTTTCCCAAAGGTTACAGGGGGTAGCCTTTCAGATCTGTATTTTGTGAAGAAGGATCCCCTTTCTTTTTTTTTCTCTCTTCTGGAAGGTTTTTTTTAACGTAATTTGAATTTTTTGAGGTACTTTTCGGTCCCCCATTCTTCTCCCTTTTTAGATCAGCTTTTTTTTTCCATTTGTGTTTGTCCCGCTTAGCTGTTATGGCCTTTGTTTTATCGCCTATCTCTCTTTATAATTTTCTTTAGTCCAGTCCCTCCTTCCTCACCCCAACAACCCTTGATTCTTTGCAACCCTTAGTCCCCCTTTTTCCGGCCAGCCCCCGTGGTAGATTTGCTCACCCCATTCGGTTCCCGAGTAGACTCTCCACGAGTCAGCCCCCCCCTCTCTTGTGTGATTCCGCGCATTCCCCCCCCTCTCTGTACAGCTCTTATCTCAAAGTTTTCGTTTGCTCCTAAAGCCCATCTCTCCCTTAGGTCTCCGTACATCTACATCCTCCTATGTCAACTTTGACGATCACCTCTCCCTCCTCTAAGACGGGGCACCCCCCGTTATTTTTTCCTTTCAGCCAACATTGACCTCTACAGTCTTTGTGCCACCCCCTTCAAACAATCTCCCCATCAGGAGGCGACAGTAATACTCCCTATTCCCCCCTTTTTACCTTGCCAAATACTAGTATTGTTGTCCTCCCCATCTACTTTTCTATGATCACCCACTAAGTGTTTCCTCTTTTTGCAATGAATTTTCAAGCCGTTGATTTAGGCTTTCCCTTTTTAATCCTCCCCCTCCATTCCATTTCCTTTGCTCTTTCCCTCACCCCCCTTTAGTTCCTGGTTTCCCCCCTTCTACTTTCGCCCCCTTTTGTACCTCCCCTACTCCTCCAGATCCATGTTCCCCTCGTCGCCCTCCCTCACGAGCCCCCTTTATGTCCGGTTTCTGGACAATCATCAGGGTCTTCGTTATCATTCCGTGATGTTGGTAACTGACCCTCTCCCCTCCCCTCTCCTCCCCTTGTCCGAATGTTTCACAAGCGCCCCCTTTCTTCTATAAGGTAAGGGTGAACCCTTTGTCTCGCTGTTTATTTTTTTTTTATTAGCTGCCCCTTCCCCTTTGGTAGGTCACCCCCTGCCTATTTTTGTAGAGGAAAATTCTCCAGTCACCCCCTCCGCATTGTTTGCAGTCGAGCCATAGCAGAAATCTCCTCCACCTCAACCCCTTTTTTCCCAACCCTCTCCCCAACCCCCATTTTATCGAGCTATTCCAGCGATATGCTCGTCGATTTTTCCTTGTTAGAGTGCCCCGTTTGACCTTCCTGAGACGATGGAATGATGTTTTTGCTTCGCCAGTAGACCCGGCCCGCCTTCCACTCCCCCTTCCTTTCGCTCCCGAGACCGTCAACCCCCTCTCTACTCCTTTTTTTTGATTCTCTTCCCTGTTTCCTCTTCACCCCAGACTTCGGTTTTTCCCCTCGTTTACTGGCTAGAATCCTCTTCCACAGGTCTTTAATCGTTCTCATGTTTTCCCCCCTTTCCCCCTCCCCTCGCTACCTTTCGGACCTTCCTGGTTCCCTCTTTTTATCCGCTCGCATTCTCGTCCTTGAGTTAGTCTTTTCCAATCTGAGATTCTGCTATTCTCTTCTAATTGTGATTTCTCCCTTTTTTTCCGCCACCATACCTTATGCTTTCTCCCCACCATTGTTTTCTTTGGTATCAGCGTACCCCACCCAAAGTCCCCTTCGTTGAAGCGTTCCTATTGGATCTGTCGCCTTTTCTGTGCTGCACCTTTTGACAGGTTCTTCTAGGGTCTTTTTTCTTCAGTTACTAACATCCACCTCTCTTCTCCCTCCCTGGTTCGACCAGATCCTTTCATCCGGACTTGATCGGTCGATTTTCTCACCATTCGTTCCGAAAAACAAATGTTTTCTCTTTTTTAGGGTATCATTCTTACCTTGTCTTTCAATAGTGATGAAATCAGGACCTGCCGATAATAGTGGGTCACTGACTCTTGTTCCTTCTTCGTTCATGACGTCCTGCCCTTCTTTTTCCGTTAAAGAGTAACTAGTCTTTTCCCCCCCTTTGTTTCTCCCCCCCGAATGCTTATATATTGTTTTTCCCCCTGCATAGTTTACCCACCTTCGATTATTAATAATGATGTCTTTTTCTTGAGTGGAGTACCCCTCTTTATACCCTTTTTTTTGCTCCTTTCCTTTAGCTTGTGTTTCCCCTTTTCCCCAAACTGAGAAGGTGTTCATTCTCCGCCCCCTTTTTATGCTGCTGGAAGTCCTCATGAAGGTGCGCTTTCGATTTTGACAGCATCCCCTCCCCCTTTTTTGAGCTGGATCCATTTTTTTTCGTTTAATGGGGTCATTCCCCCGGCCTCATTTTTGATCGTTGCTCAGCGTTCTCCTTTCCTCTTGGTATATTACCTCTTTTCCCGTGGACAATCTCCCTTTTAGAAGCTTTGTTCTATTCTGGGCTGATGTCTTTCCCTTTTAACGGCCCACCTTAGCATGCTAGATTGGTCCCCAGCTGAAAATGGTTTGCCACCCCCTTCTGGGACAACCCTCCCTTGACAATCACCCCCCTTTGACCGTTTCATGATAACACCCTGACCCAAAACTCCATTACTTTAGCAACACCCAATCCTTTTTGAACCCACGCCAGACTCCCTTCGTTTCTCACTTCAAAAAAAAATCTAATTCTCCCCCCATCCTTTTCAAAATGTATTCCCATTTGTTTTTAGCAGAAAAAACCCTTCCCTTTACCTTTAACTTTATGGAAGTTGATCCCACTCCCGCTTCTCTCCTTTTGGCGTTTTCAATGATTTCAATCCTTTTTTCGCAATATGTAATGCCCTTTTCTCCCCCTCTTGACTGTGTTTACCCCCATGTCACAGTGACCCCGATGTCATCCGCCCTTTTTCTTACCCCTCTTCTGCTTTTTCGTTGTTTTCTTCATGTTTACTCTTTCTTATGCCATTGCCTACCCTTCCTTTGATGGTGTGAGTCTCTCTAAGCCCACTCTCAGCTTCTCCTTTTGAAACAGTATAAACCCCCGTTCAACCCCCCATTCCAGACCTGTTGTGAATGATTTAACGACCCTCGATCTTGAGGCTAGTCTCCCCCCTTACTGGTTCCGCCCCATTTTAATTATGGTCTAAGGCTCCCTTTTTCTTTCGAATTTTTTCAATCATTTGTTTGAACCCCTTACCCCACTTGCTCCGAGCGGTAGCGTTCGGGGTGCTAGCTTATTTTCAAAGGTTTTCCCCAGCAGCTTGTCCATGACCCGGGGAAGGAGCTACCATAGTCCACGGGGTTTCCCATTTCTCTCTCACTCCTCTTGTTGTTCGTTCCTGGTATTTCTTTTCAGTTCCCCTCCCTTATTTTCTTTTGTTTGCCTCCCTTACGTTTTAGTTCCTCTTTTTTCTCCGGACCCCAAGAGATCTCCCCCCCCCCTTTCTTGTTCTCGAATTTCGTTGGTCACATTGGTTTTCCCCCCCTTTGCCCATGTTCTGTTTTTTTGTCTGTCCAGATAGACAGTCTTTTTTTTAGTTACTTTCTCCCCCCTTCCTAACTTATCCCCCAAAAGCTTTGCACCACCCCTCTGTCTTTGCTTCCAGGCGTGTGTCTGGTTCTTACCTCAGGCGTGAGTTAAGAGTAGATCCTCCCCGTCTTCTTTCCCGCTTCCTTTTTTTGGCTGTGTTTTTTGTTTTTTTTTGTCTTTTCCGCTTAGAAAGTTCCGTCCCGGACTTTAGCCCTCCTGCTCTTCGGCGGAACCACTCTTTCCCTTAGTTGCTCTGTACTTGATCATCTTTGCTTTCCCCGGTCACCCTTTCCCCTTTACTCCCGCTTTCGACCATGGACTTTTGATCCTTTTTTTCCTCTTCCGGATAAACACCTTTTAGGTTGATTTCATCCCGGCCCACTTAAGCGTACTTCCCTTCTCTATGCCGAAACCTACAGTCTGGCTCTTTTTCCAATTCCAACCCCTCCCCGATTTTCCCTCACCTCTTTTTCGACTGGGACCCCTTTTTCCAGCCACCCCCCCCCTATGTATGTGGGTGTGTTGGCTTTTTAGTGTCTTTGTATGTGTCTCACCCACACTTGTCCCCCCTCCCTTTTGTGAATCTTTGACTGGCATTTATGACTCATCTTGAAGTGACTCTTTCTCATTTCGAGGGCGTTTTCCACTCCAGAAACGATCTTTTCCCCCCTCTCCATTAATTCGTTCATGATGACCTCTTAATCTCATCTATTTAATTTAAGCGCACGGTCCTCATTTGAACCATGAAGTCCTCCTTCCCCTTTGAAGACGTTTCTTCTATTTCCCTGTCCCCCCGAAAGATGTCCCCCTTTGTAGCAACCATAATAGGGTGTCTGTTATCACTTCCACTGACTCTAAAATCATAGCCTCGACCCCAGCGCGCCCACCCCCCCGCCCCCATGCCCCCCGGTGTACCGCACGCCCACATGTGAACATTTATTTTTCTTTTACCTGAAGACGCCCTTACCTTTTTTTCCACTACCCCAAAATCTTATCATTTGTTTCCTTTAAGCATACTTTTTCTGATTTCCCCAAAATTTTCACCAAGATACCTTTATCGCGTCCTTTTCAAGTTTCCCGTACTACCCCGCAATAGGTAACTATTTTCCCCTTCCGTTCCCCCCCACCTGTCTAGTAAACGATGATGGCGAGCCCTCTCTCCCGTTCCCGTATCTGTGCTTCTACATTCACTAAAAGTGCATGAACCTTTGCCTCCACCGGACTGGACCTGTTTCCTGATACGCCCATTACACGGTCGAAGTCACACCCCTTTTGTTTTTCTTCTTCTCAGCCCACAACCTCTCTTCATCATCCTTTTGTTGTTGCGCTCCTTTTTGCTCCTTTCCCTTTTGATAAACAACCCTGTTTCTGAGCCCTTTTCATCTCCTCATACGTTCCCCCTTTAATCGATCTCCCTGTCTGGCCACTCTTCCCTTTCCTGATAGTTTCATACCATATGCTCCCCTGCTTCCTCCCTTATCTTCATGTTTTGAGTTAGGTATGCTTTTGAAATATTTTTTTTCCTTTGGTATGCCTTGCAAGGTCTCTGAGGCCTGTCCCTCCTTTTGACTGTCGGTTCCAGTATGCTTTATTCACCCTTCCACCTTCCTTTTGTTTGGGTGTATCAGTGTACAAAACGTTGCCCCCACCATGAGGTATAAAGTATTAGCTTCCACCTTTTTTGCACTCCCCTGGCCTTTTCTTGTGCATCCTTGTGCACACTTTCCGGTTCTTTTCTAGGTTTCAACTTTTTCCCCTTCCCCCCCTGGACCCCCTGTTATTGGTTCCCTGTCCCAGTCTCCCTCATGTTTCGTCCTTTGGCCTTTTTCTATTCGACCCCCAAGATGGTTCTGTCCATTAGTAGGTTTTCCCCTTCACCGATTCCGTGATCCCTCTCGATTAATACTTTCAGGACTTTCATTTTGTGGAATCGTTTTTGTTCCTGATTATGAGATTTCCTCAGCTCCTTCTTCCATTCTTCAGATTAATGCTCCCTCTGTTTTCGTTATAGTTGGTTGTATCCCCCTATATTATTTTTTAGTCCTCCTTTCTGTATTTTTCACCTTTCTTCTGTGTCCTGTCATCCGATGTTGCTTATTTCTTTTTGCGTCCCCTTAGTTTCACTTTTCTTCTTCCCCTTCCATTGTGGCCCCTTTCTGCCGCCCCCACCGTTTCCCCGTATTTCATTTTTTTCTGGTCCTTTAGTATGAAAGCTTCGGATCTCCCCCTGTTTGAGCCTGTACCCGAATTCCTCTTTTTAGTAGCGCTTAGTCTCGTTCCTTTTTTTTCCGTCTCAAACCTGTACGGTTTTTTTTCTTTTCTGGTTTTCTTTTTTTTTATTTTTTTGTCATTCGTTTGTTTTTTTTTTTTTTTTTTTTTTTTTTCTTTTTTTTTTTTTTTTACTTTCGCTGCGCCTCGTTCCTTCTATTGAGATCACCATTATTGCCCAGTCCTGGCCCTCAACTCCCTTTTTTTCAAAAGGGGGTGCTTATCACTTCTTTACTCTTTCTTGGGGCACAGTAAAAATTCAAACCTTAGCCATGCAAGATCTGGTCTCTTCCCCCCCTTTACCAAGGGCACAAATCATCGGAACCAACTTCGTTAGGACTTTGATCTACCCTCCCAGTTCCATCAGGGGGCTAAAAAAACTGGACCCCCCCCCCCATACTCGCCCCCACTTGCCCATCTCCTGACCTGCGAGACAGTCATACAACCCCCCTTCTTTCTCATTCTTCAACAAAACTCCTATTCTCCCTTCCTACCCGGTCCCTTGTGCTCTTTTTCGCTCTCCTTCCTTTTCCACTCCAAAATCCTTTACTTTTGGCCCCCACACAGTGATCACCCCCGCTCTTTTTAGTTTTCCAAGGTTTCCCCCCTCTTTCTTGACGCACCCTCTTTCCCCTTTCCATATGGTTAGTAGGTGGTGTTTCGAACCTTCCTTCCCCCCCGATAGCAAGGTCCTCATTCAACCTCGAACTTTCTTCGCTCCTCCAATTTCTTTTATTCTGCTACCTCCCCTCTTCCCTTTCTCCTCCGTGTTGTTGTTGCCTCTTTTTCCGACGCAATAACATATAATAAGCACCCTTCAAACTCGTCTAAAAAACATCCTCCCCAGGGTCCATCCCCAGTGGTAGGTTCCGGTTTCAACTGATCGTTTCTGACCCCTTGCCCACTTGCACAACCTGGTCTCCAGGCTCCCTTTTGGTCGATGTAGTCAGATTTCCCCTCCTTTTCCCAGACCTAATCTCCCCTTCTGTAGATTTACTCATCAAGGGTGTAAAGCAGTCCCTTAGGTCCTTGAGTTGCGGTGCTACTACCCCCCCCCTTTTCGAAGGGCAGGGGCAATCTCGTCTTCGAGTCCCTTTTTGTTTTTGTTTCGAAGTGATAGCTAAGTTTAGGTTTTTTTTTGTGTTTTTCGGACTTTTGACCTTTCAATATATGTAATTTTTGGAATTCAGTACTTTCTTTGTTCCCTTGTTCATCTTTCCCCCATCTTACCTGGTTGTAACTCATAATATGTCTTTTTTTTCCCTTACTCCGATTGCCTCCATCCTCCTTTTTTCCGTTATACCTGCTAGCTCAATTTTTGCCAGTTCCATAGATCCCCTCTCTCGCCCCGCTTTGCCCCTTAGTCAACCCCCAAACTTTTCGGAGCTGCCTCTTTGTTTTTGGTTCCCACATACCGGTCCGGCTTCCTGTCCTTCTGCTCCCACGATTTCAAAACGCTCTCTTTTTTGTCCCAATGAGAACAGTCCTGAGTCTGCCCCCTTTCCCCTTATGATTCGTGTTTTCTCCTCTTACACATTTTTCTCCTTAAAATTCCCAGTACTATAACGCATTCCGCGATGCATTCCTTTCTCCCAGCCCATCCCGGTTGAAGGCTCAGCCCTTTTCCCCCCCCTAAGCGACCTTTCCAACGTCCGCCTCTTCTCCCCTTTCAAAAGGGGGTAGTGTACCACCCTCTCCCCCTCCTTATGGACCTTAAATCGAGAGAAGAGTACCCATTTTCCCGACCCATCTTTTGTCACCCTTCTTACTTCCAAAACTTGCTACACTTGTCCTTCCGCTTTTGAAGCATACATCACGTTCAGACAGTTGAGAATATTATTCCTTTTTTCTCCCTCCCCTTACGATGAACGACCTTCCCCATTCTTCACCCTTCACCCCCCACTTTTTCTTTTGACTTGAATCGCCTATTCTCTGATTCCTCGTTACTCTGAACCCTTACTACTTTTTATCTACTCCTGGTTAAATTCTCTGGATTGTTCTAACTCTTTATCCATCCCCCCTGTTCTTTCCGGGATTTCTTTTCTTTTATTCTTCCCTTTTTTTTGGTCCTGCTTTATCCTACCTGTGGCCCTGAAACCCTTAAAAATCCCCTCCTATTGAAGATTCCATCGTTCACAGCCCCTCGTCCGATAAAGGTTATCTGCAGTTGACCTTATTAATGTTTGTAAGCTGTCCCCCACACAACCCTCCTATAACTGTCTTTTTCTGCCCCCCCCGTCTACTGGTTGACTTGGAAAATCCTACTGTCCCCCCCCTCCTCTGAGTTGCGTAGAAATCCCTCTACCCCCGAAAGTCCAGACCCCTTCACCATTATTTTCCCCCTTTTATATACCTCCCCTTTTCCCGATCTTGGTCAGCCACTTAATTCCCCAGTTCCTCTTTTTTTCTTTTCCCTTAAATTAACCGTTAGGCGGCCATTTGTTACTCCGACATGTTCATTGTCCCTTCTATTTTCCCCCCCCCTTGCCCTGTGTTGTGTTTCCGCCTGAGAGCGACCCACACCCCAAACCTTTCTCTCTCCACCCCTGTTTTTGTTTCTCTTGATGTTTCGTTTGCAGATGAAGCCAAACCAAACGTTTCTTTTCTTCCTCCCCGGACTGGCTTCTCCTCCCCCCTTCAAATCCCTCATCGTTCGTCCATAGTTAGATATGACCCCCTTCCTCTAAGGACGCAGCTTTTTGCGGTACCTCTTTTCAGAGAATGGTTACTTTCATTTTTCCAATTGATGTTGAGTTGTCTAGATGGTCTTCCTGGACTGTCTACGGTAGCCGTGTTAAGACACTTTTGCCTGCGGAACCCTTTGTGCACAATAAAGTATGCTTTCCCTCCCCCCCTGCCCGATTTTAGGCGTTCACATTGGGTATCGACCCTCCTGTTTTTCCCAGCCATATTTCCCTTAACGAGCGTATGCTTTGACAGTTAATTTGACCCCGTGTCTCCCGTTCCCTTTCTGTGTCATGCTCCTGTTCAGGCTATTTTTTCTAGTCTTTCATTTCCTCACCCTAGATGACTCTGACCCCGATTACTGTGGCTTGATCCCATTCACAGGCCTTTCCTGTTTTTTTCCTTGCTTGGCCCCCCCATCCAGCTTTTCACAACTGGTTTTAGTCAGTCGTTTTTTTCCCCCTTTCGGATTCAAGCTGGTCTCATCCGGAACAATTTTTGGTGAGTTGAATGTGGTTTAAATGAATCTTTTCTTTTTCACAATTTCTGAGCCGCTCCCCTTCCTCGACTCGGTTTCCTTTTCTTTTAGTTACACTTTGCACCCCACACTTCAATTGTTCCCCAACTTTTTTCACTATGTAGTTTTCACTTCCCCTTTGTCCCACTCTACTTTTTACTTTCCATCATGCTGTTTCTCTTGTTGCTACTACCCCCAACACCCTCTTTAGTTTTTTTTCCCTCTTTTTGCTAGGAATGTTCTCTCACGTTGGCACCTTTCTATTTTTTAACCAACCGGGAGAAGGCGCTCCCCATTAAGATTAGGCACGAGCTCTCTAGTCCTTCATTTACGCTGTCATCAATGTTGAAGCGAGTCCACCGCCCAGTGTTCATTAGAGAGCCCACTTTCTCGATCCCCATGCGGTTCAGATTGGGTAGATCCAACCCCCGCCGGTTGAAGTTGTGTCCTCGTCCTTCCCCGGCACTCAATCTCCGCTGTCCTTCGACACATTTTTTTGCCCATCCTGTTGGTACTTTAGTTTAATGATGGATCTGTCCCTAAACAATTCCTTCTCTCTCTTTTTTTCCTGAAACCAGCCGAGGGCAAAAATCCCTTTCCCCAATGTACCAAAAATCCTTGTCCTTTGATTCCCCCACCGTATGTACTCCGGGCCCTTCTCGCCACAATTTCTAAAACAATTCACCCATTATGACCCCCCCCACCAGACTTGAACCTTGATTCAGTTTTCCCCCCTTTCTGGATAAGTATTACACCCCAACTACCCTCATACTACACTTCGAGCTCAACGTCTTTTTTGTGCTATTAGTACCCCCCCCTCCTGTCCCCCCCCTCTGTCCCTTTTGCAGTGATATAACCGAGACGCTCTTACTTTCGCACGAGATGCTGTCCCCTTCTTACCAACCGCAAACTTTAGAAATTAGTAGGGATTTGTTTCCCACCCCAATTCCGATAGGATGCCATTTCCCCCCCTCTTTCATCTTTCTCCCCCCTTTTCGCCTTTTCGATGTTTTCCTCATGTTTGATATAGGACTTTCTTGCTCTCTATAGCGTTTACCTTTTTTCGAGGTTATCTTTGTCCCCTCTTTTCCCAGAAACACTTGAAATAGTACCCCCCCCACCCCCAATTTTTCCCCCCTACTTTCTCCATTAGGTCTCGATCGTAATGACATTTGTTCCCTCCCCCGGGATTACCCACCTTTTCCCTTCCTATTAGCCGGGTACCGTGTCCGATCATTGGCCCCTCTGTATTGAAAAATCATGACCGCACCTTCCTAAGCTACAAGGTGCGTATCCCTCTCTCCCTTTTGTATTAACCTTTTTCCAGGATGAACTGACAGGGACTGGGCTCTGGGACTGCTTCTCCTTCATAGCACCCCACCTTTTCCGGACATTTTTCCTGATCGACTTTCCGCTATTGAACGCTTTTTTAAGTATACTTAGGTTTCGCGTCCCTTAACCTTACGTCGTTTTTTTTTGCACTCCCCCCCGTATCCCTTTTTACTGAGTTTCCAGGTTTTTTATTCCAGGACCCTGTCCCCGTTCGGTTCTCTCCTGCCTTTCCTCGGACCCTGCTTTTCCCCTTTTTTGCCACATTCACTTTCCCCCCCCTTCTTTTTTTCTTACGCTCCTATTTTGCCAGTGACTGTCAAGCCTAATTTCCAGACCACCCATTTCCACTATCGAAACACGAATCTTTATTCCACACATATTTCTTCCCCCGCAAAATGTGCCGGTCCTCTCAGGTTTGTGACTTTCCTACCAATATTTTTTTCGTAGTGATTTCCGACCTTTCCCTTTGATATGGGGTGTGATTTTCCGATTCGTAGCAAGACCCTTGTCCTCTCTCTGTCCGCTCTCACTGAACAATCCCTTCAACATTGATCATCTTTCACCTGATAACTCTCCTACCCCACTAAGGCCTTCCTTGCTATTGCTGGTTTCCGTCTCAAGAACCACTCTTTTTGACTAATTTCCCCAAACGTTTAATTTTCCCGTCCTTTTCTATCGTCAAAAGTGTAACCTCCCCGAGGGTTAGTGTCCGATCCCCTACTCCCCCTGGAGGGCAAACTTTGATATATAGGGGACAAATGTCCTTTCAAATCGGTAAAGGTTGTGACTACCAATCCTCCTAATGTTCGGCTCAAAAAGTGGATACCTTTTCAGCTTTCTTCCGAAGACGAGAAAGTGAAGGTCACCTTTTAGCTGGAGACTCTCCTAAGCTTCCCCCGTAACTAACCCAAACTCGTCCTGACCTTAGGACTGCCCTCTTTCTTTTCCATGTTTACTTTTGCTTCTGCCCCTATTCACTCTAAATACAACTTGTTTTTGACGCGGGTCGCCGTCCCTGTTCCTACTTCCCTGATGTCGGTCCTGATGCTTGGGACTTCACAACCCCGTGGTCCTTTGCGCTCTACTGTGAGTAGGAAAAACAACCCCCTTCTCCCAATCCACAGCACCCTTCCCAGTGTTACCCATTTCTCCCGCACGTTTTTCAGATTAATGTTGGCACAATGAAGTTGGATTTCCGATTTTCACTCTACGCTCCTGATACAGCGAAAAAACTTACCCATCTTTCTCTGTTAGTTCGACAGCATGTGTTGCGCCCTGTCTCAGTCCCAACCCCCGATTCTTAGCAGCGAAGTCAATCTCCTTGACTCCTCACAACCTGCAATATTTCCAATTATCCTACCATAATGGTCTCCCCTTCTCCCTCTGATTTTTTGCCTCTCCTTGAAACAAACCCACAACAAAACCAAACCAAAAAAAACCAAAACCCCCCACCCCCCACCCCAAGTATTGTTTAACTGACTCCCGTCTCCATTTCACCCTTGTTTTCATCTATTCTATCCGCGGCCGTTAAAGTCACACTCTCCTGTTGTTGTTTCATCGGTAGAAAGAAA
>Ga0179591_1363341_pt1 | contig 12151 bp, 22 predicted proteins | sample CZOMad2_1_08_16f_FD_182891 | JGI IMG/M metagenome (GOLD analysis project Ga0179591, IMG submission 182891) | Vadose zone soil fungal communities from Angelo Coast Range Reserve, California, USA - CZOMad2_1_08_16fungal (PacBio error correction) | ecosystem: Environmental > Terrestrial > Soil >... | reverse complement strand
AATTTAGCCCCCTCCCCTCTGCAGTTCAAAATTTACGACCTCCAACCTCAGCTATCTGTTGAAACCCCGCCCCCCCCCCCCCCCCCGACAAAAATGACCTACCCCAACAGACTAAAACTCCGCAACCCCCTTGTCCCCTCTCCCCCCCCCTTTCCCCAAATTATTAGACCCCCCACACCTACCACACTCATCAACAGTTTCTATTGGCACGTTTGGGATGGCGAACTCCCGGCCCTTTTTCCTCCTTCTTGAAGTTTGACCCCCCCCCCCAGGTTGATATTTTCCCACTCCCCTACTCGCAGTGAGAATTTACTTTCAACGGTGCACCATCGCCCTCCCCCCAAAGGAAACACATCTTCCTACTTCAATTTGCCCCCCTCCAAGCCACGAAAGTCAACCTCCCTCAGCCCTCAAGGCTTTTCTCCTTCGCTATCCCTGCATCACTAGGCCCTTTTTTTCCCTCAAATTTTTTTTTCGCCCAGTTCCACCAATGCCCATTAAAGAGTTACACGCTTGTACCACTTGGATCTCCTTGGCTACCAACGTGGCTTTTTTTCCTTTCAACTGAATCATTTTCTCTTTAAACCCCCCTTCCCCAGGGGGCACTATGGGCTTCTTTCCCCATCCACTCCTATCTTCTGTTAGCACGTTCTCCTACACCCAATTGCTTCGCCCCTAAACTTTCCTCTCCTATGCCCTTCCATGGAAATTTCCCATCACGACAAGTCCGAGCGGCAACTGCTTTCTAATTCTCCCCCCTTGACTCAGGAGACACGCTTGGTTCTTTGATTTCCTCCATTGAGCCTGCTTCCCCCCCACGCACCCCCTTCTTGACGTTACCCTTTGTTCCAACCCGACGACCCCCCACCCCGTTTGCCTCTGAGTCCCCCCCCTTCAGGTCCGTTATCTGCCCTTTTTCCCCTGCTGGGGCGCCCCGAAACGCAGAACTGGCTTCAATTGCCAGCACAACTCGCTATCGCTCCCCAATCCCCAAATTCCTTTTTACCCGTCTCAACCGAGTTTCATCGAAAGTCCTCGTCGCCTCCATCAGCCTTCCCACTAATTATTCTTTACTCATTGCCCTGTGCCCGCCCCTTGTGTTATGTGGCCACCTATTTGTAAGTACTCCTTTTTCAAACACCAACCCGACCCTTGAGGCCACTAACCATTTACCTCCTGTAACGCAGATGGATCATGCGACCTCAACGAATCCGCAGACTTTGAAAGTCGTCGTCTAACTTATTCGGGGCCCCCTGTTTAGTTTGTTTACTTGTCATCCCCCCCCCGGTATACCTTCTTTTTCCTCCCCCCTTGTTGGGAGATTCCCCTTGGGTTTTCACATACAAGCCTTGCGTACCCGACCCCGGTTAACGACACCATTATTATTTAAATCCCTCCATTGCTTAGTGGACTGCACCCTCCTTTTTCCTTTGTCTGCTTTAAAAGGGCGTTCCCCTTCTTTTCCAAAGCATCTGTTACCCACCAATCTGCCTCCACACTACAATGGCTTCTTCCCCCGAAGCACCTCTCTTTTTCCCACCCCCCACCCGTTACTGGACGACCTGTAGTACGATTTAATTCGAGCACGGGCCCTCGTATATTTGAGTTCATTTTTAGTAAGTGTGTCACCAGTAAGTTCTGCTTCTTTTCAGCTGCAAGATCCACCCCCCCCCCCTACCCCCACCCCCCCCCATGCCACTTTTCAATGAATTTTCTCCTAACAGTTTTTCGTCTTGCCTTTAACCTATCATATCCTCTAAGTTTTTATTTCGAGTGTGGAGTATGCTTACCCAACCCTTTCTCCTTTCACTTCTAAGTCGGCCTCCGTCCCCTATTGGTGTCTTTCGAATTCCTTTTCTTCTTAGCGTCAGTTTCTGTTGTCGGTCTGGCCCCTCAGAAATCCTTTTCTTTCATTGAATCCACCCTACGTTGTTGAGATTGTAGGGGTCTTTGCCCCCCCCCCCCCCTTGTTACCTTAGTGGCTTTTTTACTCCCCGTGTCCCACGCCCCATTGCAACGAAAGTTAGTATGAAGATTTCTCCTTTTCCCGCCTTCTTTAATTCCTTTGGCCTCTTGGCCCAGAATTTCCTTGAAACTCTTCATAGAAGTCTTTTCTACCTGTGGCGCTTGTTCCCTTGACTTGATGTTCTCTACGTAATTTTAGATAATTGAGTTCTAGGTTTCCTCTTGCTTATGTCTTGCCTACAGATTTCTTACGCTTTGGGGAAAATTTAACTTCTACGTTTGCTCATTCGACAGGCATGGCGATCATTGCTAAAAGTTACAGACATTTCCGATAGCGTATCTTTTGGAATTTTACCCCTCCAAACCCTCCCACCCCTTCCTAAACTATGAGCAGTTCTAGTACTCTCCCCACTTTAAAAGTGTGCCAAGAGAGATCAACTCGTCCCCCAGCGTTCTTTTACGGGCTTCTATTTCTTTGAGACTCCAATTGGCGTGTTTTTTTAACTATTTGTTTAGTTCTTTTTATTTTTTTTATTTTCATTTTGTTTTTGTTTTGCGTTTTTACTTTCTTTTATATTACCTTTGATTTGCCTCTCATATTTTGCTCTTTATCTATCTCCGTTGTTTGTTATAGCCCCAAATCTTTATCAATTTTCACAAGACGTACTCACCCTCCCTTGACCCCCCCCTCCACCAACAAAAATAAAACCTCCACAAAGAACTACCCCAACTTTTCCTCAACACCCAACCGCCCACTTTTTTCTCCCGCCCAAAACCGACCTTATCGCTCCCCCCCAGATTATGACCCTTCCAACCTCCGGATCGTCTCATCTGTCTTATGAAGGTGAGCTGCGAAGCTCTCTCGTCTTGTGAATTCCATGAAGGGAAAAGGTTGGGTAACCACAAGACGTCTCTGAAAATATTTCCCCCCCCCAATCTCCTTCTGATGTCAAGATTTCCCACAGGCTGCTTAATCATGCTTGACCACCACTTGACCCACCCTCCCCACCCCCCCTCCAATCAACGTACGCAATTTTTTCAAAGCGAAACGCACTCCCACAGGCGTTTTTCCTCCTCGATCTCCCTGCATTTAAGCCCGGAATGAAATACCTCAACCTGTTTTTTTTTTTTTTTTTTTTTCTTTTTTTTCTTTTTCTTTTCTGAGCGCAATCTTAAGCCTTTTTTCATTTACCTAAAGTTTCCGCTGTTGCTGCCCTACCGTTTGCCCGTTCGTAAACTGCGACCATTTCTGCCCAAAAATTTTACCAAGCTTCCTACCCCATCTGATTGGGGCAAAGGAAAACCCACAGATCCCACAACGGCCCTTTTCCCTGTAGCTTAATCTTCATCCCAATCCCCCAATTTGTACCCGTCAACCCTCCAAATACGCAGCCTACTCCGTTGTCAACACCCAAAGAAAGTCCTTTCCCCACCCTCTGCACCCCTGCCTCTGAAAAACGATTCTTGTAAATCCTTTGACCCACTTTGGCTTATCATCACCCCCCCCAAATATCTTGATCGTGTTTTTGACCCCCCTTCCAACAAAGACAGAAACGGTGGCTTTTTTTTCATCCACATTTTTCTTTTCATCGCAATGACCCTTTAACACTCCAGCGCCGGCTCTGACTGCCCCCCTCAAATTAACTCCTCCTTCACTACGCTCCTTCACACCGTAGTTTCTCCGGCCGCATACCTTCTGGCCCCAATTACTACCGGCCTCATTCCATTTCCCGAGGGCGGGAATTTTCAGGGTGTGTTCCCTGTTCAAAATCTCCTTATTGGGAAGGTCCCTTTAATACATTTTCCCATCCCTAACTCCCGGTTTTCACTGCCCATGATCATGGCCTCCTTCCAAATCTCCTCTTCTCTGAAAGGCCACTGGTTTTTGACATAGGGAGAGCTGTCCCGACGATTTCTACAAACGGGGATAGTCTCTTTACTGCCGTTGTTGTTGATGAGTATTTTCTGCAGTAGATTCCGTCCCCCATACAACCTATATTCCCCCCCGAACATGTACCATGATCACCTCCTCTTCGGTAATGCGCTTTTTTCTCTCCTTCATGTTCGGGGTTGACATTTGGTCCCCAAGCCATCACGTCACCCAATATTCGCACTTATTCACATAAAAAGACAATGTGAACTCCCCTTAAGACTTACCTCGTTTCAAATTTTTGTGGCGACTGATCTCTTCCCATTTTTCTTCGAACGGTCTTTGTTACTTGCACTTTTTTAGTTGACTTTTTCCTTTCCCCCCCTTTACGTTTCTGTCTTTTGCTCTTGTTAATTTGCTCTAAAACGTCTGTCCGGCACTTTCTTTTCACGCCACTTTCTGGTCGTCGTTGTGTTCCCTTGTCCCCCCCCTCCGATTTTTTGATCCCAGCATCATTGGTTCTTCCCATTTTCCAATCTGTTCATTAGATTGCTCAGTCGGTCGAACTGTTCCTTGTTTTTCCTATTGCGCTTTTCAGTTTGTTCGGAGTACTTGGACATTTTGTATTTTTGAGGAGCTGTCTATGCCATTTCGACGTTTAGGTTCACAACTCCCTTACTTCTTCAATCCTTTCAAAAAATGAGTACCCCAGCACAACTTTCGGCCATCTTCCCTTTAGGTCAAGTTTTCTTTTCCCACTTTCAGTGCTTTTTTGACATTCTTGCCACCCCTCCTTTTTTCTGTTTCTTCTACTCCTCCTTTCCCCCAGGGACTCAGAAGCAAATCCTCCTTGATCTTCTCTGCCCTTCGGGTGTTTCGCATCGTTGGTACTATTCATTAAACTTATGTTTCGTCCGCTGCTTAAAGCTCCACCATTTTTCGAAATCCCTCCCTCGTGTCCATCCTTCTCACGTGATGCCTCGCAACACTACTTCTCCTCCCTTTCTTGGATCCCCCTAGACCTTCCCTGTCCTTGCCTCGTCGCCCTCTACCCCCTCAAGATATTGAGAAACTGTTCTGATGATGTTTTCGGGATCGGGCTCCGGGTGTGCGATGTGGAGTTGACCTGATCGTTGACGCGTTTGATTTCCATTCTTTTACAGTTGTCGTTTTTTTTGGTTTCTACAACATAGAGATTTCCTCCTTCTTGCGCACCTAGCCATGATCTTGCTAGGGCACTACTCTCTTCCCGTTTGTTTCATGCCATACTCCCAAATAATTCTCTTTTCTCAAGAATGGAGCTAAGTCTAATCTTATGGATAAGTGAACCCCCCCGTCAACCCCCAACTCACCAGGAACCAAACGAAAAAAAAAAAACACCCCATCTCCCGAGGGCAAACGTCCTATACCCCAAACCTCCCCACCCCAAGCCTCCGATCCCTACCCCAACCCTCATCCAGTAGTTTCTCGTTCTTTTTATCGTTCGAGAGGCCCCTCTTGTCATCCTTCTTGTCTTGAGGTTTATTTTAACCTCTCCCCCCGCTCCACCGGAGTAATTCACAACATTAAGATGGTCCCAGAATACTTTTGTCTTTCAAGTTGCAACGCCCCTTTCCAAGCACCAACAGAACACATCCCACCCTTTCAAAACGCCCTCCAAATCTCTAACCATGACATAGCGTAACCCCACAGTCCCTGGCACTCAAGCTTACGCCGGTCGATTCGTTTCACTCCTTGCGAATCCAAACCCGTAGTGCAAGATTTCCACCCCTCAACTGATTTTACAAGTCCTGAGACCCCTTGACTCTCCTTTTTTATACTCATCGGTTGCACGGTTCTTAATTTTTCCGAGGTACACGACCAATTCGGTCGCCCCCCCGATGATTGTTCCCCCAAATAAAACCCTACCATCTCTATCAAAAGGCCTAAGTTGGTGCACGGCGTCGTCCCCCCAATTTGAATCCCCCCCCTCCGACGCCTACCCTTCTAAAAGAAACACCCCCCAAGATTCTCCCTTCAACCTTGGAGCAAATCTAATGACTCTGAACCAGGTCCGGAAGACCTTCATCTGCCCCAACTGATTTCTAGCCCAACTTACTCCCTTTTTGTTCCCCAGCTGTCCGACACCCCATGACGGATGACGCTGGCAGTCATCTTGACCGCCTTACCTGCCAACCTTTGAGGTGCTAACCCCTCCCCGTCCCTGACATGGGTTTTTATTCCACGATACTACCTTAATTCCCCCCCCCCCCCCAAATTTAGAAGTGGCATAACCGGACTGGAACTCGAAAGTTTACGCTCACAACTTTTTCATTTTAGTCCTTCTTCCCCTGGGCTTTGCTCTCCAGTTTTAGTGGCAACAATTCTTGCCCTGTCTGATTGGAAAACGTCGAAAACTTCTCATGTCCCGCCTCCCATCAAATGGATCGGTCCTCCCCTTAATCCCACTCTTCTCGTGTTCACCTTATCCTTTTTAAACTACTTAATAGGGGACCAGTCTATCTGCCGAAATCGCATTTCACCTCGTCGTTCTTTTTCCCTTCCTTTTGTGATCCCGAGACCTGTTCCTGAAATCGATTCTGTATTACCACTGCCGTATATGGCTTCCCCCGAATTGTGTAGACCGATATAAACTTCGCCTTCTTTGCCCCTGCTTTTTTCTTCCATCAGTTCTCATTTGGTTTGTTCAGGGATTTTTTCGCCCCCATAGTCTTTCAATCATTACCAGCAGCATCTTATTGTGCCCACAACGCCCCCTTCAGTCTGCACAAGACAATGCTATCTAATTTTCCCCCCTGAGCTACGGTATGCGATATTCCCTAAGTATCGCCAGGTGCCCATGAATTTTTAGTCTTTGTCCAGAGTAAGGTTTTCCCCATTTTTCTTCCAAATCCTAGGCAGTTTTTTTGTTTGAGCCGCCTTGTCCTGCACCCCCGTTTTTCCTGGTTATTGAACTTCAATTCGGGTTCTGGTTGACCTTCAACTGTGTCCAAACTCCTTTTAAGCTTTTTGACAACTACCCTTTCTCCTTCATTTTCCAATCTTCTCCTTTTTCCATTGACATAGATTGATCAGTTGGTCTCTTCCTTTGGTGTTTTTATTTCCTTCTCTTCTTTCTTCTTGGTAGGAGTTCAATGTTCGATTTTATCTACTCAACGTTCTGCCTTCCCGAGATGGAGGGTTTTTTTTGCATATCTCCTTGTATTTTTATCTCCCCCCTTTTTCGTCAAAGTTGCAATCGTGCACCCGAAGTGTCATGAATGCTGGATCCCCTGTCCGCTTCGTTAACTTTCCCTTGACTCTTCTTAAACGTTCTTTTTTTTTCGCTCCTGTGAACTGCATTGTTCTCCCTTCACTCACGCCTTTTCTCAGTCCATTTTTGTCGCTATTCCAATTGGTACGTGTTCATAAAGGTTGTTATGTTTTACGATCGTCCGTGCATTTTGTGAGAAACCCCCCCCAGACCTATCACCTTCCGCCGTCATGGTTATTGAATTTTGATCCTAAATCATTTTCTCGTTTCCTCATTCCAGTCCCCCCATCCATGCCGATATTCCCTTTCTCCCCCCCCCCTCAACGATGTTCCCCCCACCGAACCACTGCATTTGGATTTTAAGTTCTTTTCGTCAGGTACCGTTAGTGTGTTTCGGGACGGTCCGGTCTTTTCGTTCTTTTCTAGTTGTTTGTTTATTCGTTGTTCTTTTTTTCACTCACAATCATTTATTTCCTCTTCCTTTTTCTAGATTAAGCCCCCTCCTTCTTCATTCTGTTCCCCCCCTTTTGTTTTGAGAGCTCCTGCCCCCATAGCAAAGAATGTCCTAAGCGCTCTGTTCGCCCTTTCCTAGAGAAGTACTGATTTCCCCTCGGTTAATCGCATCGACCAACACCAACCGCAATGACCTTTTCACTTAAAAAAAACTCACCCCTCTGCGCAACCGTCATTTCTTTCCCAAAAAACAGCCCAATCGCTCTCCCCTGTCTCTCTCACCGTACAAACTCATTCTCGTTTTCTTCAATGTATGAAGTCTCAGATTTTCCTCCCTGCTTAATAGAAGGTTATAGGCTGATGTGTTACAATTTTTCTCCAATTGAACCTGCTCGCAACATTTGTCTTATGCCTCAACGCCTTTGCCCCATGACCCGTCCTCTCCCAATCCTTTCTTGAATTCCAAACAAGTCAAGCAACCCAATCGTGTAGTGACCCCCACATACCATAAACTTTATCGCCCTCCCGAAAATTCGAAACTCAAAACTAGCACCCCACTTCCCTTTTGCATCAAGGGCGGTTTTTGAATTTGTTATTCTCCTTCACCCGTAGCTCCTCCAGAAAACTTGGTCTCTCATACTGTCCAATAGCACTGACTGGTTGTATCCTGCGGAATCCGCCTCTTGCCCCCTAGTAACACTTGGTCCCTAATTGACTTCGGTAAACCACTGACCAGTTCGTTTTCCCTAAAACTGTTATGGGTCACCCTCCTCTCGATCCAACGGCAGAACCTTGGCTTCCGTCGTCCCACCTTCCCATTTGCCCTCTCCGCCCCGCGCACTATCAATACTTGTTTCGTGTCTCACCGACACCAATAAGTCAGCTTCCGTCCACGGAGCACTCCCAAATCGAAGACTTTTTCCAAGATGACCGCCACTTCTTCCTTCAAGCACACCCCTTAGACACAGTTGCCTATTGACAGAACGGATGGCGTCTTTTAATCCCTTGATGGCCTCCTTTTCTCCAAGGCTCGCAACATCCCCCCCCCAGGAACTGAAAGACGGTTTAAATTCTTGAAAGGCCCCCCCCCATCCCGTTACGCCCACCCCCCCCATTCTCTCCCTCCCCTTTAAGGGTCCAATCTGACCAGTACTTACCGTCCTCAGCTTGCCCCACATTTGCTTAGTCAATGTCCAGGCAGTCCGCCTTTGTCTGTTATGTTGCCAATAATGAGGGCCTTATGTTTGCTGCTGGTCCGTCCAACGTTTTTGGCCCCCCCATGCCGCTTCCCTTCATGGCGACACAACCTCTATCCAGAAGCGACTGCTGATGCAGTTATACTGTCGGATAATGTATTCTTTTCGTGTATGTGTCACTTATTCCTAAACGGGTGATTATTCATTCCTTCCTTGTGTGAGAGAGATATTCCCTTGTGAAATCCCCATGTTACCACAAACAACTGCCTACTTTCCCGTTTCACGACCACCGCACTTTCCCGCCGGCTCTTCACGGAATTTTATGATCCCGTCTGCATTTTAACTTGCATGTCACTTTTTTTTTCCTCAGCTAGGTATCTTCACCCAATACTTAGCACTCTCACCCTACCAGGTCAGGATTGCCCATGAAGAATAAAGAAAATGAGTTCCCCCTGATGGCTCGACATCCCTTCTCCTTCCCTCGGTTCTGCACGGGCCAGAATGGCCTTCGTAGATATTATGCTAGTTGACCAATCTCTCCCGCTGTTCTATTCATGTCAGCTCCCGTTCGTGCCAGGCACTATGATTTGACATCTTTCCTGCGCTCCGTTTGGTCTGGTGACTTTTCCCACTTCCTAAGTAAGTTTGCTTTGATACGCATTTTGGTCTCATTTTCTCTTCTCTCCCCCAACTTCCGTCATAATTTGGCTTAATCGCGATCATCTGACTTTTGATATTTCTCCCCCCCAATTTTTTAGCTTCCTCATTTCTGTTGTATCCCCTTACCTTGTTCCCCCTTTGAGGCATTTCATCTTCTGCGTTTTTTGATCGCTGGTCGGGGTTTTCGCCCCAACAGGCTCCGCGTTTTTTTAACTCGTTAAATCGTCCCAATTCAACCTTCGGTATCCTTGAGTCGTTGGGTCCACCTTCCGCTACCCTTTCCTGATGCTTTTTGGAAATCTTGCCTTCTACCAAGAGTTTCGTTTCATTCGTTGAACCGCCTCCTCAAATTAATACCTGCATGCTCTTTTCCGTGTGCTGTCGTTAGAGCTTGGTTGTCGCCTTTTATGTGTACTGTTCTTACCGTTGATAAAGTTCTTTGTTTCTTCCAAATTAAAGCACTACATCGCAGTCGTTTGATTTGAGCCATAAAGCCATTTCCTTCGTCTTTGTCACACTAGCCCCTCCCGATTACCTCCTAGCCTCATCTACCACCCTGACCAAATAAGAACTAGCACGATTCTGATGTTTGTCTGGGGACGAGAATCTTGATGTGATTCACTTTTTTTTGCTTTTTTGTTTTCTTTCTCTTTTGTTTTGTAGTTGCGCCTCTTTTTGATTTTTGTAGTTGTTGTGTTTGTCGCCATTAACCAATCGTATTTTATCTTAATTACGTCTTCCTAACATAGCGCTGAATGTTCTTTATTTTCCCCCCTTCTCTCTCTCCCCATGATTTTCTGATCTTTCTAATAGCAATAGAATTAGCTCTGTGCAAGTTAAATCGTCGCCAGTCACCCTCCTTTAAGTGACAAACGCAAAACCACCCCCCCAACAGAAACCACCCCCAATCCAAACAAAAAAAAGCCAACTACCAAAACCGCCACTCCCTCCAACAAACCCTCCCCTTCGCGCCACCGCCCGCAAACCCCTAAATGTCGTTCTATCATGGGGTTATGGACTTTTTTTTTTGAGTTTCTTTTTCCTAATTCATCGCCATAATTTCTTTTGTTAATTTTCTCGACCCGCTTACGAAAAAGGGGCTCCCCAACACATTCCTAGATAAGAATACTTTTCTGTCTTCACACAAGGGTGTTTTCACGCTTTTACCCCCCCCCCCCCCCAAGCGGCCCCTACCAGCCAATAACTTCCATTTCCATATTATTGTTCCCCTGAACCCACCAACGCCTGAGCAATCGGCTTTTCTCTTTCCTGACTCCTCCCTCTCCTGTAATCCCCCCTGCAACTTTTGTAGCGCCCCCAAAAAGCAACGAGTTCCCCGTGCTACGGACATGCATACTCCCCGTTTTGTTCGAAGTTGTAAAACTGGGAATCATGTCCACTTAGGCCCCCCCTGCCCCAAGGCGCGCAACCCGAAACTTACGGATGTCACTTCCCAACCCCTCGATCCCCCCGGCGCCTCATCGTTGGCGCAGTCGCCGTATAATTCCAATTGGACCCAATGATCCCACCACTACTGGACCTCAGCCTCCCTACATTTGGTCATTCTCCAAGCACCCCAAAGCCTGGATTTCCCCCCGCGCCACACTCCCGCCCCAAGGACCCAATGGATGCTGACGAATGTGCTTTTTTTCACCAGCCCACCCCCTATGTTTTTCCACCAGCGTGCCCATCCAACTGACCAGTCCCTAGGGTCGATGGCATTCCCCAATTGTCCCCTGTATTGCAGGCACAAGTCGTGCCAACTCCAGCAGAATGTTACCCCGCTATTGAAAATCCTTCCCCCCTCTTTACTCACCCCCCATTCCCTCTGCTCCTCTGGCATTAACCGGCGGGCACAACCCTCGCTCCATGCATGTGCCATCTTCATTTTACTTCACAATGCTTCGGTCTTTCTTTGCATATGGGAGTTTTGTCCAAACCCAAAACACCCACAATAGTGTTTGGTGCATGCCCCTACATATTTAAAAATCCCTCCGCCCCCCTTGAACCCCGAATTGGATCGATACAAGGCATCCCTCATCCTCTTTCCCCAAGGTATCACTGGCGGTGAAAACCTTAATTTTTCTCTGGCGGTTTATGTGTATCCTCGTACTTCCTACAATGGGATATCTCTCATCTCTCCCTTTGTGTGTGAGAGAGCCGTGTAAGGAATTCAGTTCCAGATACCACACCCCTTGCCTCGAATGCGGAATAATGTTGTCACCCCGGACCCAACTATTCGTCCCTTTTGATGCGATTTCCCCTTCCATGCCAGGTTATGCCTACGGGTCTGTTTCTTCGATTTCCCCCCCCCCTTCTATTACGGTCCTTTTACCCACTCCCCCCCTATACAAATACTATGGCAGTTGCCCGCCCATGGACTCCCTCCCCTCCTTCAGCAACATTGAGCCCATGAGGAGAGGCTTCTTTTCGTATCCCTTTTTATGTAATGTGACCACAGCTTTTAGAGAGGCAACTTGGGTTGCCTTTCTTGCTCAAGTACAGTTCTTCTTATGTTCGCGTCCTTGTCATGACCATTAACCTTGCCAGGACTTATTGATGCACAGCGACCCATTTTGTACGTCTTTTTTTTACTGGTCAAAAGATCAGCCTTTTCTTTTTTGACTCAAGCACTCTTCATGCATATTCTCCTTTTATCTGTCTGGTTGTCCGTCTGCGCGCTTTCTCTCTCAGAATCCAACTGCTGCGTTTTTGTGGCTTGACTTTAACAGTGCCACTTATAACGTGTGTTCG
>Ga0179591_1342429_pt1 | contig 12151 bp, 12 predicted proteins | sample CZOMad2_1_08_16f_FD_182891 | JGI IMG/M metagenome (GOLD analysis project Ga0179591, IMG submission 182891) | Vadose zone soil fungal communities from Angelo Coast Range Reserve, California, USA - CZOMad2_1_08_16fungal (PacBio error correction) | ecosystem: Environmental > Terrestrial > Soil >... | reverse complement strand
CAGTAGTAAACTCGGCATTACCTCATTCTTCCACGCTTTTTTAGTCTTTTGTATTCCCCAAAAACAGGAGCATACTTACCTCCTCCTTTTTCCCGCGTCTGTTTCCTCTTTCTCAGGTTACGCATGTCCCGTCGTCCCCCCCTTTTCCGTACGTGATCAAATCGACAAACGTTTGCGATCCACTCCCTCGTCCTTCCCTGCCAATGCTAGTCAGGCCCTTTGTCTGCCTTGCGGCGGCTTAATAGAGGCTTGATTTCCATCTGCTTGCGTTTCTTAGGCTAGTTCCCATCCCAATCCTCGAAATGGTATGAAAAGCAAGGGGTGCCTTTGCACCCTTTTTCTTTGTTTTTGTTTTTCTCGTCTCTATAAGATTTGCCACTTCCATCCAGAGTTTCTTTATTGAAAGTGCGCCCTTATGACCCCTCGTCAAACCGACTCCTCCTTCCTTCGCACTGACCCCCCCCCATTTTTCCATGGTTACTTATTGGTCCCAGTGGTTGCCCTCCCCTGAAAGCTTTTTTTGATTCCCGTCGAAGATTCTCGTGCCCGTTTCCTAGTCTTTTTTCTCCCTTGCTAAGAAACCCGGCCGCCTCCCTCTTCCCCTCCGAGTGTCCTTTAACTAAACTTTTTTTAATGGAGAGATGTCGCCAAAGTATCCCCTCCTCCTCCGTGTTCCGCCACTCTTCCGATCAATCCCCCTTTTACTGGCCCCACTGGAAATGATAAAAGTAGCCATTGTCTCCAACTCCGCACCCCCCGACGCTTGGTGTCTACACCCACCCTATCCCCCATCTTCCATGCCCTCCCTGTGAAATAAAATACAAGGTTGACAATATGGCCTCTTTCCTTACCAAGAAGGTCACGGATTCCTCCCCCTAAGTGACCTCTTTTGACTGCTGATTCGCACCCCGCACCCATGAGCTGTTTCTCCGTACAAAAAAAAGAGGAAGATTTCCACTTCTTTTTTCTTCTCCCCCATAATAGTCTTTTTTCCCAACAATGGCTCTTTAGGTTATCGAAAACCCTTGAACGTCAAAACCGTCTCTCTCTCTTTACGTTTTCATTTCTCTCCTTTTTTCGTAGGAGCTAGACCCTCAGCAACTCGAGCAACCTTCAGGCCGACGACATCTTCGTTTCTCAGACGATCCTGTCGACATCCATATAATAGGAAACTACTTCTTTCCATCACCTTCTGTCAGGATCGTATTCATCCCCTCTTCCACCCACTACGATTCACAACTGCGACTTTTCCATCCCCCCCATTTGAATCCCGAATCGCATTTATCAGCATAAGTCGTTTGCCAGCGCCCAATGCAAATTGCAGACCGTAGCTGACTGACCCCCCCTTTCGAGACACGACCACCCTGATTTCCCTTTCACACGGACCGCTTCCTGATGAGACTCGAAATTCGCCTCCCGACCTCCCCTCACAGGCGTATCAGTCGATTCCTTCCCCCTCCCCTCATAAAACCCCGATTTCACCCGCCTACACTGGCCGGTGGTTCCCTCTTTCCCCGCGTTCTAGGATATCCCCCCGTCTTTGCCCCCTTCGAAATAGACTTAACGCCATACTCGTTAACCACCTGCCTTTTTTTTTTTTTTAGCAACGCCCCCGTCCAATGCCTTGCCCCACATCTAGGCGGGAACAATACCCCCCCCCCCCGGCCCTCCCCTCTTCCTTCTCAGTTTCTCGTTCCCCCTCCCCCCCCCGGTCTGTTACCTCCTCAACCCCCAAAGCCTCACGGCTGCCTTTTCCTGGTTTCGCCACCCTTTGCCACCACAACACCCGTCCATTGTGAGAACTTTAGTGCATTGCCCCCCCCTTTTTTGTTTTCCCTCCCCCTTACTGGGCCCTAATCTTCTGTTCGTTAAATTCTCTCTTTCCTCCTCCTCGTCTATCAGATTCACCCCCTAAGCTTAATGGTCCTTAGGTAGTCTTGGGAAACTGTTTGGGGGAAATCCTATTCCCACTTTATATGCGGGTTCTTCTTTGTTTTTTTTTTTTTTTCCCAGTTTTTTTCTGTTGTTCGCCAGCAGGATGATGGTATTAACATGCGGTTTTTGTTTCTTCCTAGGTTTGCCGGTGGTGTGGCCGTCGCCTCACTTTTTGGTTTTTCGTTGATTGTATTCTGTGCGAGGCTGTTGTCCTTGTTACGACGACGGGTTCTTTTGGCTCTTTGGGCAGACTAGTTCTCCCTCCATTCGACCGTCTTTTCTTATTTGGACCCTTCTTTCCGTTTTTGTCTGCGCGGGGAGGATGCCTTGTCCCGTCGCCCCCAGAAATTGCCGGTCACCTTCCCCCAGCCCTGTCGAGCTCTTTTCTGATTTCGATCTTTGTAAAAGGGAGGGAACGAGTCGTTTGATTTTTGTTTATCTTGTCATTGGGACAGAGTTGTGTCCCCTGTCGTGGCCCCCCCCAGATCGGATACTTCAGCCCGGTTAGCCTTTTCCCCTGACCCGGCCCTTAGGACTCCTCTTTCCTGAGGACTGATGAGGTTTTTGAAGCCTATTTTTTTAGCTTAGCTCTCTTTTTGAAATCTTGTCTCAAGATGAGTCGGTATTCAGCGTCAGTTGATGCCCCTCGTTTTCTCTTCAGTTTGACCCCCCCTTTTTCCGGCTACCTATCGAGAGAGTTCTTTTTAGCAGCCGTATTACATTTTTAGTGTTTAATGGTGAGATGTTTTCCTTCGTTTCGGACCTTCCCTCCTGACCGTTCTCTCCATGGCAGCCGGTTGAGAGGCGCCTTCTGAGCGGTTGACGGTTTCCCTTTTTTTTGCTCTGCACGAATACCGATGGGGGTCTTTTCCCCCCCTAGGGAGGGGGAGGCCAAAAGGGGGAAGGATTTTTTCGTTGTTTGTTTTCCTGCGCAGAATCTGCGGCTGGGTTCACCCCCTCCCCCATCAGCGTCCCCCTCGTGCTGGGCGATTTAGAGTTCCCTTACGGCTTCCTCTCATCCCCAATTTCTGTGTTGTTTCTTTCCCTGGAAGGTATATTAATCTTTTTCCCTGTTCCCTGATACCACCTCGAAGGTTTTTGTTTTTTCTCTTCGTTCGACTGTTAATCCCCCAGCCTTGGATAATTGTATGTTCCACGTGATGCCAGTTCCTTCTCTTTACAGGGCCCATCAGGTTTACGAGTAGGCCGCCGGCTCCCTTTTTTCTGCTCCCCCGCTCATTCTTATGCCTGAAGACTCTCTTCATTGCGCCGTTTCGTCTTTTACTTTTGTTCACTTCTTTCCCCCATTAGCGGCCTCAATGGAGGAATTCCTTTTGCTCCCTTGCCATTAGTCCTCCCACCACTTGCCCAATAGCGCATTCCTGGAACTCTCAAACTTGCGGGGGCCTCTCCCTGACGCGTCTGACAGGGCTGTTTTCCGAATTTCGATGATGTTTACAGGTTTCCATTGTCCCCGGTCAAAGTATCCGCTGCTTCTTTTGTTTTTCCAACCCTTTAGCGAAGTCATTAAGGCGGGGGTCCCCCCCCAAAATTTTGAGGTCCGACTTATCTTCTTGTTTTTCTTCTGATGCGCGACTCCCAGCATCTGTTGCATCATAGCTGCGGGAACGCGGGCGCCTCCGACATCTCAGGGAAAACAGTCTTAAGGGTTACGAGTGTTTTTCCTCCCCTTTTTTTTCTTCTTTTGTCTGTTAAACGGAATGGGTCCCTTTGCTACGGGAGAATGCCGAACTTTCTCCCGAACGTCACGCCTTTCCCCTCCTCTCCTTCCGGCGCTTTTTGTTCCCCCATTCCCCATCAGATGCCAATCCGGAAGTCACAGAAGAGTCTCCTCGTTGTACATATTCAATTTGACCCTCTTTTTGTTGTTGAGAGCCCTAGAATATCCGTCACCTTTCCTCCTCCGTTAGTTTGTCCCCACGGTTTCCCCTCCTCCACTTTTCCAGTACTGGAGGAAGGAGCTTTCCGTCCTAAGGCTCCCTCAATGGTCCCGTAAGAACCCTTAATTATTCCCCCCCACAAGTTCTACATCCCCCCTCAGTAGCAAGCTGCCTCCCCCCTGTTGCCCCTCGTTCGATCTTTTGTAGTTCTGCGCAAGCGTTCAGCAGTTTCATCTTGATCCTGCCATATTTTGTGGCTCCCATAGTCATCCCTCCATTCTCCCGTTGGTCGAACCCGCACCCTGTTTGCAGAGTGCGTTTCAATGGCATTCTTTTTTCTCTCATTTATCAGGGACCCTCCATAAGTCTCATCCCATGAACGGTTCACCTGCTTCCTCTTCCCCATGCCGTCACCCTATTGTCCCCCCACGTAAGCTTCTACCCAAAACTAACCGTAATAGTCGTTTACCAGCTTTCTCCTTCTGTTTCCCTTTGTTGAGTAGCGTTCAGATGGCTATCGCCCTCAGATGATACTGTAGAACTGCGTCGTCCCCCCCTGCCCTTTCAGAAGTTTTTTTAGAAAAGAATTACGGTCAGGCACTTCCATATGAAGCGCAGGGCCCCTCCCATTCCCCTAGTATTTCGCAGAACATTTTTCTCCTCCCCCCCATTCTCTCCCCCATATCCTCCAATGAGCAAGCGGAAGGACTGGCCACCCTTTTTCTCTCCCCTTGATCCGTCGACCTGATGACAAGTCGAACGAAATTCCCTCGACTTATTTCTTTTTCCTCATCCCCCGTACCAATATCTAACTTCCTCACTCCCCCTTTCCGATTGTCTCCCCCTATTGTCTAGGAAGCTCAATAGGATTCTCAATTCTGAAGGATCTTTTTCATTTATGTTTGCCCCCACCCTTTCTGAAGCATATTTTCTTCTGCGCGTTCACCCCCCCCCCTCTCCACAGCCACTTTTTTTTCTCCCCTCCCGGTGTCAAGGCGCTTCCGCTTTATCCCCCTCAAAAGCCCATTCAACCGCCTCGAGGCTCCTGATTGATCTAGTTCTTTTTATGCTTCGAGGATACGTCAACTAATACCATATCCTCCCCTTTATCCCGTCTTGCGGCTTCGCCGAAAGGAATAATATCCCCCCTTCCCGGGGGGAACACTTCACACTTCTTTCGTCTCTTCCAGCTCCTATGATTTCCCTTTGACAAGCTAATCAAAATCGCCAGCGCCGGCTTCTGAGCCCCTTTAGTGTCTTCAGTTTTCCCCATTAAATTTTAGATCAACAAGACGGCTTGCCTACAACACTAGAAGCGCTCACCTTCATATTATCACCGACGGACCGCCAGATTTCTCGACCCACCTCAATGCTCCACATCGGACTCCTGCCTGTCAGAATTTCTTTTTGACGGAGGTATAATATGAAACCCCCTTAAGAACCTAAAAAGTCAGTTCGGTGGTACCCCCCAATCAAACAAGACGTCACTCATCCAACCTTTTTTTTTCCCCCAGAGAATCAATTATGCCCTTCTAGTCCCTACTTCCCATCATCTCCCAACTCTCTTCCATCCTGGCAACCACAAAATTATGAGAAGAAAAGGCCCACAATAGTACCCTGAGTTCGTTTCCTATTGTTCCCGCGACCCCACCTCTCTGTTACTCCTCCCAAAACATAAGGTTGCGACTCCCCCTCTTCCGAACCCCACCATGGACCCCAAAACCCACAAACCTCTCATTATGGTGGGCCGGTGCCTCGGTGATTGCCCTTGTTTCCAACCCTCCCCTTTTCCTGGAACTTTAATATTAGGTGAGTTCATATCTCTATCTTCCTCCCTGTTGGGTAGTCTTCTTCCCGACCTAAGAAATTTTGCAAGGTTTGGGGCAACCCCACAACTTTTTTGCCACTATTCACCTGAGAAAAAAATATAATGGCGGTTTTTTTGTGTGTTTTTAGTGCCAAGTTGTCGTATTTTGAGGAGGGGTTTAACCGCGTTTTTTTTTTTTTGACTATTTTTTCCTCACTTTTTTCTCCTGGTCCGAGGGTTGTGGAGGATTGGCTTAAGCGATTTGACTTTTCTTTGACGAGGAGGTTTCCGTTGAGCTTGGGGTACTTTCTTTGCGGATGATTGGTCTTGTTTCTTTGGTGAGATCCCAGGGGTTGGATGGGCCACTGGATCATTATTCTGGATCCTGCGGGGGTGAGTGGTTTCCGACTCGCGTTGAAGCATTTGGCAGTGCCCGGAGTCTCTTTTTTTTTTTTGATTTTGGTCCGAAAAAGGAGGGTTTCAGGTGCTTTACGTCTTCTTTTTGCGGTTGTTTCGCTCCTTTGTCTTCCCTTTTTTCGATATGCTTGGGCGGTTTCCATGAAGTTTGTCTATGGCACGTGAATACTTCCTTAGTCAGATTACTAGGCGGAATCTGTCTTTGTTTTGATGACTCGGCGTCTTCTTTTGAAATCGTCGGGTTTTGGCCTCTGATCTTCATACTTTTGAATTTTTATGTATGTCTTTGTTGCATCCTTTTTGCTGCTTTTCCCTGAAGTCCTCCCCCCCCCGCCGGCTTCAGATAATCGTACGTCCTCAGGAATGCATCTGAGACGAGTCCTTTAGTTCGGTCTTTCCGCCCCCGCCTTAATTGAAATCTCTCCCCCTGAGCCTGTTTTTGAGGCGTCGCGCCTAGATACGTTTTGACGGTTTTTCAGCTTTGGCTGCTTTTTCGAGAACGAATATTTGCCTGGGTTGGTGGTTTTCCCCCCGAGGTTAGTGTTACCCCCAAAGGGAATGTGATGTCGGGTTTTCTGTTTTTTTTTTTCCCGTAGCTCGTATTCTGCAGCCATGAGCAAACCCGTCAACGATTTGCTCTGAGACTCCGATGACGGGCTTCTCCCTACGGGACACCACCAGAGGTTCGTTGATCTCCTGGCCGGTCCCCAGATCCTCCGTTTCCTGATCCCTGAAACGGTGCCCATTGAAGTAGTTTTATTTTTTCGTTCACTTTCTCCATGCGCTGTCCAACCTTTCCCGTTCTTTTCCCAGTCTTCGTCTCCGAGTCGTCGATGGTTTAGCCCTTGATTTTTTTTGCAGTGTTTTCTGGAAATCGCTTACTTATGAAGGTCCCCGTCCTGTTGCGGCGCGGGTTTTCGTTCGTCTTTTTTCGTAACGTCTCTTCCCCCCCCTGAGCGTCTTCCCCTGCTAGGAACTTCATCGTCCCTGGCGTTTGCTTTAGGCGGTCCTCCCCCCAACCATTGGTTCCAAATCGTGTCTTCACTTTTCTCTTTTTTTCGCGCCAGATCCCGTTGTCCCAATCTCGGTGTGACTCCTGCCATCGAGCGTGCAAACTTTTCATTGTCGGCATCTTCTCATTTTTTGCTGGCGGGGTCCCACGGGATGCGAAACCTTGTCACACGAAGACCTTCACGACAAGGGGACTTGTTTTTAGTTTTTCTGATCCTGTGCTCGAAAGCTTTCATCCCCCCGCGCTGCTGGTATCCGGCCTCCCAGATCGACGCTTCCCCAAGGTGATCCTCGCCTCTTTTTCGTTTCCGGTATCCTTTGAGACCTGACGTTCGGGTCTCCCCCTTGGCAATGCGTTCCTTCTCCCCAGTCTTTCCGCTGACCGGAACTTCTAGGATCGCAAGTTGTGATACACGCCTCCGTCTGCCTTTTTTTCCCTTAAAGAGGCGCCGCCCCCTAGTTTCGCATCTCCTTCCCTCTCTCTCCTAACCTTTTTTGTCTTTTGAGACAGATCCTACTCGAAAACTCGGCGTCCTCCTCCCTTCTGTGACTGCCGCTTAGGCTCGTCTTTGTATAACAAAAGGGCCGCCCCCCCATCTCTTATTTTTCGGCCTTTGTTTAGGGTCTGTAAGTGTCTACCTTTTGGCTACGTCGCCCTTCCCTCCCCCCTTTTTTTCTGCCCAAATGCGACTCCCATATTCGCCTCTGCTCCCTGGGTTGCTCGTCCTCTCTTTATGGCTCAGCGTTCCCCGCAGCAAGCTTTTTGAGTTCAAATTGTTTCTCTTCCCTTCTAACCAACCTTTTTTGGTCTGAACCGTAACTTTTTTAGAGTTCTTGGACGGCTTCTCGCGCTCCTGCCTGCAGAGCTTTCTCCGCCCGCAAAATGACCGTTCTTCGAAGTGCCTCGATATGCAGCGTCGCCTCTTCCACGCGTGGGAATCTGCCACCCCCGTTTCCAGTACGCGATCGACAGAAGGCGAATTGTTCTTTTGCGTCGCTTCGTACGGCTTCCCTTCCGTCCTCGACTTCCTCTTCGTTTTCCGGACAAGAGCCCCCACTCCCGTTTAACCACTTCCTTTTCCGCATAGCAAGAAACTTTCTCCCACGGTACTGAGATTAGAAGTCACCCAAACAAAAAAGTTTCGTCCCCCGACACTACTCCCCCTAGTCTGAATAAACCTACCCCGTGGCTCAGTCCAACTTTTGATAAAGTAGAATTGGGCCAGTTTTTTCCTGCCTTTTATCCAAATCCTTGGTGCATCGTTCTCGCCCGTAACCACCACATCTGACTCCGCATCACATAACGTTCCGGCATATTGTCAGTAATCTGCTCCAAGTTTCACTCGGAGAATATCTCCTCTCCACCCGTTGGGCGGGGTCCACACGGCCGCAGCCTCCGATAAGGCGCGCCCCCCCCCAACAGCGACACTGATAAGATTCCACCTCCTTTTTTTCACTCCAACCTTCCTTCCGGAGGGATCCCTCACTCCCCTCCCCCGTCACCCCATAGATTGCTTCCTCCCCATTGCTTCATGGTTTTCCTTTTCCTTCCCCTTCTTCGTAGAGATCATCACCATTCCCCCTGCGACGCATTCTCCGCTTAGGATCCGGCCACCCTTTTTTCCTCTCCGCTTCAGTCACCCGTCAGCTACCCCTTCCCCAGTGCACACGTCCCCTGGCGGAATTCTCCAGTTAAACCGATTTTTTACCGCCGAGCTCGCACCGCATAAAATTCTTCCCTCCCCTTTCCGCAAGTACCCCCCATGCCGAATTAGTTTGGACTGCCTTGAGCCACTTCCCTTTTAGGCAGATACCTCCAACACTGTCCTTAGTCAGTCCCCCAGAAGACTCCCCCTCATCGAAGGAAAGGCCTCCTTGTTTCCCGACTTCCCTCCTCACATAAAACTCGAATTACTTCCTCCAGTTATGTCCCCCCCCCTCCGACCTAATAACCCCGGTAAATAAACTTTCTAGGAAGGGGAACGAAGCCACCCCCCCTCCTTCGATTTTAAGCGAAGAAAACGTGAGGCCCACATGGGCTCAAAGGAGGATGAACAACAGGGCTTCAAACCCCCCAAGAAATCTGATCAGTGTTCCCTGTACTGCACACAATGAGTATGCTACTGCCTCCCCAAACCGCTACTTCTCCGTTTTTTTTTGTCTTTAATACCGCCTCGCTTCCCCAACGTCACGCCCAAGCCTACCGGCTGGCGCGCCTTCCGAAAAACCCATTTCTCCACAAACACCCCCCGAAATAATATAGTATTTGTTGGCTCTGAGGTGATTTCCACTGTTTTGTTTCAAATCCCTCCCTGGCCATTTCTTAGTTTCCTTTAATAATATATATCTTCCTCCTGTTTTTTTTTCTTTTCTAGAGTGGAGACCCCCTAAATATTCCTTCCCCCACTATTTGGGGAACACAACCCCAGGTGTCACCCCATATTAACTAAACCTCTCTATGGTCGGGCTGTGCGGTGGCCAGTTTAGTTCGATCTTCTTTTGGCAATTTCCTTTGGGTTTTAGAGCTTTTTTTTAGGCGATAGTTATTATGAAGAGAGACCGGTAGGGTTGTTTATTCTTTCAGTAGCAGGAATGAACGAGGTGTTCATTCTCCTCCTTCTTGCCCCCCCTTTTTTGAGTGGATTCTTTTTACTTCTGGCGGATGCTGTGGAAGAAGGGGTTCTCAGGGCACCGTAGGGGTTGCTTTGCCCACCGTCCCCGGTTGTCGGCGTTTTTACGCTTGGATTGTGCCGCCGTTTCGCAGAAATCCGCCCTCCCTTCCAGTTCCTGTCCGGCTATTTTCGATTCGACATGACCCCAGTCCGGCGACGGCTTCTTTGAGCGATGTTTGGTCTCCAGCCTTTTCAGACCTGGTTGATACGGCGAAATAAGGGCTTGTTGCTTCCTTCTCTTGAGGTTTTTTGATCCTCTTTTCTGTCTTTTTTTTTTTCGAGGCTCGCTTTTTAACTAGTCGGGTTTTAATGAGTTTCGAAGCCCCCCCTAAGTTATTCCCTGGTTTTCTCTTGAAGGGTTTTTCTTCTCCCTTTTCCGTAGAGGTCAGTGACGTCAGTCGAGATCGAATGGAGTTCGGCCTGCTTTTTAGAAATCTTTGCTTTCCTTTCCCTACCGCACGATGACTCAACGAGCTACCGTCTCCCCTTCTGAAAACCGATAGCGTTGTTTGTTCTTTTCAGTGTGTTTCTCCCGCCTCTCCCCCTGTGGGTTTCAAACAGAGGTTTTTTAGAAGCAAACGTCTCTTCTGCTGTGTTCCAGTTTTTTTGGTTCCCGCGAAGGAATGATCCATTTCCTTTTTGTTTGCCAAAAAAAAATTTTCCCCCTCCCCTCCTTGCTCTGGTCTCTCCTGAACTCCTCATACCCTTCTTTACTCGCCTTACCCGATTTCGAAGGTTGTATGTTTTGGCAGTTTTTCCTCTTCCCGGTTACGGGCTAGTTGAAAGGGTTTTTTCAAACCTGCCCCTCCTTTCCCGTTTAGTTTGCTTTTTTTTTCTCAATGTCATCCACTGCTCCACCAGAGTTCTACACTTGATGCCGGAGTTTCTCCTGTCAGTTTTTGTCCGTAGGCTTGGCGACTCGGGGAGTTTTTGGCTCCCTTTTTTTTTCGGCGAAATAGCCTTCCCCCTACGGAGGCACGGCTGCTTTGAGGAGGCCGGTGCGTTTTGAGAAACTTCCCACCCGGCGTGGACTGCAACCGGAGCAGGAATCTTTTTCTTCGCAGCCTTTTCCTCCGGATTCACGGGTAACATAGCCTCACCGTCGAGTACTTTGTGGTCCTTCTGCCATGCGACTGCTGTCTCGGTTTTATGTTGTTTTGATTCTGACACGTAGCGTTGCGAAAAACTTTTTGATCAAACCTCTTTTTCTGTTGTTCTTGCCCCTTGAGAGCGGCGAATCAGGCTTGCACTTTACACTCGTTTTTCAGAAGAGAGGAGGTGTGTTTTTTCGAGGGAGTTTTTTATCCATCTCATATCTAAGCTGCTCTGTACGCGGAACCCTCCCCCCAGGTCAGACCAACTTTCCGGCAAAAGGTTGTTATTCCCAGGTACCCCGAGTTATTTGTTATGCACTCCTTTTTGTTTCTCTTTTGCAAAAGTTCTTTTAGAACCCCCTTCTCCCTTGTTCACGAGCACTTAGCCCCCAGCAGTCCGCCTTTCCCGACTTAACGGATTGTCGCCTTGTTCTTCTACGAGCTAAGCGGCCTTTCCCTCCTTATTTGCAGCAGAGTTTTCGTATAGGATCTTTTTTTTTCTTCCCCTCTCCCTTGTTTGTTGAGAGAGCCTTAGAACCCTTTCCGTTTTCCTCTTGGTTCCCTTCGCTTCGGGGATAACAATCCCGCAATCTATTACGGTTTTCATTTTTCGTTCTCGGCTGTATAAGGTTGAATCACTTTCCCCCGTCGCACGTCCCGTTAGAAAATCTCCCCCACTTCCCTTCATACAACTCATCTTCCGTACATTCCGCCCACCTGTTTGCTGTGATCTTGGTTGGCCCGTCCAAGAAGCGTGAATGCCCATCTGCTGCTGGTTCAGACTTCTACACCTTTTGGTTTCCAGAATTTGATTAGGCCCTTTACCCGGCCTCTCTCCTCCTTATATCTTGACCCTTCCCCCTCCCGCTCCCTGCGCAAGGATGTGTTTTTCCACCCTATTGAAGCTTCGAAACCCCGCTTTCTTGTCCAACCGCTAGGCTTCCGCCAACTCCCTCTGCCGCTTTCCCCAGCATGAGTAGGGGGGAAATTTGTCAGTAATTCAGTTGTTACCTGCAGCTCCTAGCCGATTCCTCCTTTCAGTCCTTTTGTGTAAGTTGCCCCCACTTACCGACGAACCCGGCGCCTCATATTCCCCGATTGTTTAAGAGGAATGATAGATTTTCCTCAACGTCTCCTGCTCCCCCCTCCCGTCTCTCCACCCTAGGCTCGCATCGCTTGCTTTTTGTCGAGCACTGCTCCCCCTTCGCCATGATGTCCCAGTCGTCACGAACTTTCCTCCACCCCCCACCTCTCGCTTTTTTGAGTTTTTCCCCGACCCCTCTTGGCCATTCCCCCAACCCGTCGGAACCTGTC
>Ga0179591_1351579_pt1 | contig 12152 bp, 14 predicted proteins | sample CZOMad2_1_08_16f_FD_182891 | JGI IMG/M metagenome (GOLD analysis project Ga0179591, IMG submission 182891) | Vadose zone soil fungal communities from Angelo Coast Range Reserve, California, USA - CZOMad2_1_08_16fungal (PacBio error correction) | ecosystem: Environmental > Terrestrial > Soil >... | reverse complement strand
CGCTCCCCCTTAAATATCGTGAGTCATACGTTATTGTCCATTAAGTACTTATCTCACGCCTTAATCCGTTTATTTAGTCCCGGTATTCTATTCCTCTAGGTGCCCCTCTTTGACTCCCAATGGCAATGCCGGCAAAGGGACAAATCGCCCTCCTTGTGCTCCCCCAGCCGCTTCGATACCCATGCACGGCGCCCACCCTGTCCCCCTACCCTCCGTAGATTCCAAAACTCTTCTCCCTTTGGAGATTTCCCACGTTGTCAACTCCCTAATTTTTGGTTGTCCTTCTTGCCAATTTCTTTTTTAACGCTAAAGACTCAACCCGCTTTTTCCACGCACTACGCATGACCTTTTCTTTCACCTTCTTGTCTTTCAGTTCTCTTGTCTCTGTCCCCATGAAGCATTTCTTGAGGGACATGGTGATTTAGACAATTATAGCCTGGGCAGATGTATATCATCCTTTACCAGCAGTTCGAAGATGTCACTTTGCTTCCCATAAAAGAAGAAAGTCCCGTGTCTCTCCATCTCCCCCCCCCGTAGCGCCAACTCAAATGCCTCTGTTTGGTTTCTCTTTCCCAGAAACCCGTCAGTCCCCTCAGTCCATGCCCTATTCTTCTGCCCGTCCTACCAGTAGGTGACTTTGTCGCGGGATCTTTACAAAGAAGACGCCTTAATCCCCCAGAGGAGGAAGTTAGTAGTATGTCCGCCCTTTCCCAGCCTTTTCTCCTCACCTTTTTAAGAAACGCAATAATTGTGGTTTATGCTTGGCTTTTTCTTGAGCTTGATTTCCAGCCGCTATTCCTACAGGCCGCACCTTTCAGCCTCTTCCTTTCTCCCATCCATGAAGTATAATCCGGTGTCCCCCGTACTAGTGTCCACATATAAATCTGTGCTCACCCCTCGCCCCCACATTAAATGTATTGCTTCCTTGAGGAATGGACTACTTATTGTGTCTCTCTACCACCCTCATTTTTTTCTTTTTTTTACGTATCCTGGGCCCCTTCTGCCCCCCCCCTGTCTTTCCGTTCCCTGCGTCTCAAAGTTCCTCTTCCCACTTTGTCTCTTGAAGTTGATTGTATATGTTTTATACCGTGGACTTCCAGTTTTGGTTTATGTTCTATTTTGCGTTTTCCCTTGTTCCGGACAGAAGTCGATTTTTTTCTTTTTCCCCGGTAGAAATCCTTGGAATGTTCTCAACTGCGCGCTAGCTGCCCCCAGAACTTTGAAATCCCGTGTTTCCTTTTTTAAATTCGGATGGTCTTTTCGTTGCATGACCCCTAACTATCATCAACCCCTTTTTTTTTTGGTTTCCTTTTCCTACTTTTTATTTATCTCTTGCAGATTTTGTTGGGGAACGTTTTGTCCCCCAATTGCTTCCCGTGGTTAACTTTTTTTTCCAAAGGAGGTGCCATAGGTTTTCGTTTTTTGTTCACCACTTTCGTCACCCTTGCTCCGCTTCCTCCCCGGCTTGTCTTTTTCCTGTGAGGTTCCGTCCTTTTCCTTTGACGTAAAAACTCTTACTGACCCACGGGAGGGTTCTTCTATTTTCTGCACATTTCTTTTGTCTCGGCGCACCACACTGCATAGTCGTTTGTTTTTGCCCCGTACCTGGTCCTTGGGGGGGGCAAGGGCCATGCCCTCCTCCCATCTTGGCGAGGTAATAATGGGAAGCCCCTCAGCTGCTTCCGGCCCTCTAAAGACGCCCTTCTGGTTTCTTTTTAATTGTCCCCTCGCATCATCAGTAATGTCTTTTATTGCATCTTTGACACATAAGTTGCCTTGGATTGCTGCGGTGGGTGAAATTGTCTTCCCGTTAGGGGTTTCCCTAGTTGTCATCTCCGATTCTTTGCACCTCCATTCTCCGTTTTTTTTTTGACAACTTTTTTTTGATCAATAAGGGAAAGCTTTAGCCAAGTTAACTGCCACGATCCTTCTTACTCTTTTTTTACATTTACGCTGATTCTGGGAAGAGGGCCCCAACCCCCTTTTTCTCTTCACATTATCGTGCGGGTCTCCTCATTTCGTCCCCCCCAACGCGGTTTTTGCCTCCTTTTCAGGGGCCCTGTTTTTCAAAGGCCTGTAACCACTTCCAAAATAGGGGGCGGGCTGGTTATTGTCCGGGATTAGCGTTGATGACTTTTTCTCGGCCCTGTCCGTCCCATTGTCTCGTCAAAAGACACCATTTATGTAGACCCGATGTCGATTTCAACCCCAGTTTTTTTTTTGGCACCTTTTTGATTGAGTGTAACGCCTTTTTTAGGTTTTCTCCCGGCTTAGCTTGCAGCCAAGGCCTGAGCTCACTGTTTTGAGACACATTTTGCTTCCCTTTATATGCCATTGCCCTTCTATTTCTCTCTCTTTTTTTTCCCTCCTCGTGTGAAGCCTCCCTTCTCAGTAGGCCTGGTTCCTCTTCAGAACCTAAAGGGTGGGTATAACCCAAAAGGATAATAAGCCTGTGACATCCCCCCTGCGACGAAATCTTTTAGTCCAAAACAGTTTTTGCCCCATACCCCCTTGGGATTTGGTTCTTCCCCCCCCCCTTCTTCTTACAAGAATGGTGTAACGAGATATTTTCCTTTGTTAGTACCCCCCTCCGCCGCTTTTCATCACGGCACTTCCTCCCCCCTCCCGCCTTTCATTTCCTTTTTTTTTTTTTTCCATCTGTTGCAGAACGGGCCATTGCCCTTCTTGCAGTTTGCGGAGACTGCAATGGAAACGAACTTTTTCTTTCCCGCATCCGGCTTTTCCTTTTTTAAGAGCTGCAAACGCTTTTTCGTTGTTTTTTCAACTTCAGTAGTGCCCACAGCCCAGTTTGAGTCAGAACATGTGTAACGGCAGCCCCGCAATAAAGCCCATGACAGGGGCACATAAGCGGAGACGCTGCGGACCACGAGGGGAACCCACCGAGTGAGAATGAAAGATGGGTGTAAACAAAGCAGCTACCGAATCTTATCATCGCACCCAGCAATAACCCCCTCCCCCTTCCTTATTATTGAGGCTGTAGGGCCCCCTTCCCGTGACCCGCGGGGGCTGGCTCAGGTGTATGACCCCGTTATTGTCTTGCCCCGCTCAATGGGAAGAGGGGTCGGCAAAGAGTTTCAACGTTCGGATGCCTTCCCCCCTATCTTACGTCCCACTCGACAACAGGAAGGTGAAACCCAACCCCCCCCCCCCCACAAACAGAAGACTTTTCCCCGTCTTGGTTGAAAAGCCAACGAAAGGAGTTATTTGACCCCCCACCTTAATAGGCACCTGAGAGAGAAAAAGACCCTTGCCCGTGGGGATTAATGAGTTTTTAAGGAGGGAAGGTATTTTTATGTCCTTTTTTGTTTTTCGCCTCACCTGTTTTAACCAAAGAACCAGGGACCCGCGTGCACCGCGTCCTGGTTTTTTCTTCCCCCATATCTTAGCCAAAAGCCTTTTTCCCAAATGTCCGACAGAATTTTCACAACCCCCCCTTTTCACAACATGGAGAGTTATGACCTTACCCCGGCAATCTCCGGTCCTCCTAACTTTCTTTGTCGGCCTTATAACTATGCAGGCCCCAATTCCCCACCCCTACCTTATTTTTTCAATGCCAAGTTTCCATCATTGCGCATTTGCATACGGATTCCTCCTTTTTACCCCCCCCCCCCTCCCCCATCCGCAACTGAGCATTTAACCTCAATATATTAAAACAGTGCCCCACCCCTTTTTCAAACTATTTTCTATCCACTTCTCAGCTCCCCGTGTGGGCTTTTCTGCCTGCGCGTTGGACTTCGGGTCTATCACCAAGCTGTAGTCCCGGCGCAACTCCTCCCCGTTTCACATGGGGTCTTAGTCCTCGAGGAGTGCCATTTTCATTAAGAAGCAATCCTTTTAAGGGTCGTCGTCCTATATCCGTTGGTGAACCCCTTTCTCTTTCGCTTTGCCCCACGTGGCCTTTCACTGCTTTTGGCTAGAAGGGTATTTTTTGTTTAGAAATTTCAGCCCAATCTGGGTGTTGCTTTGCGTGTCTGATTGATCTTCGCTCCCAGGCGCCACGATTCTCAACCACCCAATCTAATGGATTTTTTTCTCCACTTTCCAACCTCACTTTACCTTCCCCTTACCTTGGCGTATACATATGTTATCCAATGCCTCCACCTACTTTATTAATCTATATCGACGTTTGGTTTCCAGGTGACTTTCTGAAAGAAATTCACCTAGTCCCTATTTTTCCTCCCCCCAAGGCATGGCCTTGTACCGTTATTCTTTGTATTTATTGGCTGCGTCCCTGTCTTTTACACTATGGACTTAATCTCTGGTTTTCTATGAGCAGCCCCGTGTTCTTACCGGAACCGACCTTCTTTTTCGCTTTAATGCGCATCTGTGAGTGCCAAGTACCTTCACTTCCCCGGCATGGCCTTGTAATTTGTAACTTTCATGTTATCCCTCCCCCTCCTTGTTTTATATTGGCGAAGTGTGGTTTGTCATCTCCCCATTTTACTTAGTTTTGCCCCCTCTAATAGGCTATTGCCCCCGGTGTTTTGTCGCTGCTGTTGCCCTTTTTTTAGGCTGTTGTCCTCTTCAGTGAAAAATTCCAGTTCTTTTTCCCTTTCCGTTTTGTTGATTCTAAGAAAATGTTAGGGTGGCACAAGGAGTTTCTCCATCCCTGGCCATAAATACTTACCTCCCTTTTTCCGATATCCCTTTTCCTTTCCCCTTCTCAAGTATAAAAAGACACCTTGATATCTCTATTTTCCCTACTTTGAGAGCGACCCCCTACGTTGTCATACTTTGATATTGCAAAACTATTATCTTATAAAGCCCATCCCAGTTGCTTGGTTGAAAGGTTGATTTTTTTTCTCCCCTCTGTGTGGAAACATGATGGAATTTCTTACGCCATCCCCCTTTTCAGGCTGGACAATCCGGGACTTGCGAGTATTCCCCGCCTGCTCCTGATCCCCCCTCCTCTCACCCCCGCCCTTGACACGAAAGCACTAGTTCGCTTCTTTCACCAGACCTCCTTTTCTTTCCGATCCCCCTGCCCCCCCCCCTTGTCACTCACATATATGACCCCATATTTATGTCTGCCATGAGAACCCTCTTTTCCAGCCCCGACTTTCAGGCATTTGTGGTGTGGTTTTCCCCCCTTCACCCTATTTTTTTCATCATATAATTTGTTTCCTTCCGAGAATAGCCCCCTGTTTAGACAAGACCTCCAGATATCTAGGAATGGGCCTTTTTCCCTCCATACCCCTGACCCCTGATGACCGGTACCCCTTCTTCGCCCGTCGCCTTTTTAGCCAAATTTCATTATCTGGTTTCTTTGAATCTCCCCCCCCCCCTTCTTCGCTCCGGCAATATATACAATCACCAGTTTTTTTTCCTGCTTTTTATAAAAGAACTTTACTAGTCGCGTACCGAGAAGCATACTCCCGGACATTTTTTTGCCAAGTCCAGCATTATTTGGTATTCTCACCCCTCCCGGCTTTGGTAGCGCTTTCCCATTCCCTTTTCCTAGAACTTCACACCTCTGATGTCCGTGCAACTCTTTGGATTTCGGAAACAAATAGAAATTCCCGGCTCCTTGAATTGCCCCCCTCTACGAGACCTGATCCACCCCTCTCCCTAATAATCCCGGACTGCCAGGTAGTTACGTTCTTCTTTCCTTTAGACTTTTAGGAGCTCCAACCCAAATGGTGAAGTTTCCTTGCTGAGTTCCAGGTACACCCACGCTTTTGTTCCCAACTTGAATTACTCTGTGCTTCTTCCCCCCTCGTTTCCCCCTATGTGTTCTTTGTATCTCTCGTTTCTGATTTGACTTAGTTTTGGTTTGATGTTTCTGTGCTTTTCCTGCTCGTCTTGGTAGAAATTACCCGACCGATGCTGGCTTTTAGGCCCGTTTCCTGTTCTTTTTCCACTTGAGCAGTTGGCCTCTTATACTTGTGGAATCACTACGGGCTTTGGGGAGGGCTTTTTCTGCGAGGAATCAACTGTTGCTTTTTTCCCCGAGATTGAACAGATGGATCTCACTCTCTCTCTTTTTTGGTTGTTTAAACCCTCTGTTCCGTGTTGCTAACCCAAGAGTTCCTGCTTTCCTTTGATCCCCAAGTTTTTTTTTGTATATCAATTTATGTTCCAGGGTGTTCTCTCTCCGGGAGATCCTTCTCTAACGAATTCACCAACAGTGATTGGTCTCCATTCCCTGCTTAATGGACCCCCCGTATTTCTTTTCCCACCCCCATTGCCAGTTTTCTTTTTTTTTACCATTATGGAATTTTTCAAGTAAACCTTTCCTTACTCCCCTCTTTGCCCCCCTTTTCTGTAAAATCACCTTTATCTTCCGGACCTTTGGTGAGTGTGTCCTTGACCTTCTCCTCCCTCAAATAGTCTATTTTTCTTTTTCTTGCCTTAAGTGAACATATATACTTTTCCTTTGACGGGCGGAACCCCCCCCCCATTTTCTATTTCATTCGCTCAACTTTTTATCTTTGTATACAGGGAGGTGCAACCCCCGTAAATAAATACGCATAACGCTAAAGGCAACACCTTTTTTCCTCAGGTACAGCTTACAGCCCGTCCTTTGGAACACTCCTATTAAGCTGTTGCTTAAGAGTAGTGCCTCTTTCCCACCACTTTTCGGAACACATTAGCAGCTTTTCAGCAGTCCCCCCCAGGCGGCTGGTCCCGCTGTCATCTGTTAAACCCCCAACCTTTTCCCCCATTTGCGGATTGACCTTCTCGGTCTTGTTCGTTAACGCATGTCTTGGTACTCCAAACCCTCCCTTTCCGAGATACCCTTTCGTCCAATTCTCGTCGTTTTTCAAATAAATCTTTCTCCCCCAGTTCCATTATGGGACAATGTTTTATCTGATTACCGGCATTAAGTGTTCTAGCGGACGCCAACCCATTGAGATCAAATGTGCGGTACCCCAGTTTCTTTTCCGCAGACTTGCCATGTCCTTGCTTTCCTCTACTCTTCTTTTAACCCCTACGTTTGGTGATCATATCCGGGGGCTTTCCCCCTGCGTACATGGCAACTGGTAGTAACCCCAACGGTGAGAAGCCTGTCTGTCAAGCGACGCTATCAATATGAACCCAGTGACCAGAATCCCCATGTTGCAGACCCCCCCCGTGACCAGGTTTTTAGTCGGGTGGTTCTACCAATTATTTTCTAAGAGAAGTGGGTGGTTTTGAATATATGGTTCTAAGTTACTGATTTTAGAAATTTCCATAAGCGCTTAAGACGTCACTCTGGCGAACACCCTCCCTGCTCCTTCCCCCTACCCTCTTTGACAAGACCACGTTTTCAAAGATCGGCTCGGCTGCCCCCGCTATGTTGGACCTCCCCCCCCATATGATGAATGAAGACCAAGTTGTGCTTTCCCAGGCATACTCGAAGATGTCGCTTCACGAGCTTACTGAGTGACGCCTGATGTACAAGCTTTCCCTGCGGGAACCCTGTTGTACCATTTTTCCGTATGAGGATTGCAACCTCAGGAAAAGTAAGTTGTTTCCAAATCTTATAGCCCCTTGGTAACCCCAACAGCGCTCCTTCACCTTGACTCTTTTCCCCCCTTCCGGCAAATAAAAAATCCCTTACTTACTATTGATGTCTGAAGTGGTCAATTACCTTCCCCACAGGCCCAGAAGGCCGAATCGACTGGACGATGCTTGACTTACTTATCATTGTGACCAACGAGGTTTTCCCCCCCTGGTTTACCTTGACCCTTTCAAAACAATTCCCTTGGCAAAGGTTTTCCCATCCTCCCGTTTTGCACTTATTCGCTTGGAACCCTCATTGTCGCTAGTCTTTTTTACTCAGGAAGGCCCCCTGGGCTCCTCCCGTGACCAACAATTAAATTTTTTCTCTGAAGCCTTCAGCCTGTGAGCACCCTCTCTCCTGCTCCAATGTAAAAAGCGAACCCTTGGTCGCCCTTTTTTCATTGTGGTGTCACCCCCAACATCTCATATGAATAGTAGTCTCCCCGTGGGTGGACCTCCTTAGGGATTCATTATTCCCGCTTCCACGCAATCCCCCTTCACTTTTTCAACCAACTGTGACTAAAATGGGCCGTCTCGCTTTGAAAAAGCCAGTACAGGATTCCGTCCGGGTTACCCGACATCGTCTTCGTGTTGATCTCAGGGCCCCTTTTTCAAAAGAGAGGAAAACGCCACCAACCCTGTCCGTCATCTTTAGACCCCCCAGATGAGAGAACTTGAACCCAACATGCTTCATCGTGGATCGGCTTTTTTTTGGGACTTCATTTCTTGTGGACACCCCGCCGTCGTTCCCTTTCTAATTCCGTCCCACCCCCTTGCCGTACCTTCACCATTGGAGTTGTATATCTCCAATAGTAAGTCCCATTTCCTGAATTACTGTGCTCCTCGTCGGGATTAGGAGTATGCCGTGTGGTAGTCCCCCCTTTTCTTTAACTTGCTCGCTGGTCATTTTTCCCCCAATGCCTTGCATTTCAATTATGACCAATCTTTGCGGCCTGATTCATGGCACTATTCTTCTTCAAACTGCGTCCCCCAAGTTTTGGGTTTTTGGTTGGGGTCGGGGCATCAACCACCCACTTTTTCTTTATTATTCTTAGAACCCGGTCCTTTATGCTATGGTCGTATAGGTGATCCCCCCTCATTTTATACTTTCTTTTTGAGTTATTGTTGTTTCGGACGTTTCTGAGCACCAGCCGAGGATTCTTTTCTACTTTCCCTGAGATGGCTTCTCTGTATTTTAGTATTATTTTTCACTATCTTTTCTTTGCTTTAAATTTCTCCTGACCTTTTTTCTAAGGTTCTTGTGACACAGGTTTTCTGATTCCGGCCACGCTTGTTATTTTACCTTTAAGGGCTCTTCCCCTTCTCCCCCACATCTTACCAAGTAATCATTGGCCCTTGTGAAGCTGTTTTAATTCTTTTCTCTTTCTTTGCCCTTTATCTGGCGGAAAGTGACACTTGCCTTTTCATCTTCCCCAATGAGTGGAACTATTCCCCTTAGTGCCCTGGAGGTGTTTGGCGCTGCTGTATCACTTATTGTGACCAAGTAGCAAATTTCTCTTGCTTTAACATTTCCCCCAATTTTTGCTGGAAGAAATACATGTCATTTTTTTGCCCCCCCAGAAACAAATGTTCTACAACACCTTTCTTTACCTGCTGGATTCACCTATTTATGGCCTAGCTTCACTATTTAATCTATTTTCTCCTTTTCCCCTTTTTTTTTGTTTTGGTAGACGATGTTCCCACAGGAACCGATTCGTTTGACTTTATTGACAATTAAGAGTTTCTCCCGCCTGTACTTTCCAGGTATTTATGGTCAGTTTTTGATTATCAGCCCCTGGATTCATGCCGCACCCTTTTTGCAATCGGAAATCGGCAATCTGATAATAGCGCCTGAGATGCCACCCTGCCGTCCAAGCAGCTCCACCCCCCCTCCTCCCATGCTAACCCCCCTCCTCCCCTGTAGCTTCAAATTTTTCTTAAAGTAATGAGACATGTCAATCACTTCCCCCCCAATATGACCCCCTTACTGACAGACACCAGACAAGTTCACCCGCTTTCCGGCAGGCAAGGTTTTTCAGTATTTGTGGTCCCCTTCAACCCCTTTTTTTTTTTAATTTTGCAGGAGTCGGGTACTTTTAGATGTCTGCCTTCCTCTTACTTTGTCTGTCTCTCTGACATTCTCTCCTTGTCAGATTCTATTAGAGAGGGCCGGTCGCCATCTTTTTCTCTTTGCTTACCCCCCCCCCCAACTGCAAAGGACCCGGGTCTGTATGGAAGAAGATGGTCAGGCTCTTTCTTCTTCCCCCCAAAGCCGCCCTCAGATAAGCTGAGAGCAACTTCTTTCCCATTCAGTGGCACGATATTAATCCCTTACGCAATGTACTGAGAAAGCATAGACCTAGGCCATTGATGGCTGTATGAACTCCCTTGGAAGACCCTGCAACTCATGGGGGTGTTCCCCCTATCTCCTTTGACTTTTTCTATTTATTTCATTACTGCCCCCCCGCAGACAAACCGTGATGAATGAACTTTCTAATGCCCTTACCAATGCCTCCTTCCCCGCACCTTTCAGTGGCCAATATAACCTCCCCTCACAGCGCCCTACCTCCTCCTACGCCAGGCCAGGGTAAATTGTAGGCTTGTCTCCTTTACTTACTACTTGATTAACCAATTAAATGTTGAACCTTTTTTCGTGAGGTTTTTAAGTCCTCTCCCCTTTACCCTCTCCCCCCCCCGTGGATGTTCTACGTCCTGGAATCATACAAAGCATCCCCTTATGAGTTGGGTTGTATTTGTAATACTCTTTTTTTTGCACTTCCAGTTTGTTTAAATATTTGAGGGTCCCTGTCTTCTGTCTCAAGGACGATTCTTTGTCACCCGAGAAAAAATGTATTTTCCCAAGAGCATCCTGGACCTAGGTTTCTTGTCCTTGTTTTTCTTGGGGATGTTTTAGGCATCCTTTCCTCCTCACTGCAATCCTTGTCAGTGCGCGGATTTCTAAATTCTGTCGAGAACGAGCGCAGTTGGTGGCCCCTTTTTTTTCCCCCCCCCCCAACCTGCTTTTTGAAGTTTTGGTACGATTTTTCCTTTTACAGGAGAGATGTGTTAACCACCTTTTTATTAAGATTCTTAGGTTGGTTATATTGTCGTGATGCTAAGGATCCCTTGAGAAGGCCCGACCTCATTTCATTCCAGTATTTTTTCAACCGAGTCCGTTTCTCCAAAGATTTTATCCAACCCCCCTTTTTTGCCCTCGTCTTTGTTTTTTACAAGGAATGGAATTGTATGTCCCCCCCCCCTAAGACTTCCCCCTTTCAAATCTTTTAAAACTCGGTACTTTACCCGCAGTTAATCATTTCCCTTTGCCCTCTTTGTTTCCTCGTAATTGCCATCACACTTAGTATTCTTCCCCTTCGTTGACATCATACTTCGGTTTTCCTTGATTCCCGAGGTTTTCTTGCATTAGCGCCTCTTTTTCAACGTCTTGTCTACCTCCGTTTTCCTTGGAAAGGGTTCAGAATTACCCCCCCTGGGTAAGTTACGATTTGGTCCCTCCTTCAGTTTTCCTTTTATTCTATTCCTTTGGTCCCATCAGCTGCTACGGAATATGACCATCCCCAACCTTTTCTCAGTCTTGGGTCCGCCGCTTCAAGCACAGGTTAATCCTTTGGCCTTTCTTGATCTGCCCGTTTATTCCCCAAAATCTTTTTTTAAGAGGGAGGGGTCTATTTCCCCTTTTTTTATTTCCAATCCTTTTTTTGTTACAAATCATGTACTCACCCATATCGTCACGACACCATCCTGATCTAAATTTTAGCTCACCATCTACCGTGACCCCAAGGTTTGATCAATGGATGATGTTTCAGCTTCTCTTTCACCTCCCATGAATTTTAACTTTTGCCCACAGTATGTTCTCAGCTGTCCCTCTGTCTTATCTCCTCTTCTTTAAGCATCCTCCAGTGTTTAGCTCCTTCTCTCCTCTCCCGCCCTGTCATCTGGGTAGAGCACTCAATCACCCACTACTCAGCATGTCTGCCCTCTCCTCGAAGTGTCCCCTTTTCTTTTTTTCCTCCCCCCGTGTTTTCCCAGAACCCTTCACGGGCGGGTGCATATACCAAATTATTTCAGCTTGGCGAGAAGTTATCTTTCTGCTTCCCCAAATTCCTTCATTCTGCAGTTCTTTTCCCGATTCCTTCCTCCCTCCGGCCCTTCTTTTGAATTACAGCACGTTTCGATCCCTATGGCACCACCAAAAAGTGCTAGCTTTTAAGACCCCACTCTCTTTTCTCCATACCTCTTGTTATGCCGCATATTCAGGGAAGGCCATTTTTTTTGCCCACTCTAGTTGATGCCACCTTTCATCACCGCCCCTGTCCTGACTCTCCCCCGTTTGTTTCCAATCGGCTTGCGTATGATATGAAGGTGCCTCATCCGGTCGATTGCACCAGACGTGTATTGCCGGCAAGAAATTTTTTACCCAGAAGCCCCCTTCCCTGCAATATGCCAGTCAACGCAATCCACTACTTACTTTTATTGATGATTTCTCACCGGGCTTCTCCATTCCAGATTGTTTCCCCGTGGTCTACGTGGGTCTATCCCCACAGTCATAATTCGTCTCTTGGAGTACAATTTCCTCTTTGAAGCCTTTTGTATTCCTTGCTTTGTCACTCAACCCTAGGTACTTT
>Ga0179591_1380186_pt1 | contig 12153 bp, 14 predicted proteins | sample CZOMad2_1_08_16f_FD_182891 | JGI IMG/M metagenome (GOLD analysis project Ga0179591, IMG submission 182891) | Vadose zone soil fungal communities from Angelo Coast Range Reserve, California, USA - CZOMad2_1_08_16fungal (PacBio error correction) | ecosystem: Environmental > Terrestrial > Soil >... | reverse complement strand
CACGTCCGTCCGAACTCCCCACGTAGCACCCCTTCTCTGTTAAAGATGGTTTTCTTAGAAGAGGACTTTTTTATCGCTAAGTAGCGCTTTCATAGAAGAGACTTCCCCCTTCCCCCCGAGTCTCGCCTTAACGCATAGAACCGAAGTTAGGGTATGAACCTCCTTAGGAGTCGATTCTTTCTAAGAAATTTTCCCCCCTCGCGATCTGGAAGCTTCTTTCACGATAACCTCCTTTCTTAAAACTTTTTGTGCCCCCTGCAGGCCTCCTCGTAAGGGCAACTCCTCCCTCGGGCTTCTTTTTTCGACCGTGTCACGTCCCCCGCCGCTCTTTGTTTTTGACGCTGTATGCCCTTTTCATCGGCCAAAGCGAGTGCCCCCGGGTGGTGGAAAACCTCCGCCCCGTACCACTCGCCCCTATGGGGTTCCTATCACCAACCTTTCTTATTGATAGCCGTCGCTACTTGGGACACAAGCCCCTGGGTCCCCGAAACTTGAGGTCTTCTTGTCCCGAGGTAGTTCAGACTCTTTCCTTCTCGATTCCCGTGCAGGAGGATGATCTGCGGCTCGGTCAGCCGCTTTTCGAGAGTGCCCCCGGGACGTCCTGTCCACAGCGAGCCCAATACGCGGGAGCCTGGTGGCTTATACAAAAGAGCGGTACCCCTCCTTCGACGCTCTTCAAGAGCTTCCGTTCGACATGTCAATGGACGCTTTTCCTTCGGGTCATTCCCCTTTATTAGACCGGTAAAGCATTCCCCGCGCTTTGGTTTTTTCGTAGAACCCCGAGTGGAATCTGTTTCCGCCCCGGTTGCACTGGGGCTTTAACCCCCCCCCCAGTCCCCATACTGCTTCCAGCGCTCCCCAGCGCCGGACCGATCGGTTTGGGGAGCACGACCGGAGGAGGGCAACTTGTTCCAGACATCTCGGAGACACGGGAGCATGGAGAATCGGAGCAACAAAATCTAGAGGTCCCCTTTTTCGAGAAAAGGGGCGCCCCGGGAGGACTTCCCGGGGCCCCCCCCCCTGGAGCCCGAGAAGCCTCTTTTTAGAGAACCACGCATGAAGGAACGCTCTCGACGACTCCGGGAGGCTTGTAAAGAAGTGCTCCGGCAAATTTTTGGGAGGCTCCATTCTCCGCAAGATGTGACAAGGCCAGGACGACGTTCTTCTTAAGTAGTAGCCCCACACTGAACGTGAGGGGGAGACCCCCTTTTCCCTGATCTCCCCCCCAGGACCCCGTCGATATCCCTTTTATCCTCCGGTGGTGGAATAAACCGTTTTCCAGTAGCTTAGACAAATTCTCCTCCCCTGAGGAATTTTTTCAGTACATCGGTATAGAGACCCTCAATCCTTTTCCTCGATACAAAATCTTTTCTCTCGATTAGGGGAGCTTTCCCTTCTAGATAGGCTAAGGGGGAGTCCGAGTAGATTGAATGCGTTTTTTTTTTTGGTCAGAATCCCCCCCCAGAGCCATCGGGTTGTAGCCCCCTGAGAGATTTCCGGTTTTCCGAGATCGAAGCCGAATTTCAGTTCTACTTCGGCTGACAGCTTCGTTTTCCCCCTATGGCTTGTGGTTCCTTCCAAACGGACCCTTCCCCCCCTCTTCCCTGGCAAACGCAAAGTCGGATCGATGACTCGACGACAGATCTCTTTTCTTACGCCATTCTAGGCGTGGCTCCTCTCCCCCGAAAGTCTTTCGTGATATGGCTAGAGATCCTTTCCCTCCCGGGTTAGAAAGTTTTTCGGGTTCCCGTACTCAGGTCTCCGCGCTCTGTTGGGATGCCCAGAAACAATTCCTCCTCCACTACTGAGATTTACCAATTCCCTTCACCGCGGAAGCAAATTCACCGTATCAAAGTATCCTACTCCTAAGTTGTTGTTGTTTTTCTATACTGCTTCCTTTTTTCCGAGGTAACGTAGAGTGGAAATCGCTGGATTTAGTCGTTCTCTTTATGTTTTATGTAAGCCCAAAACACTCTCGCGATTTTTCCGCCCGATTCGAGTGACCTATTATTCCCCTTTGAGAGTAGCTCCCCTCTTCCCTTCTCGAAGTTTCGTGTGTTTCTTCAGGCCACGCACTCGTTCCCTCGTATAGGCTTTTAGATGGCCTTCCCCCTTTCCGGAAGTCATCTATCTCGTCCGTTGCAGTAGAATGGCCTTTTTTAGTCGATAAAACACACTTCTTTTCCTCCCGAGCGAGCTTTTCCAGACAGTAATCCCCTTCAGGAATCCTTCGGATCCCAGAAATCTCTTCGAGTTGAGGATTTTTTTCACAACCCTAGGTAAGCGGTCTTTCTTATCCGACGATCCTTTCCTTTACCCGCCCTCATGTGACGGCACACCCTTCGAAGAGCATTTTCCGAGCAAAGACTTTCACGACGGGTTTTCCAAAAGGATAGGAGTTTTTTCGGTGAAAGTATACGCCCCCTTTCCCATCTTCCTGTCTTGAGGGTTCCGAGGACCTTTGCTAACGGGGTATCATAGAAAAATCTCTTCAATCTTAGACTCAGAATTTCCCCCTGGTGGTTCCTTTGCGAGTTTGGTTTCTTCCATTTAACGGACGCAATCCGAAAGGACCTTTTTCTGGGAGCCGTTTCTATTTGCTTCGAAGAACAACCCCCTTTGCCCGAGTCAGGTCCAGGGACTCGAGAAGAAAGAAGAGGCGACAGGACCTGCCAGGCGGGGGCGAAGAAGAGAGGAGATCTGCAGGATGACACCGAACCCTCCGTGAAGAACCAACTATTTTAAAAAGACTCCGGTGGTTGTGAGCCCCCCCTGATAAGTAGACCCCTTCGATCAAATTCTACAGAAGTTACAACCCCAGAGAGGACGAGAAAAAGCCCCCCTTGTGAGGAGGCGGGTCGAGATACTTTTCCCTTCCCTAAAAAAGGGGAGTGGGTTCCCTGCAGGACTAGGGAATTTTAAGAAAAATTCGCTCTTTCTCCCCCGATCACTTCGCGACCCACAGTACCGAGGTTCGTTTAACGCATACATGATTTTTCATGACCGCTTTTTTCCGGCGTACACCCCGATTTGTAGGAAGGACCCAGTGATTTTTTCGTCCTTCGACCTTCCCTGAGGTTTTATTCCCTTCAAACGCTTGAGAGGTCAGCTATTCTTTTCCCCGTACTCCCCTTCCGAGACGCGGGACGACCGTGCACCTCCCAGAAGACGCATTGGCGCCCCTTCTGGGAATAGTCCCTCCCTCTAGATTCTCTCCGAGCACCCCTTTTTAAGAAAGCAAGGACTTTCGGTTCTTGTCTTCTTCTTTTCGGTAGAATGTTATTTCTCAGGGCGCTGAGCACGGAAATACATCGAGTTTCCAACCCACTTTCCGCTCAGATTTTTTCTGGATTTCCCCGTCCCGCATAAATCTTTTCCCGAGATTTTCCTTCGTGAATTTTTCCCGTAGAAAAACAGCTTTCTCCCGTAGGGCGTGATGACGCTGACGGTCCCCCCGGAATTTGGCCCCCCCCTCAAGTTCTTGGATAGTGAAGAATGGCCTCCTCCCTAAATACCTCGGAGTTGGTGCTTTCGGAATAATACTTTCTTTGGGGAAACCCTCGAGGAGTCTTTCGAGATACCGGTTGAGAGTAGCGAGGAGTCCTCTTTACGAAAAAACGAAGCTCCCGAGAAAAGCTAGACATTGGAGAAAGGGTCTGATCCGAGTGTAGTCATCCCCCTCCCAGAATAAGCGCTCCCTCTCCTCCCTGGACAAGGCAAAGGGGGGTCCCTTTCTAGCGTTTTCTTCTTGTGAGGGCCCAAGTAGAGGTGGGTTCATATCGTTCTTTACAGGCGAAGCGTTGAAGTTTTTGGGAGTGGAGGCTCAGGCCTTGGTATGGAGAGTCTTTTCCAACCTTGATTGCAACCCCAGAGCGCAGTGAGATAGCGCCAAACGGGTGACGTCTCTTCTGGAACGAGCCCCGAACGAACCTTTCCCTTCGACATTTAGATTCCTGCCCAAATGAGATAACACGCCAAATGCCTTAGATATTCAGGTTTTTGATAACGTCGTCCTACAAGTTACTGCGGTAAGGCTTTTCCTTTTGGACACTGTTCCCCCCCTTCTGTCCGACAATGTTAAAGATTGCGAACACCCTTTTCTCCCACGTCGCCACAAAAGTTTCCTATACTGATCTCTCAGCGGTAGAGTAGTACTCTTTCCCCCCATGCAGTTTCAGGTCCCGGCGACCATGAGAGACAAGACCTCCTTCCCTCCGTAAAGTAGTCCCTTTAGAAAAAAGAGGGAGGAGCTTTCGTTTTCGGACAACAGCTGTGTAGGGAGGACATTTAGTTTCCTTGAAAAATTTGAAAGAAGGAAGCAACAGTGTTTCTTTTTCTCGAGATTGCCTGAACGTTTCTTTCGAATCTTGACGCTTCCCCCCCCCCGAGAAAATTTACTTTTTTTTCGAGAGCATTTCTCCCTAGACTCCTTGACCTACGTCCAATGCGTGTTTCACGTGAACCCGTTTGTCAATGGAAAAGACCTGTTCCCCCCAGCTCCGACCTCAAGCCACTAAGATCTTTGTGAATCGCTCCTTTTTCGCGTTTCGTGGGCTTTTTCCCACCACCTTCCTGCTACGACGTGTTGCGACGTTTGCCGCAATAGGGCGCCCCCTTTTCTACGGAACAACCCCCCCCCTTCCCTTCTGCGGGATCATTGTCTTTTTATTCGTGGCATCTTCCGGGACTTACTCCTCTGGTCGGAACGTTTCCCCCTTTCGAAGAGTAAAGTTTCGGGGTTCGCTCCTTTTTATTCCTAGTAAACGAGGAAGATTCCCCCACTCTATATTTTAATACCCCCCTCTTGGAGAGATGGGACTCCTTCCTTCCTTTTCCGATGCTCTACATTGGCTGAACCTGAGTAAAGCCAAGGGTCGTTTTTTTCGAACTCTCGACCCCGCTGGCGTCCCCCAGCAGGTGAGGACCCTTCTCCTTGTGAAAAAAGTAAATCAAAGATCCCAGTTCCGGAGGGTGAAGTATCCTCGCGCCTCTGTAAGGAATATCTCCTCTGGCAAAAGAAGTTGTATGCACGTAAGAATCCCCCCAAATTCAGAAGTCCCTTTCGCAAAAAATATATTTGAGTAGGGAAGGGGGAGGAGAGTGTTCTAGTGAAATGAGTTTCCTTCCAAAAGAATTGCTTTTTTCCCCCTTATAGATGTATTGTTCAGTTCTCCGGCCCCAGTTCTCGGTCTGCACTCCCCCTTTCCGACCACGTAGACATCATCTGACACGAGAGGAACCCGCTGCCACAGATTCAGATCCTCTCTAGACACGCAACTTTTCGAACCCCGTGTTGTCTCCCTCCGAAACTATGTCCTTTCGACGCCGGACGATGGACGGAGTTTTTCCCTTTTTGTTCGGTCCTTCCGCTTTACATCGACGCTCTCGCCGGCAATGCTTACTAGAAAGCCTTCTTGAAAGTTCCTTAGTTCCTGGAAATTCCTCTCAGTGTTCGCAGATTGTGAGCAAGCTGGCCCGGACGAATTGCCGGTCTTTTGGCCAATTGTACCGCAGGTGTTCTGTCCGACGTGATCCAATTGCATTTTTTGTTGCTGATTGCGTCCTTTTGGCGAATTTTCTCGCGAGCTTTTGCGCGTGGGGCGCGCGAAGCGCGCACCGTTTTTCGACGAGCTCCCTTGGGGCGGGGGGCAAGCATGGTTTTTGCTGCGATTTGACAACCCCTCCCGCGCCGGCGCCGGGACTCACCACCCAGAGTCGCCTTTCCGAATTCCTCTCAACGCTCTCTTTTTTGGCCGAGCCCCGTCAGCGCCAAGCTGTCACCCTTCCGTTTCACGATCCCTTCCTGAGCACTTATTCGTTTAACCGACCTCGTCTCTCTTTCGGCCGAGAGGGCCTCTGAGGAGATTCGATTGGTAGTAGCTTCTCGAGGCCTACCTATCCAGAAAGAGACTCTTGCAAGTCGAAGACCTTTAGCGTCTTTTTCAGACAGAACAGAGGTGACGTTCCCCCTCACGCTCCCACTCTTTCGCTCGGTATGGCCGCGTCAAAGCTTTTTCCCTCCGAGAACGTTAAAAGGCCCTCCTCCCAGTCTTAATGGCAAACGAAGCACCCGTGGCTTTTCCTTGCCCGTCATTTTTCTCTGGTTTTTGAAGTGGGATTCACGTCTGGAAAGCATCTTCCTCCCCAACGCGTTTTTTTTGAAAAGAGATGTCCTTTCTTGATTTAGCAAGTCCGCTAACCCCGGAGGGCCCCTCCTTTTTCCCTTTCTAGGAGGTCTAAGCGCGATAGAGTGATCGTGAGCTGCCCATAGAGTTATTCGGCAGTTTCTCGTTTCCCTCCCCTGAGACAGGTTTTTCCTGGATTATGGACACCTCTTACCTCAGAAAGTTTCGGGTGACAAACCTCTCAAGGTGTAGACGTCGATCTCACTTTCGGCCTCAACGTGGTGACTCCAGATCTGTCCCTGCATCCCTGCCTTTTCGAGGTCCCGCGCGAACCGCGTGAACCTTGGTTTTTTTGTCGAGCCAGAGTGGATCTCTATGCAGAGAGGGTAGAGAAAAGGTTAGGCTCCCTTCCTTTAACCCGAAAAGTTGTATCCTTTCTTCCATTATAGTCGAAAAGCTTTTCCCTCCTTAGTAGATGTTTTTTCCTCTCAGCTAGGATGTATGGATGCTCTGATTAGGCCTCCACTGAGCTTTGATTAAGCTTCCCCCACCATCTGAGTGTCCCCTTACTCACAAGACGCTGCGTGCGTCTATTGTCGCCCCCCCGTCGAATCCCGTAGGGTCTCCCCCCTCGACGGTGGTCTCCGAGCGTTCGTTCGGATTGTTCCTCGGCACTTTTTTTGCTTTGAGCCAGATTCCCCGGCGCCCCTTGAGGACGTCAAGTAGCTTAGTAGAAGGTTCCCACCCCGCGAACTCGAGAAAACCCTTCCTTCGTAGATAAGCCGGTCCTTCTTAGATATTCCGGTTCTAGCCGTTTGGAAGACCCCCCCCCTTTCTGAAAAGCCGATATTCAAAAATAATCTAAGGAATGGGATTTCTAAGTAAGAAGTTTTCTTGTGTAGCCCACCTTTTTTCCCAAGAATTACTTTCTATGACACGAGTGGAGATCGCTCCAGTTCCGTCCCCCCTCCAAAAATTTTTGCAAAGTTGACCTTCAGTAGATTTTCGTGGTAGCCTACCCGTCCTAGGTTGCACTCGAGATGTGATTACGCCTCCTCCCCGAAGAGTTTAAGTTCCCTTGGATACCTTTGCTTCGTGAGAAAAAGATCCGGGGTGATACAGAGAACCCCGTGGACTTTACAACGCTGCTCCATCCCGTCGGAATCAATTTTTTTTTTTCAAGACGACCTTCCCATGCCGAGACTCCCCTCGAAGTGCTCTCCGTGTTCGAACCACGCTTCCCGGGGCTGGGCTCTCTTTAAGAAGGGTTCGTTAAGTCTTTAGGATCTCCCGGTCATACAGAAGATATGTTTTTTATAGACGGCCTTCCAGACGGAAGCTTCCCCCTCCTCAATTCCCCCCGACTATTTACACAGAGACTTCGCAAATTGTTCCCCTCTAAGGCCTTAATAATAAGAAGTTTTTTTCTCACGGGATCTCTTGAACAAGTTGTTGGTTCCGGTTTGTACTCATTGAAGTGAGTAGTCTCTATTATGTTTATGTCCGTCTCCCCCAACGAGATTGATCATAGACAATATTCGGGATTGCCCTAACCGAATTTAGCACCAGTTCTCTTCTTCGAAAGATACCACTCGACGTTTACGGGCCCTTTTAAAGAATCCTCGATGTGAGGCCACGATTTGTAGCCCCCCCCTTTTAAGTAATTTCCCTACTTTCCTGTTGAAGGTCCCAGGAGGTTAAGGTCTTTTTTTTCTTACGCACCCCCCTTTGAGACCCACGAGGCATAGGATAAAGAATTCCTAGTAGGCCAAGCCCCAGAAGATTTTTAGAAAAGCCAAATAGTAGTTGGCTACCCGGATGGAACGGATGTCGGCCCTAGACGATCGAATCTTCGAGCCCACATGTATGCCTCACACGGGAGCTTTCTCATGTAAGATCAACTATCGTGCAACCCTGGGTGTAATTTCCCCGCCACCATGTCGGAGCGTTATCACGTGACGCGACCTCTAAGAGAGTTTCAAGGGAAAGCTCCCCAATACGCTCTCGCGAGGAGGGATCAGAGAGGAAGTAAGAAAGGCAGGAAAAACGTCATCCTGCCACCTCTTCGAAAGGATCTCTGACTCTCAAAGTCTGGGCAGACCCCACTTTTCGGAACCGAAACGGGAGGCCTGTAAAATGAGACTAGGTACTAAGAACCGGTTCAATTTGAATTTCCTCTGGCTGAGCAACCCCCTTTGCAGAGGCCTTTCAAATGATCTCCCTAAAAAACGTCGGGAGAGATTTTTTTTCGACTTTGAGAGACGACCCTCGAGGATTTTTTTGCGGCGACCTCAGCCGACCCTCCCCAATTTTTTCAGAGAACACGCTCATTGTTTTTGTCGCGGCGATAATCGTTTTTTCGCCAGATAAAGGAGTTGACCTTGCACTTCCGAGAAGGGCGCCTCCTACCCCGCAGAGCCAGTTACAGATAGGAGAGGACACCCCCACCAGGAAGAGGTTTTTTTACGATCCTCGGCGCTTCCCGGCGCGATAGCGAGTGGGGGGGGGGCCGCGGGGGGGGGGTCCGGCCGCTCCCCCGCCGGGGGGCGGTTGGGGTGGGGGGCCGCATTCGGTGGAGGGGCCCAGCTCCCCACCGGATGGCGGGTGGCCCCCCCCCCCTCGGCGGCGACTCGCGGTGGGGTCGGGAGCTCCCCCTCCCCCTCATAACCCACCAACATCCCGCCAACTACCTCCACCTTACCACCAAAAAAAAAATACCCAAATTAATAAAAAGAACAGACAACAAAATAAACACCTCACAAAAAAAAAAAAACCAAACCACTCAAAAAAAAAACCAAAACTAAAAAAATAAAACAAAAAAAACCTCACTCCATAAAAAGACTCCCATCAACCAAACAATCCCCCACAAAAACAAAAAACAGACACAACCCCCCACACACATAAAAACCCAACCTAACCAATAAAAAACACACAAACATACCCCAAAAACACAACTTAAAAAACACTATCCAAAAACAGACAACCCGGGCGGGATGGGCGGGGGATACGGGGGGGGGGAGGGGGGGGCGCGCTTCCTCCGGTGGGGGGGCGTGGCGCGGGGCGGGGTGCGGGGGGGAGTTGTTAAAGGGCAGTAGGGGGGGGTTTCGGGGGGGTGTCAGGGTCGTTGGCGGGGGGGGGTGAGGGGGGGGTGCTTCCCCGGAGCGGGCGGGGGGGCCCCCTTCACAAACTCCTCCCCCTCCCCGCATCACCACCCCTTCCCCCCCTACACCAATTTCCACATAACTCTGCTCCACACTATCCAACTCCTATCCCTCCACCCGCCCCTCCCCCCCCACAATCCCCACCCCCCCTCCCAACCCCTCCTCACACCCTTCCCTTCCCCCCTTGCACACCCCCTCCTAAAACCCCCCCCTTCAAACTCCCCCCCTCCCCCTTCTTCAGACCTCCCCCCCTCCCGCCTTCCGCCTCACCCTTCCCCCCCCCCCCCCCGCCCCTCCACACCAACCCCCGCACCTCAACCCCAAACCCCCTTCCCCCCCCTCCCCCCCCCCCGCTCCTCTCCATACTTACGATTCACCACCTCCCCACCCCCCCTTCCCCACATACCACTTTCCCCTCCCAACACAATCAAACTTACCCCCCTTTGACCCATTTTCGCTCCCCCTCCCCCCACTAAACCCATCCAACCTCCCTAACCCCCCCACTACCCCCCTCCCCACACCCCAACTATCATCACCCCCTAATACAAAAAATCCACCCCACCACTCCCCCAAAACCCCCTACACCACATTCGCCCCCTCATTCTGCCCCTGATCACTCCCTCCTCCGCCCCCCCCACTCTACACCTCTTCCCTTCCATCAATCCTCTACCCCCTCCTCCTACCTTCACTTAAAAACGAAAAAAAAACTTATTCTCCCCTACACTAAAAAAAAAAACCAAAAATTGGGTGGGGGGGGTGGGCGGGGGGTGGTGTTTGTTTGTGGGGTTTTGGGGCGGGGTTTGTGTGGGGGGGGGGGGGTAGGGGGGGGGGGGGTTTGGGGGGGGGGTGGGTGGGTGGGGGGGGTCGGCGGTTTCCTTCCCGTGAGCCTGTCATCAACTTTTTCCTACCCCTGATCCTACCTATAGACCTATGTCCGCGAATCAAAAGGTCACCTCTCGGTTCGGGATTGCCGCTACCCTCCTTCTGACAATGCTCGCGTCACCCAGCTAGGTCCGACCAGTCCTAAGTCGACTCCCTCCGGAAATCGGTTTTTTCACAGGGCACCTCTGAACAGGGCGAGTTAAGTGGTCACCGAAGAACTTTTTTCCCCGAGGCGACCCCCCCTTTCATTAGAAGACCAAAGACAGTATGTGTCCCCTCGAGCCCCCCCCCGCGTATCCCACCTTTACCTGCATAGGGTCAAGAAGAAAGAAGGAAGGTCTGAATTGGGTAGCCTTTTGGTTCCTTTTTCTCTCAAGGGCGAGACCCCTTTCTTATCCCTTAAAAAAGCTTGTTGGCTTTCCTCTTCCGATGGATTCATACCGCATCCCCCTTCACATTTTGCACCTCAACGGAAGGTCTCGAAAAGCCCTGGATGCCCTGCGTTGTGAATGGATCCTGAGGAATTTTTCAAAAGAAGTTTCTTTCTCGGGGAAAAGCCTGACCCCAGAGAACCCTTTCAGAGATTATAGTTGGGTTCGCGTTATGAACGTCCCATTAATAAGGAGGTTGTTGGGGTGTAAGATTTTTCCCCCACCCCTGTCTCCCTTTCCCCCCACGTTCCAGACCCAACACGACTCTGAGCCTTTTAGGCGGAGAGACGTTTCGTTGACTTCTGCCCTGTGTGCATTGTAGTTTATTTCGTATACTCCTTTACGAAAACCCTCCCGCGAACACTCCTCAGTCCTTCGCCCACCCACTTTACCGTCTCAAGGGGCCGCTTCTCTCCCCGAGAGTCTCCCCAAGATAGAATCCTTCTCTTCATCCATCATACTTGAAAGGAAGCTCCAGAAGAGTCTCGCTGCCCATAGGAAACCTCTCTCTGAGTATCAAAGTCTCAGTGAAGATGTTTTTGGGAGTCCTCTGGAGTTTTTTTTGTATGAGCGAGAAAATTTCCCACCCACGACTCGAATAAGTGAGAGTCCCCCCAACACGGTTGCCCGCTGCGAACGATACTCCAGAACCCCCCCCTTGAGAAGTTAGCATTCTTTTCCCCCCCAAATGAGATCAAACCTCCCCTCAACAGACTTATGAAGGATGTGGACCCCCTCCTTCCGACAGGGGTAGCGGATGTTTCCTGATTGAGGACCCCGAAAAGTTAAACATCCCCCTCGGTCTAAGCACACATTTTCCAAGATTGCCCCTCCGGAGAAAAAGTCTTCCCTCCACCTTTAACAGGAACCTCGGATAAGAGGGAAAGCTTCTCGTTTAGACGTACTTGACTTGCGTCTCCCTCCCGGCGGCCTTGTTAACCTCGATTTCCCCCAAGTACTTCAATCCCCCCCTTCCTCGCGTCGCCGTTTAAAAACAGATTTTTTCGGGACTTCCCCGGTTTTCTTTTGAGAGACCTTTGGGGAGAGGAAAAGTCTGTAGATAAAATGTGGAAGTCGTGGTCGATTGCAGACCTAACTCGGTTTGTCCCCCCCTTTGAGATCCACCCGATGGGTCTCTCCCGGCGCGAAGATCCTGCCTTTGATCATACCGCAATGGTGTCCTTCTTCCCGGTTTTGCCCCCAACGATTTGGTGCTTCCTGGGAAACGGAGCGACTCCCCGGCGGAAACCTCCCCCCTCCCAGAAGAATACAACACTGACTAAAGGTTGTTGTGCTCCGTTTTCCGTGCCCTGGTGATGTCCCCTTTCCTTTTTTCTAGTGTGATCGTAGGCTCAGTTCTGCGAGAGGAATAGGCGCTTCCCTCCGCGTAACCCAACAATCAGTCTCTCTCGGGGTCTTGTCTGAGTTTACGTCTGGCCTCGGCCGATTGAACTTCTCTGTGAAGCCTCCTCGGTCGTCCAGTTTCGAACGCGAAGACCTTTTTTAGGAGGTAAGTCAGTCAGCCCTTCTCCCTAGTCCACGAGGCCGAGGATT
>Ga0179591_1219987_pt1 | contig 12153 bp, 10 predicted proteins | sample CZOMad2_1_08_16f_FD_182891 | JGI IMG/M metagenome (GOLD analysis project Ga0179591, IMG submission 182891) | Vadose zone soil fungal communities from Angelo Coast Range Reserve, California, USA - CZOMad2_1_08_16fungal (PacBio error correction) | ecosystem: Environmental > Terrestrial > Soil >... | reverse complement strand
CGGACAGTATCCAGCCCCGAACACCAAGCAGTTGTCGTCCACACGAATTTAGAATCCTTTCCCCCACTCCCCCCGCCCTTTCCAAGTCTCTTGGTTCGTAAGTCACAAACTCTTTTATCACTTCCCCAATTTTATTTGATTCATACACACTAAATCTCGTCTTTTTTTCTTCGCCGCACTCGATTCATGTTTCTCCTAAGTCCCTGACTTTTCCGTTTTTTCCCCCCATTCCGACGATTCTTAACGGCCTTGGAACAAATGCTTTCGTTGCGTCTTTTCGAGAAACTTTCCCCCCTCCTGAACCATGACAGAGATCTCCTCCTCTCAGGTAAGTGGTGTCCCTTAGCCTAAGAATTCGTGGTCACCCAATCCTGCAGATCAGCGTTTTTTGTTGTGCCCGTCCTTTTATACTTCGCGTCAAACTCCACGGAGGTTCCGCTATCCTTTCTATTCGTCTTCGTATTTGACAGTACGTTTATGTAATGTTTGGCATTTTTTTTTCAGTTAATATGTTTTGAGAGATTCGGTCGCGATTACTCTTCTTTGGATTCCACCTCCGGCTATAAGCCGCCCCTAAATTTCACAGAATTGAAACACCTTTCCTCCGAATTTTTTTTCCCCCCAATCGCTGATCGTCAAGGAAGGTAATATAATAGTTTTTACTGTTCCTCCTCCTTCCGTTTTTGATCTCTATAAGCCCCTCCGTACAGTCGCCCTCCTCTTTGGAAGACCATCCCCCCTTTTGCACGGTCTTTCCATGTCCTTTCAGGCGTTAGCTCGGAGTTGCCGTTCCGAAATCGACTACATTTGATGACGCCTCATCGCGGCCTCCCCCCCCTTCGCCAAACGGATTTCACGGTTCCTACTTTCCCCCCACTAGCACCTTTTGTCCCTTCCCTATATCTTGGCCTAATCCCTGGATATCTTCACCATGTACAAACGCGGTTCAAAAAGTGCCTTCCCCCGTTGACTCCGCAGAAACTTCTGGTAACCTCTTTCACTCATCCATTTCTCAATGATAGTTCTTACAGTATGTCCCTTTTTTCGTCTTTAGTTCTGACAGCGACCGCCAAAGTCCTGCATTTGAGGAGTTTCCTTTTTCGTATTGAGACTACAGCCTCATCGACAATTGAAGCGAGGTTTCGGCGCGATACCCGCGCTTTTTGTAATAATTCTTACCCCAATGGCTGTGAATTCGCCAAACGTAGGGGGGCGATACCCGTCCCTACAATCCGGTTGTTTTCCTATTTTTTTCCTGCGAACCGTAGTAGCCCCTCTTGCTGAACACGTCTGACTCCTTTCCGGATCGTCATCGACAGACCCTGAACAGCTTCCCCCCTGGGTTTAGTGACCAAGTCATTTTTTTATCCAAGCCACTTTCACGGAAGTGGTTTTCTCGGCGAGGTTAAATGCCTTTATCTGCACTAGTGCTTCCACTGTCTCTTTGTTAAGACAATTCTCTGATCTATTATTTTGGTAAGAGCCCCTTTAATGATTCTGTTCTACCATTCATCAACCCACCCATCATTAACATACTCCTCCCCTCAATTTGCAAATACAACAAAGAATCCCTTTTTGGAGTGACATGTGATGAAATATAAAGCTTGCCGGATTTCCTGCTAACCTGACTATGCCTACTGCCTGGCCATCCCTCCTTTTGTCTCCTCCTTCCAATCATAGAGTTCCTTTTCGAATTCATGCTGACTATGATCTAATTCTGAGCCTAACTCCTATACTCCCCGCCAGCTCTTCCTCTCACAACACCTGTAAGATTATTTCGTAACCGTCCCGAGTATTCCATCCCTTCTCCAGATTACATCCCCCGCTCATTGTCGACCCAATGCCCTGAAAAACCAATTGCGATGCCCCTCGGTCACTCCTTCTTTGCGTTTTCCTTTATTTCCGGAACTTTTTGTTTGGCGATACCTGACGATTTTCCTCTTCCCTGATTTTTCATCCTATTCTGCCCCTTTAATAGAACGTAAGACCCTCCTTTACCCCCCCCGTTTGATCGCCGATATGTTCGGATGGATACGTATAGTGTTAGGTTTCATTTTTTTCCTGGATAGTTTAGTCTTTCTATATTCCTGCTTAGTGTTTCTACTGCGTCTGCAACTTTTTTGAAATCGATGCAACTGCTTTCTGCCTCAATATAGCCCCCTAATTGAGCCCTGAATCGCCTGTGAGAATAGTACGAGTCCTTTATACGCTGTTCCAGACTTCCCTAGTTTTTCATTTCCCCCTGTCTGCTACCCTCCTTTCTTACAGTGTCTCCTCCCATCCCTGACACTGCAGGGCCCAACCACATTCACATTCCGTCCTGTGCCTCCTCCACCGCTTCAATCCTCAGGAATGTTGACAGGACTTGTCTCTCCGCTCCGTTGTTGTACACACTACTGAAACAAGATTTTCTTTAGGTCCTGGCCCCTTTCTAAATCCCCCCCTTATTCCAGCCTTTCTTGAGTTGTTATACTGTTCCGATTCATAATCAACTGTTCTATTGGTATTTTGCCATGCCTTCTCGGGATGTAACCTCGGTGTTTATTGATGCTGGCCACGCGCTGATCTTTTCAAAACCTGTTTCCCTAACATTTTGATTTTCCACCCTGTTCCTGGACAGATCGCCCAGAATCCTGGAAAGACCTTTTCCCCAAATATTATCCCCAACAGTATTTTCGCTATTGCCGACTTCTCCAAGTGCCATGCTGTCGATAAACGTGGGTAGTTGAGCGTTACGGGACCTTCCCTAGGGTTAACTTCCAGGGATCTTCAACCGTATCTCATGTAAGGGGTTATTTTTCGACCGTTGCCGCACAAAGGTTGCACTGTCGTCGCCGCCTTCACAGATGAAAATGTTGGAAACCAATACAAAAAGTCCCTTCTTCCGATCCTGTTATATTTCTTTCAGGCCTCCGACTCAAGAAAGTTCCCAGTATACCCCTACGTCTCAAAGACTTTTTGCAATTGTTCTCACCCCATGAGGCCCTTTCTTTTCTTAGCAAGATAACCCATATCCCTTTCCGATAAGGATCTCCTTACCACCATGTGCACTTCCATCGATCTTGTTTTGTCCGACGTTCTCTCCAACCCATGCCCGCTTCTCGCTTTTACCAAGACTGACGAGGGTTCTGGGGATCCCCCATGAATCGATTCTTTTTCTCAAGCGCCCCGGCTTCTTTTTTAATCTCAAGTGGATTTCCCCTATTCCCTCTGAGATCCGTCTCTAATTCTTCAATTGAGAGTGTCATATTTCGCCGACTGTAATCAACCTTCTAGATTGTCTCGCTACCAGTGAGGGTTCGATTTTTTCTCTCTCCGTCTTTCTTTGGTTTTCCGCACACCACTCTCTGGATTTGACCTCTTCGCCTCCGTCGTTTTTCTTCCAGAGCGGAGCTTGAGTCCGAAGTCTTATTTCCATTTAGTTTTTTCCCTTTACTCCTACTACCCGTGCCTTTGCATTGGTTAATACTTTATCACTAATTTTGTTTTTATCGCGATGGATCCTTTACGGGGGTTTTAATTGCTCCCGTTGACCCCCCCCATCACCAAAATGGCCGAGTTCAGAAGTTCGTGTAGATACCGCTTCCCGGCCAATCAGCGACTGCTTTTTCCCATCCCTTTCACATGAAGCCTCTCTTTTGTTCGTCCCCAATACCTTACGACGCCGTTTGCCTCGCTTCTGTTAAGTTTGCACTCTCTCCCATTACAATCTCCCGTCTGGTAAGTTGAAGCCCTCCCTCTTCCCTTGCCTCGCGTTCACAGTGCTCTCCGTCAATTTAATTTAGCGTCCGATTCCCTTTTAGCTGCGGCGGCTTCTCTTTAAGTCCAATCTCTTATCAGTTCCTTAGATAGTTCCGCCCGCCGCGGCCCTTTTTGGATTACCTTACAGGGCATTGTGTTGAATCCTCTTTCTCCCCCCTCCCCCCAACCCCCCCCAGATGTGTTTTGTCACTAACATCGCCGTTGAAACTCGTGTAAAAGTTACCTTTTTTTTGAGGTCGCCCCGAAGACGATTCGGCTCTTGGTGCCACCATTTGTCTTTAATCGTCGGTTTTTAGACGGGTCTTTCTCCCCTGCCCCTGAACCTAAAAATCGCTAATTCGTTTTGTGGAATGAAGGTTTGCCAGTCATTGTGACATGCGGACGACCACCGTGCCCTGGTCTGTCCCCCAACGCTCACCTCCCCGGAAACGTCAAAGAAGGGTATCAAATTCAAAGGTGGAAGTTACCTTTTCGTGAAAGTCTTTCCCCCCCTGACCCTCCGGACCTTTTCACAACTGTATCCTCAATCCATGGTTCCCTATCGTTCAGACTCGTTCGGAGATAACGAAGTTTTTTTTTTTCCCAGGGAGTTTCCTAGCTTCTTTTGCATCTCCAACCGTTGTTTGTCATTACCTCTCCTTAGGCCCCCCCGATTTTTATTTCCCTCACCTTGGACATCATACCTACAACAATAAAGATTTTTTGCTGCAATCCTCCCCCCCTATCCTCCCTTGATCGAGGGCAGCCTGCCTTATCTTACGCCGCCCGGTTCTATAGGGTTGGTGATTCAGAAAGTTGGTTGTTAAATGGTTTTTTCGTTTATCTTAAGTGGTTTCAACCCCACGACTCGCTTCGTCCACCGGTAAGTTCCCACCCATCCGGGTCATATGGATGGCGCCGTGAGTTTTTACCCGCGCCCCGCTTGCAGGAGTGACGAACTTATCACCTTCGTCTTTCAGGGATCTTTTCCGCGACCCCGTCATGAACCTGGCTTGTTTTCTTTTCTCCCTTCAATGAGCCACTCTTGATCATTCTTACGACCAAACCTTCTACATATTCATTCTGATCATTATTTTCCAATCCTGGCTCTATTTTCAGCGGGTTTTCATTGCATTCGTTTCCTCAGTCCCCAGTTCCCATTCCCCGCACTAAGAGTCGGACTCCTCTCATTGTTAGGGGCAATGCTCCCATGTGTTTTTTAAAACCCCTCCCCTCGGCTCCCCGGTGTTGGTGTTGAGGAGTTACTTTCTATTTGCTGGTCATATGCACTTCTTCTCGCCCTTTACAAGTCCCTTCTGTTTATCGCCCCCATCCTGAATAAAGTTTACTGCCCCAAATCCATATCATAGAGAGCGTTTTCGTAAATTAGGCTGTCTGCCTTTCCTTTTCGACCTTTTTGGCATATTTTTGTGATGAATCATTTCTTTTCCTCAAGTCCGCGCGTCCACTAAGGATGTGTTTGCTTACTTTATTTGTCTCTACTTTTGGAGGCTTTGTAGGCTCATGAATTCTTTTTCTAGCATGATCTTTCCGCAGGCCTTCTAGGACCTCTCCTTGACGTCCCCCTTACAGGACCCCCTCGTTCCTTCTGGCACTTCTCTGATGAATCGTTAGTTTGAGCTTCCCCTCGGACGTTTTTTATCGACCCCCCCCCTGGCACTCGCTGGATTCTTTGTTCGATTGAATCCGGTTCTTCTTTTTGATCTTAGTTATGGATGCGCGTGAGAACTTCCTTCCTTCTTGTCGAAGTCTTTTATATCCGAGAATGTTTCTTCGTTTTCCATTGAATTTCTGACTGAATCCCCTGTCCCTTCTCCACCCCTCTCACGCCAAAAGTCGTGAAGTTCTGTGTTGATGATTTCTTGAAAGGGTTTTTACTACCTGTTGGGATTTTCGAGTACTCCTCCCGTTATTTCTCCGACACCCTCCCCTCCCCCCAGGTTTTACGTTTTTCTTGGTCTCCACTTTCCCCCAAAACCAACAACACTCTTGGTCAAATTACTGGGCTTGGCTTCACCCTCAAACTAATTTTCGACTTCCCCTCCCTTGTTGTGCCGTAACCTTCAAAACACTTCCTCATTTGCTCTCGCTGAATCAGTACCTTGTAGATGTAGCTTCAGCTTTTCGTTCCCTTCCCCCCCCCCCCAAATTTCCCTCCATCCTTAACAAATCCCCTTCCTTTTTTTCTTGCGCTGATCTTCACGTGCCCCCTCCGAATAGTGACCCCTCGGTCAGAATCTCCCACGGCTCGTCTCGTTGGTCTGTCAAATTCTTCGATATTAGGAAAATTAGAATGCTGATTCGCGGTGTTCTTTTTAACCGCTTTTTTCCATGGGATGACGAATCCCCAAGGATTAGGGGCAAGCCTTTCTCTTACTCTTCTTTTTAATTTCCCCAGTACGTGATGATGGTGTTAATCCTTTGCGACCCAATATTTTGCTTTCCGTTTGTTCGTTCCCGCGCTGTATCCTGATTTTCCTGACATTCCCCCATGATATTTTTCTCCCGTTACCTATTCGGCCTCCTTACCAATTTAAACGCATTGTTTCCCCTTCCCAACTGATGAATTCTGTCATGGTATATTTTCTGATTTTTCCCATAATCAGTGTTGTGTTGCTCTCTCTCCCAGCCCTTCCCATTCCTGCTTATTTTTGACTCCAAATCGTCCCAACTTTTGGTACCATTCTGTTCAAGTAGGTACAGTCTGATAGCTCTTACTTTTTTTTTGAAATCCCCCTTGCCTACCTCGCGACCCTATCCTTCTTCTCCTCTATTATTCGCAACTTCCGTCATAAACGTCTGTCCAATCTCCAGACGGCATGAATCCCCTCGAGTGCCGCCTTCCAGCGTTGAGATGTATTCAACACTACCCGTTTTCCCACCAGAACCCCTCTCCATTTTACTCAGAAATGATTGTCCTCCCTTCTTTTCACTAATTTGACAGGCCCTCCATACCCCCTTGATAGTCTCTTTTTTAAGCTCTGTCAATGGAGTCGGTTCACAGTGACTTTTTCAGCCACTCACCTCCCTATGTTCTGTCTTTGGGGATTACCTCGCGGAATTCGAACCTATTTCTTCTCTACTCGTGACCCCCCTAACTCGTTGATCGCTTGACTGAGCACCATGTCCGTGTGTAGATTTTCCAACACCAAGTCTTTTAATTTTTCCTCCCACGTAGTGTTGGAACGGTACAACAATTTATATACCATATTCTGCTCGTATTTAACCTCTTTTACGACAACTTTTGCCTCAAGTATTTCTGGCTAGAAATTGTCCTCTTTACTCGACAACATCACAGATTACCAAATAGTAGGCCCATCTAAGGCATCACAACAGCCCTTTTTCCCCCTTTCCGTTTTTTTGCGGGTTTTCCCTCATGCTCAACATAGGGCCCTTCGATTAGGTCCTCAACTCGTGATAGGCACCCTTTCCACCGCCTTTATGAGATTATCCCCCTCTGCATCCCCCAATCCCCTAACCTTTAACCTACGCATCCCCTAAGAAAATTGTAATAAACCTTGAATCCAGCGAGTTGCCCATTTTTACATTTTAAATCAGATTTGATGCAGCGGGTATAAACCTGACTCTGCATCCTTCGTATGGAATAAGATAAATATGTTGTAAATTCCTCAATGAACATTCTCTCTCCTTTGGTCCGGCCTGCTGCTCATATAGATGAACTAAATGGCTAAGCAAGTTTTTTCCCTCAGTACGCGCGCCACCAACCCCCCTCCGTCAGTGCGCGCCCTGCTTACCCCGAAGAGTCTCCTTCAGTCAAATAGATTTACCCCTAGATGTCTTCCCAAGGCACTTCAAGACCGGCCTACCAGGCCTTTCTTCCTCTATCGTTCCTTTTTCCATTATTCCTGGCCCTTTTTTTCCCCCACCCCGAGCCTTTTGCCTTGTACAGATGAAGAAGTTTTTCATCTTACCCCTATAGGACATGCATCATACCCACCCGACTGTGATCCCCGTCTGACTTGACTTTACCGATAGAATGGTTTGAACCCTAGGTGGCTGTCCTGTCTCAGTGCTTATTGGACCTTCCTGCTATGTTCAGCAAAATCTGGCAATTTAGATGAAGCATACCCCTACCATTGCACCCCCTCCTTTCCCCTGTGACATTCTCCTTTCCTGGTCACTTTAAAGACGAGTTTCAAAGATTTCTGCGTTGTCTCCCTGAACCGGTCTGCGACCGCTTTCGTGCCGTTCTACCGGTGTCCCCAGATACCCTACACGCGGGGTCAACTTCTCCAAGATATAACAGCCTGCTCTTTTTTCCCAACGTCTTCCCCCTCCATTGGGCAGAATTTCAAGACTTCCTCTACTGCTCCATTGTTACCCACCTCCGATCAAAAGATCATGTCTTTCAGGCCACGTTCTTAAAAGAAACCCCTCTCCCTGAACCTTTCTGGCTTGATTTCTCTGGGGGTATACTGCCATCCAAATAATTGCCCGGTTGGGGTTCCCCTTGAGCCCATCTTCGGATGTCACTCTTTTTTCTGGCCCCGGTTTTTCCCCACCTTCACACCCTTTTTCTCCTGATCCGTGCCTAAACCCTCATTTGCATCTTTTTTTCCACGCGAAGCTAGGCCATGGTCCCCCCCCATGTATCCAACGTTCCAGCTCCGCCTGTTTGTCCGTATATGTCGCATGCCTTTTTTTCAAGTAGTTTTTTTCCTCTTTCATTTCCCATGACTTTCGACTTTGTCCCCTTACCCTGAGTAGATTTCTCCCTCTTCGTTTCAGAAGCGTGGAGGTAGCGTGCCCAGCCTGTTACTTTCGTCTCCCCCCGCCTTCAAACCTTCTCACGTGTTTGCCCCATGCCTAAACCCTCCAGCATTTCCCCTTCCCTGTTCTGTCAGTCCGACTCATCAAGCCCAGAGTTTAAACCTACTGAGTAAAAAGGTGAATTGTTGTCCGACCCAATTTTTTGGATTTTCCGAACCCCCTTCACTAGTATTTCACTTGCGCTGTTACTTGCCACACTTGCTCCACGAGCTGTTGGTTTGCGTCCTAGATCTCCCCAAAATTCCCCTGTATTCCTCTCTAGGTCCACAGGAGCAGATTTTTTTTTTTATTCCTACGTGATCCAATTCACTGGAAATTCCTTGGATTACGAGTGTACCCTTGCTTTATCATTTAACTCAGTTCCCTCTCCTCCCCCCCCTTTGGGGGGTATCTCTTCGCCACTTTCCTATTCATATTTCAAGTGATCTGGGATAAACCCTTCTTCCAAAGACTGACTCACCCCTGTTTTTCTGACCCACCTCGGGCGACCCTTAGGCGATGTTTTCGTCGTAGGGCGGTTTTCTGACCCCCAAAATATTTTTTTTGATTTCCGACCTCAGTACTCTTACCGAGAGACATATTTAGTCACCGTCTTCGCCCGCTGGCCCTTTTGTTCGGTTTTTCCCTGAATCCAATTCTAATCCCCTGTGCCAGGACCTTTTCTCCTCATAACTTGTTTTTTTAGAGTTCTGATCTTTTTTGATAATGGTATGCCTGTTCCCCCCAACCTCAAAATGGCCTCTTGAACTTTGTCCCAGATACTTTTTTTCCTCTTACGGGCCCTTAATTTCCCTGTTTTTTTTTTGACACACACTTGATTCCTAGTATTTTGGCGTCCCCCCCTCCCGACAGTGATGAACGGAATCTGCCCTGTGGAAGTGTGTGTTTAGCTTGACAAAATCCTAAGGAGTCCATCGTCTGTTTTTCTCTCCCCCCCCCCCCCCCCCCCGGCCCATACCTTAAATATCGATTACCAAGGATCTCCTCTTCCAACCCCCCCTCAGTCGCTTACTAGTGAACCGCTCCCTTCCTCTTCTTCGCTTGAAGCCATATCCGTCTGAAATGTAGAGGTTTTCCTCATCACCACCGTTTCTTGCATGTTGTCCCATCTCGCGTCTTAAGTTACTTTTCTATTCTTCTCCCAAACCAACCCTTTAGATGTACTCATCCCCACTTCTGACCGTTTCCGCGTGTCAAATTCACATATTAATCGTTTCTTCGAAGAACTCTCCGGACCCCGCGGTACATGTGTTTCTGACTCGTAGGTTCTCCTTTTTCATTCCTGATATTCTGGGAATCCCTCCACTCTTTTCCTAAACTCTCTGCCGGTTTGTATTTTTACTTTTTGTGGCCCACAGTAATTGTTTCCTTCGGTCCTGCCCCCCCCCCAAGTTCCGTGTTGGTCTTTGTCACGAGACCCATCCACCTTAACCTGAACGAAAGCTTGGACCCCCACTTTTCCCGGGGACGTTCCCGTATGGCCCTCTTGACTTGCCCCCTTTTCCCCACGTTTGTTCAACCGGGCTCTAAACTCTGGAGCCCTTAAGGTCACTTTCCTCTTTCTCTTTCCAAATACCTTTTTGTATCCTTTATTTTCCACAAGTCAGGTGGCCATTCTCTGTGCTATGCCCCTTCCTTGTGTGTCATTCAATAGCTTTTCTTTTGCCCCCCACATATTGTTTCAGGTGTCCCCTTCCCAAGATTGTCAGCCACACTCCACAATGTACATACAGTTTTTCATTGCAAGCCCATTCCAACCTCGGACCGTTTCTCTTTTAGGTCCTTTAACCTTTTTTCCTCGGTTCCTCCCGGTGTGTTTTATTAACTGTTTCTTCCCACTGTTCACTTCTCTCGGGGTCCCCAGATGAGCTTCACCCACGTCCTCTGAACCCCCATGCCCATGGTTCTTTCTCGTTTTTCGCTTCCAGGCTGTGTTTATATCTGTGCCTCAGTTGAGCCATGCGTATAAGGGTCTTTTGCAGTCTCCCCCCTGTCATCACCCCCCCTTTTGGGCCTTCAGTTCCCGTTTTACTTTCTGAACGCAGGTTCCTTTTCTTTACCTCTGTATTTTACAACCGGTCTTACGCTGGTATCTTGGTTTCACCAGGCGATTCCTTTTTTTCATTTTTCTTTTCTTCAGCTGACCCTTGCACTCTCTTCCTCAAGCCGTCCTAATACCGAACTCAATGACTTCTACTTACCCTCCCCGGTTCTCGCATCCCCTATTCTTTAGAACCCGCCATCTCGTCGTCCTTGGTGTCGTTTCTTGACTTCTCTATGGACCAACATATGATCATCCATCTATTCACATGCACCTGTGGAGTTTCTTTACACACTTTGCTGATTTCCAGTTTCACGCAACGATCCCCCCTCTCTCTATTCCCATCTTATGGTTCTTCCGCCCTTTTTCGACCCGGTCCGACCTCGATTTCTTCCGTGTTTTTGATGCATACACGCGTAGGTTACTTTCACGTTTCTGCAGGCTTGTTTCGTTCTACGTCAGTTCGCTGACTTTGTGTTCAAAGCATGTAGGCTTCAGTATTCGAGCAGATGTTCTGCAATTACAAAGCCGTCTTGCATTCGGCATTTCCTACCCCCCCTTTACGGTCCACCTGAGATTGATGTCCTTCTTCTAAGTGCTGCCCTGACAAGCTTATTTTCAAGTTAAAAGCTTTTTTTCTTTGAGAGGTTTCACCCTTCTATCTTTGATGCTGGTGATTAGTTTTTTTCTTGGGGGATGCTATTTTTTGTAGAAGCGCATCCCTGAGTATTTCCCCCGTACTCGCTGATACTTGTCGTAACCGAAAACGATAGACGTTGACTCTACCTTCTTCAACACCCCCTCCTCTCACCCACAGTCCGGAAGTGCTTTTTGTTTTGATTCTTACATTTAAATTTTTTTCGTTGTCTTTCGAGGACGATCCCTTCCCTTTCTCAATTTCCCCTTTCAGCACTCAAGTCTCCCTCCGTTTTCATTTTACAAAACCAGTTTGCAACTCCGCTAGAGTTCCCCCCAAAAGCTTCCTGGTTTTTTTGAAGGTATTTTTTCCCCAACTCATTTTTTGTCCCCAGTTGAACCCTTACCACCTCAATCTCGTTTTTCCTCGCGTCCTGCCCCGATTTTAGTCTTTCCCTCCGGGAGGAAAATTATTCTTCACGCACATCCCATACCTTTTTCCGTGCGTGAGCTTTCCATCTAACGGAACACGCACGCATCCCTCATAGCTCAGTCATGCGATCATTGAGTAGTCGGCATGTAAAATGCTCGGAGATAGTATTGTACCCATTCATTTATTCCTATCATAGTTCTCCGTGTGATTTGGACCGTTTCTTTGTCCCCGTTTGCTCCCATCCCCTTCTTGACGCTTCAGTATATCTGGTTGATATCTTTTATTTACTGCTTTCCCTTTGATACTTTGCATCCGTTTGCTAATCCCTATGTTCTTTCGGACGCTTCCCAGGTTAGTGTGTTTTCAGCTTCGTTTAACCTCCCCCCCAACCCCTGCTATCAGACGGACCTCTTGGACCACCCACCCAGTAACAGTTTTCGCCCCTTTTCCTACAAACTCCCTCTGCCCCCTGGCTGAATCTATTCCGACT
>Ga0179591_1354272_pt1 | contig 12155 bp, 12 predicted proteins | sample CZOMad2_1_08_16f_FD_182891 | JGI IMG/M metagenome (GOLD analysis project Ga0179591, IMG submission 182891) | Vadose zone soil fungal communities from Angelo Coast Range Reserve, California, USA - CZOMad2_1_08_16fungal (PacBio error correction) | ecosystem: Environmental > Terrestrial > Soil >... | reverse complement strand
CGAAACCTCGTACTTTTTTTTTTCTAGCTCCTAAGAAAAATTGAGTTTGGGCAGCTATAAAGGTACACTTTTCCATAGTTGAAAGCGAGTAAAAAGTGTCCGAACGTTCCCCCCCCCCCCAAACATCTTTTTTTTCTTTCCCCCAACGTTTCTCGCCCATCATTGCCCTCCCCCTCCCCTTTTTCCGTTCTTCCCATTAGCTTTACCTCGACCTTTTTCCGTCAAGTCGGTCTTAAAAAGAGATTGCGTCCGTGGTTCCTGTTTGCTTTTGGCTTCCGCAAGTGCATCCATTCCCTTTGGTACCTTCCCCTCTGTTAGAACCCGATACTCGATGTCGGAATTGTCACTTTCGCAGTATCTTTCGGTAGGTCCTTTCCTCACATTTCAACGTCATTTTGTTCCCCTCCACCGCCTTTCCTACCTCCGGGCCGCGAATAGGTTGGTCAATTCCCCCCGTCGCAGAGCCCACCAGAGAACTACCCCCAGCTTTCCTTCCCTTCCCTTACCTATTTTCACCGACCTCGTCGGCAGGTTTTTCGTCTTTCCTCCTCCTCTTTTATGCGGAGCGAACTTTTCCAACTCTTGAACGCCCGATACAATGGCAGACGCCTTTTCCCCCCCCTTGATTCCAGCTCCAGTTTTCCTTCTTCGGTTATCATCCAGGCTCCCCCCCTTCCGCGACCACCCTCCCTTCTTTCCCCCCCCGGCGAGTTTCTGATGTGTGCCTACTTTTGTATTCAAAGGGTACCCCGTAAACCTTATGATTAACACCCCAGATATCCCCAAAGAGAGCTTTTTCCACTCCAAGCAGAATAAAGTGCCTCCCGAGTCAATTTCCCTCTTTTCGCGAGGAGGATTTGACTCCCCACGATTCCCACGGCCACCACCCCTTCTCCGAACTGCCCTCCCCCACCCCTCCGTCCCCCCTTTTAATAAGGTTCCCTCTTTAGGCCGGCAGTTAATGGTTCCTGGTTGGCCCCTGCGTCTTCCGACACTCGCGAACTTTTTGACCTCCTCCCTCTCCTCCCCTCGCCTGTTGATGCCTTTCCCCTCTCCATTTGCCTCCTCGTTTTAGATCCCTCTAAACTTTTGCCTCTTCACCTACGAGTGCGAACCGCCACGAACTCTGGAACGCTGCCCCATGTTGGCCTTTTGGGACTTTTTCCCCTCCTTTTGCTTTTTTGGCCGTGTCTGGTATGGAACGCCCCCCCCGTCGGTGGTGCGTCACCGGTGACTCCCCCCTATTCGCAGAGAAGGATTCTTGGAAGTCATTGTGGTGACGACTTTTGGGACGGGTAATATTAACATGAAGTCCTTTTAATCCGAAATGGTCCCCTTCCTTAGACCCTGTCATTTTCTGAAGTTTTTGATTTTTCTTATGAGCTCTTGAATTGATGGAACCAGTTTCTTTACTCCGAGGGCAATATACGCTAATTTTACGATTTCAGTTAAGAGGGTCGATTTTCCCTATGAGGATTTTTGCCAGCTTCCCAGACTCAGCCCCTCCTTTCTTTTGAAATACCCCCAAATTTGAAAGATGATTGGTTTCCCCTTTGAACTGACCCTCAATTCCTATTCCTCCTGTGAACACATTTTTCGCGCCTTACCCCCCCCAGGTCTTCCCCTTTACACTCAACAGGTTTAATCGAATGGAACCTTTCACGACGTTCTTTTTACGAGCGCCCCCCATCTGCCCCTCGCCATGTTAACTGTTGACGACGTATTGGAGAAATTAACTGTGTGCTCAGGTTTCCCAACCCCACCCCTAACCTCTTATGTCACGGTTTCTTTGTGGAATCCGGCAGCAGCTTTTTGAACGATGGCGTTATTTTATTTTAAATCATTTTCCTCACGGGCCGACTTTGACCATCATCAAGAAATAAGGGTTTTTCAGTTTTTTCTCCTGGCGCTTTTTTTGCCCGCGTTCTCCGGCGCGTTCCAATTCCAAGTTGCCTTTCGCTCTAGAATTTTTCCCTATCTGGTACCCCAACCTCCCCTTTTAACTTTACGGCCCACGTCCAGTGTTTGGAAGCTCCACTTTCTCAGCATGATCAACTCTACCCTTGCCACTTGTTTTCACCCGCCCTTAATCCGCTTGCGGAAGCGCTTTCCCCAAAACACCTTTTATTCCCCCCGAAACCCTTTGGACTTTGTCTATAAGCTTCAAAATCCTGGGCCCTTCCTCTGAGTACCGCCCCCAACGCCCCCCCGAGATCCCTGAGAGTCTTCTTTTAACAGCGAAAGCCCATCCATCCCCGCCTAATTGGAATCTTGCCAAGGTTGTGTTTCCGACGCCCCATCGGCGAAGGCTATCAGATTACTCCTCCTTCCCAAGTAGTCCCCCTTGCCACGGTCCGGCTTTAGCCTTTTTGTCTAGGATGTACACGCACTAATGTCTAGCATCGCCAAAATTGCGCTTTGTCTTGCGCAGAGCTTTTTCGAGGCCAGCGGTCCCGGCAGTCTGCCTTCTGGGACCCTCTTCGAAGTTGAGTGTTCCCGCGTATCCTCAATTCCCCCCAAGCTAATTCCTCGGTATTTTCTATCCCCCCAACCCCCTCCTTCCTCCTTAGTCAATCTTGAGCTTACTTTAGTCCCATCTAGATGAGATTCCCTTCCCCAGATCACCGGGAGATTGACGACCATCCGTCGGTCCTTTCTTCCCGATCTTTATTTCCAAGTCTCAAACCCCGTACCCTCCCGTTTTTTCCATTTGGGGAACCCACTTCCTATGTGTGGCGAGAGTGGGTTTTCACGGAATTGCCCCCTCTCCAATTCTTTCTTCCGTACTGTTTTCTTTGCCCTCGAGCATTTCGGAGAAGCCTTTTGTTGGCCTCCGGCGTCCGTCCCTTTCGTTCAAAACGTTAGTCTGCTTTTCTCCAACTCACCGACCCTTTTCGTTTTTCTGGTCCGCTCAGTCGGGACATTCGTTCGCTAATGAGGCTCGTGCTGCTTCCCGCTTCTCATGTAATCAACAGCACGATGTCTCACGCCCCATTTTTTTCTCGAGGTGGTTTCCCCCAATTATCTTCGCTTCTCCAGTCGTTTGTTTTTTGTTGTTTTTGGGGAATCGGCAACTCATTAGTAGTTTGTTCCTTTCTTTTTCACAAGACAATCCTTTTCCCCCTTTTTGTTGTTTTGACTCTTCCCGGCCCCAACCTTGTTTGCTTCGTCGTGCGATATACAAAAGGAGCTTTTTTCCCAGTCCACACCATCAATCCGAAATTTGGTTTTAAGGATCCTTTCATCTCGCCGGTTCAAAAACTCATCCCCCCATGGCTCGTCGTTTTACCGTTCCATTTTTGAGTGCGGTTGCTTGGCCATTCGATTCAGACGTTTTTGCGAAAAGCATCAGCGTCTTTCCCTTCCCTTCGGCGACGAAGTGTCGCACCCGCACCTCATGTTCCCTTCCCCTAAAGAAATCTCTCCTAGTTTCTTTTTTTTTCCAATTGGGGTCCAAAGAATCCCCCCCGAGTATGCCGTTAATGTTGTGACTGGCTCACATCATTGATTCCCCCTTCAGCGAGAGGGTTTAGATAGAGGTTCTCCTGATCACCCTTTTCACCTTAAGGATACTAGTGAATTCTTATTACACTACCGGGTACCCTGAGGCGGCGCCTCTACTTTCTCATTTCGACATGGCTCATCAAGAAAAGTTCCTTTTCCTTTCGGTTGAAGCTCCCTCAACCCCCTTTTTTCTTTGGCTTGATGCCTTGGTGGTTCTGGAATCAGGCAGTCCAATTCCACAATACGGTTATTCTTCCTTCGTCCCCTCCGTTTTTACTTCCCTAAACCTTCGACTAGGGCGTGTCGCTCCTTCCCTTAGACGGAGTCAAAATCCCCTCGGCCCCCTGGCATTCTCGACATTAATCGTGTGACCATCTCCCGATCGGATTCGCCCACCCCTTCACGAGAGAACTGCGAGAACAGGACCCTTCCGAGTTTACCCCCTTGCCTGCTCATTATTGCGTGCCCTGTTAAAACCCCATCTACTTCATACGTGTTAATAGACTGATTTTCTTTCCACTTTCCCGACCCATAACCACCCGTACTCTCCTTTGAGAGCGTTTTCCCCAATCGATTTTTCCTCCCCATGCCATAGATTTTAGTAATGGACTAAGTTCTATATCGATGATCCTTTTTATTCTAATCGATGTTTTTCTTCTCCGTCCCATTACTCTTTCCCCCTCTCTTTCCCTTTGTATAGCGATTAAGTAAAACTGTGTCCTTGACCAAATTTTCCAGGTCTCCTGTAGTTTTTTTAGTTGCTGAGAACTTTGTTCGTAAGCCCCCCATCACTTTTTGTTTACCGTTAAGTTGCCCTAATTTGATGTGTCCCCTTCCTTCAACCCCTTTTTTTGCCCCCACGAGCTTCGCTTTGCGCACCTGCACACTTTTGATCTCTCAGGTCCCTTCTCAAATCCCTATGCGTGCACCGATTCTTCTTTTCGCGAGTGCCCTGTGTTTTTGTTAAAAGCACGCCGGTCGCTCTAGATTAATCGTTAAACGCCTGGAAACGCCTCGGTCACCCTGGGTCGTTTGTACCCGAACTTGCGGACACCCCCTTTCTGGGTGTTTCCTTCACTTCCTCGCCAGCCGTACAGTGACCTTAGTTAGGCGCGAGGCGGAGGGGTCTATATTTCTCCTTTTTCTTGGTCCCCATCAATCCGAAATTTTATTTCCATCTTTTTTTCCCCAGCCTCGACCAGCGGAACAGCCAGAGCAGATATCCAACGCTTCGTCCTTACGAGCTGCCGTGCAATAACCCGGCGAACCAGTTTCCCCTCCGAAGTTTGAGCCTCACAGTTTCAACTCGGTTTGCGGCATTAGCATGAATGAAGCAGGACAGCTTTCTTCTCGTCGGACCTCTCACCATGGTTCTCCTCAGACAAGGACCAAACCTCTTTTTTGACCCCGGGTCTTCATCCGGAGACACATTCCTTTCCACTGAACTAATTTACGGTGTGCTTTTCCCCCCTTTTCCGAATTTTCTGATTTAAGGTAAACAATTAGCCGAGTGCCCCAACCCCCCCAACACTGAGTCGTTTGGTGCAACTCTCATTTTTTCAGTCACCCTCCCTCTAATTTTTGTGGCCTTAGGGGGTCCAATCGCTGGCGTGGAGGGGCACAGACCTTCCCGCAAATGGCCAAAACCAGATCTACCCACTCTCTACCCCCCACCAAAAAGTTTTTGCGATTTCCCCTACAGGGTTGGATAGTGCTCGCTTAAATCTGTCAGGCTTTGCCCCGGATTTTAGCACTAGCAAATCGAAATTGCCGCCTAACTTATCTGTTCCCCCGTTGTGTGGGATGAACTCACAATCGCCAACCGTTACTCTCTTTTCGTTCGGCAACTCCCCTAGACGATTTCTCCCCGACAAATACATCGAAAGGCTATTGTACCCCTGCAAGTGTAGGGACCTTCGGTTGCTATCTTTTTTGCACCGTTGAATTGGGGTCCCCCCCCCCCCCGTCCCCAGCTTTATCGTTTAAGGAGACACTAGGGTCCTTCACTAGGGCGGTTTCCGACCTTTGCCGTGACTTCTACTCCTTTTTTTTTCTAGAGAAGGTGCCCCCTGGCTAAACTTTCTCCCGCCCCCTACAATTCTCGTCAATGGCTCTCCATCTGGCCCCACATTTCCGTAGACGGAGCGTTTGGGTATTACCTCTCCCGAGACACATTTCTTCGCGATCCAACACTTTCGTTGAATTCGTGTGTTACCTTCTCCTCAAATGGTCCGACAGTTCCTTCCTCCTTGATTTAATCTCACTGTGACCTGCCGCCACTCCTTCCCCCTAGTTATGTCCCCCCTTTTTAATTGTCCGATGTTATTCTTTTTCTTGTCTTTGTAGCGGAGAGTGCTTTGACGACCTTGGACCCCTCTTTCTTCGTTCGCCGGTCGCCATTGACACTTAGGGTACCTACCCCCTGTTTGGATATTTTTGAGTTTTTCAAACTGCCTTGACTTTTCAGTTCAATCCTGCAGTGCCCCCTGTTCCCTCTTTTCTGGCGCTGTCCCAGTCTTCCTTCTCGAACTTCAGAGTTGCCCAACAGAGTACGGATGAAATGTATTTTTTTCCCCCACGTACAGGCGTTACACCTCTTTCCCCAATGTGTTTTTTCTGAGGATCCCAATTGTTAAAAATAGCTTCATTACTGGCCCCCCTTTACAGTTCATAGGTGTTCCCCTGTCTCCCGGTGCTTTTTGCGCGGTCCGTCTGAGCTTTTTTCCCCCTGTTCCCAAGTTGTTTCGACAACATAGTTCCCTCGTTAGGGTCCGTTTCTTACCAACCTTCCCCTTTTTCATTAGTTACTTCCCACTATCGATTAGAGTTCATCTCCGCCCCCCCCCTCTTCCCCCTTTCTTTGAAATCGCTTGCGGCACAGTGTGGCCCCCTTACCGGTGGTCTTTCCTAGCTTCGACCGCCCCGTCTTGGTCCTAAGCGAGCCCGCAAACACAATGGCGCTGATAACCAGCTTCCTCTATCCCTATATAATGGTAACCTAGTGAGATGCTGTGTCCCAGCAAACAGTTCCAAGCCACGTGCGTCCCTAACACACGTTCCCCGGGGCCCCGGCCGTATCTGCCTCCCCTTAAAGACGTTATCCCCTCCCTTTCGCACGTTTTTTTTTTTCTGCCGTCCTTCCCGGTTTTTCCTCTCGCGGTTCCCCTCCCTCTGGGCGATTTTCACCACACAAGTCCCATTCTTCCCCTCGTTGGCCCTCTCTGACAGTCTTTTTATGTCTTTGCGCTCCGCCCTCTCCCTAGCTAAGACGTGCCGCCCGATGTCGAGTCCGCGTTAATCCCCCCCTTTTCTCCCTTGACTTGAGCTTGTTGAAGTTAGGTTCATTAACTCTCGGTTCTTTCCCTAGCGGTCCCCACATTACGTTTGTCCTTTTCCCCCCTCAGACTTAACTTACGGGTTGTGAATGAGTTTTACAAAGGAGTGATCCTCGCCGATCTTCTGTCAAAGGACTTCCCCATTTCTTCGAGGATGATCACTTTTTCTCTCCTCTACACTCCACCCGTACCATTAATTGGCCCCCGAAGGAACACGATGCGCTTTTCAAAGAGTACTTTCAAAGCTCCCCCTCATTGTTTCTGAGCAGACCACCAGTTTTTCCAGTTTTCCCCTGCCCTATGGGCAGTAGAGCAACATTTACATGGTTGTGGCTCAGTGCCCTAGTTAAATCCTTCTCCCCCCCCCCTCCTCGTGTGAGGATGACGTCTTTGTCCCTTCCCCCTCAAGTCGTTGATTTGTAGTACCCCTTTGTGGATTGGGAATAGCTTTTCGCAGGATTGTCCGGTCAGGTTTTCCCTTTGCCTCTTTCTACATCCGTGGCAATCGCGTCGACTTTCCATTGTACCACCCTCTTCTCTTTTGGGATCCGATTTATATAAATTCCGCGCTTTTTTTTGATGGCGGGGTTGCCTTGGTTGAACCCCCTCTCCCCCTCCTTTTCTTCCTACTAATTTTGCTGTAGCGAGGTTGACTACTTTTCTTTCCCCTCCCGCCTTTGCACTTTATCCTACCCCCCCCCACTCCTTTGTTGTTAGTTGGTTGTAACAAGAGCTTAAGGCCAACTTCCTGAGTCGTGGCCTTGGATCCTTTTACCCAATTCCACCCTTCCCCTTTTGAATACCTATCTCTCCGCTAAATTAAGAAACACAAAACGCTCTCTTTCTTTATCAATGCGGGTCTACCGGAGTGTCTCATAAAGCATTTCCCCCAGTCAATTGACATTCCCTCTTCCGGCCGCCTTCGTGTCTCCCCCCGCCCCGCTTACGTACAGAATTCCTTCACGACGTCGGCGGCTACGAGGTTCTTAGGTAAACGCCCACGGCCACCCCCAAGGTTCCCTTTCCTAACAACGTTGTCCGGATCCCTCCTTTCACTGTTACCTCTTTCTCTTTTGGCATTATCGATCGCCAATCTTCCAGTTAAGTCCCCGACAGCATTGGAGTTTGGTCTCCCCCAAATTACATTACTTTTTTTTTCGGCTTCCAATCTTCCCCCCGAAGAGGACCTGCCTTTTAATCGTGACTCCCTCCGTTTTTGTCTCTCCGTTTCCGGCTGACTGAAGCGTTTGATTTTGTTCCCCTTGCTGTCCCCCACCCAATAACGGCTTGAGATTTCCTTGGACCGGCGTCACTCCCCTTTCCAACCCCCAACAGTCGTCAGCAGAAGTGCTCCCCCTTCAGGCGTGGCCACCCCATTCCTCTGAAGTCCTCGGCTTTCAATAATGGTTCTTGCGCGTTGAACCTCTCTCCCTTTTTTTCGACAAAGCCAGTCCCCTCACGCTGTGACATCTTCATATCCCCGATGGTCCTGTAAGACGACAACTTTCGACTCTGTCCTTCTTGCTTTCCTTTACTGGCGCTGGGAACCACCCCTTTGCGCTTGACCTTCCCACGCCCGGCCCCATCATTTTTGGAATTCGGAGGACGGCCCTGTTTTTCACCAAAAGAAGATAGGTTTCGTTTTCTTTTGAGTCCCGACTCCTTCCCTTCCGGTAGTCTTCTTTTCCACTCGGTTCCTCCCTCTTTCTTCGGTCGATCTCTGTTCTCGTATCTTTGTTTTGCTTCCCTTCCCTTTGGCGAAAGCCGGGGCCCACTCAAAGCTCTTTCCGCTCGGGCTGATGCTTTTTTTGCACGCTCACCCCACCCCGGCGTTTTGCCCTATATCATTTACCCCTGAGTTTGAGTAAATCACTCACTCTGCCCCCCCCACGTTCTCTTCTCACGTTTGAGACTGGAACAAGCTTTCCAGCGCTGGATCCTGCCTCTCCCCCCTAACGCAGGACAAGGAACCTTCCGTTCCGAGTGTTGAACGACTACACCGGCCCTTCTACTTTTTACAATCTTAACCACCCCTTCAACGCTCCTTCCGCCTGAACCGTCTTTGGCGTGTCAGTTTAAATGACCTGTGCAGCTTCCCATCCGTCTTTCTGTGTTCTCCACTTCTTCGTTCAGATACCCTTGTGCAGCTTCAGATCACGAGGAGCCTGTCCCTAGACCCTTTTGGCTCTTTCACTATGTCTGACAGTGTCGTGGAGAAGTGTCTTTTTTTCCCATTTCCCCCTCTTCCCCCCTTGCAAGTCCTTTAGCGGGCCTGCCTAGAAAGGACCCCTGTTTACCCCCCCCTTTCTCTCGTTTCGCTGGCCCTCTGCTTGACCCTTGAGCACCTCCCCTTCTTTTTCCCTTGCAAGGTCATGACGTACTTGTGTCATGAAGTTCCTGCTTTATTTGAACGATAGCCTCCTCAGAGACTAGTTTCCCCGAACCCCCCGTACTTCCTCCTGAGCATTGACCTAAGCACACCCTTCTTCTTCTCCCAGCGCCCCTTTTCTCGCGGCCTGAAGAGTTGTATTATACACCTTCTTCCCCCCTTCAGTGGAAATAAATGGGCGAGGTGGCTTCCTGTCCCCCCTCATCGTCCTTTCACTAAGGTATGTTTCCTCCCGGTCTTTTTAAGTGTCCCAAAACCCAACCTTCTTTTCCTTATCGCCTTTTTCAGTTTCCCTCCCCTACCTTGCCCTTTTTCCTGTACTTCCAGTCCCACCCCCGTCTTTCGGTGCGTGCCCAGCCCCCCACCGATTCCCCAGGGCAACCCAATTTTCCCAGGCCATTCCCAGCATTCCCCCCTCCTTTTTAATAATCTTCCCCCCCTTTTTCCTTTCGGCCCTTCTCCTTGACATCATGTCTGAGTTTTCGCGTATCTACCAACGAGACCAGTTCTCGTTGACAATTTTTTTCTTATTCTTCCCTAACGTTTGTTTTTAGATCGATCGGATGACCCTTTGTCTTCGTGCGGTCTTCTCTACTGCACAATCTTTCCCCATGCTCTTTCCTCCTCCCTGGCCTACCCCACCGTAGATTGCCCAGGATGAAGCTCACTCGGCCCTTTTCCTTGTTGGTCGGACTCGTTTGTTTTGGACGCGTTTTTAAGGTTATTGCTGGGCCACAACTCCCCCCCCTCCGATCTTGCCGTGGGCCTACCTCGTGCTTCCCTTCCAGAGTATTCAAACATACTGACCTCCTTGTTTCGAACGTTGCGTCTTTCCCCTTTTGACTGGTTGTGACAACCTAATCCTCCCTCAGCTCGATTGAAAGCCCAACCTTTCACGACGGATATTTTCTCCCTTTCTCTGCAAAATGTATATATAACTTTCTCATCCTTTTTTCTGAGTGGGCCGATCCCATTTTTTAAGCTAGCTTCGTTTCTTTTTCGTGCGCTTTCCCCTCTCTGTCAGTCGTATTTTTCTTCACTAAAGAAGGAAATTCGGTGGTTCCCCCCGTAGGAAATGCTTGACCTCTTCTTTCCCATTTTCTCGTTAGAGCCCCCAGCAGCTGAACACTTTCTCCTTTTGCCCACCGCGAAGCCTGTTCGATAGCGATTCCATGGGGTAACACCCCCATTCTGACAAAACAGGTGTTTCCATCTTTTGGGGAATTGTCCCCCACTTGTTCCTTACCATCCCGACTGAATACCCCCACCCTGAATCGTGGCTTTACCTCCTTCCTGTTGCACTTCTGAACCGTGTAGTTAGATTTGAAACGAGGAACGAAGCACAAACCCCTGGCTTTTATGGGAACCCTCCCCCGTTGTAAACCCTCCAGCCCACATGTGACTCTTAAATTTTTTCAGTCCTCTTCTCTTGAGTTTACCTGATTTTCAGCCGTTGTAGCCCCGGCATTTCAGGATTAGGTCCAAACCCTTTCAGTGCGCCTCCCCAAATCACTGGCTTTTCGTGAACTTGGGCTTTGTGTTTCGTGCAAGACTTCTTCTTCACATGTCAAAACTCCTTCTGTGAAAATCCCCCCTTTAATATTTGAGGTTTAATTATATTGTCCCATAAACACCCTAATTACTCCTACATTCCCCACATCTCGTGGTTTGAATCTTTTCTAAAGCTTCTTCCCTAGCTCAAAGTATGCCATCCCTCCTTTGATCCTGTGGGCTCTCCTGTTCTCGACGCGTACTCGCCCCTAGTCCTCTCCTCAGCAACCCATTTAGTTCCTCTCCCCCATAGAAACTTATTCCCCTCTCCTCTACTTTATTGCCTTGAAACCCCAGTGGAATTTCCGCCCTCACGCAATCCTTGCCTTTGCCTTTTTCCCAGGATATCTGTCGGCTCTGACCCCAAACCTCCTTTTTTCCAGTTTCAGCAGAACAGTTCCCAAAACCCTCTCCCTAAATGAATCCCATTTGCTTGAACGTGTCCCTCCCCAAAGGTTTTTTCCCCCTTCCACCTGCTCCATAATGTCTCCTTCTTTGGCGCTTATAAGTACCCGTCTTCCCCTCCCGTCGAGGTTCGGCTTCAGTTTTCGGATCCAAACACGTCGTGCTTGAGCTCCACCAAAGCCGGATGCCGCTCTGAGTTGGGTTCTTCTTGCACTTGGTTTTCCCCGGTCCCGGTTTAGACGGATCTACCCTCTGCGGTCAGGTTATGCTGCCTTTGCACTCGTATGTCTCCTTCTCCTCGTCTGCGTCCCCATGCCTCCCCGTATTTTTCCCTTTTTCCTCTTCCCAACGTACTTTAGGCATAGAGGCAGAAGCCCCAAACTATGGAGAGCCCTATCCACCTTGTTTTTTTTTCCACGCCATCGTTGGCTCCCCCTTTCCCTCGACTCCTTGACCCCCCCCTCCTGCATCTTGGGAACAACCCGCCGACCCTTTTTGACAAATGGGAAGGGTGACTATTTTAACTTCTGCGACCGCTGCCGCAGCTCTGACCTCCCCCCCCGACCAGGTACCCCGCCAATCTTTCCCTTCCGGGTTTTTACCTCGTCGCTCCCCCAGTTTGTAATGTTCCCTTTCTCCCCTTGTGGGGGCTTTTTCTCTCCGCCAGTCCCAACTTAAAAATTTCGTGAGTTGGAGTTAGCCCGCTTTTTTTGTTCCCCCTAAGCTTTTCTCTGGAAATCTCGTCCTTCGTCCCGTTGCTGATTTTCTGTTTTCTCTGCGTGTTGATCGCCTCTACAGCAGCAAGACTTTCAGTAATCCACAGACGAGCATGTGGAGGTCCCTAGTTTCGTTTTTTCCACAAAATACGTTTTCCTATTGTTCTAATTCCCTTTTTTGGTGCGGGTGTGTTTTGGGTTTCCCCGGCATCAACGACTACTGGGGGTTCTCTTTTCCTAGTGGATGGGCCGCCA
>Ga0179591_1347911_pt1 | contig 12155 bp, 15 predicted proteins | sample CZOMad2_1_08_16f_FD_182891 | JGI IMG/M metagenome (GOLD analysis project Ga0179591, IMG submission 182891) | Vadose zone soil fungal communities from Angelo Coast Range Reserve, California, USA - CZOMad2_1_08_16fungal (PacBio error correction) | ecosystem: Environmental > Terrestrial > Soil >... | reverse complement strand
CCTCTAACCGCAAGAAAAGCAAACTACAACATCGCAACTACTCCTCCCTTCCTGACACTTTCATTCTTCGCGAAAAACCCTCTTTTCCCTAACATGTGACTCATTACCTCCGGGCCCACCTTCGTCAACTTTCCTTCCAATAGAGCACGCATAATCGTTAATCAACGCATCCCTAGGCTTTCCCTCGGCTGTCCCCCACTGCCCTTTCGGCCGAACTTTTTCCCGAAGCCTTTTTCTTCCTTTTCTTGGGATTGCCGGCCTCCCCCTAAGTCTGATGCCATACATTCATGTTTTCTTTTTCGGAATATACAAGCGCCCTCCTTGCGGCATAATTTTTTTCCCATTCCTTGTCTTGCCAATTTCGAAAGGCGCTCATCCCAACAGACCCTCCCTTTCTCGAAATACAGACTACCCTAAACATTCGTCAGAAGACCCACCGCGCCTCGTCTTCTGTGAGAGAAAACTTCCCTCCTGCACCGAACCTCCCAGAGACGCTCCGTCCCCTGAGCATCCGCAAACAGGCACTAGTACTACCACCGACAGTGGCGTGAACGTTTCCCCCAGTAGTTTCCTCCACGTTGTTCTCTAAACGGCCCCCTTCGTCTTTCCCCTCCTCCCTCAAGCCGCCTCTTCCCACGATGTTCCCTGCATAACAGTCTCTTTCAGAAAGCTAAGAAACCCTGCCCCCCCCTGTCCCTTTTTTTGCGGGCGTCCTGGACTCTGCCCCTTCCCCCTTGAAATCACCAAACTTCCAACTTCCTTGCCAACGTCTGCCCAGTCCTGCGCCCATCTGCTTCGTCTGGGTCAACTCTTCTCGCCCCCAAGAAAACCTTTCTTGGCATCAGGGCCCGACACGAAGAACCTCCCCTGACAGCCAGTCGGATTCCCCTCTTGGATCTTCCAGTACGGACGGATAGATCACACTTCTATTACCCTCCGCCAAACCCCCCCTTTTTTGTTGTACTTGTTTTTCCGTGAAGCTAGCCATAGATTTCTGGAACATCCTATCTCCACCCTCTAAAGAAAATCTCACTCGTTCGTAGATAAAGAACTCATGCCCCTTTCGCCTATCCCCTAAGAAATTCTCCCCCCCAAGCAGTTCCCTCCTCGGGATGGAAAATCCTCGGGCATGTCCATTACTTAAGTGCCTACTAATTTTGCCCTTATGCTGAGAACCCCCCCCCCACCTTACGAAATGAACTTAGTCTCCTACCTGTCTCCGTAGAGAAATCTCCCCCCTTTGGTGTAAGTGGATAAATTTCACCCTGTTTAAGGAAGAAAGCTCTGGAGACTGTGGCATGAAACTCTTACTTGGATCCTTCTTCATTCGCAGATTAAAGGTGTGTAGAGAGCCGCCTTATTTTCTACATTCGCCCAGGTCTTGTCACCCCCGTCCATTACTCGTCGCCTTTTTTCCCACTTATCTACGCAGCCGGGGATTGTGAACTATGCCACCCCTCTCCCTCCCCATCAGGCATAGCCGGGCCTCTTCCAAGTCACCCCCTTACCCTTTCTGAGGAGAGAGGAGATCGCCGCGTCATTTAGTATATTGTGGACCTTTCTCTCTTTTTCCTCTCCTTTTTTCTTTCTCTTACATATAACGGCGATTGGCCCCTCTTACTTTTCGAAAGTGGAAAGTTCTTTCGGGGCCCCCTGCTCCTTCGAGGAATGAGAGAAATCTGCTTCCTAGCACAAGCCGCGCGCTAGATCCCTCCCTTCTCCTAGGACATGAGCCTAGCATCCCCGTACGGGAGATGTAGAAATCTCCTCCGGGACCAGTCTATTCCCCACTTTCGTACCTTTCTTCTCGCCACAGAAACGAGCCTTCCCCCGTTTCGGTGTGCGCCGGGACGTATTCCTCCCCAGTGTGACTAGGGGCTTTCCCTGAGCCGGAGGAGAACGACGGTCCTTTTGCTTTGCCCTTGAATAGCTTCTCTTTTTCGTGAAGGAATGAACGTTTTCGTTGCTTTCTTTCCGCCCATAGGCTTCTTTATTGAAGTATGATCTGCCCTATTTTTTATCAGGCGGCATGGAAGAGTTCATGGAGCACTCCTCGTATGAGTCGCTTTTTTTTCTTGCTTTCGGATGTTCCCTCCATCCTATTGCTTTTTGCGGCAAGTCGGATTTCACCCCTCGTTTACTGCGGTCTTTTTTCTTTCGGCGTTGCGATAGCTTTACTCCGATCTACTATAAGAGAGGTTCCACTTTCTTGGCGTTGCAATTGTATTTTCCTTGTGAGTTTCCACCTTTCCGTTGAGAGTGCCGGCGTATTCGCCGACCCCTGTCATGGCCGCTTTACGAGTTTTTCCTAACGGTCACGTCCTTTGTTTTACCCTTTTATTTAAGGTTTCATCGAGAGACTTCTTCCCCCCTCACTCCTCAGAACCCAACTTCCTTTTTTTGGTAGGGTTTCTTTATCTGTTTCCCCTTCCACGGCCTTTGAGGCGGTCCGGCATATTCGTGTCCTCGGCAGGAGCCTTGGGTGGTCATTGTCTTCCCGAACCTTCTACTTGCGGGTAATTCTGCCGAGCCCCTTCGTTGTGGTTAGCTACTCTGCCGTTTTTTAGGCAGAGCTTTATTTCAGCGGGTTATTTTCCTTTTGAGCGCATTAGAGGGCGCGCCGTTCTTTTCCCCACTTGTCTATTTAGGGACTCCCTTTTCGATGCAGGTTTTTTGCGAGAAGTTTGGCCCTTTTTTGCGCGAGTTCCCTCCCCCCCCCCCCAATTGTTTCTGTCCATCTGCTGTGTGATCAGCTTCAGAAAGGAGAACCTGCTTCTCTTGTTTTTTAAGCAGAGTCCGTCATATGAAGCGATTTTTTTTCTGAAGAGTTTATAACAAGTCCCTTTTCTTCTTTTAGCTTTACTCCCCCTCAATTACATACGGGGGTGGCCCCCCTACGGTGGCTCTTTTAGTTTGCCTCTTCTGTGAAGTAGTATCCATGCCCCGCAGATCCCCAGTTGACGAGTTTGAGGTCATTTACTCCTAGGGAGGATTTCTTTTTGGCGCCCCACATCTTTCAAGATGGACTGGCCTTTTCAGATGCCTCGACGCCCGTCCCTTTTGCGTGAGGCTCTTTCCCTGATATATTTTCATACTCATCTTTTGTTGTTGTTGAGACCTATCTTTTCCTTCTCCGCCGTCCCGCCAAGATGAAACACCTTCTCCCCTGGAGCTTTTCTTTTCTTTTCCTCCCTCCCCCCATAGTGAAGGCGCTCGCTGTCAAACCGATTTCCCTCCTACCGCTGGCCAATCAGATAAAACTTCCTCATCCCCCTTCTAATATTACACCTCCCCCATTCCACTCGGACAGTCACGACCCCTTCCTTTTCCAAACAGGCCTTCCGACGTTCTTCGTTGGAGAAGACGCGACGCTCCTTTCTGACTGTTTGGAATTCCAAAAGACACAATCACCGCTAGAGTGATTGAAACCCGTTTCCCATTTTCCCCACCTCATGGGAGACCGTTCTCTGCTAGCTCTCTCAAGGTCGCCAACAGACATTTTCGTCCCCGCTCTCGATAGGACATTTTCCCTGATCGAGATGGAAAAATTTCCTTTTCTCGTGAAAAGCGCCTTTTTGGCGACGAAACACCTACCCGCGATGCAGAAGCCAGCTTCCCCCCCTAGACCTTTCCCCGACTGCCAATCCAACCCCTTCTCCTGATCCAAACACCGCCTTTTGTCTCTTCCAACGATGCCTGGCGACATTCTCCCCCCTATCTTTTTTCTCTCGGAGAAGTTCAAAGAACGCATCCCCCCCCCTTTGACAGTCACATAAGGACCAGTCTGTTTGTCTCTCCGTACCCCCCCGCTAAGAAAACATTGCCACCCACGAGCTTTCGCATTATCGTGATTCTACTTTTCAACCTGAAATCACCCCCCCCCCCCAACTTTGACGCAGTCCCTTCCCGGACTCCGCCCCCTCTGGCGTCTGGGTTCAACGCCGTCCCTTCCCTCCCCTCCCCTTTCAGGTGGCCCCTGCACATTTTCCCAGATTACCGCAGAAGCGATCGAGACATCCGACCGAATTAGCGCTACACCCGACCCTCCTCTGAACAGAAGAATTACACGCCCTTTTTTTCCTCCCCTGTGATCTTCTGCCATCGATCTTCTTTCTAATCATCCATACATCCTCTTCGATCCCCCTTTCCGCAACCGAGTCAAGGTCTTTCCCTTCTCGGAAAGGAAGCAGATACCACTCCCTTTTCGCTCATATGCAAGCGTAATCCGATTTTCAGCCGATGGCGCCATTCTTTCCCGAAAACAGTCCGTGACTTTACTTTTTTACTCACACCCTTCTCCCCCCTCAACGCTTTCTCCCCCTCTTAGACTCGGCAGCACGTCGAGACACTTACGCCCTCCCCTGGGGTAAGAGAAATTCACCCTCCCCTGACTCAGCCCTTTTGTAGGAGGCGAATCACCATCTCCCAAGACTTGGAGCAGGAGCACATTTCCTCGTCCGTCTCCCCGGTGTGTAGAGCGCCTCCCCCTCCCAGTATATGTCACGCCTCTTTTTTATGTCACTCGCGCCTGTTCAAGTCGTCTTCTTTTTTCGGTTTCATCCATTTTTCCTCGAAGTCTTATCCTCGTAGACAACGGCAACGGCGAGTCCGTCTTTTTCTCTATGATCGACAGCCGTCATTCTCGTTTCTTTTTTGTACTCCGTCCCCGTTTCCTATTCCCCATATAAAAGAGATGAAGGCGTTCTTCCCATAGTTAGCGTTGCCATTCTCTTGGTGCCGCTTTTTACGTCATCTTTTTAAAGAGGAGGATGGAATAGACACACTTCTTTTTTCTCCGCGCTTCCATCTGGAACAGGCGCGCTCCCCAGCGCGGTGACCCAGAACCTTTTTTTCTCTCTAAATCAGGATCGGCAGATCCCTCACCACCCGGGCCTGGTCGACCTTCCCTGTCTTTTCCTTGCGTTCTTTCCGTTAACAGAGCGGAAACGAGCTCTTTCCTTTGCGCAGTCGGTGAATCTCCCCTATGGCTTCGCTCGACGGAGCGACGACGTTATTGCGGTTTGGCCAGTCTTCTTTGTTTAATGTTCTTATCATCAATCGACAGGCAGAGGATTGGGCCCCCCCTCTTCTGATCTTTATAGCTGACGGTCCTTCTCCGAAGAAGATGTCGTTTTTACTCACGGCATGGCGAAGTTACTTTCCCGTACGATTTATTTCTCTAAGTATTTTATGTCCGAAGCAGTCAGACTGTCGTCGCCTTCTTTTCTTTCAACACTTTTCCGGTATGTTCGAGTCTTTTTTTTGACCTAGGGCTCCCCCTCTTTTTTTTTTTTCTGAGAGGTTTCTGCCTCTTCTCTTGGCGGCTACTTTCAGAATTTTGGCTGATTTCCCCTTTGAGGGTTTAGTTGCGACTTTCCCTTTTAAACTAGGCGCTTTCGGACGTAAGGCTACTCCCTACGGATAAACGGTATCCCTGGGAATTTCATGTCTTTCCAATTTAGCCTAGTCTTCACTCTCCCTCCCAACGGCACTTTTCCTCGTTCTGCACCCTTTTCAACCTTTTCGAAGGCGGTCCGGTCATTTTTTTTCGGCATCGGCGGCTTTCCCTTAGGAACTTCGCCTTTTTTGAGAGAACAAACGTCCGAATTGCTCCCCTCCCCAGGACTCCACTTCCCTCTTCCTCCAACGGAGGCATGTTTTTCTCGACCTATGGCGGCCCAGTTCTCTCCGGAAATAATCTTTTTTCTCGGTGTCGTCGCAGCCTTCTTCTTACAAGAGATTATAGATTTTTTTTCAAATCTTAGCCTTCTAGGAGCTTTGTATTCCTCCTTTTTCCTCTTTCCCCAAATCTTTTTCCCTTTTGATCCGAATAGAAAAGAGTCGATCGCCCAATGATTTCAATCGCTTGTCTCGAGAAGGCAGCACTTCTCCCTGATTCTGTCCCTCCCGAGAGCAATGATCGTTGTGTCCCCAGTCTTTATCAACCTTCCCCGCGAGTCGACGGTCTTCGACCCCTTCCTTCGCCGAAAATTCCAAGAAGGTGGAGGGCATAGTCCCCTCACTACCAGTATTAGAATCCCCATTCGCGATGCGGGCCCCGTTTCGATTTGAAAGCTTACGGCGCGGAACTTCCTTTGAGCGAACAGAGCATCCCCATGGCGACATTTCCCGGAGATGTTGTGACCCCATTTTTCTTCGGGCCTCTTCCTAATCCTCGTTTTTTCGAAGACGATACTATGCTACTGCCAACCCCCGTTCACCAAATAGCCTCCTGCACTTTCGCCTTTTCACGTGAAGGCTCTTTTCCTAAGCACCCGAAGCGAATAGATTTCGAATTTTCCACCACCTCAAATTAGCCCCCTCTTTCGTCAGTTGCCCGCAACCGCACTTCCTTAAGAAAAATTAGTTTGTCCCCCAGGCTTCTTCGCTATCGAAGAAGCGACGCTCTTTTTATTGAAGACTTCCCACCTAGATCGCCCAAAAAGCCCTGCTCTTCAGCGTGGAGGTTCCCCCCGGGCATATACCCCCCGGGCCTCCGCGCTCCGCCCCTCAGCTGGCTACCTACTTTTAAAGCCCTCGCCGTAGAGGAGGCCAACCGTTCCGCCGATTGGACCTGTTGGAAAAATTCACGTAATCTAAGAACTTTAAGAGTTTGAGCCCTTGAGAAGAAAGCTATGCCTCAATCCCCACCAGAAGACTCTCCTATAAGGAGAAAGATCTGCCTCACCTGGTCCATAGTACCGACCGATTGGTTAAAGAATGCTTTTGAGAAGTATCAAGTCGAGGGTCTTTCTATTTATAATAAAAGGCACGGAGAATTTGCAAACCGCCACTCTCCGACACCATCCCCCTCTTCAACAACAAGGCTTTTGAGAGTGACAGAAACTCTCTCCAATGCTCGTGTTGCTTTCTTTCGAGGCTTCTTTTTCTCCTTCGATGTGAAACCTCCCCTTTCAAACGCTTTTACGTTATCTCAGACCCTTCCGGACTCGATTTTGAGTATGTTTATCCCTACATCGCAACGAAAACCTTCACCCTTCTGGGCATCAGTCTGCTTCAAAGGCCCCTGCCCTCGCAGCGACTCGCGTCTTCAGCCGAAGCCTTCCAAGTCCTATCCATCCTCCTTCCCAGACCGAATTCAACCACATCTTTTCCCTGCCGATTTCCTCTAGCAAATCGTCTTCTTTTCCCCTATAAAGAACTCATTCTGAGCCTCCCAGCAGTAAGTCCCTCTGCCAGTCCCCTCCCGATCCCGAACATAGTCTTCGATCTTTTCCCGTCAGCTATCCCGCTAAGCCAGATGGGGTTTTTCCCGTGCCTGCCGAAAACCGTCAGTCTAGAAGCCTGAGCATCGTGCCATCCTCCCCAGCTGCCGGCCTTTATGACCTTCGTATCCCTTCTCCCCGTTCGACTCCTCAACTGGTGTCCGATAAACTCCCCCCCACCTTTCGCAAAGGCAAGGCGCAGAGCCTAGTTTTCGTTATCATCGTCGGCTTCACTCCCTTCCGAAGACTTGGAGACAGGCTTTCCTCACCCTTCGCGTCTCCCTTTTTTCCTCGAGCCGATTCTTTCCTCTTCTTTTTCTATGTCCCGCGCTGGGCTTCCAATGTCTCTCGTTTTTAGGCCGCGGTCTTTATCCCTCGATTAGGCAGGCTCGAATTGTCTTTTGCACCATAGGCTTCCCGGCGAGGACCCCTTTCCCCTTCTACAGCTCTTGTCAGCGCGGGGAGATGGATTCTCTTTATTCTTCCTCCTCCTCTCTAAAATATCCCAGGCTCTGCACGATCTCGCTCGCCTCGGCATCGCCTTTGCCTCTCCTCCCTTGTGTCCGAGTCCACCTTATGATGTAGAGCACCTTCGCTCGCAGCCTGGAACACGCGAGTCGTCCATCGCCAGCTTTCGGTCAAAATCCGCTCTCTTCGACACAAAGGAATCCTCCGGTTTCTTTTCCTGCTGAAACTTCCGTCCGAAGACCTCCCACGTCCTCTTTCGAGGGAGCAGGGAGGGGCCGAATTTCGGATTATCTCTCTTAGTAGCGCGACTTCATCCTTTCTTTTTTCTTCGAGAGCAGGTAGTGTTTCCTCTCTTCTTCATTTTCTTAATGCTTTTCTTTTTTTCCGGGCAGGCCGTAGGTCATTCCCATAGGCTGATCGGATAAGCTTCCCCCTTCTCGAAGAGAGTTTTCTTCGGGCTTTCTCTTTTCTTACATGAGATCGCGTTTCTCCCTTTTACGGAAGGTGTTTTTCATGAATGTCCGCCCATCCTCTCGCGGCCACGTCGGATGTAAAGGGCGTGGAAATTGGTCCTTGTTTTTAAGGGGTTGAGCATATCCGATTCGATATCCTCTGCGTCTTTCGCGACGCTGCTCGTGGCGTGGCCCCTTCTTCTGATGCACATCACGTTGCTTTTTCCTTTCGGAGTTGACCAGCGTCCCCTTACGCTTAGCCTCTTAAAAAGTCCCTCCTTTTTCAATTGTTATTTCAGGTTTAATCGAGGCGATCTCGATCTTCCGCCGACCCCTTTTCATTTTTTTAGTATTCCTTCCCCTCATAAAAAAGGCCTTTGATGCTTGTCTTTGGGCTTGGAATGCCGTTTTTTGAAATTCGAAGGCGTGGTCCTTTCTCTACAACGATTTTATTCATTCCGGTTCAGGCGCACTTTTTTCCCCTTTATCCCCTATACCTTACGGTGTGGGGATCGACTATTCACGGTGTACGTGAGCGTGTTTCGGTGTCTCTGTCGTTTTGAATGAGCGGGAGCGCAGGTTGTTCTGTCCCTTTTTTCGGGCAGAAACGTCGGCTAATTTTTACCCTCTCCTCAAAATAGGAGTAGCGGTGCCAGCGCGCGTTTGACATGGATGTCCATATGTGTTCGAAGGACAGACACGGACGTCACATTTTTCTTCCCCCGGGTCCACTTTTTTGTAATTGGCAGTGGTTTTCCCTAAGAGTTTCTCAAAAAGGAAATCATGCGGCGGTTAGCTGATTCATGTAGCCCGAACATCTTTTACAAAGAAGGTGGCCATTCTGCGCTGTTGCCTTTTTTCCGTAGTAGGACTCCTCCTCCGCAGATGTGAGGAGACCGTGAGCCTTTAGTTGATCGATACGGCGCGGCGTCCATTCGCGAACAGAGAACTTTCCCCCTATTTCCTGGAAGTCTTTCCCCGGGCAGATGTTGTTCCACTTTAGAGAGGAAGTAATCATTTTCTCTAGCTTTCCGATCCTTTTAGAGGATCAGATTCTTGCCTAGAACGGCCCCCCAGTTTCACAACATAGCCTTTCTTTCTCTGACTCAAGGAAATGTGCATTCTCCATGTTCGCGCAAACGCGTCGGCCGCCCCCTTCCCGCCTTCCCCAGATCAACACGCATTTTTCGCCCCCGACAACGCGTCAACCCTCCCGTACCGCCACTTCCTGTTTTCCCCCACGATTCCCCTTTCTTCGATTTCGACGAGCATGGGTTTAGTTGAGTTTCACAGTCCCTCCCCCATCCAAAATTTTTCTTGCTTGACACCACGGCCTCCACCCCCTTTTTGCCGTGCGCCTTTCCTTTTTGACATCCAGGTTCTCCCCTCCCCCGAAAAGAGCCAGCTGTTAGTCGGCACACGGAATTTTCCCCGATGGAAACAACCGTTCCGCGGAAACCTCTCTTGCCCGCCGATTTGTAGCTTCCCTTTCCTCTATTGCCGCCGCCCCCTCCCGACACCGGAAGATACAATTCCCTTCCTGACATCATGCGTACAGGTTCCCCATCCCACACCGCGACCTTTTTTTTGCACGCGCATGGATGCTTTCTCAGTCGGGCCTTCTTCGCACGGCCCCGGCGAAGTTAACCGCCGCGCCAACGACTCCGCTCCTGCCGGAACCGACTCACTTTGTTCTTTGTCTTTTCCTCACGTACGTTTTCCCCAGGCTTTTTTTTTCTTCTCCCTCGAGGATTAAAGTCGCTCGCTTTTTCTGACACCCACCGTTATCTCCGACGGTAATGCCAGGACAAAGCGTTTTTTTTCAAGCAGGTACCTCAGCCCCCAACCCGCCACGTGTGCCTTTCCTCCAAACATGTAGATGACTTTATCCACACGCGCAGCGCCTCTTCAGAGGAGATCGAAGCAGTCGTCTTCTCTCCCCCCCTCCCTCTACAAAGCCTTCCCCCATCTTCCAAGCCCAGTTGGTTGAAAGCCGACTTTCGATACGCCTTATCTTTGCTCCCTCTTCGAGCAAGCAGACCTCTTATGTCGTAGGTCTACTTCAAATTAGGAAAGCAGCCCCAGAAGAATAGTGTATTAGATCATCTGCCTTTTTGATCTCATCGCGATTTTCCCTTTGACGAAAAACCTTCGTGCCACGCAGGAAGAAATGCGATCTAGGCCTTACCGCGCCGTATTTCGGTCGACCGTCGGGGTTCGCCACCTATTCAAACTGGTGTAAGAGACCAACGGTCATGAACCTTTCCTTTTCGCGTTCGTCGGCGGCGACTTATGAAGAAGACTTGGAGCAGGCTCAACATTTTCTTTTTCCGGTTTTGTCGTTCCCCTTTTCAATAGCACAAGGTATCATGTGCCACGTCGGCGGCAGTCATCGCGCATGTTCTCTCACTCAGACGCAAGGTTTGTGTCTTGCCTCGAAAGGACTAAGGCATCGGTCTATCCACCGGCACCGGCGGCGAGGCTCTCTCTTCCCTCGCCGTTCGATGGAGCCTCTCCAGTTGTGTGTTTGAGTCTATGCAGCTCCCCGGCAGATGAAGGCGGCGTTTTCCCTCTCGAATAGTAGCAGCCTCCATTCGAGTCCTTCGAGGCCTGCGCCTCCTTGAGATGGCATAGCAAAAGCCGCGGCGCTCTTCTTTTTTTTCCCTTCAAACAGGCTCCTTTTCCTCTCCCTGTTGACCTATACCGTGGCGTCTTATCACGGATCGGAGCTCGAACACCGGTTTCTCTCAGGTGATGTTCTAGTTTTGCGGATGTCGCCGCTAAAAACAGCGCCAGGAAACTTTTGTCCTGGGCGAAGTCCCCTTTCCACCAGTTGCTATTGGTCGTGCGCGAAGGCGCCGAAAGCGCGATCTGTCCTTTTTTTTTCCGCCTGGCATAGCATGCGCCCTGCGTTAAGGCACTGTTTCTTTTCTTTCAGTTCCACATCTGTCTTTCTCGATGACGGATTGCATTGATCGAAGACCCGTTCTTCGGGTGTCATGGGCAACGACCGCCGCTCGCGTTCGAGTTCGGCTTTTTTCTTTCTCTATGTCCGCCAGTCACTTTGAAGGAGGCATTTCCTTTACCAACGGGCGTTTTTTTCTGGTATAGGCGTTGGTCTGATCCCTCCGATCAGGATTCACCTTATTTATGACGAGGGGAGGTATTGAAGGACATTGTGCTCTTCTGTGGATTTTTCGCCCCCTCAATTTTTTTTTTCGAGTGCCGGCGTTGACCCCCCAGCATTTCTCTTCGATTCAGGTCCCTTCTTTTTTCTCAAGACGGTGGAAAGTTATTTACTCATCTTGAGGCCATTTCGGGCATTGGGAACTCGATTTTTCCGCCCCCCATCCACCCCTTTTCGTTGGGAAGGGTTTTCTTTCTGCACTCTACAACAACTTCCTTTTTTCCCGGTCCCTTTAGAGGAGGAGTGACTGGCGGTTTCTTTATCAGGGGTGGGCGTGGAGAGCCCAACGATCGGTTCCGCCACTTTTTTTTTTCTCTCCACGGCGGTGTGGGCTCCGTTCTTCCGTGTTCGGAATGGATTTTCTCGTATCCCCTTTTTTTCTGGAGGAGGAATAGAGGGCGCGCAGTTTTTCCGAGCACCATCTGAGGAAGAACCCAAAGGCGTTATTCTCCCCTTGCAGGTCCAATCGGCGGTCGCTTTTCTTCCTCGAAAAGAGAGCTCTTCAAACTTTCTTCCCGGGGAACTATAAGGCATCCCCTGAAGTGTGTCCCCTTCCTGCACGAGACGCCTCTCTTTTTTTTACAGAAGTCTCTTAACCTTCATGCGAGTAGCGGCTTCGCCCGAAGACGTCCGCCGCAATTTCCGGTGGGTCCCAACTTTTTTTTTTCCTTTTTTGCGCGTGGCGTTGACTTTTCTAACGCCTTCCCTCAGCGAAACTTTAAATCGAGGTCAGATTCGCGGACGACATCGGTTCTCCACAAATCGTTACCCCCCCTCTTTTAGTCGTCGACTTCCTTATGAGGGCGATCCTTTTCTTTCTTA
>Ga0179591_1279333_pt1 | contig 12155 bp, 9 predicted proteins | sample CZOMad2_1_08_16f_FD_182891 | JGI IMG/M metagenome (GOLD analysis project Ga0179591, IMG submission 182891) | Vadose zone soil fungal communities from Angelo Coast Range Reserve, California, USA - CZOMad2_1_08_16fungal (PacBio error correction) | ecosystem: Environmental > Terrestrial > Soil >... | reverse complement strand
CGCAGTGAGAGTCGATATAGTCGATTCAGCTTTTCAGCCGGGGGTCACAGCGGGAACAGGTCCCTGGTTCCAGGCGGACTCTCGAGGCGCCCCGGTTTTTTTTTTGAGGCAGATTGCAGCAGATTTTTGAGGCGTTGGACAATCGGTTCAGCTGCCGGCTTGTGACTGATTCTTTTTTATAGAGAATCGACACACCTGATCGCTTAGCACCAGCGCCCTTCTCGTGATAACGTCCGGCTCTGATCTGTATTTTCAGGAAAATTAATCCTAAGTAATTAGCGGCAAATACTTGGAATCCTTTCTTTTACATAGTGTGGGGGGGTGTGGAACCAGTTGTCACCCGTCCCTTCCGCTCCGCATTCGCCTCATCCCCCGCCATGGACTCGGCTGAGCCCAGGAGGGCGGAGAGCCTTGGACCCTCACAGACGGGATCTCGTCGAGTCGGGCTGCTGTTGTTTGGCCGAGCGAGCTGGTCCCGCGCCCGACGTCGCCTCCTCGTCGCAACAGCCGTTTGATAGAGCGTCGTATTCCCGGCGCGGCCGCGGTCATATCCCAGACAGAGGGTTAACTCCTGTTCGGGTTTTGCCCGCGAATTTTCCCTGCAACGTCTTTAACTTCATCGTCCACCGATTCTCGCGTCAGGTAACGCTCGAGGGCAGTCCCTGAGGGGATGCTCGAGTGACGGAGGCCATTTTGATTTAGAAGCATGCCAACCCTTCTGTACTTCACTTGTGGCCACGCTTGTTCTGTGTCCGTGTTGCTATGATCGCCGAGAGTGGGGTCTATATGACACTGCAGGATTCCCTGGCGGTGGGGTTCACGACGCGAGTAAGTTTTTTTCAATGACAACTCTCCTGAGTTGGGGCGTTGATTTTTCCCGAAGCGGGCATACTGACTTCAGAATCCCCCACTGATCCACGCCGATGACGCTCGCCATCGATAAAAATGGATTTGTATTCCTGACGGTCTTCCTGCGCGGCTGGCTCCCCCACCCCAACAGGATGGTGGTTGGTACCTAGTTTTGAACGCCGTCCCAGCCTCACAGCGTCTGGAAGGAGAGCGATGATCGCCCCTTTCTCGGCATCCTGATCGCGTACGGCTACTCGCTGGTAAAGACCTAATCCGTTGTTTGTGAAGAGATCGACAGTGTGATCAGTTCTTTTTTTTTTTGCGGTTGCCATTGCGCCGTGACCTTTCCTTGTGAGGCTGCGGCGTTCACCACGCTGTCGGTACACATCTCCCATGCCGAATGACTTGCCGTAGTTGTTTCGACGGAGTTCCCGCAGCCGCTATCTCCCCTGAAGACCCGCCCCTGGATGCGAGTTTCAGCCTTTAGAGGGGCTGCATGTGGAGGTCCCTGATATCCCCAGCCGGGGCTGCGTCGGGACCGGTCGGCGTAAACCGCCCCTCCTCACTGCCAGCTCAGAGGAAGACCTTCGTCCCCCCACTTGCCTTGCCTGTTTTGAGAGGACCACAGTCTCGGCGATAATCGAACAAGTGCCCCGACCGAGCGAGATTGTGAACCCCCCAAGGGGATATCCCAGTCGGGTTTCTGACTTGCGAATTATTTCCTAGGGCCTAGTCGCTCGAGGCATTCTCCCATTTGAGCTCGGTGGCTCGCTCGAGCGTGCATAATAGGTTACCCCCTGAACGTTCATCCGCTTATATTCCTTTTGGGAGCGCATCGCCTAGGGCCTCCCGGCGTTTGATGGATGATCGAAGGATTCTAGTGGGATCGACCCTCAGATCCACTATTTCGGTGGCTTGGACGATCGGTTGGGGACTTACCTTCGACAGATCTTTGGCCCTTAAGCTATCTTTCGTCATTAGCGCGCTTTCTTGATGGGCCGAGGATCAAAGACTTTGCGAATGCCGGCGTGACATGATTATTCGCATGCTGGGAGTTCTCCCAGTGCCCGACTGCCGTATGCTATTAGTTTGTTCAGTGATTTGCTCTAATTAGCTTAAGTTATTATTCATGGCTATATTTGAATGAGGGAAGTTTAGTTCTCCCTGTTTCGCAGCGCTGGGGCTCGCGAGGCGGTTGAAAGAGAAAAACCCGAGAGCGGACAACCCGTCGCTGACAAGTTTATCTCGAACGAAAGAAGAGAAATCGGCGGGGTTCTGACTTTCCTGGAAAAAGGTAGGGTTCAACCGGAACCAATTATAAGAAGGATAAATAGAAGATACCCCACACCCTTTCCCCCTGTCTCATCCCTCCCCCCCTCTCACCTCCACCCACCCTCATCTCCCTCTCCCCCCCCCCTCCGACCCCCCCCCCTCTTCTTCTCCCCTCTCCCATCCTCTCTTACTCCCCCGCCACCATCACTCCCGTTTCACTCCTATGTCCATCCCCTACTTTCCTCCCTTCAACATATCATTTACCCCCTGTCGTTGCCTCCCCGCACCCCTCTAACCTATCCGACTCCACCCTTCCCCTCCCCCCAACCCCCTCTTCCTCCCCCTCATCCCTATACATCTCCTACCTCCTCCTCCGATCCCCCCCGCCTCCACTCAAACCCCCCCGTCTACCTGCCTTCACATTTCTACCGTCCACCTATATAACCTGTCCTCCACCCTGCCTCCCCCACCAACGCCCCACGCCACCTCACACACATATCCCTCCCCGCCACCCTCGCTACTTCCCCCTCCCCCTCCTCCCCCCCCTACCCCCCCTCCCTGAGCCTTCCCCCCCCACCTCCCCCCCCCACCCACCCCCCCCCCCCCCCCCCCCCCTGTGGCCACCTTTCTACCCCTCTTATCCTTACTCCCCCTCCCCCATCACCCTACAACCATTCACTACGCTCCCCCCTCCCATTCTCTCCCCCCGTACCCAACCCCCCCCCCCCTTCCAATCCCATCCACAAACCCCAACCACCCGATCATTCTACTCTACTCCGCCTTCCTTTGCCCCATACCTACCCCATTTTCCCACCTCGACCTACCCCCAACCTCCTTCTCTCCCCCTTCTTCCCTTCCCGCCCCTCTCTTTGCACCATCGCAACCGGCGACCGATAAGGTATTTTTCCCGGGCCTACTTGGCTTCCCTATGATTTACCTGAAACGCGGACGAAGTCCAAAGTTCATCTTTTGCGGCACACGAGACACCACCCCCCCGCGCCCTAGGCCACCATATGCCGTCAAAAGGAGCTTTCTTGTTTCCTGGAGGCCCTTCTTCAGCCTCCACGTTCGCTTGGGGATGGTCCCGCTGCAAGATCCTTTTTGCTCTGTACAGAGTTTAGACGATCCCCCAATCGCGAAAAACCGTGGAAACTCCCGACTGGGTGCTGTTACCTGCGTCTGAGGCCTCACGGTGATTCCCACGGCAGAGAAGCCTGCTTCCTCTTCCCGGGTTAGAGGGCTTTTCTCGGCCCCGGTAAAAACCACTCCCAGATACGGGTGAAGGTGTCCGCCCCCAAGCGTGGATCCTCCGGTGAAGAGCACTGAGAGGCAAATAACCTCCGAAACGCAGTTTCGGCTCTGAGAATTGTTACGCCACTTGGATCGGGGGACCAGGCGCCAAGATGCTGCGGCGATTAATCGGTTGATAGTCGAGACACGACTCAACGGTTTTCTCATTCCCCCGGATACCGGAAACTTGAACTCTCCTTTTTAAGGCGATCCTGGATAGGCCTTGGGGTAAGATTAGGTGGTCTTTCACCCCCGCTGAGGATCGTTCCTCATGACCCCCTTCCCTTGAAGCAGCCGGGTTCCGCTGCTTTGCTCGACGTTCGGAAGAGAGTTCGCCTGTGCACGCCTGCTGGCGTGGAGATCGGTCGCCGCCTTTTTGATCGATGGTCGCCGGTGTAACCATAGGCTGCTGGAGAGGATGATGAGTCCGCGCCTGCCCAGGGGACTCGAAGCCAGAGCTTTATCCCCAGATGTCGATTTTTCGCGCCTGGTTTAGACAAGCTCTTCGCTTCGCTTTAGCCGATACCGATTGCTTAGAGGATGGATTGCCTGCGCCGCGGCGCTTCCGGATGTCGTAAAATGCTTGACCCTTTTTTTGAAGAGAGGGCGTCCCTTTCAAGCTCCCTGTCTTGGTTTTTTTCCACCTCTCGGACGGCTACCCAAGTCCTGAGTCGACCTGCAGTTTTCATCGCCCAATACCTTATTAGTTACCGTTTCCTGCATTTTTTTTACTCCCGTCCTGTTTGGAAGTTTCTGCGTTCCCGACGGGAACCTACCGCTTTTTGGGAAGCTATTCAACATAGCCTTCTTGTCCCGGCCCCGTGCGTGACCCCGGTGAGATCGTCCGAGCAAGGGGATGGACTGATTGGCCTTCGTCGCAGCCCCTAGACGGCTGCAAATCTCGATCCTGCCACCAGTGCTCCCCCCTGGACTGCCGAGCTTTTTCCCCTCCTCCTTTTCCTAATAATACGTGTTTGAGAGAGCAACGTCGGCTTGGCTCCTAGGTGCTAAGTGGCAGGAGCTTATTGCCGCCAGTCGACTTTCCTTCTTCCCTCGACGGCCGAACGGCCCAAAGAGTCCCCCTCTACCGGACAGCTTCCACGTAGCGCCAGATCAAGCGATTCAGCGCCCCCTTTTTCCTTGTGTCCGCCCAGTTCGTCCCAGAGCCGCTTTCCGGCCCGGCTACGAAGCTAATCAATCAAGTCCCAGGTCTAGTCCCTCGAGGCTTGGGAATGACCGACTGCTTTTTTTTTACTTTTTCCGAAAAGGCCGTTCTTCTCAGCCAGCAGGATGGGCTATCTTAAGATTCTTGTTTGACCAATCGCCATACCCCAGCGCTTGCACCGCGGGCGCGAGAGTACCTACCGTGGCAGCGTTTGGCCTCGCAGACCATCCCCTATCCAACTCCTCGGTTCCTGAAGCAAGCCCATAACCAAGAATACGGTCTGCTAGTGAGACTGAAGGCTAGAGCTGTAGGATCACCCGGAACGAGACAATAGAGATAGATCCGTGCTCGGCGTGGAGAGGGATACATCCGGCTTCGCTTTTTTTTTCATCACGGCCGCAGACGCCCACTTCCCGTTCTCCCCCCCCCCCGTCAAAGGTCAGGAGTTGATCTGACGTTCTTCGGCCCGACTCCCGCATTTTTCCAGCCCTGGCCATAACCCTTGCAGGGAGCGCTGACCCGGAAGTGCAGTCCCTTGGCTCTTAATGCGTGAGTCTATTTTACCTCCGAGCTCCCCCAGAGTTGAAGCGCCTCCTTTCAAAACTATTATCGATTCCAGCTCCGGTCATCGTCGTCCAAGCGCTTTCGGCGGTCGCTTGAGACTAGAACAGTTGGTCCCTGTCTTCCCCGACGCTCACCTTTAGATTAAGATTTTTGCGTTCAGCGTTTCCCTTTTCCATCCAGAGATTTCTACCCCTCTCCTCATTCTGATTTTTCAGAAGGCACCCCCGGCGAGCTAGACTTTGAGTGTCTCCCGCGCCGTTCCTAGGAGGATGTATCAAATTTATGTCCCCCCGTCCTTTTCCGTGGGTATTCCGTCTGCCTCTTCCCTTCTCTTTCCCTGCCTGAAGATCGGCCCCACAGCCCCTGGCATTGCTGTGAAGAACTGCGCCGACCGAGCGCCGGCCAGATCACCCCTCAGGCCTTCCCCGGGTTTCGCCGTCTTCAGAGAAAGACGTTACAGATGTCGAGCTTGCTTGGCCCCAACCGCCCTCTCCCGGTTCCCTCCTTTTTTTTAGGCCTTTTTTTTCACGTCATCGACCATCTCTTCTTGTATTCTCTAGGCCCAGTGGTCCGCCCGATAAGTTAAGAGATCCTGGACCTTCTGTCCTCCTGCTCTGCCTTTTTTGCATCACCACCGCATGGGCTAGGCACGTGAGACCCGCCCTCGAGGATGAAGGAAGTCGCCGCCGGGTTTTCTCATAGGGACTTTGTCTCCGGCTTCCTGGTCCTTGGGCACCCGAGAACTCATGAGGTTCAGGTCGGACGCCTCAGCTTTTCCCTTTTTGAAAGTAGAGGGGCCTATCTTTTTTTGGCCCGCGCGGCATTTCCTCCCCTGCTTTCAGTTTTGATTCGCGACCGTCGTACCCCCCCTGATCGTTTCGAGCACCCTGCGCGGACGCCTCTAGAGAAGGCTATGTTGCTCCTTTCGTAGCCCTTCATTAGAGAAGTAAGTCGGAGGCCAATCCCCAGACCTCTTTTTTCCATAGCAACCGCAGTCAGGTTTCCCCAATCTAGGATTCTGCTCCCGCATGCGCACCGATAAAATTAACCTCGGTCCCATGCTCCCTTTAGGCTGGTCGTCCCTCACCACAGAGGGCCATTCTTTCGGGCTATATTTTGCGTCCTTCCCCTTTTACCATCTTAGCTGGAAAGCGATCGAGGATAAAGACCTCCAGCATTCTGACCCGAATCGTTACGCAGGTGACAGTGATCTGACTTCGTTTTTTTTCGACTTTCGTTCCCGTAGTCCCGTTTCCCCCTCACCGTCCTCGGGTCGGGAACCTCAGGATGTCCAGATGATGACCTCATTTCCGGCTACTTCGTCCTCTTACCGTAGATGATAGCCCCCCTTTTTTAGAGTTCTGCCTTTGATTCCACTGGCTGTTGTTATGCTCTATGCCTTCTTTCCCAGCGGACGATCCTTCGCAATTTCCCTCATACGCACCTCCTCCTTCTTCAACGTCGACGGGTATTGATAAGATACTTGTTTTTCCCTACCTGAAGCGAATTTTTCTTTTGTTTCCCAGGCCCCCGCCTCAGTTACTGTGCTGCTTTAGGAGATTTTGATAGCCGACAGGGTTCCCGACGCGCGATGACGATGAACTCTCTCCTAATTGGAGATGACTTTCCTCCAGCCCCTTCTTTGGGTCGCCCCTGTTTTGGTGTTCTTCGCTCTGGTCTTATCGTATGAGTTTAATCCTTATCTTCCCTACCCCCCCCACACCAGGCAAGCATTCGTAGTGCTGGTTTACTCCAGAGTTTTCACTCCGTCACTTGCCTCAACATTTCATGTGAAAGGTTTATCCGAGAGTAGGTCCCCGCATTACCGGCATCTTTAGAGTCCCATTTTCCTCCTCCGCTGAGAGAGTCTCTTTTCGCTACGGACGCTCAATGCGGGGCCGAATAACTCTCAGCCGAAGTTCCCCGGAACCTGATGGCTGTTTCTTTTCACCACGCTGTCGGTCCAACCCTCATGCTTGCCTGGTTACACTTTCAGGAGACCGAGCGTTAGCCATCCAGTTAACGAAGAAACAATTTAGGGTCGATTCCTCATCAATATGTGGACGATCATGTGGAGGCAGTAAGCTTTTGGAGGAGTACTACGGACCACGGTCGGTCGATCAACAGAAAAGGTCTAAGAGTGACATCCTCGCCCTTTTCTTTACCCACTTGCCAGTCCTTGCCTCGATCTTACCCCCCTTTCTCGGATCATCGCCCAGTTGACACACTAGACTTATTTCCCCTTTTCAATACCCGGCCGGAAGTTCGGTATCTGAGGCTTTTCCCTTAGAGGAGAGGCTTAATAAAAGAATCCCAAGGAGCTCGGTTTGGTCTCGCTCGAGTCCGCTTTGATCCACGTTTGGCTATTTTCCGGTCATCTCTTCGCGAGGTAGGCGTGAGGGAGAGCCTCTCAATCAGGAGGCCCGCCCTCTGGTGATTTGTCCTCAGCTCCCCATCTTTCCGGGCCCCCCCCCTTTTGAACTCTCGTCATCCCTGTCCCCTTTGACCGTTGCGGGACGATTAGGGTCGCCGCTCTTGATCCGATATACTCCCGCTCGCCTGTGCGCCCCTCGGGGAAACGCTCGCGGTACGCGATCCCGTTTTCTTGGATGGACCGCCTTTTTTCAGCCAAAGCCTCCTTGTTTCATCCGGGGAAAGGAGTTTGACTCTGAGGCGCAGCGTGTAGTTAATCCTACCTCTCCCCCCCGTGCTGACTGCAGGCTTTACCCGCTTTCTGCCAATTTTCCTCCTTTCTTTAGGATTTAATTCCTGGATACGATCTCTCGGTAGATATAGTCTATCGTTCTCCCCTCCTTCGGCTGGGGCGCCGTCGACGAATGGGCACCACGACTTGGCAAGATTCCCAACCAGCCTCGGCCCGCTTGGTCCCTCGGACGGGCCCCTGTTACCCTTCTTTATTCCTCTTTTTCTTGAAACTAGTCTAGGTGCCCAACCCGGCTATGGCTAATCGATCTCGCCTTTCTCCCCCTTTGGTAGAACCTGACATCATCTTTAGGTTCTCAGTGGCCCCTACGGCCTTCCCATTACACCCATTTACGACGCTTTTTTTGAAGAAGGGTACTTTCATCTGAGTTTTACGCACCGAGGTGGAACCGGGAATCTAGACTTTACACTCAAGGCGCTGGTCTAGGTTTCCAGAGGCCGGAGCCGTCTCGGTGGTCTCCCCCCGCCTCCCATACGAGCCATTCCGTAATCCCCACTCTCCCCCCCTCTGGAACTCCTGATTCCGGGGTGATCTTAGGAATGAGCTTCTTCGTTCCCTTCAGCCCGAGGGGTTCACCTCGTTTCCTCAAAGAAGAAGGCTGGATCCTTACCCGGGCCGTCCCCCCCATAAGCCGATGAGTGTAGCGGCCAGGTTTTTTAACCCAACGTCCTCTTCTTTGCTTGTTTTACTCTCCCCCCAGAACGCCGGAAAAAATCATTAGCATTACCCAGTAGCTTCTTTGCTTTTTTTGACACCCCACGTGATGGTGCTTCCGTTTCGACAGCGCGGGTACGACTTGGGGATCGGTGGCACGCGCCGAGCAGGACGAGAAGGGTTTAGTTCTCTTTTTCCCCAACGTCGTTCCATTCACTTTTCCCCGCTTTACGACTTTAACATCTTTTTTACGAGCTGAAGAGATCATGGTCATATGTTTTTGCTTCTTCTTCGGGCGCTTCACCGACTTTCCATGACTTCCCATTTCTGAAGACAGCCTATGTTCAACCTCATTCGGGGGCCGCGAAAAATTATCTCCACGTGTTTGACAGAGCTGTATTCGAATGTTTCGTGCCGAGACCCCAGGCGGACTCGCTTTTCGTGATAGGTTCTCTCTTCGTTGAAGACTAGGCTGGAAGATGGCCCGCGAGGCTCTGCCCCGGTAATTCTTGCCTGAGCTCCTTTAGCTCGTTTATCCGGATTGGCTTGTGCGCAGCTTTAGCATGAAGTCTCTCCCTCTAAAGTCTTAGGACAGTCGGACCGGCTGCCTCTTTTTGAGCCCAGAGGTTCTCAGGCAACGTGCTGCCCCCCCTTGATCTCTTTTTTCCCTTCACATTTCACGCGCCTTTACTAGTGGTCACCTCTCCCCTTACCTCTCCGGCACATGATGGCGATCTGAAGCTCCCCTTTGAAGTGGTTAGATATCCCTTCCCTCTTTTCTTCGGCCGGAGACGGGATAAAGTCCCTGGTCGTTTTTGACGTTGAGGACCCGGGAGACTTTTGCCCGTGGTCCTTGTTTTTCTGTCGCCTCTTTTTTTTTTTTTTTCTTTTTTTTTTTGTTTGGCCCTAGAACCAGTCCGATTTACTCCTGCCCCGTTGAGCGAGGACGCGAGTGGTTTTTCGACTCTTTGGTCCCTTCGTCTTCAATTCTTCTCGACGAGGCGGTAACTGTCCCCAATTCTCCCCATTCTAACCTGCCCTTGCAGAAGAGGTTTATTATATTTTCATAATATCCCTTTTGTTGTTTGTTGCTGAGAGATTTTCCCCTAGGAGGCACCTGGCCTGAGCTTTTGGGTTTAGAATTCTCGTCCTGGAACTGTCGCTGAATGCCAGTTTCTGCGACGGAACATCGGATACATCACCTGAGCCGCTCCGGACGAGCTCACCGTCTGCGTTGATAAAATTGGGAAGGGCGCCCCAGACTTCCCTTCCTGTCCGACCCTGGCTATTTTTCCTTCAAGCAAGGCCGGTCGGTTCCCTCAGTCGTCCTTCCAGTCCTGACCAGTCTGGGAGTACTAGGAGCCGTTAAATAGAACTGAGTTTCTGACGCCCCCGAACGTTCTTCCTCTTCTCCCATTTTAGGATGGGACTGCTCGTAAGATAGGTCCCACTAGTACCGCGCGTGCCATTTTCGAACTTTTCACCTCTGAGTCACTCCGTTTCCGTCCTCCTTTTGGCCGTGCCGCCGGCCAAGCACTCCCCCGCCTTCTTTCTCCTTCGGAGCCAGGCGTGGAGGATAAAATCGAGCAACTCTCGCTCGAGCTTTCTCCCGCAGGTTGAGACTCCCCTTTCTTTGCCGCCATCCACCTCTCCTGTCGGCTCTCCCCCCTCCTTCTTCCCCCGATTCACGGTCAAGGTCGGCTTATAGGATATACAGCAGGCGTTCCCCGAACCCTCCCTTCTTCTGGGAGCGCGGTCCCCTGCGGTTCCAGTCTTTTCGGTCATGCGCTGATAGTACTCAGCAGATCCACCGCGGTGTGCAGCCCGGAAGCAGACCCCCCCCTCGCTTGCCTTTCTTCTTGATCGCCTTATCCCCCACACTCTCTCTTTTCCCCCCCGCGGCGGTCGATCCTGAGAAGAACCCCAGTTGGAGCCGTTTGTCCGGCGCTTCAGCTAATAGGACTCAGGCGCCTTCCCCCCCTTTTCCCCATGTAGTAACCCCAGTCTTTGAGCCGCAGCCGGCGGGTATCTCGCGGTCGTAAGTCCTTTTTTCTGACCACGCTTCTGGGGTTAAAAGTCCCGATTTCGTGGGTTGACCTGGCTTCCCACGACTAGCGTCGCGGCCCCAGCCCCTTTGAAAACTTCCCCTTTTTCCCCCCGCGGTTTCGTAGATGTTTTTACAACACTCCCTGCCTGAGCGCCAGTTCGGTTTTTTTTTGTCCCATCCAAATAGGGAGTACGGTTTTCCTCCGCTTTATTCGTTTCTTTACCGTACGCGGCTTGCAGATGATCCACCTGCCCCCTTTCAGTGCCGTCGCCGCAGGAGGCTCCGCCTAGAAAAGCCTTTGAGGGTGAACGTCGATGGTTAGTCCATATTTTACTTCCCCCTTGAACTCGTCAGGCTTTCCTATTGGTGTCTCCCCCCTCCCATAGTTGAAGCCCAGTAGGAAGATTCTACCTCAATCGATTGGAAGTGCCGAGTAGCGATCTTCGGATTTTTTTGTAGACGGATGAGTTGGTAATCTGTTACCACGGGGGCTAGGAATTTTGACTCCTAGTTTTCCGCCCGCGAGGTAAGAGGGCGGGTATCTTCTACGTTCAGCGACGATTGGGGTAGGCTTACGCGCTTTAATTTTTCTTTTTTTTTTTTTTTCCCGCGCTTCGGACCCGCCGAGCCAAAAGAGCTTCCGAAGATAGCCCGACGGGCCTTTAAGGAGAGCCTTAGCCGGAAATATACTCTAAGTGTATTCTTTCCCCTTGCACAGAAACACAGCGGAACCGCCCCCTCATCTTTTTTTACAACGGACCCGTCGAGGAGGAGCTCCAGAGTCCTTCTCGATAAACTGATCTCCGCCGCTGCGCCATTGCTCTGGTGAGCTCTCTTGGCCCATTCACAGAGGCGCATTCGTACTATCTCTCTTAAGGGCCGTTGTCGCCCAGCGAGTTCGAGACCGAGCGGCCATCAAGCGCCACGAGACAAAGCATAGTACCTCCCAAACGCACGGGGATGTCTTTTCTTTTTTTTCAGGGACACGGCGGACGGCCCCCCCGCGTTTCAGTAACCAAAGCCCCCGGGTTTCCCCCTCTGATTGCGAATTTTTTCGCGTCCGTGCGAACCCTCCCTGAGGAGACCGGCCCCTTTGAGGATAGCCCACGTTGAGCACTAATTGGAGTTTCTTCTCTTTGGTTTAGTCCAGGCCCGACCAACCGTAAGAATACCGAAACTCCCCGACTTCACCGTTGCAGCTGTACTCGGTGTCGGTCCACGATTTTGGATCCCCCTGATCTTTTTTCCTCTCCTGACAGGTTTTTTAGGCCTTTTTTTTGTTTTGGTTCTCCCGCGCTTCCTGACCTTTCTTCAGTTCCCTTCCCTGTGGGCGGGTTGATCGACGACCGTTCCCAGTAAGCCCTTGATGACGTCCGTGCTAATATGGCATTTTTCTCCGTCCTAGTTGTGCTAGTCACTTTTTTTGCGTCTGGCTTACTGCGCGGGTCTGAACCCCATAAGGTAGATACCCCCCCCCCTTCCAGCCTTGTCATGGAGATGGTGGGTGGGATTTGTTGAACGCTTTTTCCCAAACAGCGCTTTTTTGCACCGGATCTCTTTTCTTTTTGCGCATTCGCCGGGATGAGCGA
>Ga0179591_1349999_pt1 | contig 12156 bp, 10 predicted proteins | sample CZOMad2_1_08_16f_FD_182891 | JGI IMG/M metagenome (GOLD analysis project Ga0179591, IMG submission 182891) | Vadose zone soil fungal communities from Angelo Coast Range Reserve, California, USA - CZOMad2_1_08_16fungal (PacBio error correction) | ecosystem: Environmental > Terrestrial > Soil >... | reverse complement strand
GCGTACCTCTCCCCCCTTCCCCATGATGAGCTTGTCGTTAGTCTTCTTCTCGTCCACCCCCCGTTGAGAGTGCTCCGACAGTCGTTCTTTTGATTTGAAAAACCTGACGCCGACAGTAACTCCTCAGCTTTGGGGTTTTTGTTGGGGGGGGAATAATCCAGCGATCCCTCTGCTTTTCAACATTTTATCAGACAACGCCCCCGCGTCCTTTAGGTAGTTCTCCCTCTTTCTTTGCGTAAAAACCCACTTTCCCTTACCCTCGCCATAGTTTTGCTGTGTGAAGTTCCAGGGTTTTGCCCCCCCCCCTCTATCTTGACAGTCAGATGGGGAGAAAGTTTACCCTTTCCTTCCTTTCAACAAAATGCAAACTTTATATGGTGTCAGTGTCCTCACCGCCCCAAGGCGAGGCTTTTTTACAAAAAGCAGCGAGTCATTCACCGCTCTCCCAGAGGCGCATCGGTTTCTCTAACATTCCTGTTCACCTAAGGCTCCTCTTTTTTTATATCAATAGAGGCGCGATAGGCCTCCTACTTTTGAGAACGCGACGAATCGTCTCGGTGTTCCCTGGTCTGTAGTATATATACTCCTTTTTCCTTCCTTTGCCCCTTCCTGGATAGCCGAGTTCCGCGGCACGGTAGATCCAGTCCTTCCTTCTTTTTTTAGTTTTCCGGAATGGTGGCAATTTTTATCGCTCCCTCTTATCTGGATTTCCCGAGTAGGAACTAGTCTCGCACGTTCGTTTACTTTCCTTTTCCCGTCGAGACTGTCTGACTCCCCCCTTGTTGAATTTTCTATCTGTGGGCCACTCCCTTGTATGTATTCACAATCCCAATCCTCGGGTGGGGCTTCTTACCCGGGGTTGCGCGGCAAATTTCTTGCGGCCCAACCGTGTTGGAATCCTCCTCCCTTGGCCCGGACACCCGCTCTACTGCCGATACTCTCTCTCCCCCCCCTTCCGCAAAGTTTAGGCTACTTTCTCGACGAAGCCCCGGTTTTGCTGTTTTTCCATTGTGATTTCCGAAGTTTTTTGCGTTGTCCCCTTCGGCCTCCTTAGGCAACTCACGACGTGGCACCTACGGATTGCTTTACAGATTATCTGTACCTGGGGACTTAACGTCATTGAGGGTTCCCTCCCCCCTCTTGCTTCCATGTAATACGTCTTCTCCCGGAAACGCCCCCCCCACGTGTAGATGAGTTCCCCCATCGGGGTTCTGTGGTTTCCTTCTGTGTCTTTTTCAAAATGGGCCCACATTGTTTACCGCTCTTTCTTCAGCCTAGACTTGGACTCGCCTTTGACCTCCGTTTTTTGCCATAGTTGGCCCACACGGAGCCCCACCCCAGCAGCCCCTGGAGGTATTTGACCTGGCCATTCCTGCTTGACGATAGGCGCCGCCGGTTTGTTATCGGACCTCAAGGGTGATAGGGTCTGTACCACACTTTCCTTTTTCCCCGTGATACCCGGATTCCCGTTCTCGTCCCCCCCCCCAAGGGGTCGCGCAGAGATCTTTCCCAGACGCTCCCGTCTCCCTCTTCCGATTTTCTTTCCTTTTTTTTGAAAACCCGTGGCTTAACACCCCTCCCCCTAGCGTAGCACCCTTCTTACGTGAAAGAATAAACTCCCGACGATGCGTTCGATCTTCCAGAGTTCGGTTCCCCATTTTTCTTCTTTCCTGAGCCAACCCCGTTGTCTGGTAGATGTGGTTGCGTGTCGTAATTCTTGGGTCAAGAATCTCTTGTCTCGCCCCCGATCCATGACAGACTTCCCTCTTTTTCTTTTCGGCTCCGTCTCGCTGCTCACCTCGCTGTTCTTCCCGGAGTGATCGACGCGGGAACCTGCTTGGTAATGACCCTAACCCGGGAACGTTTTGACTGAAACCCGCGGAGTCTCACTGGTTTTTTCCTCATTCTTGTGCCCACCGCTCGCTTGGGCCTTTTGTTTCTCCCAGTGGGAAAATACAGTTTGCGCTGGTCTTTCCTGTTTTTCCGTTAGGTCAATAGTCTTCGCATCTGGCCGCCTTGAGTCCTCTTTCCCCAAATAGGACGCGGTCGAACTCTCTCACCGATCCTTAGGGTGCTGAAGTCCTTCAGTCTGACGGGTATCTCTGCTGATTGTTTATATATGACCTCCCCTCTTTTTTTGAGATTGAAAACGTACACCTGCCCTATACTTTCCTCCCCCTCATAGCGGGCGGCGTCATGCGCTTTTTGTATGAGAGTCTTTCGCTTGCATCTTTCTTTGCCGCCAGCGGCTTAAGATTTCTTTTTGACGCCGATCGAGCAGTTTGACCTTTTCCCCCTCGCCCAGAAAAAAATGTTCCCCCTTCCCTTACCCTATTCCCTGATGCAAGAGGTGCCCTCCGGCTTTTTTCACCGACATCTACGTTTCGCGCTGGGGTTCGATTTACTCTATTACTTGGGTCGTCTCCCCCCCCGACGTGCGTCGCAACCTTCTTACTGACCCTAGCCTTTTCTGGCGATAAGCGAATGCCCGACCAGCTTTCTTTCTTGTCGTTTGGACCGTACCGGTTCCCCTATCTTGCCGTTCATGCCGCTATCCCTCCTCCCCTCCCCTCGCACGCTCTCAGGGGGGTTTTCCTCTTGCCCCCAAGCCAACCATGTTTTCATCTAAGTAATCGTCGTGAGGCGTCCTTTTTTTTGTTCTTCATCCCGCGGATGTTCTTGGTTTACTCCTTTTTCTTCTAAACCTGGCCCTACGCTCTCTGAAGGGAGAGCCTCTTCTTACGTCCGACAATTTCAACGACCGCGTATTTGTCTCCCTTCCCTTTCTTTTCCGATTCTTTTTCCCTTTCCGTTTTCCCTTGTGATGCATTCTGTCTCTTTCTCAGTTAACCTACATGCAGGCCCTTGTTGTGCTCGATTGGCATCTCCCCCCGTTAGACACCCCGGGCCATTTTTTTTTTTTCCCCCAGAAAGAGAGGCCCCCAACTGGTTTGGTGCCCCCCCGTTCTTCCAGCATCCATCAAAGTCACCCCTCTTGCCCCCCGCTTTTTCCAAGTTGTTTTGTCCCTTCCGACCCCTTCCTTTCCCTGGTGACCAACTAGGTCGATCCTTCCCCCAGATGCAGGCGCACTTCGTTTTCATCTTTTTTTTTTCCCTGTAAGCGATGCGTGACGCCCTCCGTTCCAACTCCTTGTAAATGTGCTCCAATAACGTTTCCTTCTTTTTCTTCATGTGCCGAGACGTCGAAGTGGTCGTCTGTTTTTGCGCGAGTTTTTTTTGCGTCTCTCCCCCCTTTTTCTTTGCAAAGCGCGGCACGGATGCCCCCAAGTTTTTTTTCCCGCGCTCGTCCTCTGATGGTTCGTTACGACGCCTCCGCTTTTCAAGAAGCCGATTTGGTTTTTTCTCGATACTTGCGTTTTTTAGTTTTCCTCCGTCCCCCGCTACAACGTGACGGTTTTACCCCCACCATCGGAAGTTCCAGACTGTGTAGCCCTAGGATTTTTATCTCTACAATGTCTTCTAATCACAAATAGTTTTCCCCTCTTCTTCCCCCCTTCGGGAAACTGCCCCGCGTTACGTCGCCCTCTTTCGGCACCCCAAAAAATTATAGCGGCTCTTTAATAAAGCCCGCCGTAGACCGATTATAGCCCGCAGATTCCCCCAGAGTATTCGAAGTGATCCGTGCCCCCAGTCAGGTTCGTCGCCCGTTGATTGAACCGGTCCCTTATCGGGGCGTTTGGTACGTCCTTCCTTCCCCTTGACCGGTTCGTACCTGCCCCGTTCTAAAGGTTGGGGTGATTTTTGACGTGTTCAATGTTGTTCGATCTGTCCCGCGCTGTGCCTTTGTCCTCCCTTTCCCTCCGGCGTCGCTTCTGCTCGTAGGCTCTGTTGATGCCGTCGTACTTCTCTAGGAAGCGGGTCGAACTTCCCCCCTTGTAGCCGCGTCGATTCCATGTTTGTTTTTTTTCCTTCTCCAGGACGGGTGACCTTCCTTTCCGTGAGACGTCACGGCCGTTTCCCCCCCGAGTTCCAGTTGTTCGTCGTTTTAGCGCAGGCATCAAGCTCATCTTGTTTTTTTTTTTTTGTTGTAAATCTCTTTTCTCCCCGTTGTTGTTTTTGCTGTTTTGAGAGCTTCTTTGCTTTTTCCAAACAGCCAGTTCTAGCTTGTTTTCCTTCAGTGATAGACGGCGCACATTTTTTTTCCCCCTTTTTGACTTTTTTTTTACGGCGTTGACGTCATCTTACATGATAAACGCGCCCTCCTAAGACTGCTTGCCTCCACTCCCTAGAGCTTTCCTCTCTCGCTTTTTCTCACGGCCTTTATAGAGTCCCCCTTTTTTTTCTGCGGTGCCCAGATATCTCCTTGCCGCAAATAACCTCTTACTCTCCCTCTCTTACGGATGTTCAGGTTACGCCGCTTTTCACCCTTGCACGCCCGTCACAACCTTACTCCCCCCCCGGAAAGCCCGGCAGACCCCCACTGAAAAAGTGGCTCGTAGGTGGTCGGCTTTTAGGTCCTCACGCAACCCCACTCAGTTTCTTTCAGACAGAGGAAAGGCCGAGGGTTGACCTCCCTCGACCTTTCCGTCTCTTTTTCCTATCGTGCGCCGGTGTCCCCTCCTCGTAGTAATTGAGAAGGTATTCAAGCTGCTCGGTCCTCCTTGGTACTTCTTTTGATTTTGACCTACCCGACCCGCGTATCATTTTTCCCCCCACTGAATGAGTAGCTATCTCATTTCCCTCGAGGAAATCCGGCAACTTTTTCACCTCGCCGCCTTCTTTTTTTTTGTAGGTTAAGAATGTGCCTTTAGCGCTCACTCCCCTTATTCGTTCTCTCTTTGTCCACGGACCTGTCTAGGTTCGGGAGCCTTTCTTTCCCCTCGGTGCCACTAAATCCCTCGATCCCCCCCAACGAAAGTTTGGACGTGCCTCTTTCGTAGAAGTAATTTTTTTGGAGATGGCTTTTCTTTTATCGGGGACAGAGGGCAAGCGTCTTTCGAGAAGCGTCTACACAAAGTGCTGCACTTTAGTCCTTTTTCACCGCGGGAGTTTTCCATGTCCACAAACCGCGACAATGGCTTTTCTTTCCCCTTCCCTCTCCGACGCCGGTTTGATTTTTGTCTCCCTTGTGGTTGCCGGGGGTCGGCGCGTCTTTCGCTTACAAACCGTAAGACGGCGACACCTACTGTTTTCTTACTAGTGCGTTGGGCCCTCTCTTTCTTCGATTTAGACCTCTTTGGTGAGACGTATTCCTCCTTCCCGCAAAAGTGGAGTTTTTTTCGGGGTTCTTGTGTTGGAATCTGTTACCTTCACCATTGTGCATCTCGTCCTCGTATCCTCCCTTTCTTCCTAGGTAAGGGACCCGTTGGCTCCCATGGGCTTTTCCCCACCTAGAGGACAACCGTCCCTAGCTCATTTGTGTCGACTGGTATATTCCCCTTTTCCTTCCTTGGCCAAGTTCGTCCCCCTTCCATGCAGCATTATTTTCGGAAAATTCGGCACGTGATAAAAACGGTTTACGCTGTGCTTCTACCCCCCATTGTCGTAGTAAGCCATTTCCCTTCCCTCCCCTCCACTGATTTTTTTCGTGTCCCCTTGAAAAACGTGGAACACATCACATCCCTGCTTCTTCGACACCTTTTCCGTCACGACTCATAGACCTCTTCTTTTTCTTCCGGGTACGACGGTCACATTGGGCTTCTTTCTTTACCCTTCAGACAAAACACGCTGGATCGTGCGCTGGGCGGTTTCCTGCTCGTTGGCTGTCCTTGCCAGCATATAGTGGTTCCGTCTCTCCAACGACCCCCCTCCTAAGTCTTGGTCTCGGCTTTCTTCGTCTCTCCCCCAGTACGCTCCGATTTCGTTCGCTTTACCTTCGATGTTAAAGCACCGGATAGAATCGTCTTTTAGATAAACCACAGAACCGTAACGGCAGAGTATGAACCCTTCGGCCCTCAGTGCAAATTTTCTTTAAATCGCATTGGGAAACATCCATGGGCCCTTTCCCTTGTCCCCCCCAGGTCAACTGCTCCTTTCCTTGCCCCCTTTAGGCGAGTCTGGAAAGCCGCTGGCGCGGCCCTCGAGCAAATTGCAGCAGATCCATCAACCCCTTCTTCGATTTAAAAGGCCCCTCGCCGTTAGTGAATGCGTAGGGCAGTGCGGATTTTTGTCTCTAAGTTCTTTCCGTTGTTTGTCTCCCAATCCTTCCGCCAGCGATACCGGCATGAAACTACTTCCGCGGTTCTTCTTTCCTTCATTGGTTGGGAGTCGATATTCGCTTGCCTCGTCTTTTGAGATAATATGTCGAGCGGCTGGGATCGCGACCCCCCCACCAAGAAGATTTTGTGCGAGCAGTTGTACGTTTCCCCTTCCACCATGCGATGTTTTGTACCAGTAGCAGGTCCTTTTCTTTTTAGATTTTAACTACATCCTTGCACGGCCTGCTCATCCTGGTCGTTCTTGACACGAACGTTACAGTTAGTCGATCCCTCCCTACGACAAGAGATGGGCCTCTTCTGACGTCCCTCCCTAAAGAAGTTCGGTCGTTGATCTCGTACTTTGGGAGTTTCCCCCCTCTTTTTTTTTTTTTTTTTTCTTCTTCCGACATTCTGGCGGACCCCGCCCCTTTTCCTCCGATCCAGGACAACTGGGTGTGCTCTCGTGCCCTCCCCCCTGCAGAAAAAGGTGAAATGTTCGTACTGCCTCCTTTTCCGCAGCTATTTTTGAGTCGTGACCTCTCTGTGTTTCTCGCGGAGGTCTTTTTCCCTCCCTGTTGTCATGCACAAGCATTTTAGCTCCCCTCATAGCAAGTTGTGTCCGTCACTGGCTACCAATTGTCTCGATCTCTTTAATGGGTACGGTCCAGAATTTGACCGATTTGAATTACTTCGGACCCCCCCCCCCCCCCACCAAACACTTGGCCTTCCGGTGGCCCTATCTTCCAATCGACTGCCAGGTAACGACCCCTTCCGTCTTCTTTGTTGCTCGATGGTGTCAGCTTCTTAGCCCCCCCAACCGGGGCCATTTGACTATGAATACCTTTTATTGAGGACGTAGATCTCCTTTTTTTTGCTGGTCCGTCAGCATACAATTCCGCTCCCCTTGCCTATCTTCGCAGGGCTTGTAGATCATCCGTTTCCTACGCTCTTTTCTCTTTTCTTTCTCCCCCCCCTTCTGAATCGTACAAATTATCAAACTCCTTAGTGGCCTAGTCCCCATCCCCCTTTCTTTTTTTTTCCCCTTACAGAGGTGCGCGCAAAATCGTCGTGCTTCTGTTCTAACACCCCCTACGCTTCGGAGAGGAACTCCTTTTGTCGAGAAAGCCGTTGTCGTTTCTCTCGGTGCCGAAGATGCGTTACCTCCCCCCCCCTTGTCGGGATCTCTCCCCCCTGCTTCCCCCTAAATTGGTTGGACATATTTTCTCTCCTCGTTGAGAGTACCAGCCCAACCCCTGTTCGTTACGTGCTCCCACCCCCTCTTTTCTTTCGACGGGGCGAGAGTCTTTTTCCTAAACGAAGTTCGCCGACCGCGACGTTTAGTCGTGCCGATGCCCAGAATGTGATTCTCCCCCCTTTGCCACCCCCCTTTCGGAATAACCACCCCTTTCGAGCTCACCTGGAAGAGGAAATGCTCCGCCCCGCAATCCCGGTGAAAAACCATTCGTCCTCTTCTCAGGGTCATCAGACGACGCAATTACTCCTCCTCTTTCTTCTTTACCATACTCTTTTTGCGTTATTTTTTTCCTATATATTAGTTTGCTAAATTCCCCGTCCCGTCGCGCACCTCTGTGGGAATCGGCCGGTTGGGTTATACTTTTTACTTCCTTCGCGTACCTTTTGATACCCTGAACAATACGTTGTTTTTTTATTGACCGTGTCCCCTGTGGCTGCGATTGGCTGTTTCTTCGGCGTTGCACATAGGTACGTCCTCCCTCTGTCTTCGCTCGGAAGCCTTGTGGGATGCCGCCTTTTATAGCTTGATTTCTCAGGCAGCGGGGCTCGATCGTTTAAGGTGTCTTGCCTCTCCCCCCTCTTAAGGATCGGTCCATGCGGACGGTTCCCTCCGTAGTTTCTTCCGGACGTTTAGCGTTTCCTAAACCTACTTCTCCAGTTTGTTTTACCGCTTTTACTCAGCTCATCGGATCGGTGTGACTTTTTCCCCTCACTCATAGGAATCTCAGTTGGTTTTTTTGAGTCTCTAGGAGTCGGCACCCATCGCGCTTTTAGTGCGGAGCTCGCAGAGCCCTGAATCTGGCGTCGGCCGTTTCTTTTTCACAACGTCGACTCGTTCTTTTAGCCCGAAGAACTCCCGAGCCGATGAATTCATCCTGGGAACAGTTTTCTTCTTATAGAGCTACATATGGAGGTACCTCGCAAGCTACTTTTTTGTCCCAACCCCCCGTTCAAGACTGTGAAGATTGTTTTCTGTCAGCGAATTTTCCAGGTGTTCGCCTCTATCACGGAACGATCGCGGACCCCCCAACATTTTACGCACCAGGCCAAGATCCCCCCCATTGGAACACCGGGATGTCGGGGTTCTTTTCCTCCAACAACGTGCGATTTTTTTCGGGTAACCACGAATTTAAGACTTTTTTCTTTCCGCAGCACGTTTTTTCTCTCATCCGGCCTTTCAACTGCGCCTTTGATATAGATTTTTCTGAGAGGTTTTTTCCCTCAATGGTGATCTCCTTTCTTTTTCGTAGGCTAGGTATGATGAGCCTGCGCGCGTCTCCTCTTGGTGTGGAAACCGACGAGCGCTTTTTCGGGTCGAGCTTTAAAGGGCAAGGATCTCCCCTGTATTTTTGGGTGAGTTAACTGGGGTACCCTTTTCTCCCCTCTTCCCCCTCCTTGATCTAGTGCTATGTTCTTTCCTCAACTGTCGGGTTCGGTGGTTCTTTTCCTTGAGTTTCTTTACCGTTTCCGAATACCCAATTGGATCCTCTTTTTTCTGCTAAAGTCGCGTCGTTAAAATTTTTGTTGCTAGTACTCTCCCCGGGGGGACCCAAGGAGCGGGATTTCTTTTCCAACAAAGGCGGGGAACCAAGGCCTCCCCTGCTTTTTGCCCGCCCCCCCCCCCCAGATTAATTCGCTTACGTGACCCCTCCTCCCGTGCTGGCGTGGATGTTTTTCCTCCACTCCGACTTGGGTTGTGCGTCCTTTCTTTTCTTCCCTAGTGTCGTTCACTTCGTCTGTCTGTTCTTTTATCGCAACGTGTACGAGGTTCTCTGGAGTTGATTCGTACGTTCGATTTTTTCTCCTGGGTTCCGGTCACTTGGTCCCTTTTTTCCCCCCTACTGTGATTGAATTCGGACAAGGCCACTATCGGAAATCGCGCTTGTCTAAAAAGGGGGTGGTGGTCCTTTCTTCACGGACAATGCAACACCATTTTGTCTTCTGTTTTCGTAGAGTTCGGGGTACTCATTTACCTCCTGTTTGGTCCTCGTTGCGTCCAACACCAGAGAAAAACCACCCCCCCTTTCTTTATTTCTTTTTTGACTGGCATTCGGTTTATATCTCCCTCTTTTTTTGCCCCCATTAGTGAAATGCAGTTACTTTGCATGAAGGTTGTAGGAAATCCCGGAACTATCCTGGTCCCCGCGGGCCACCTTTTTTCTCCCCCCCCCAGTAGACACCGCAGAAACCTTCTATCTTATCCCCCCCCGCTGGTTAGTAGTGTCACCGTTTTTCCCCCCCAAACCAGAGCTTATTATAACCCCCTCGACGGTCAATACCTATATGTCCCTTTCCCCTTTCTTCTACCGAGTTAGACATTGGCCTGATGCATCTGAGCCCCCCCAAAGGTGTAATGGGTAGTTTTGTCTGGTCTTCCGGGTAGTTCCTTCCCCCCTGGGTGCCAAAAAATTTTTCGCCCCCACTGATCGATTGAAAAAGATCTCCCTGGTTTCTGGCTCGGCCTAAGCCCCACTTTTTCCTTAGAAGAGTGGCAGGTCCAACAGTTAGTGTCAAGCCAGCCTTTTTATAGAAGGTGAGGTTCCAACCTCCTCCTGAGAACGGCAAGATGTATTTGCCCATCTCGTCCTCGTTTTCCCCTTTTCCGTGTACATCTTTTCATTGGGAACATCCATTGTTCCGGTTCTCTATGGACATCTCTCCCCTCTTAAATAGTAGGCGCTGGACGCCGCTGGCGCTTACTCCTCTAGTTTAAGCAGCGCTCGCCCCCCCAACGAGCTTAGTGTAGACTTCCTCCCTCTTTTTTCCTTGAAGGGTATCCGTTGTTTATTTCACCTCTTTTTTCCCTGAAAGAATACAGTTCTGTTGTAGAGAGATTCCCATTACGCACGAAAAAGATAACTTCACAAGACTTACGGGCGGTTCCCCCTCCCCCGAGAGGTGGTCTTCTTTTCTGATTAGATATTAGATCTTAAAAGAGATTTTTTCTAATCGTTTTCTGTTGCCTAGGATTACAGATCGCGGACGTGACGACCCTTTCTCTCTTTCCCCCTTCCAGTCGAAAGCAAAAGGACAACGCCTATTGTCGTGCCCGCGGGGCGATTTGGTGGCATATCCATTTCCGTTCTACGGCCGTGTTCTTCTCACCCCTTTCCTATCTTTTTTTTCTTGAATTTCGCGTTCCGCGTTAGAGAACTTTCCCCGACCATTTTGCTGTATCTCCCGAACGAGCCGCCAGACCATTTCTGGCCCCCTTTTTTTCCTCGATCAGTGGGTACCGATCTTCTTGCTCGGCCCCTCGGCACCCTCCCTTCTCCGTCCAATGGTTGGTTCTTCTTGTGCCTAACGCCCCTGTCCCTCTTTCGTACCGGTGTGAGCTCGCTCCTCTATTACGCCACCTTGGATGGACCCATTCAGCGACCCACTTCCACCGCCGGGTGACCGTCTACCTTTCCCTTGATTGATTTACTCCCAACGGGTGCAACAACGACTACATATTTCCTCTGACCCGGGATCTTCGGCTTTTTAGTATTCGCCCTGGGTTATTTCCCTCCCCCTCGTAAAGCACTAATCTCCCTCCAATATTATGTCATGCAAGGGGGCAGCAATTTTCCCCTTGAATTCCCTCCGATCTTACCCATTTTTTCCACTAATTCATGACCCGCTATTTTTGTGATTACTCTTTTTTTGAGCAGAGATTTTGAGCAAAAAACCGCTGGTAGACTCGCGAAAGGTGCTCGAGTCGCACCCCTGGGTGTTTTGCCCCTTTTTTTCCTCCAGATTCCCCCTAAAAGAACCGCCTTTTCCGCTCTAACGTTCGCCGTTTTCCGATTCTGCATCCCCTTTTTTTTACCAAGAGTTTTCGACCCTCCTTCTGCCAGACGTTCGCCCATTATGTTTCCGTCCCCCCTTTTCCGTCTCTGTGCGCCCTTCGTCCCCATCCCCGCCGGAAGTTGAGCTCCGCTCTCGTGTTCAAGACTCCGGTTCCCTTGCGGCAGCTGTGCGGCACCACTCCACCCTCTTTCTGTGTCCTTTCGAGGAAACTTGAACGAGCGAAACGTTGGCGTCGTGTGCTCGAGTTTATCCCTTTTTTTTTTAGCGCGGGCCCTTGCACAGCGCAGCACGTATTCTTCATTTTTTTTTTTTTTACTTTTATTCGTTCACCCAGCTGATTTTTTACTACACCGTAAAGTCTCCTCTCTACGTGCTCGACCTCTATCCCCTCGTTTCGTAGTTTTTTTGGGGTAGAACGCCCGCAGGCAAGGAATTCGCATTGCTACGTGACTTCATCCCCTTCGCCAACTCATCACTGGTGGATCTGCCACTGGCCACAATTTTTAATCCAACCCCCACCAGTCGGCCTTTTACTCCAATCGGGCTTCCCCTTCTCGCCACCTCAAGTAGGTGAGCAACACCAATGCCGATATTTTCTCCCTGGTCATACTTCCCCGACGCCCTGAAGATTTCTTCTAGCAAGGACTTTCAAACTCCCTTCCTCTAGCTCTATACTCTCCTGTTCGAAGTCATTTTCGACACCTCGGTTCTGCTCCTTGGGTGATCCCCCGTATTTTTCTGGGGACCCGTTCTTATTCTAGTCCGTTAGCTGAAAATGTTAGGGTGGTCATTTTTTTTTTTGATCTTCCCTACATTGTTTCTCTCGACTGGTAATAGGAGTTCAACTTTCAATTTAGAAGACTGACAGTTTGTCGCGTCGAGTATGAGCCTTTGTGGTTGTTGACCGGCCTTTTCTCTCTGAGTCCTACGCTTTTCCTCCTCCGTACCTTTG
>Ga0179591_1156445_pt1 | contig 12156 bp, 16 predicted proteins | sample CZOMad2_1_08_16f_FD_182891 | JGI IMG/M metagenome (GOLD analysis project Ga0179591, IMG submission 182891) | Vadose zone soil fungal communities from Angelo Coast Range Reserve, California, USA - CZOMad2_1_08_16fungal (PacBio error correction) | ecosystem: Environmental > Terrestrial > Soil >... | reverse complement strand
TTTACGCCGCAAATTTTCCCGCCCCTTTTCTTCCCTCCGGCATGATTCTAGTCTACTCAAGACAGCCTTGCAGTCTGGCGCATGGGACCAAACGACCTCTTTGTTCCCCCTTCTAGATCGAGGCTATTTTCTGATAGTTTTAGGTGGCAGAGGAGAACTGACGTCCCCTTCTCTTTTTCCTATATTTTTTCTTCTTTCACCGAAAGTAGAAGAAGAAGGAGCGACTGTCTCCGTTGGTGTTCTCCGTTTCTGCCGTTTTTTTTAGGCCTCCCCCCCCCCTTCTTAACCTAGCTTCTCGCCCCCAGAATAGCGTGGTGACGATCCACCCACGGGAAAAAGAGTGAACCCAGGCGAGCCTTCCTGAGACTTTCCCCTGAGTTCAGAAGAGCGGCTTCACAGATAGCAGGCGGACTTAGTAGAACTCATTTCTCTGCTCGATTGTCCAGCCAGACTTGAGGGTAGATTGACGAGTTCCCCCCTCCTCGGGAGACTCCCTCGTCATGGCGTCCCATTCCCCCGATTGGTTACCAGGTCAGGAGGTCTTTTTCCGTCCAGAACGTTTCCGGTCTTTGTGTTTATCAACCCGAACCCTAGACCCCGGCATTCGATGTTCTCCGAACCCCATGCTGCGTACGAAGTACCCGTGACGTCGTTCCCCCTTTCGGGTTCCCGCCTTATAGTGATAGCAAGTAGCACGGCCCACGCCTGTCGCCCCCCTCTGATCATGCGGCTAGCGCAAGTCCCCCCCGCTCCTCCTTTGTGTTTTACCCCTTAGGCGTCGGGCCTGCTAGATTCAGAGCGGTTTCCCCCTATGATAGGTCAGGGGCTTTTGGCAGTTGATCTCCACCCGAGCCATGAGGGCTCTCATTTCTTTTCTGCGCTCCCCAACCGGTAGAAAGCCCCCAATTCCTCGATCTGGTTTATTTTACCAGAAGGCGTTCGTCTCGCCGGCCGCCTCATTCGCGCCTCCTCTGCCCTGCTGTCCGACTGCGGCCCATGCGATGTGAGAGCCGCTTGCACAGCCGGTGCCTCTCCCCCAAGGTCGGGGCCCCGCCTCCATCCCTTTTCGCCGGAGGACCTCCAGAGGCCCTCGGCCCTTGCGGCACCGCGAGTATCAGCGCCCCCGTCATTTCGGACGGTTTCCTGTCCGCAGCCCTGGTGTTGGTCAAGATGTTCCCTTTACTGCGAGTTCTCCAATTCGCTTTTAAGCCGTGCCGCCAATTTTCGCCCCAGCCAGTTTCGCCCGAATTACTTATCCCGCTTCCCCTCTCCGGTCTGGGACGGTCCCAAGGACGTAGGCGTCCAAGAACTCCTCAGATAAGGCTTCTCATAGATTAGGGTAGCAAGCAGCTATTCGCTTTTTTCTCTCCCCCTTTGTCCTGGTCCGCTTCCGCCTGAGACGCCCACAGCCTTTTGCCCCTCCTGCCTATCCCCCCTTTTTCGCTCAATAGTGCCGTGAACCGGAGTGCGACCTCTCAACCTGTCTTCATTCCTCTTCTTCAACTGCGGAAAAGACCCCTTTTTTTCCTTTGTCACTGTCCTCTCCTCTGAAGATGTCTTTCCCCAAACAGGCGGCAGTGTTTTTGAGAGAGCTTGACTCTAGGCCCGTTTTTTCGGCTTTAATTTGGTCTCTTTTAGATGGAGAGAGGGCGGTTTTCCCAGGAAGAGTCTGTCACTTTCCTTCCCGCTAATTTTTTATTGACGCTTCTCCTCTGGAGCCTCAGGAAGACCCATTCCAATTGCGCCTGGGGTAACCCGCACAAAGGAGTTCGCCGCGGTTCCCCCAATTTAAGCACGGTCCCATCCCCCTGTCGAGGATCGACTAATCCTCACCCTGCGTTTCCAGCACATAGACTCCAGGGACATTCCCCCCTAATCTGGCTGTTCATAAAGCCTCCGTACGGACACCCACTTATCCTCCATCCAATTCGAACGACAGTTTGGGATTGACACCTAAAATGCCGGATGACCCCGAATGAGTTTCTTGAAAAGATAGAAACTCGGAGTTTTCCTACTTCAACCCGTTCAGGCTTGCAATTGGGAGTTTATCAAGTCTCCCGTAATTTCCCAGGATGATCTAGCATACGCTTTTTTTTTTCTCCCTGAAAGAGTCCTGTGGAGTCTTTTTTGAGACGGGACGCATATTGCAGGGGGCTGCAGCGTCCCCTCCGAGGTTTCGGGCGGTATGAGTTAAAGGAAAGTCCCTTTACCTACTGGTTTCTTCTCCTTATTCCGCCTCTTCGTTGACAGTGTCCGCGCCAGTCTGGAATGCCGACTTTTTCCCTTCGCCTGTAATCGCTCTTTTGAGGGCGATCACCTTTTCCCCTGTTTCTCGTTGAGAAGGCCTTGTTTGAGTATCGAATGCAGATCCTAACTCTTTCTGGATCTGCCAGCGCACTTTCGATCTTGGATTCCGCCAAATTCCCAATTTCCTCTTCTGCGTCCGTATGACGCCACCAGAATGTCCTCCGGCGTTCGTCTTATAACTGCTCCCCCCCCCCCCCGATCATCTCCCCGCCTCTGCCATAGTCTTTCAGGCGATCTAAAACAGGCGCGTCTTTTCCTCTGGCTGGTTCAAGGTTGTTGCCCACCCCCTCGTCCCCTCCCCGCGCGAGTTGTTCGACTGGTAGCACTTTTGCTCTTGCTCTGCCACCGGTTTCCACTCCTAATGCTTCTCATAGGAGTCCAACAGGTCTCAGCCGGGTCTTCCAAATTCACACTTCGGTCTTGGTCTGTTTTTTCCCCTGCGATTTAGCTTCAACTAGGGTCCATCGGCTGCTTCCGGCCAAGCGCTATGATGTACGTAGAGTTCCGTTTCAAGTGCTCGGATATGTTTTTCAATGATGTTTTTCCCCTTTCCTCCCCTCTTCTCTAGCCCCCCTCTGATAGTTTTTAGTTTCCCAATCTATTTTAATCCCTCCCCCCTTGTTTTGTGTTGTTGAGATCATAGAACCTTAGAGCAAAAATATCTTTCCCTCTTTCCATTGCTCTCTAACCAATCAGGTTAGTGACAATTGTTGCTGTCCCGGGTCAAAATCTGCGAGAGGTGCAAATTTTACAGAAGGAGTTCCTTCCCCCCCGCCACAGCCGAGATCGCCTCTTCCAACCCGCTTGGAAGCCCCCTAAAGATCCGTCGAAGCCATACACCCTTTTCTTTGAAATGCACCTTTGCACCCCTTTTTATTTGAGCCTTTTTTACTCTCAGCCCCGGTTTTGCAGGAATTTCTGTATTTACCTATTCGAGGTCCGACCCTTAAGGTCCCCCCCTTTGGCGATCCCCGAAAGCCCTCCACACTTTTAGTTATCAATCTATTGGCTTGTTCTTTTTTCCCCGCCCTTCATTCGCGCACAGAGCGCCCCACCCCAGCCCCTCGCTTTTTTGACCTAGCATCGTATCCAACGCTCATATCCCGCGGTGCTCTCCTCCTATCTTTGCTCCTGCTACCTGACGCCGCCGCCGGGACGTTTGAAATGCTGTGGAGTTCAACCTTTTCTTTCCCCGCCTACATCGGAATGTCTTTCTGCCACCAATAACCTTCTATACTTTTTTGCGCTTGTGCAGATCCATACCCTCGGGTCGATCGATGCAATCGCCAACTTCATGGCAGTCTTTTCACCCCTCTCCCCACAGGCTTCCCTCTTTAAATACGCAGCAGGCTCCCCCCCCCCCCCGCTGACCTCGGAGGTAGTAGAGTTCATGCCAAGAATATCCCCCATCCTCCTTGCCCTGTTCCCTTTCTTTCCCTTAAGTTATCCCCCCTTTCCTCGCCTTTTGCAACCCGAGGCCAGAACGCGGAGCCAACACGCCCCCCTCGTAGGGTAAATACTCCACCCCTTCTAGTTCTGGTAGGCACTCCCCTTCTTCCCTCGTTCTGTCTCTCTCCCGAAGTAGAGCCGTCGTCCCCTTCGATCCGCAACCCCCGCCCCGTCCGCGCAACGGTGCCCGTGCAGTCCCCCTTTTCCCCCCCCTCTTTTCGCTCTCCCTCCGATTGATGGCCATCAGGCTTCCTAGGGCCCTCTCAGAACCCCTTGCTTCTTACTAGACCAGTGCGGTGCTCCCTTTTCCTGTCCGGAGCGAGTGATTTAGACAAACCCCCGGCCTCCTTCCCAAGTCCTCCAGAGGCGACTTTTTCGTCTCGGCGATCACCCTTAGAGGAAGGTTTTATGCTTTTAGACCCAAGGCGACCATACTGCATTGTTTTTACAAGGCTGCAAATCTACAACCCATTTTTTCCTCTGGAGGATTGACCAGAGCTGGCAACTGGCAAGCAGCTCTCCTTTTAGGAATTTGAAGCCGGGCCACCCCGGATGCACCTCTCTCCGCCTGTTCAAGACCACCCACCGTCAACTGCCCTCCGAGCAAAAAAATGTCAATAACGCTCCTAGCCCTCTTCTTCCTTCTCTTGGCCCGGCCATCCCTAGAGAGTGTGGCACGCCTCCTTTCCGGGAGAGGAAAGTATGGAAGAGTTTAACCGGGTCTGAACTCCCCCGGGCTTATCTTCCCAATTAAGTTTCCTTCGGCCAGCGAATTAGGTTCTTAGAGAATCTGCGAATTGTCATTTTCCCCGATGTCAAAGCCGCTGGTCTTTTGTCGAGGCCTGACACCGTCGAACGTTTTCTCCCCTGAGGCTGTTCGCGCTAGGATCCACAACCGAGAAAACTTTTCCTTGTTTTCCCCATCGCCTGAGACTGATCGCTGCCTTTGTCCTTACCCGGAAAGACTTTCTTTACGTTGACGACTCTTTCCCCTCCCGACCGGATCTTTTTTCTTTTAGGTGCTGTCATGAGGCCCTTTCAAGATGATCTCCCCCCCACCTCAACGTCGTCGATATTCTTCCAGTTTGTTTGACCCCGCGCGCGTGGATACCCCGGGGAAACCCCTGGTTCCTGTGATGAAAGAGGACACCCCTCCGTCCTCATATTTCCGCTATTCTAGAGGTTAGCGGACCTTGATAGCATCTTTGTCGTCCTCTCGTTCGATAAGCTGGTGGCGGCTGGAACCCCTCCCTCATTTTTCCCCCCCTCATTGGGGGCAAGCTTATTCCAGGCATCTCGTCTTTTCCCCCAGTCACGTCCCAGGATCGGCTTCCGCGGCGAGGAGATATTCGTCCCCTTCATATCAACCCTCCCCAACCGCAGCGGGTAAAACACACCGTCTGGTCTCCCCCAGAGAGAACCCTATGGGGATCCCCTTTCCCACCTCTTCGCCCGCATTGACTCCCCCTTTGTCCGCACCCCCCTGCCCCTCCACAAGCCTACCCCTTACTTCGGTTTTTTCTCGCGCTGCTAAGTTGTCATCCGGCCGTCCTCCACTTTTCAACACCGGTAAGAGGCCCATGTTGATTTGACGAGACCTGCGCTGCATGAGCCGATTCCCCTTTTCGTACATTGAGGGGTGCCGTTTTTAGCCGTGTTCGTGGCTCACGATCGAGCACCACGTCCCCACTCGTTTCGCCTGGCCGGCAATTTTCTTGCTGCTCCCATGGGCTCTTCCAGACTAATCAGGCCGGTGGTGCATGCTCAGCGCCACGCTCTAATACACATATGCCGCGTTTCTAGTCCCCCCCTCTCCCGCTGTTCCCCGTTTGTACTACATCGGTTAATTCCTCTTCCGAGTCGTTTTCTCCCTTCTCCCCTTTGCTCGCGCTTCGTCGTCACTAACCGCTGCCAGACCCTTCAGTCCTCCCCTCCATTCCGTCCTCTGACTATGGTCCCGGAATACGCTTGCGGCAAGACTTTGCCTGGCCCGCTCGCCTGTCCAGAAGAGTCGAACCGTGCATCTGCCGATCCCGCTCTTCGGCGGGCGCCTTCTCGTCGTTTCCCCTCTTTTGTGAGGACCAAACATTGCATCCCTCTTTTAATTTCAACGACCTTGGCCTTAATAGTTGGTTACCGCTGTCTCTCCCTACCTTCTTTTCTTCAGCCTACTATAGAAAAGCGACGGTACAGTTACACTGACCCACCCGATCATCTTCAGATCGACGTAATACCTCCAAAACTAGAAAGGCTTCCGATTAATTTCCAGTTCTCTCACTTTTCCCCTTTCATGCTGGAGGAAGACAGATGGTGCAAACACTTGCGTTTCGCGTCCCTATTTTCTCCGTGTTGTGTTGGTTCGTCGATATTCCCGCAAACATGTGACCTCAGTGTTATCCCTGCCTGATGGCCCATTTTTTTTTTGTCCCCGAAAGCTTGAGCAGTGACGAGCAAGATGGGCCCCCCAAGCCGCTTTTCCCTGTAATGGCGGCAGAGGCGCATTTTCTTCTCTGGTGGTTTTCAGGGCAGAGGCCTGCCCTTCCTTGCCTTCAGATGTTGCGATAGTGGCTGCGGTCGTCCCCTTTTCACGTTGATGTTTCCCTCGGCGCACCGTGAGTTATTCGAGTCCCTTTTTTCGTTTCCTGACTGCGAGCGGATTCGGCATCCAACCCTTCCTGTCAAGAAGCTTCGTACAATTGACCTACGGTGACGTCCGTCAGTTCCTTTCCACAGGCTTACTTGCCGGCTCCAATCTTCCCGGGAACCTTACGTGCACTCATCGCGGGATGCCTGACGTAGCTCTCTTGTCGACGGTTAATGGTCTGCGCCGTCTGCATTATTTTCCTTCCTCCTTTTTTTTTCCTCTCGCAGGCAGACCGAGGGGAACGACAGAGTTTTTTAACTTCTATCTCTTCTTTTCGTACACGTGTCCGTCCTTCGATTGACTAATTTCGTCGGTTTTGTCCCCTCACCTTTGTGCCATTTAGCCGCCTTCCCCATTCCGCCTCGCCCCTTTGAGTTACTTTCTCGACTTTGACTGCAATGTTCCACCATGTTAGGGTCACCGGGTCGTGCTCAACACTTTCTGGGCCCGGCACAATGAAATTGCCCGCATCGTTTTTAGGTCATCGCCCTCTCGTTCCTACACATAGAGTTTTTTCCTTTGGAAAAAGTAGGTTGTTTTTGATCTTGCCTTCCTTCCAAACCCTATGTCTACTGTCGCTGGCGTTTTTTCGTTATCACACTGTCATTCGGGTGAGCATCTGCGTTGGCCTCCCCCCCCCTCTTTTGCATCTCAGCTCCTCTTCTTTATTTTGCTTTTTCGGTTGTGGTAGTTTATTCCTGCAGCCTCGCCTCACGCGACCCTCCTTCCCCGATTTTTTGCCCCTCTGATTCTCTACGATTTCCCCAGCTGAGGTCTCGTCACCCTTTTCGGTGTCCCAAGCCGACACATATAGACAGAGAGGTTTGCTCCCAGTTCCTTTGTCTCCCCGCGGTTAACGCGAGGAAGCATTCCTCTTTGTTTCCTCTTCAGCACTGCAGGCTGTTGTCCTTTGATTTTGCCGCCCCTCTGCCCTCTCCCGGTATTCCTTCGCCCTCGAGACGTTGCCCTGAAATTTTTGGCGACATCCCTTTCTTTCTCCCGAATTACGACCTTTTCTCCCCCTCTCCCCCTGTTTAGGGTTTCGGTATCACTTGACGTCGTGGGCCTTCCCTTCTTAGCCAGCTCGGCCTTTCCTCTTTTCGTCCCGTTGAGCTAGAGTCGAACAGAGCATGCTCTTTTCGTCTTTTTTTCCCGCTCCAGTGAGACAGCAAAGGCTTTGGCCTCTAACCCCCCTTTTTCCTTCCGCCCTCTGCTCTCCCGCATCGGTTCGCAAACAGGGAGCCGGCTTTTTGTTATTCCCCTTGCGTTAATGTCTTCTTCCCCTTTTTTCCCCACTTGAAGCTCTAGAGTCCTTTCCTCTAGAAGATTTCCCAGGCACACCCCAAGTTTTTTTCTTCGCTCTCTTGAAGTGATGTGTACCATTGTTGAGGCTTTCCTTTTCCCCCCCTTTCTCTTCTGCTGGGCGGTCTTTAAGCCTTTTGCGGCCGAGAAGGTACACCTTTTCGTTAACGAGAGCGCTTGTCTGTGACTGCTTCGTCAGCCTAAGTCACCTTACAAGGTCACCTTTTCCATTTCCCCGTCCAGGCATGCGCGTCTCATGGAAGCCGTCGGCTCTGTTTTCTTTTCATCCCCGCCGAATCGAAAATTGGCTCGCATAGCGACTTTTGCCCCGTCTCTGGCTCGTTCTATCAATACTCTGTAGGCCTTGCACCTCCCCCTTCCTCTGAGAAGAACTACTGGCAGGACGTTGGCTCCTTCCTCCATCCTTCTGAATTCATCCAGGCGTTTGCGACAAGCTCGCAACTCCCCCCTTTCTACCGTCACCCTCCTTTTCTCTTAAGTTTTTCTTCCGCCGGAGAAGGATTAGAAGGAGTATTTAAGCGCCTGTCGGTGTCTACCTAAGACCCGGAAGTGATTAGGGTTCCTCCAGAGCCTCCTACTGGTTTCTGCCGTTACCCCCCCCCGCGAGGTTGCGGCTGCGGTCAATGAAAGTCCCCCACGGTCGCCGACGGTTGCTGTATCGAGTTTCCATTTGCCATGTGGAGCCGTGTGTTTCTTATGCTCGAAGTCCCCCTAGTTTTCATTCCCCTCGTATTCTTTCTGTCGGAACCCATGGTTTTGTCGCGTTCCCCCCCGACGGCTTTCTTTTTGCCGATAGTTTGCAGTTTTCGAACTATTCGGGATCGACCGCGTCCCCCCCCCTCCCTCCTCGCCGGATTTTTGCGACATCCTCTTGTCGGCCCATCCTTTTTTTGAACCGCTTCTTCCGCTCGTTCCGATTAACGTTCCCATCGCGTCGATCGCTCTCTCTTTTGTGATCGTTCCACCCGTGTTTTTCCGTCTGCGCGTTCAGGTTTCCCCCTTTTTCCTCTAAACGCCAGGCGTGGTTGCCTTCCCCCTCTTTCGGGAGGAGATTTCTTCTACCGGAGTTCCCCGACTCTTTTGAATCGGCGATCACCCCTGACGTCGACAGTTCTTTTTTTTTTTTTTCTCTTTAGTTGAATCCGGTTTTGTATGTTCTTAGCCCCCGATCTTTAGCTCACTTTTACTGCCAGGCTTCTTTGCGTCCCGCCGTCTCGAGCTTTTGTACCGTTACCTAGTCCGTCGAATTTTGTCACCGTCTCTTTTTCTCTTGTAATGCGCCAAGTCAACCACTTGAACCGCCATTATGGTTATGAAGCTCCCCTTCTCTTGCCTGGTTTTCCGGGAACCTTCTCTCTCCTTTTTCTTCCTCGGTGTGGTGTTTGTTTATTTTATTATTTTTTTCGCCCCCCTCTCAATAGGAAGTTCTGGTCCCAGAACCACTTCCATTTGTCGTTGGAATGAAATTTTTCTTTTTCGCTCCCCACATTTTTTCGTTGACCCCTTCCGCAGCGTCTTAACCCCTTGCGAGCGCTTCCTCCAATGCAGCCTTAATGAACCAGAGTGGTACTGCTTTAACTATCGTTGAAAGCCCATAAAATGTCCGGCTTGCATTTATGTTGAAGGACACGGACTATTGGTAGTCTCTCCTCATTCGAGACTGCCATTAAGGTCTGAACAATTTTTGTCTCTCCGCGGACAAGGCTGTTTTTATCCCCCCTCTCGCTGTCTTGGAGAGGCAAGTTCAATCAATCATGGTCGAAGCCATATTCCCCCTTTGACTTGTGATCTATCTTGCCGCGATCCAAATCTCTTCTGGTGGCTATTCTCTCTGTTCTCCGTTTCTTCTAACGTTTTAGAAAACGGTGGCGGGATTTGGCCGTTCCACTCCTTTCTTCCCTTGAGATTTGCCCGACAAAACAGGCGACCCAGCTGTTTGCTGGTTTTGCTACCCGAAATTTATCTTCGCTGCCTGTCCTCTCGCACCACTTTTTTCTTTCAACTCTGAAAAAGGATATTTTTTCGAATCCGCCCCTGCCCGAAGCTTCGATTACCCTAGGAGGTGTCCACCGTATTCCTCACCATACGTTCCACTTTCCCCCTCCCCCCCCCACTGCGGTTCTCATCCCCGTTTGTCAGGTTAAGGTCCGCAGCCAGCACCCTTTTCTTCTCACTCTTTCCACTCCATAGGCTTGTCGTCCCACTCTCACAACCTTATCTCTTTAGACGCCGACACAGCTTCCTTCCTCCCCCTCTTGTCGTAAGCAGTAGCAGGACTCCCCAGCCGTCTCGCACCCTGCTTGACTTTGAAGATGCACGCTGATTTTTCTCAGACTCTTGTAATCCGGCCCTAGTGCCAATCTCCCATCCTCCTCCCTGGATTGAGGCGTTAACCAGTTTATTGTGCCTCTTCCGTACAGGTCGCGAGTGAAGCCCCAGAATAGTCGTCACCCCGCGCTGGGCGGCCCTCGTTGTAGGATTTTTTTCCGATCCCTAACTTCAGCGCCGTCGTCGGATTATCTACCAGGGCGATCCTTTCTGGCCCTTGCCCAAATTGACCTTTTTAGCTCTGGTGACGACGCTTCGCGACACGTACCTGGCCTCTCTCCCCGTTCGGGACGTTCCCCCCCTTTTGCGCCCAGGCGTTCCCACCGCTCGCAGTCCGCACTACCCGCGCCAAAAGAAAGTCAAAAACCCGTCCCACCACTCCGCTCTCTCTCTGAAGAATTTTTTTTTGACCCAGTTGACCATCTGCTCTCTCATTTGACCCGGCCTTCCGAGGAGCGTCCAGTTTATGAAGACGCTGTTTTCACGGCTCACGCCGGTGTTATCTTTCCCTTCCCTCACTGCGAAGTTTCGGGCCTCGGAATGTAGTGCGGGTTCTCATTCATTGAGACCTTGTTTACCCCCACCCCGCTAGGTCGTTCGTCACTCCCATTTTTGCTTTACGGCCAACCTGTTCGAACAGCTTCCCCATTCGCGTCCGATGTTCGACCTCTAGTAGGTCCCTAACCCTCGACGCACCTCCTCCTCTTGCCCCTAGAGATCGGGTCCGTTAAAACTACCGGCCCGACTTCCTGTTTTGCGCCTTAATCCATGCTGATTTTTCTCCTTCATTCTTGGAGAAACTTTGATTGATTGCCAATTTTCCCGGTTCAACGGCTTCTCTACAGAAGTGGAGACCGCTCTTCCTCTCTTTAACCGGTTGACCAAATCCCTTTTGGCGTTGATTCAAGAGGAAACCCGCAGCCATTCCTCTGGCTTCCCCAGGGCTTTGGAATTCCTTGCCTTCAGTTGCTCGGTCGTAGTTGCTCTACGTATTTGTTTTCTGGTTCCCTCCTCGGCTTTTAAAATACTATGTTTTTAGCTTTGCATAATCGGCATGTCCTCCTAGGAAAGCTTTAGAGAGCTCGCGGTCTAACCTTCTGTAGATCCCCCTCTCCCCCGCCGGGGTACACAAACAGATCGCTTAGAGTCCGTCTGCTGGTGTTTTTCCTTTTTGTTGTTTTCTTTTTTTTTTTTGTTGTGTGTAGTAGAAGATGACGCCCGCTGGAAATGTCGCAACCTTCACGCTGCCCGCTCCCCCCTTTCATCTTGTGTGAAGAGGATCTGACGACCGACTACTTCCCACCCTTCCGCTTCGAGGTGAGACCTATCCCTTAGCGGACCCTAATGATCGATGCTTGAGACATTGCGGGTTTCCTGCTTTGACCTTTGTATCTTCCCCTGGAACCCTCCACCGGTGACGTCTCGCTTCCCCCCTTCAAATCTCCTGCTGCTGAATGGGATACATCTTTCCAAAGGACAGGTTCTCCATGGGCTCCCAGGTGATCATTTCCACCATGACCCGTTAATTTATGCCCTCCGTCCCCGTCCGGACCGTTTACTAAATGATTCTCATATATGACCGCACTCGTATTTTCAAAGATTAGATGTCGCCGCCCCCTCTCTTGAATGTAAGATAACCCGGAGCATGACACCTTCTGTCCCGAATCCGCTTCGTTGGAATCCCAGATCCGTCTTTATACTGTGATTCGGCTTCTGTTCTCCTGTCCCCCTCGCTGTTAAGATTCACTCCTTCCTCGTCCCAGCATATTATGCGGTTTCCCGTCCCGTCCTCACTTCCTTTGGGATTCCCGATTCCCCAGATGGAGTTTAGTCCCCAAGCCTCCGACCTCGGCCTCACACGGCAGCCTTCCGTAGACTATGCGCTTTCCTCGCACCCCCCGCAGCCACTTGCACCCCCCCTCCTACCGAGTAACCTTTTCTGCCTCTTCCATGAACCGCTCATCCCTTCAGCCTCGCTAAGTCCCAAGTCCAAAGAGTCTTGGTTCCCATGCTTCTGCTGCTTTCCCTCTCAAGATGTGTATCTTACTAGAAATAAGACCCTTAGGCCTACCCTCCTGCGTGGCCCCCAAATTTGAGTGGCTTCT
>Ga0179591_1370200_pt1 | contig 12158 bp, 23 predicted proteins | sample CZOMad2_1_08_16f_FD_182891 | JGI IMG/M metagenome (GOLD analysis project Ga0179591, IMG submission 182891) | Vadose zone soil fungal communities from Angelo Coast Range Reserve, California, USA - CZOMad2_1_08_16fungal (PacBio error correction) | ecosystem: Environmental > Terrestrial > Soil >... | reverse complement strand
TACCCCTCTCACCATTAGTTTGTTTTCCTCCTGACCCTTCGTCCCCAACTTCACTTTTCTATCCATTGTGTATCCCCCCTCCCCTTTTCTCGGAATCCTTCCCTGCAGCTTGTGTTCCTGCTCCTGTTCTAAAGTCATCGAAGTCCCACCCCACCTCCCCTTGTCATTGACACTTCCAATGCCTCCGAGCTTCAACCTTGAGGTACCTTTTTCACCCCTCTTCATCCACAAATTTTACGGACAACGCCCCCTCTGGGACATACAATCCTACTCTTTTTCTTAATAAAGCAGCGACAGGTTCTTCCTCCCCTTTCATACAGGCACCCTCCCCCCCCCTTTATCCTGCCACTTTCTTTTTTCCTTGTCACACCATCCCTCTCCTTCAACTCCCCCTCTTTTCCTTCCCTGCAGGTTTAACCCTCTCTTAAGTTAAAGAGTGAACAATGCAGCGGTTTTCCACCTTCTCCTTCACCTCCCGGGCAACCCCTGTCCTACTTTTGGTTCAAGTAAGCCTTCTTTGCTATTGAAAGGAAAATACGGCTTCATTTCTCTCCATCCCTTCTTCAGGTTCCCGTCCCCGCTTCCTTACCCGCACCTTTATTCCCCCCTTTCCGGTCACCCACTTGCCCTCCTTCCCCCGGTTAGCTCAGTCCGTTTCTCTAGTTTTAGTTTCAAATTTGGTTTCAGTTCCGGGAACCCCCTCCCTTCCCCCGGACCTACTGATCTTTTCCTTACGGGTTGGTTTCATCCTTTCAGAAGTCCCACAGCGGTGAAACTTCCTCGCCCTTCTTTCTTCCCTTTCACCCGACCGCCCCTTCTTCTTCCTTCGAATACTAGTTCCATCCCCCTTCTCGCTTCATCCATCTGTCCCGCTCTTTCAGTGCTACAATTACGGACCTTTTTCCTTCTCCTCACTTTTTTTCTTGCGATCGTCTCTTCCCGTTTTGTAGCGCCTTGATGTCCATGTCATGCAGCGCTCCCCTTTTAGTGTATGATCCCCGACGGAGTTCAACAGCATCCCTCACGCCGTTCCCCTTTCTGCTTGACCTTCTATCTTCCCTCCGAAGTCCCCCTCGTTACCTCCCCCTCTACACACACCCGTCAACTTCACAATTTTTTGATCCTTGTCCACCCTGATTGACTTTTTCCCCACCTCTCCCCCTGTAACAAAGCTCTCTCTCTTTCCCTCATCCCCCCCGTTTAATGGAAATAGGTCCCTGTTTCCCTTTCATCAGACCCCTCTTTGCTTCGTAATGGCTGGCCTAACCGGACAGGCAAACAGGTTTTTGAGTTCTCACCCTTTCCGTTCCCACAAATCCACTTCCTCTTTTCCCCCCCAGTTTCTGAATGGCTTTTTTTTCGTGTTGTAGTTGCCAGGCTGTGAAGTTACCAACCGGTTTACGCTGTTAAACAATTTTCCGTTGCGTTTCCGAATCCTTACAGCTCTCCTCAGACCTTTGGCGTGTTTTTCCATTGCACTGTGTTCCCCTTTCCACCACAGGTAGCCCCCCCATGTTTTCAAGTAAAGGTCGCCTCATTTCTTTATTTTACCCCCTTTGCAGTCCTTGAGTTCCTTCACTTGTTTCTTCTTTCTGCACATGCTACCTTATTGTTGATGTGATTTTCCCTTCCATGTTGCTTTACAGTTGAATTTTGTTACCATTTCCCACCCTCCTTAGGAGTTGTACTTGTCCCTTCCCCCTAAGGCTTTTTCCCCCTTGAACATTGATTTACTTAACCCTCCTTGTACCCTAGGAATGTATATCACCCGTACCCCCCCCTTACGTACGTAGAGTCCCCTCCCTTTTTACATGTTTTCCTTTTCAACCCCCCTCGGGCATTTTTTCCGCTTCCAAAACAATAATTTGGCGTTCGAACGTGTCATCGCCCTCCACCGACACATTTCTTCCCCTCTTTTTTTCAGGTTTTACCCCTCACTTTAACTTTTTTTTTAGTAGGTACCACATCCCTACTTTACCTACTCTTTTCAGTTATAGCCAGGTGAATTGACTCTTTCCCGTTGACTTCCCCCCCTCTCGATGTTAGGTGTACCTATCTTTACTTCTCTTTATCACCTCTCTGTACTCCCCACTGTTGCACTTCCTTCTTCGTGTGATTCCGTTGATGTCAGGTGTCCTTTTTTTTACTGGACTTCAATTGTTTTTACAAAATACTCCCCCACGCCTTCTTCACCTGTCCCGGAGTACAGTTGTACCTGTTGCATGCTCTAGATGTTTGCTGTAGTCATAGTCATAACACTTTGATGCCCCTTTTGTGTTGTCGTTTCCCCCTCTTTCGCTCCTTCTTCTCCTTCTGTTCATGTCATGTATAATGTTGTCCCTTTACCCCCCCCTTCTGCGTGTATAGTTGATAGGTTCTCTTTAAAACTCTGCCGTGTATTTTTTCAAATCTTTTCCTTATTTCAGTAGCCCTGTCAGGTGTTCCCCCTTTACCCTTAATTCCTTTTATGTTGGCTTAGTTTCTTTTTCGCAAATTTTTGTCAGTGAGCACTCCCACACCTTTTCCTGGTAATTTACGTTCCTTTCACTTTCTTTCTTCCCTTACAACTCTCTCTCTTTTTCCCCCCTCCTCTCTGAGCTCTCTTTCCACGTTAACATTACGCACAAGGTGCTACCTTACACCACGTCCCTTTTAATCCCTTACCCAATAGCGATTCCCAACCGCCCCCCCCTCACCTCCCCCAAACCCATTCACCGCTCTTTCTCTTGTACCTTTACCATTGGAAACCCCCTTTTCCCGTATAACGTCTTGGCCCCCTTCTCCCCCAAGGAGCGGATGTGGTACTACCCCTCCTTTGCCCCTCCCTCTCCCCTTCCCAATCAAGTACACCCTTTCCCCTTTACTTCCCCCCTAGGAGGCTCCCCCTTTCTTAACCTCGGTCACTATTGTACAAACTACAACCGTCCGCTTCTGTGCATAAACGACCTCCCTTCCATATTACCTTACCGCCATGCTAATTGCCTTTCCTCCTGCCCCAACCCTCTTCCTCTGAATTGTGCCCTTACCGTGCTTAGAAATTATTTGTAAAAACCCACTGGATCTTCAACTGACAAATCCTGCCCCACCCATCCAAATACTTCCCCTAGTGACATTCCCCCCCTCACCTTGACCTCTTTTTCTTAAGTTTAACTGTCCCCCCCCCCCCCGGTAGCGGGCACTTTCAACTTCCTGTAACTGGTAATCAACTACCGCCTTCCCTGAATACCCTTGTTTTTGGCTCTTTCAAGTCAACGGGTTCCCTTCCTCCTCTCCACCCCTTCCCCCCACCTCCCTTTGGTTGTGACTTTTCTCCTGCCACCCTTTTCATTGGTTGTCCCTGACGACCTCCACCTTCATTTTTTTTCTGTGTTGATGTATCAGAAACCGTGAGCGGTCTCTCCTGTTCCTTGGCTTCTCGGTGATTCCACCTCTCTCACACCATTCTTTTCCCTTGTCCTCCAATTTTCTAGCTGATAAAGTGAATTTAACAAATCCGGATCTTTCTCCCCCCCCCCCCCGTAACAACTTTAACCCCCTTCCCCTTTAAGTTTGGGCACACCCTACCCTCTCCTCCCCCCCAAGAAAGCGCCCTCTTTTCTCTTGTCACGTTTACCCCCCTCGACCAACATTTATGCACCTTCCCCTTCCTTTTTCGCAGGTTACCCCATAATCAGCAAAGCGCCGGCCGTTCCCAGGTTCAGTAAAATTTCCGCCCTTCTTTTTTCCTGCTCCCCTGTTCTTTCCTAACCTGGTACACCGCCTCTCGTCCCCTCCACAGATCACTTTTCCCCTTTTTTCGTAATACGCTTCGGTGGATTGATTTGTTTCCACTCCTTTACACTTCTCACCTGCTGCCCTAATTACCGGCCCCGTCTTTCCAAACCCACCTTCTTCCGAACCTTTTTTCACCGGCATATGTCTACAGACCGGTATTAATGCCTTCCCCTTGGACTCCAGACTTTCCCGGTTTCAGGTCCTGCCCCCTACCCGACTTGCATTGAAACGTGTTTTTTTTCCCCCGTGTGCAGTTCCCAGAGTTTTCCCCTTTTCCCTCTTAAGGATATTCATCTTTCCCGGCAACGCATAATTTCCTCTCACGTTCAGTCTTCGTGGACCTTTATTCTACCCCCCCCCCCCCTTAATGGCGCGCTCCCTACTAAGTCAGGAGATACCCTTTATATTTCTCTTTCCCTTGTTTGTTGAGAGCTACTATTCAGCCGGATGCTTTTCGGATGCCGCCCCTTAAATTCATTGCCTTAGAAATAAGTATTTCCCCTTACACCCCTTCGACGGGTCTAATCCTTTTTGACCTGAGCGCTGTCCATTTCCTCTGAAGCAATTCCCCACACCTTCCGAATATAACCCCCCTTCCCCCAATCATACAAGCCAATTCACCTTTGTTGTACCTCCCCTCTGCCAATCACCATGTTTTTTTAAACCCTTACCCAATCCAATCTAGAGTCCGTTTTCACCTCCTTTAATGGAATGGTTTGTTTTCAATCCCCCTTTGATGGGACGGCTGTGTTCTGAGGGCTTTCCCTTTTCTTGAATTATAACCCGGGACCTCATTAATCCATTGTTCAGCAAACTTCTTTTCTCCCCCTCTTCCCCCCCTTTCATACGTTTTCCTCACACGATGCATGGTTCGTATCACTTGATCCCTAGTTCCCCTTCCCAGGTATAAGTACACCGGCCCCTTTTTTAACCCTGTGATTTACAATCTTCTTTCATTTCCCCCCTTTGCGTAGGTGAATGTTCCACCCCAGTTGTTTAGTACCGGGCAAAAATGGTTATCCTCTTTCCCCGTGTTTCCGTGGGCCTTTTCTCTGTATCTGATGACTCCCCCAGTCTTATTTATTACCTGTTCCCGACCAGTTTCCCCCTCTCCGGTATTTTTTAAGTTTTCCCATTTAAGGCTCTGTCAGGTGTCCATTGAAGAATCCGAACCCATTTTCTGTAACTCCCCAACTTTATCCGCCCCCCCTCCTTTTTTCTCCCTCTACACCGGTCCCCTCACCCCCCTTGTGAAAGACCACTGAATTGTGCATCGTAGTCGCAGTGCCCCCCCCAATCCCCTAATTTTTCTTTTCGCGTTTCCCGTAGGACGCCCAGCCATTATTATTGTACCGATAGGTTTGCCCCGTATAAGTGGCCCCCTTTGTAACCCTGTATAGGCCATTTTCATGTTTTATTATTTCTTTTTTGACTGCCCAGTTAAGTCTCTAAGTTTTCTCCAAGTTGTTGTTAGTGCCTGTCCCAACTCAAAGTATCACTTTGTTCCTTATAAAAATGTTGCACTTCCCGGTCCTTTTTTTTTCTTATTCTTTTTCATTCGTTTTTTTTCCTTGTCAGTCCCCCTTTCAGTGTATATGTTGTAACCACAATTTTTATAAGTAGCCCCTGTTCCCCCCGTTGCATTTTTCGTAACGTACTTGAAGTTCTCTTCGTGGATTTCCCTTTGAGCCATCCGCGCCTTTTTGTAGGGACACTCCTCTTCTAGTCTTCTGCCGGTTTATTTCTATAAACTGTTTGCACTGTTTTAATATCTCTTAGTTTTCAGTCAGGTGAAGTGTATATTCCCCATCGACTGCCTTGTTATCTCCCCTTAAATTACGGTTTATGCACCGTCCCTTTGTCCTCCCCAAGGTAACTGCAATGCACTTGCGTCTCCTTTTCAGGTGACTCGGTAAGTTCTGGGCCCCTCCAACCCTTGGCTTTTTTTAGAGGTAACCTCTTCCTTTTAAGTAGTCATTACGTTTCTTTTCCACCTTCTTCCCCTTCCTCCCCTTCGTTTGTTCTTCTCCTCTTCCCGTTAATTTCCCGCCTTTTTGAACCCTAACAAGTAAGCGTCTCCCTCTCCCCAATTGTTTCCTTTTGCTTAAAATGACCCCTCCCCCACCCTCAACCCCCCCCCAGCCCTTAGTGATCCCCCCTTCACCTTCATCTCCTCTTCCTTGGCTAACCTTCCTTTACCTACAACCCCCCTTTGAAGCGGATGTCCCCCTGTCCCACTGACATCAAATATAGAACTCCTCACGCTTTACCACAGAATCCCTTTGACATCCTAACTTCTTTCCCCTGCGGTCTTTCCCCCTTATTTGATCACTCCCCCCCCCTTCCTTTTCCCTTTCAATGCCCATACCCCTGACAATCCCATATGCAAGTACAGTACGCCTGCATTGGCAAGCTGGTCCAGTTTTTTCCCCGTGAGTGGACTTTCTTTTTCCCACACCCCGTTCTTACACCCTCCTACTACATCCCCCTCCCAAGTACCTGGGCACATTTCTTCCTACTGAACAGGTGATACGCTTACGTTGACATTTTCCCCAAATACCCACGGTAGCTTCTGTCCCTTCAACTCTTCTTCCCCCCCACCAAACCCCCCCCCACCCACCCCCTACGTATCATAATCTTCCTAAGTTAGATTTACCCTATTTACCTCCCCCTCCCTCCCCTTAAGCGTACCCCTCTGTTACCCACCCTTTGGATGTCGTCTACCCACGCTTCCCCCACGTCATTGTTTTTAAATCGACTCCTTCACTCTTTCGGATACAACTGTTATTCCTTTTCCCCTTTGTAGCGGACTCTACCTCCCCTTCCTCCCCCTTCTTTTCGGTTCGTCACAACGTTTGTTCCGGACCTTTTTTTCGCGCCGGCCAAAATTGGAAGGTACAACTCCCACCCCTTCCCCCCTTCTCTGAGGTACCCCTCTGACTGCACCGGTAACCAGCCCCCTGGTTTTTCCTTGGCCCATACACCTCCCCTCTCTCAGAACCACCACAGACCCCACGTCACTTACGGTTACAATTACCTCACCCCCCTTTTCTAAACCGTTAAGGCCATTCATTGAAGTGCCTTTCACATTTCCCCACTTCAACATCGGCTCTCATGTCTTCGATTGTAAAACATACAGGAGTTGTTCCCTACCCCTTTTCCTGTGCCCAGCTTTCCCCCTCCTTTAACGGTCCATTCATCCCAAATCCCCTTTTTTTTCAGTAATATTCTGTTTTTATTTCGTTACCCTGCAACTACGTGATGGCCCATTTAAATCATTCTGTCCCCTTCCCGCGTTTCCCTTCATCCGGTCCCAATAGTTTTAACCGGTCCCAAAGGACCTATCCCAATTATTAATGTTTTCCCTCCCCTATTTCGTTACATTATTTACCCGCCCCTTTTTCCTCAGCATTTCCCCCCTTTTCCCCTTCTTGCAGGCTTGCCAGGACGGGTTTCTTAACTTGTGCAGGTAACAGTAACCCTTACGCTTCTCCTTGTCATCTCTCCTCACCCTCATAGGTACCCCCTTTTTTTTTTATGCCTTTGGAAATTCTTTACCCCTTTCATGGCTTGCATTCCATTACCTTAGTTTGGGAACCAAATTTCCTATCCTATTTTTTTACTGTTGTTTTTTTGTTATCGATCCCCTTCGTCATGCCCTTGGTCCATGTAATGGCTGCCTAAGAAGTAATTGAATAGGTTGACCTCTAGTAGCACGCACACCCTCCCCTTCCTTTTGAACCCTTCTGGTTGCTTCCCTGTGTATACCCTAATCTCCACCCGCTGCCCTTCAAAACTGAAGCAATACCCCCCAATTTTCAACCATCATCGCCCACCTTCACTTCTTTTCGTTTTCACTGACTTGAAACCCCCAATTAACCCGCATTTCAATATAATTTCTAACTGTTGATTGAATGGCCCCTCCCTCCGGTTCCTCACTAACGCGTTTGTTCCGGAATGTTCTTGGGTTTGAATGGCGGCTTTCCTCCGGCCCATTTGCCTGAACGACTTTTTTCTCATTAGTTGTCCCCCCCCCCAGACACCGTTATACTTCTCTTACCCACCTTTTTTTGGTGCTTGGACCGTTCTCTAGAGTGCCCTTTATCCCCTGTTCCCATTTTCCCACCCTACTTCTTCTGATTTTCCCGCAGGGCTTCCCGCTTCGCGTTCTTGGCTGTACTCCCCGGTAGCCTTTCCATTACTTTATTGTTATCTGTTCAACGTTTCCTCTGATTAAGCCCTGCTCTTCTATGAACAGGCTGTCCGCCTTCCGATAGTAGGCTTTTATGTCTTCCCCCTTCGGTCATTGCAAGTACCTGTCTCCCAAACTCTCGTCTTTTGCCTTTTTTAATTTTCTTTCCCCTCTTTTTTCCCTCCGTACTGAACAGCCATGTTTTCCCTCTACTGCTCACCACCGTTTGTACCACCAAAGCTTCCTCGTTCCCCCTCCAAGGTTGCTTGCTCTTCCAACACATGTTTCCGAACCCCCCTTTCATTGGTTTTTAAGGATAGATGACACACCTCCCCCCTCATGTGATTCTCTTTTGTCTCCTCACCCTCCCTCATTGTACCAGGTTCCTCTACAGAGTTTTTCCCCTGGCCGGTCCCATTATATGCCCATCCAGTCGTTAAGAATTAGGAGTACTTTTGCCTCCCCTGTACCGTGACTTTTTGAATTACTCGTCTCCCCTTTTTTTTTTCCCCCCAGTTTCCCCTCAAGTTAAGTCCCCCCCTTTCCAGCTGTCCCGTATACCTGCCCCTGTCACGGTACTTGCGTTTATGTGTTTGTCTTGCTTTCCTTTTCGGTGTAGTTGACCTTCATCCTTGTATACAAATATCCCAACTTGCCCAAGTAGTAACGTCCGCCTTTAACATGTTTCATGCGAACTGTATTCTGTTATTTTGCCCTTTAAGGTTTCTTCCCCTTGGGATGCCCACATCCGCTCTTGGTCTTTTTCCCCAATTTCGTCTTTCATGTACGGTAGTTCGGCTGTCAACCCGTGTTGACCTTTTTTTTTATGCGTCTGTATAGGATAGTCAGTTTTGTTGATAAACCTCCCTCTGCTTGTCCCTAGTTTCTACCGTAGCACCCTGTTCTTCGGGCCCTTTCCCCCTCCACTGCGACTGTCCTTTCTTTCTTGTGTTCTCTTGATTCTTTTTTTTTCCGTTGACTCCAAAACCCTGTTGGAGGTAAGTTAAGCGACGGTAGCCAATTCTGTATCTCGTCTCTTTTCTACGCTGTTTTTCGAGAGATAGTCCCTTTCATGGTTTGCCTTTTCCATGGCTCTTCAAAGTAATGCTGCTTTCCCCTACCAAAATTGTTGTCTGTGCTTCCCCCTTCACTTACCACAACTACAGTCCACCAGCCCTTTCCTCTGTAACCTTACCCCTTCTTTTTCCCAGTTGCCTTTTTCCTCTACCGTTCGCACCCCCCCTACACACCTTCCGCGTCTTTTCAAACTTCCCCTGCCTATCCCTATTTTTGCACCGCAAGTACAGTTACACTGCCCCCCGTCACATTGCTTTTTTGACTTGCTCCCTACCCTAGTCCCATAGTTGCACTACACCACTTTTTTTTCATTCCCCATGCACTCATTACCGGCACGATAATGCAAGTCCTTCACCTCCCGTACCATGGACCAGCCTTCCCAGGGGCTACTACCCCTTGTCTTTTTTAATCCCCCCTTCACACTGGCCTTTTCTCTTCCCTGGACACTTACACCTGTCCCTCCCTCCATAAGCAAGTCAGTGACTTTCCCCTTACCTCTTCTTCCCAAACAGTGCCACTTTACCTTTAGAACCCCCTCCACACAACCACTGTCTTGTTCTCCCACGGAACTCTTTCAACTGGGACTCAATACCGACTGTTGTTGTCCTCGCCGTGAATTTCTCTCGCTTTTCCATATTACCAATTACAACCTGGTGCGTCCCCCCCACCAGACTGGCCTCTTCCCATTCAGTGTTTCGGATCTCTTTTCTCCCCCAGCAAACCGGTTTGAGCTCTCTATGAAACAGTTCAGTTTTAGGGCCGTTGATCTCCTTACAGGACCCTCCCTGGCTGTTCCCTTCTTACGAATGTTCATTCCTGACTCCTTCTCCCCCCCCCCCAAATTCCAAAATCCGGATCTTTTTTGACAACTTTCTTTGACCTGGCCATGTGGCTTCTTTCCACACAGCCCCTACCGGAATTCTCGCTGAACAAAAGAAAGAGACAGTCTTATCTTCACCCCCCTTCACTCCCTATCCCCTCCCTGTCAATGATCCCTGAAGTGCCGGTACATCTCTATCCCCCCCCCTTTTTGGTTCCCTGCAGTTCTTGTAAAAATATCCCAGTCCCTAGTAACAATTTAAGGTGTAACTTATACTGGGTCCTGCCTATCGGCTGTTCTCCAGCACCCCTTTGGTTCAGATACTATCCTAGTTTTCTTTTATTCCCCGGCCCCCCCCTTTTAGCCCCAAGTTAACTTCATTCATTTCAAAGGTGAACGGAAGACTCCCCTCACATGGTCCATCGTTTGAACAGTGCTCTTCCTCTCTCCCTCTCTTAACGCACATTCCTATAATAGTCTCCCTTGGCCCCCTGGTTAAGTCCTTTTACATCTTCTGCAGGATTCAGGAGGTTATGCTCAAGTTGTGCAGGGACCGGGTGTTTGAAAATAGTCCTTCTGGACAACCCTTTCAACCTCTTTCTTTCTGTGGGACATACTTATTTCGCTTCCCTCCCCCTTGCTCGGAATACCTGTGCTCGTTTTTCTTCCAATTAATGACCTTATTTTCCCCCCACTCCTCAGTTGTTTTTTTTTTCTCAGATATACCTAATTTATCTCCTGCCTGCTAAGCCCTGGAAGCGCCTTCATGTCTGCCCCTTTAATAAGTATTTCCCTAATCTACCGGGAACCTCACGATGCGGTGACCGTTCTATCCTCTCCCCTATTCGTTGCTTTTTCCCTCGTTACCTGACCCACTTGAATCACCCCCCTTTCCTGCAACTTGGCAGCCCTATTCACCCGTTATGGTCTTGCCTGACCTTCCAAATTTTCTCAACATCCCCTTCTTGCATTTCAACTTTCCTGTTACCCTATCTTTCACCGTTTTAAAAACGTTTCGGGTTCTTGGGGAATGGCGGTCGGCCGGTACCCGGGGACAGCCCAATGAAGAGCTCCCTTGCACACTATTTAAAAACTCCCCTTGCCTCCGTACTCCTTCACTTTTTCTATTTTTTTCTTGATCCCTAGATTTAGGCCTAACCAAAACGGAATTGTTCTTCCCCCCATCTGCTCCTACCAGCTCCTGTCGTTCCCTTCCCCCGGATTTCTTGGCTTTTCTCTTTTTTTCATGTACTTCCCACGTTCTTGAACCCCTCTATTTTGCATCCTGTTATCAGGTATTGTAACCGTTTCCTCCCCGCTCGCCCCTATGTGTTGTTCCCCTTAGAAGTGCCCATTTTCTTCCTTTGTTCTCCTATGTTTATGTTAATATTTCCCTTTTACTGCCTATCCGGAGGTTGGTACCTCAATTTTAAGGCTCCTTTTCCTTGCAACGATCTTTTTCCAACAGCCCCTTTTTTTTTCTATAATTATAATAACGGCCCCCGTAACACCATTGACCTGTCTGGATTCGTCCCACCGGTTCTGATACCATCCACTTTTTTAATATCGAACACTTCCCCCGAATGAAGCTATCCCACCCCCCCCTGACCCTAATATGGAGCGTGTCAGTAGCTTCCATCCCCCCCCCTTACTTGCATATCTTTTCCTCTCGTACCCCCCCTGGTCCCCAGTTCTATTTTCCCTTGGGGTACCCAAATACGTCGGTATGATCCGTAGTTTGATCGCCAGGTGACTTATAGTCAAGACTGTGTATTTTTCCATATAAACCACCTACGAGTCCACGGTCCTGATAACTGTTCCCCCTGTGACTGCTTGGTGCTTAGTTGATGTTTCCTGTGTCACTGACTGACTCCCGTTTTTAAGTTGTAATAATTCAACTCCCTACCCCCTGTCGTATGTCCCTGTGTCAGCACGGTACCCTTTTTTTTTTTCTTTCATCTTTTTCTGTTTTTACTTTAGGTAGTTTCTTTTTCATTATGACCCTCTTCCCGTTGTAGTGTACAAAAATAGTTTCGCTATGATAATGTATCTGTGTCCTGTATAACTGGCACTCTTTGCGGTTGCTTTAGTGACTTGTCCCTTTCTACACATCCCCGCTGCTTTAGTTGTTCCCCCTATTTCTACTTATCCACCGTTTCTTTTTGTAAGTTTAACTGCCTGTACTTGCGTTATGTTGTACTGTAGGATGGTCATCTTTTTGAGCCACCAAACCCCCCCTTTTTTTATTGGTAATTTCCTCTGTCCTTCACGTTTCCCTGCTGTCCATGTTTCCCT
>Ga0179591_1267367_pt1 | contig 12158 bp, 15 predicted proteins | sample CZOMad2_1_08_16f_FD_182891 | JGI IMG/M metagenome (GOLD analysis project Ga0179591, IMG submission 182891) | Vadose zone soil fungal communities from Angelo Coast Range Reserve, California, USA - CZOMad2_1_08_16fungal (PacBio error correction) | ecosystem: Environmental > Terrestrial > Soil >... | reverse complement strand
TTCCCTTTCTCCGCTTGATGGCACCTGCCGTCCCCTGAAAGCCCCTTTTCCCCCCGGTCATCATCCCCTTGTCCGCACAGTTCGTCCTTTCTCTAACGGCTTTCCCCCTTTTTTTGCCTTCCGACACAAGCATTTCCCTCGGCCTCAGTAGGTTTTCCCCCCTCCTGATGTCCTTCCCCCCCTCAACCCCCCTGCACGTTTTCAGTCAACGCCATCCTCCTCAGCGCTCAATCCTCCTCCTCTTCTTTTCTGACTCTGGAGAACTGGATATGGCTAGCCTGACGCAGGCCCCCGATTCGGGTTGATTTACTGAACTCTCAGGCACTGGGTCTTTCCCTTCCCCCCCCTCTTTTTTTCTACTTTTCTCCCTTTCCCGAGGTCTTGGTCGACCGATCTTCCCCCACCTGTTTGTTCCTCTTGGCCCCTTCCCCCCCCTTCCCCCCCTTTCCAATCCTTTTTTAGTGATAATGATGATCTCTCCCTCCCCCATCCTTTTTCGATCATGAGCAGATACCGCTTTTTCCCCACCGACCTCTTTTTTTTTCCCATGCCTGCCTCCAGATTATGAAAGGGTATTTTTTCATTCTGACACCATCTGCCCCCTGCACCCCCCTCCTTTTCCCCCCCCCCCTCCCTACCCCGGTCGGCTCTGCCCTTTACCCCCCCGTCGTGACATGTGTGCGCATTTCCCCCAGACTTCTCCTTTCCGCTTTTTCCACCACCCCTTGCTCGACCGGCTTTGATCAAACCGCCTTCCGTGGCAGGTCCGTTTCGGAGCTGCCGGACCCCTTTCCTCTCGTCCAGACGTAACCTTTATCCCATCCCTGTTTTCCCCCACCGCGATAGTTTACCTTCTGTCCTTTTCCCTCTTCCAGACCCCTCCCTTTTCCGGTGAGTCCCCCCTCCAGGCACGCCCCATAAGGACTGTTTGTCCTCGCCCCCTCTGACACCAGGCCGTTCCAGGTCCCTTCCTCCCCTGCCCCCCCCCCCTGTGTATTCCCCCCTGTTTCTCTCTGGAGTTTGGATATGTTAACTACACCTCCCCCTCCTCCCCCCTTTTTAATTTCAATTTTGTCGAGATTGTTTTCCGCGCCTGCATCCCCCTTCTTTTCTTCCCTTAGGCTTTTCCCCCTTTTTTTCCCACTCTTCTAGCACACGTCTTCCCTTCTTACCTTGCAGGATATCTTTGTCGGTTGCGGCTCCCCCACGCTGCCTAGACCCAATTGCCCCCGTTGTTGTCTCTCTCCCCCCCGCCCCCCCCCTTTTTACTCTGCCCCCCAATCAAGTGTCACCCCCTCTACCCCTTAAATTCTTGACCCCTTTTGGTACGCAGTCCATTTTGAGTACCCTCCCCCCCGACTTCCTTGTCCGATCCCATTTCTCCCTTTCCTAAGCGTCCCCCTCCTTCCTTCCCCCTCAGTTCTTCCGGCAACGCTCTGCGTCGTTTCCTCTTTTCCAACGCCCCACAACATTTATCTCTTTTCGGCGATTATTTTGCTCAGCCCCTCCCGAAGTGTCCCTGCTCCTCCTTTGACTAGTCCTAAACGTCCCCCCCCCATGGAGCTGACGCGCGCCACAGCTGTTCGTCAATCTTTTCCCTCCCTTACGAACCTTCTCTTTTCCCTGATCCTTTCATGTTCATCCCTTTTTACTATGTCCCCCCTCCTGACTTTCCGCCTTTTCTCCCCCCCCGGGCCCCCTTTCGCCGATTGCTCTGTCCTTTTCATGCTTCAGGCGGAGCGTGCTTCGTTCGTAGCAGTCCAACGTTTTCCCTTAACTTAGAGGCATCCATCTATCCTAATGTCCCTTTTTCCCAATCTTACCTCTTTTCTTTCCCCTTCCTTCTAGGCCGCGCTTCCTAGCCCTCTCCAGGCCTCCCTTATTGACCCTGATTTATGACCTTCTCCTCTGCTAACGTGCATGTTTTTCCCTTTCTCTCTTTTCTGTTCTCTGTAGTCCCCTCACCCCCCAGGTCGCCTATTATTTTTAATCCTCTTCTGTTTTTCTTCTCTCGCGGAATGTCATCTTCTACTCAGATCCTTCTCACCCCCTTACGTTGGCTTTTTTCCTCTTTTTCTCTCCCCGGACAGATCCCCCCCCAGTTAGGAAGCAGGTATTTCCTCTGCCTTTTACGTCTCTATCTCCTCAAATCGATGAGCTGATCAGTTGTCTCTTTTTTTTTTTTTTTTTTTTTTTTTTTTCTGGTTAACTGTTTTCTGTCTGGCAGTCCTTCTTGCTTTTTCCAGCGGTTCCGCAACCCCCCCCCCCCTGAAGCCTCGCTACCAGAACTTCTACAGAATGCCTTGACCTTTTGGTTCTCACCCCCTTTCTTGTTTCGTGGTTCTTAGCACTGTGCTCTTTTTCCCCTTTGAGTCTATACAGATGAGTGGAGTTCCTTCCTTATGTTTTTCCCCCCTAGTGAGTCTTTCCCCCTGCGCCAAGGAGCGCGTAGTCCTTTCCAAAGCCCTTATTTCCCCTGCTTCGCCTCTACTCCCCCCCCTCCCTCCCCCCCCAATTTATCTTCTCAAGTGGGATTCCCTAGGCGAGATTTTCCCCAGCAGCTGCTTCCAATCCTTTCTTTTCCTAGACTCTCCCTTTTTCCTCCTCCGCCCCCCGCAGCTCTTTCTTCCAAGGTCTTATTGGTAGATGGAGCCAATGCTTTCGTGCACGTTTCAGTCTTTTTCCCTGTTCTCCTTCTCCCTGTCCATTGTTTCAGCTTCTTGACAGATGTCGTTGGGTGGGATCCTTTGTCGACCCCTACAACTCGTGATTTTCTCCCAAGAATATTCTTTTTCCTCCCCCCCACTCAAACCCCTGATTCCTCCCTGCGGGAGCACCGTTGTTTTTCTTCCCTTCAACCCCTCCTGTTCCCAGACTTCAAGCGGCTGTCCTTTCTGCCAAACCTCTTCTTCTTTTCCCCAAAGTCCCTTCAAACCAACCCCCGATTGATTTACCCTTATAAACTCTTTTGATGATAACCCCCGACAGTCCGATACTTTTCTTTCCCTCCCCTGCTTTCATCCCCTCCTTTCCCCCTGCCCAACCTTCATGAACTTTCTAGTATAGGAAATATCCGGGTTTTTTCTTTTCAAAGAGCCTCCTCTCCCTCTAGATTGTGGTATGGTGTTCAGCAGTGTCCTCCTTTCCCCCCTGACCCTCGTCTTTTCCCTTTCTATTCCCAGAAGCCTCCCCCAAATGTGCGACGTTCGTTTGTTGCGTCCTAAGTTTCACTCAACTAATGGTTGCCCCCTCTCGTCTGATTCTTTGCCGTTCTCAAACCCCCCGGTTCGGCTCGGGCCCTTCTTCCCTTCCAGACCTTGAAGAACCGTTTCCCTTCCATTCTGTTCGGATTTGCGCCCTCCTCCGGTGTTGGCATGCCCCCCTCCCCCCAAGCGCCGACCCTCTCCCCTGGATCTTTCCCTTTTCCTCCCCCCTTTTCTTCCTCTTCCGGTCTCCTGACATGTAGTCGAATCCTTGTGCTTGACGGATCATCACCTATTTCCTCTTCTTTTGCGTAGCCCCCCCAAACAACTGTTCTTTAGTGCATCTCTCTTTTGCAAGACCCCCTCCCCCCTCTTTCCGCCCCCCCGCCCTTCGACATAGGTGAGATATCAGACAGTGTCTTGTGTTGACCCTTTTCCCACGCTCCTTTCCCCCTCCTCCCTATTCTTCCAGATTGCCCTAATATCGCTTTGATCAAAGTGACCATGCTTAGTTTTTTTGAGCAGCTTGCGGCTCCCTTTTTGGAGTGAGGCCCCCCCTTTGCGGTTCTTTTGCTCCCCCCCCTCCCACCCTTTGTTAGGTGCTTCTGAAGAGATGAGAAGGAAACTTATTGGAGTTGCAACAAGCCTAGTTGACTCCTACGAAATAGTCCCCAGCATCTGCTTTCCCCTCTTCCGTGAAGTATTTTAGAAGCAAGTCCCCTCCAACGCGGAGGGGGGGGGTTTGGAAACCCTGTCCGGGCCCCACTCTCTTCCATCCGTTGTTTTTTTCTAGTCTATTTTCCTCTTCTGATTACTCTTCTTTTCCTTGGTGCCGAAGTAATTCCTTTTTTTTTTTTTCGAGAGAGCACCGAATAATTCCTGTTTTTGTACTTACTTCCACTTTCGAAGTGGAGTCCCTCTTTCTCCGTTTCGTATCTACGACTTTTCCCCCTTTTTCAGCGGATTACGAACCCTGGGCTGGGTTCATAGCAAAGCCCCCGCCCTAGCACCAGTCCTTTCCCCTCCCTCAACCTCACACCTTTTTTTCTGACTTGGGAACCCCGTTATCTTTTTCGCCTTTTCTACAGGCTTTTCCCTAGCTCGTTTCTGTCCTCAAAGAGCTCTGGAGGCCGTGCATGTTTTTCCCCTCCTCACTTTGTCGCCGCTGGATTTCTTTCGCTTTCTTGTCCCCTTTTCCGATTATTCTGAAGATCACTTGTTTTTTCCGCCTTTTTGGTCTAAGGAACAAATTTTCTCGAAACTTGTTTTCTCTAACCCCCCGTTTTTTTTCTTCCTATTTCCTTTTCTTCCCTTTTTCTCTTTCGTTTTAGCCCTGGCTCCGATCCTGGAGACGGCTTGTCTAGAACAACGTCTTTCCTCAGTCCCCCCTCTCCCTGTCATCCGAAGGTTTCTTTCTTTTCCCTCCCCTAGGTTCCTCTTTTTCTCTCGTCATTGTAGGACAACGAAGATATGGGGAACCCCGTTTCTTACCTTTCCGGGAGAGCAGTCAAAAGTCCCTACCAAGTTGCGTCTTCTTTTGCCTCCCCCCCCTTCCCCCCCGCTCTCTTTCTTTCTCCCTCCAATTTGACGGTAAATCTTTATCAGAACCGACCTGTACACCCCCCTCCTCTGATTTTTTTGACTTTCTCTTACTTTCTTCCACGACCACTCCACGGTTGCTCCCTTTAGTGCTTACATTTTCCTGAAATCGCTCTTCCATCCCCCTTCAATTTGCCACTCCTTTCCCGTCCCCCTTCCAGAATAGGATAGGATCTCTCCTCTTTATCTCCATCCGTGGCTTCGGCGACAAAAACTTCCCGGCCTCCATTTTGGACACAATCATGCCACCGTTTGGTAGCTACACGTGCCTTCTTTTTTTCTTCCTCAGGCTAAACCTTCGTTTTGAAAGATTCGACCCCTTCCCCCGTCCCCTCTTCTTTGCCCAGGTTTTAGGTGAGGAAGTCCGAATGGCTTCCTGTGGGTTCTTCTTCTCCCCTGAGAGCCCCGCACAATCGGTGACTGACAATGACGTTCTTTCCCCTAAAGCGATCCGGTTAGTCCCCGCTCAACACTTTTGCACCTTCGTTAATTTTCTGCAGACGTCTTCCCCTCCTAGCTGTTCTCCTTCTTGTCTCAATCCCTTCGGCTGGCGAAGAGCCCGAGGCCGGACCCCTCTTTTCATTCAATTGTCTCGACATTTCCAGAGGATGGGTTACATTCTCATCTGATTCTTTCTTTCTTTGCCCCAGTGTCTTTCTTGCCCCCGACAGCATATCGTACATCCGTCGCCCGATGTCACCCAATTTAGCATAGACAAGCCCAGGGCTGACACTGATCCCCCCTTACCCTTCTCCCTGTCTGATTTTCCCCCCCCCGTGCTTAAAATTTCCCGATCTGGTGTGATTCTGTACCCCCCTTTATGACTTTCCGTTGATTCCCCCTGTCTAAGGTGTGTTTATTTCTCGCTTTGTTGTACTTCGCATCTTTCCTCTCTAACAAAGGCGTCTCACGACCTTCGTCTACCTCGAATGGCACAGTTCCTCCTCTTCCGAGCCTTTTCGGCGGCCCCCCTATCCCCCCCTCTCTCCCTTTTTTGATAGACAGATAACGGAAGCCCTTCTTTTTCCTTCTGAGGACTGTGACCCTCTCTACTTCTCACTTCTTTCATCTGGCCGCATGAATAGGATTATGTCAAAAGGCCCGAGCCCTTCCTCTCCACCCTTGTGATGAGAGCTCTCCCCCTCCATTGTCCGGACCCCACGCTCCTTCTAACAAGCCCCAAATTTTTCGCCTTCCTTCCCCCCCTTCCCTCCTCCTTCAATTCTTTTTTTCCCCCGGTGATGCGTGTCGAGGCGATCATCGGTTTCCTCGACGGAGCGACGCCTGATCGGTTTTTTCGACCCCTTTTCCTCGGTTTTTTGCTCCCCTTCCTATTTGTAAGAAATATGTCTCCTACTTAGAAGACCCAAGTTTCTAAAATACCTTTTCCAGCTCTTCCCTACGATTTCCCCTTCTTGGAGTAAGCAATCGATCAAGAGGGTTTAGAACCATCTGACATGAGGACGCTGGTCTTTCCTTTCCCACTCAGTTACCTCATCGTTTAGATCTCCTATGCATGTGGTGCAGCTCTTAGAGCGCCCCCACCCCAAGTTTTATCCCGGCCCCACGACCAACTGCACGGCCACTTCTCCCGTGTTTTCCTTTTACCTTTTTCCTTCTCCCCATTTCTCTGAGTTGTTCTTCGAATTCCCCTGATTTTTCCGCTGATATGCTTCTCCCCTCCAGGATTTGATGGACCCATTCCTAGCTTTTTTTTTTTCCTCCCTCCCCCTCCCTTTTCCAAAGTTTTCTCCTCGTCCGACCGAGGACAGTTTACCCATTTACTTCCTGGCGTTTTCTCGGGTTGTTGATGTGCGAGCGGTCTCCCCCCTGCTTCACACTTTATGCATGGCACAATAACTCACAAGAACGATACGCGGCGCCCCCACTTGAGCACCCTGGTTCTCCCCTCTTCTTGCATTCTCCTTTGCTGCCGTCCCTTCTGTTTCTCCTCCAAAACCCCTCGGTCTGTTACCTCCCCTTTCCCCCAAGTTTTCTTCCCCGCTTTGAATGTTTTTTCTGTAACTCTTCCCGTACAATCTCCCCTGTACTGATTTTTTCAGGTTTTTTCCCTTCAGAACCGTAGTTACTGGTCTTTTTCTGACTTTTAGCCACCCCCCCCCCCAACCCTTCACCTGTGTCCGGAACTTCTCTTTCTTGACCCTTCCTGAGCCCCCCTCTACCGTTTTCCTGCTCGCTTTTTCTCTCCTTCAGGTCGGTGCGTAATTCTTGAACGCAGGGTAGAATCACACGGAGTGCTTCTCCCCGTCCGTCCCACCCCCATGTGCCGCGGGGTTTCTTCCGCGTTTTCCCTCTCCCCCTCCTTTTTTTCCCAAAATCCTTCTTTGCTTCCCTTCTTCCCTCCCTGCATGCTGCGCAAACCCTTTCCCTCGCCGCGGAAAGGGCACCCGTTGACCTGGTTTTCCTTTTTTTACCCCCCCCTTATCCCGTCGCCCCCAAGCGCGATCTAATTTTCCTCTCTTTTCCGCATTCCTTTTTCTCCTCTACACTCTTCGATAATTTTTTTGTTGACGGATATCTCCAGTCGATTTATCCTTTCTTTGTTGACTTTCTTCATTGCCGGAGAACCAACTCGGTTCCTGGTTGTTCTTTCATGATTTTTAATCTAGATTTTCCCCGAACGGATACACTCCCTTCTCCTAGGATGTCCCTCAGTCCTCTCTGCTTATTTTTTGTCCTTAATACCGAGACCGGAGCTCCTCAAATTATACGCTTTTTAAAAGGTCAGAAAAATGCTTCCCCTCGCGACTTCTTTTTTCCTTATTCTTTTCTTTCCGGCGTCAGCCCCTGGTGATGTTCACGTTTTTGGCAGAAACAGTAACCCTTTTTTGCCTCCCACGTCAGCCGACCCCGCTTCCCCCCTGTCCTTCCCTATTTTGTAGTTACTAGGCATGTTTCGCCCGTCGAAACTGTTCTGCGTCCCAACAGAAGACTAGTCATCTTGCCCGCGCTTCAATACCCTTCCCTCCCTTTTGAATACTCCCCCCCCCTTTCTTCTCTTGCATATACCCTCCTTCCCTATTAATAAGAAGTTGTTGAGCGATTGGCCTATGACTTTTCATTTCCGAGTTTTTATTTTCTTTCTGTCATTCCTGCCAGGCTCAGGCGTCCCCCTACAAATCAACTCTCCGGCCCTTTCTTTCTGTGGTCCTTCCCCCGTTTACAAGCCTTCGTACAGCGAGCTTCTTTTTCTTCACGTCCACAGCATTCCCCCTTTGCATTCGAACGCCCCAACCTTTTGACTTGTTTGAAAAGAACAGCAAGGAGAGCCCAAAAAAGACTGAGAACGATAAAGAGATCTCACCTCCCCCGCAATTTTTGAGGTCTCGACGTGCACGAGATTCATCCCCTGCGCCTCCCTTCTATAGGATCGGTGATAAACAATGGCTGCCGGTACTTCCTCCCCCCCCTCTTTTTTCTCTTTATACTCGTGTAGTGCACGGTCGTCAAATACATGACTCTCAACCCTTTTTTTGTTTACTCATTGGGCCGTCCCCCTTCCATTTTTTTCCCCCCCCCTAGGGTTTTTGAATTTCACTTCTTCCAAAAAGCACAAGTCCGTTTGACCTTTTGACCGATAACACCCCGGCACTGGTCCTCTGGGCCAACAATGCTTTCCCCCTTGGTAGATTCCTTCCTAAGGCCTTGCAATAGGAACCCCCCCCACTCTTAAAACAAACGAAGACCTCCCCTTTCCCTGGCCTTGTATTCTAATTAAGAAGGCTGAAGACTATGTTCGATCGTGGTCCATACGAGTCCCCCTTTTTTCGAAAAAACGCCTATGAAGAAAAGACGAGAAAACGGGCTGTCTGCTTCGACTCAGGCAAAAAGTCCCAGTAGGCTGCTCATTTCACGGCTGACATTTCCAGCATGTGTAAAACCAATGCGCTGATTTCGTCTCCTTCTCTCTTCTCTTTTTTCCCTCCCACACCTGCGTAGTCTTTCTTGTCTCGGGACCCCCCTTGTCGGTTTGGCTGACAGCCTTCCTTCAGCATGGGGTAAAAAGGGCAGGACCCAGCCACCTGGCTGGCCGGCCTGGGGACGAGGCGGGTGTGAGCCCGAGGGGAGTCCACACTGACACCATTCCCGGCCCTAGACCTGTAGCTTGACCGCCCCAGCCTCCATACTTTGAAGTCGACCGCGGGCAGCCATGCTCCCCCTTTTTTCCGGATGTTCAAACTTTCGGGTGTTGCACCCTCTCCCCACCCTTTTTCAAGTTTACCCATTTAAGCGAAGGAGTTTAGGTTGTCTTGAAATTACCCCTCCTCTTCCTTCTTCCACACGATGTTTTTTTCGTTTGCGTCCTAGCACAGCACAATTCGGTTTCCCCCCTCCCCCTTTCCCCCCCATTCCTGTGACCTGGCTACTCGTCTACGGTCGTCCTAGTCAACTTCCCCAGTCAGCTTTCGCCGCCCCCCCCTTCCCCCTAAGATCTGGATGCTTATGTATAATATGGTTCGACTGACATCCTCTAACTTGCGGTCCGGTTCCCCCCCCCTTTCTTCGCACATCCCCGAATAGAGAATCGCGATTTTCAAGCCCCCCCCCAACTACCGGGGTGCTGCTTCTCTCTACTCCTCGTTCTCTACCTCTTCCTACTAGTTCAGAGAACCATGGCGAGAGGCCATCGCCCCCTCTAGTCGATGAACTCGTCCGTCCCTGCCCCCTGTCGATCTCCCCCCCCCTTTTCGATAACCCGTCCCTCACGATGCTTCTTCCCCACTATGCCCGTCTTCACCCCCAGGTGTCCCATTGATTCTCCCTATCGGGGGATCTTTGCATTTTCCCTCTGTCTCTTTTTTGTCATGCCTTAAATCGTCGATCCAACAAGTACGACAGTCATCCCCCCTTAGCCTTTCCCCCCCCAGTTTAAATATCTCAACTTTAGGTAAGCGCTATTCAACCGCGCTCTAGCCCTTTTTGACCTCCCTCCTCCCCGATCCCCTTTCAGACAAATGGACGACCTTGCCGAAGTGCCCCTTGGAAAATACTGCAGAGAGCCGGTCCTTTTTTCCCTTTTCTGTGATGATTTTCTTTTCTCCTTTGTAAGGACAGGTAGGCCCTCATTCTAGCCAAAAATAAGGTTCTGGTTTTGGAGGAGATCGCCCTTCCCCCTTTAATCGTCCCTCTAGGAAAGCTTTCCCTTTTCCTCCCACCACAACCCCCTATTTCCCCCCGTTACATAGTCCTTCAAGGACCCCAGTTCCGCGGGTTCCCTGTTTAGGCGAGGACTTTCGTCCGGCGCCTTGCATCTCCGATCCTCCCGTTTCGGTTTCCTCCGGCCCGATCTCGCTCCCCTTCCGTGATCCCGGCCTCTTAAAGAACATTTTTTGTTTCGCAACGATGCCCACTCTCCCTCTGATTTCCCTCAACCCCCCCACGACACGGGGGCTTTTAAAGTTCTTGGTTATTCTGAGGTACTTCCCCCCCCGCCTCTTTTCACAGAGATAACAAATCGGGATTTCATCCGGTTGATCGATTGACTTATTAATTCCTTTCAGGTTGCCGTGACGAGTTCATCGTTCCCTACCTTCCCCGTGAGTTCCCTGGCAATCACACTGTGGGGTTCTCTGCTCTCTACGAGCGACTTCCCCGTCCTTTTTTCCCCCCTCCCCCACCAGCCCATCCGCCATTTGTGGGGTTTTTACGTCTCTTCTCTAGTTCTTCCTTTTGCCGAACTTACATGCATGCCTTCCTGCTCCCTCGCCGCGCCTTTTTATTATCCCACTCAGAAGCCACTTCGTGTCGCCGTGGCTTGTCGACCTTCCCTGTTGCCCATATCGAGTGATCCCGGATATCCTCTGCCCATGCTCTCCCATTTGTCCTGTTTTCCAGTTGTGGTTCGATTCCATCCCACCCCCGTTCCCCCCACTCGCCCTTCATTCTCCTCCGCCAAGCAACCCCCGTTGACTATTCTCCTACTTGGATTTCCCGCTTTTTGGTTTCCTGACTTTTTGCCCTCCCCCTAAGTTTCAAGCCCTTTCAAACGGTTCCCCTCGCTGTCTCTCTCATTGCTCCTTTCCCAGTTTCCCCCCCCCCCCCCACTCGTCCCCGGGAAGACTGAAGGTATTTCATCGATACCCGCTCGCTTCTACTTCAACTCCCCTACTCTCCGCCTATTGGCCTTTATGCCGGTCGCGTCCTTTGCCCCTTGCCTGTTATTGTTTAACCCCCCCCCACTCCTTCCCCTGTGGCCATTTCCCGCTTTCCATCTCGAAGTTCTTCGTTTTTTGACATACTCCCGGAATCCTTGACATCCTCCTTTTTTTTTCCGGCAGTTCCTTTTTTCTATAACTTCTGCCCAGGAGAATTCCCCTTCATCTGGGGCTGTTGTTACCCAGCGCCCCCCACCCCCGGCGCCGATTTCCTTTCTCCCGACTTCCTTCTTTTTCCCTTCCAGAAAGGGTGTCCTATCGCTGAGCGTCGACTGAGGCTGCGCAACCCATCCCCCCTTGCAGGGCGGAAGTGGACACACCCCCCCGTTTCGATTAGGAACTTTTTTTTTTCCTTTTTTAACTTCGGGGGTGACCTGCACAAGCCGTCGCCAGAAAACCCGTACCAAGGCTTTTCCTCCCCCCATTTTTTCCCTCCTTCGTGACGAAATTTTCTAGCCGTATCTCTACCACTCTTGTCGGCTCATATAATGCTTTTTTTCAAATTTCCTCTTTTGACGCCCTCCAACAAGTCGGACCATTTTTTTTTTTTTCTTTTAATCGTTGGAAGCTACTCCCGCGGCATAGGTGAGTCTTTCTACCCTTTCCCTCAGTTGCCCCTCTCTCCTGGTTCCTTAACCCAACCTTCTCGGATAGGCCTGGTAAGGCTCAAAAACCTCCCTTCTTTCACTGCCTAAACGCCCAATTCTTCTTTAGCGCAGCCCGTTTCTTTTTTTTTTCCTCTTTGATGTTCTTGCCTCCCGCCCCAAAGGTCCTTTGAAGCCCTAGAAGCCGCCGGAAATTCGCTTTCTTCGGAGCACACAACCCTCCGTGTCTCTCCCCCCCCTTTGCTCCTTTGCCCTTCTCCCCGAAGAAGGAGATTGTTTCTTTTTGATCCCTTTATTCTCCCCTTGTTCCTCTTCTTCTTCCCCATAGGGACTCTTAAAGATCCAGCGGAGTCCTTTCCGCTATAAAATCTCTCTTCCTCCCTTTGAGCTTGATTTTTTCTCTTCCCCCCTTCCTTTTTTTCTTCCTCTTGGTTTGGTATTGATGGCCCCGAGTACTGAAGGATCGAATCTCCCCCTTTCCACTTCCCCCATTAATTCCCGCTCCTTGTGTGCCAAGTTCTGTCTCCTTAACCCCGATTTCGAAGTCTTCCCTTTTTTCTAGACAACCTTGCATC
>Ga0179591_1243969_pt1 | contig 12158 bp, 18 predicted proteins | sample CZOMad2_1_08_16f_FD_182891 | JGI IMG/M metagenome (GOLD analysis project Ga0179591, IMG submission 182891) | Vadose zone soil fungal communities from Angelo Coast Range Reserve, California, USA - CZOMad2_1_08_16fungal (PacBio error correction) | ecosystem: Environmental > Terrestrial > Soil >... | reverse complement strand
GATCGCGCATTTATGCGCTGTCCGTAATGTCAATTGCTGGAGAGTTGCGCGCCTCATCGTTTCATGTCTTCGTGTGGGTTGACGAGTTTCCAATATCCAGTCCTTTATCTGTCCGGTTTTTTTTCTCTATATTTACTTCAGCCCCCCATATTCCCTCCCTTCCCCTTCCCCCGCTTCTATTCCTCCGTCTAGTTGTTTCCACGGGCAGTCATGCGATCGCCTATTTATTCAGGCACAGCGCTAAAAACTATTTTCTCGTGGATATTATGGCCATCTTTTTGAAAATACCCCGCGTGTTACACGTTTTGGACAATTGTCAAATATTTTCTCACCCTCCCTGGTCGCCCTTTTGTCTTGTTTTTTTTTTTTTTTTTTGACCAACTTCCACCCCCGAAGCGAGGCGCAGAGTTTTCCCCCCACCCACTTCAACAACCCCTGACAAGTGTCCCCAATGTTCCAACCTCTTTTTTCCTTGACCCCTTTTTTAGTCTACATTTTTCCTCCCTGCGAGTGTTTGAATTTTGTCTATGTCCGATACCGATAACTTTCCCCTACTGATCAGTTGGTAGGTTCCGACTCTGTACTTCCAACTACACTTGTGTCCCTTATTTTCTTTCTTTTTTCCTTCACTAGTTACTTCCATTTTCTTCAGATCATCTCCCTACCCCCCCCCGATCACCGCGATTCTTGTGCCGACTCGTTGCTTACTTCGCTAAATACTACAACATATTAATGTTCATCGTTGCTCTTTCCTTTTTATAACTGAATCTCTCCCTGTCTTTTGTCCTTTTATACTCTTGAGGCTTTTAGTTCTCATTTCACTATCGATATGTCAGATTTTCTCTGCCTTCTCTTTCGCGCCCCTTTTCCTTCGAAGCTTTCCCCCCCTTCTTTTCCCTCTTTAGATTGCCACAGTTGTCGCAGCCCCCCACGCCTCTAACACACTTCTCTCAGATACCCGATTTTCTCGGTACTGTTGCCTTTTTTTCCTTTTTATTCCTACTTCATTTGCTCTCTTTTCTAGACCCCCACGATCAACGGAGGTCCAGAGATCGACATTTTGCCCGATCCCTTGTCCTAGGACGTCTTGCTCCTCTTCACGCAGACTCCCCTCCTTCTATTTACTTTCCATCTTCCATGTCAAGATGATTCCAGTTCCGTTTTTTTGATGTTTCCACAAAATTAAAAGGTGATGTTTTCAACTCTTTCCCCCCAGACTCTTTTTTATTTCTCTGCCCCAAGTTAAGAAGTATCCTTTGTCCTCGCTTGGATCCCTTTACGGATTCTATCAAATTGCTTAGACCCCGCCTTTTCGAGCGTGTTCCCTTGCCTTTTTTTACACTCCTTTCTTCAGAACGCGATAGTCGATTGTCGGTTGTCTCTCCGTCAGCGCGGCAAGTCCAACGTTTCCTCCTGGGCCCAAGTTCCTTTCTATCCCCCATACAATGCCTTTCCTTTCTCGGTCACGATCTGTTCCTTTCCTTTGCTGTTTGTTCCCTGTCTTCTGTGTGGGAGGACGAAATCCTCCGGAATTTTTCTTCCCTGGCCTCTAGCCGATACCGTTTGACAGCCTTTTTGTTATCAGGTCCCCTTTTTTTACAATCCTGCTTTCCCCCAGTTTGAATTTTTCCAGCCCTCCCCTGACCACGCCCCAGACAGTGGTACGTGCAAACGTCCTGAAAAGACTGGCATACCCCTCCACCCACCCCCACCTCCAAAGCTTCCTTCCCCCCCACCCTCTTTTTTTCTGCCTTGCGGTTTACAGGACATCCTCCTTTATGGCCGTGGTGACCCGATTTGGTCCCTTTCCGCTGTTTCCTTTTTAATTTTCGACTCCCTCTTCCCTTCCTTCTTTCTTTCAGATATCGTGAGCGAACAGACGATCCGTCGATCTTTGGCATTAGTAGAATACGTGCGGGAACTCATTCTTTCTTTTTTTGACCAACCCCCTCTTCCTTCCCGTTTTCCTCCTCCTTTTTGACTGGAAGCTTCAGGCTGGTCTTCTTGGCAACAAATAATTCTTTGGGATTCATACGAAAATTCCCATTACTATCTTTCCTTGAGACCTTACGTTTCCTTTCCTTCCTCCTCATTTCGAGGTTTCTCCATTTTTTCCTCTCTCTTTAATATAAACGTGGTTGTGAGACCTGAGATAACCAAGGGATTTCCCCCCTCCGGTTTTCCTCTTTTTTCTTCTTCCCCTTCCTTTTTCCTTTCGCACCCTTCTCTTAAGGGACTGGGCCTTCTGACTCAAGAGACAACGGATTTCTGTTTTTTTTATGTGCCAAAAAATCAGGAAGCCTGCCGCTCCCCCCTTCTTCCCTAGCCCCATCCTTTTCCCCCCTTTTTTTTCCAATCCCCGCTCCTTCTTTAAGCAACGTATTTATATTCTGTCTGCAGAGCGGGATCTGCATCGCAGGCCTTTCAGCAAGGCAAATTAATTTTCGTAGACTTGCCATGACCTGAGGAACCTTCGATCCCCCCCCCCTCGGGGTAGACCCCCTTTCCCCTCATCTTATGTCTGGAAACCTCAAAGTCCACGACCAGTGGTGACAGCCGCTTGTTTGTCGGGTGTGTGTCTTCTCATTCTTGGAGATTTCATCCCCTTTCTTTTCCCCTCCCCCGGGTCTTGCGTTCCGTCCCTTAGGTCAAATCTCATCCTCTTTCCACGTGCCTTATCCACAATGTGCGCAATGGTCAGCAGTCTATTTTACTGCCTCGCTACACCTTCCTGTGTTATGGCTTTTTTCCCCCTTCCCCAAAACTACTCTTTGCCCTGCGCCACAAAACGCACTAACGAGCACGCTCTTGAGATCCCGACTGCATGGATTTGATCGATCAAGGACTGTTTTCCGTCTGTTTTTCCCCCCTTCCTCCCCTTCTCTTGTCCTGACTATTCTCCCCCCCCGGCACATTGCTATCTCTGACTGAACAGGCGTTCAATCCCGTTCACAGAGTCTACAGCGTTTTTATCTTGATGTAATATGACCTTTCTTCCCACAGCCTTCACCCCCCTCTGACTTGCCCCTCTGGACCGCGACCCATCTGATGTCTGCGTTGAAACATAACCCCCAATGCGGAACCGCGAAGGAAAGCGACCCCCACAATCCCTGTGACTTTCTTTCTCTTGCTGGTACACTTTCTTTCCTTTAGATTTTCGCTTCAGCGCTTCGACCTCCCGAGTGTCTTTAAACAAGGTCTGGCTTTCTTCGCTTTTTTTAACGATCCCCTTTTTTTGATCTGTGGGTCTGATGGTCAACGATGCGAATTCATTAGCTGCCCAGGGACATCAACTACCCCCCATTCTCTCAACTCTTTTTCTCTGCTCAGTTGTTCCTGACCCGAGTGTGGAGGCTGCTGAACTGGGCAAGTTCATTAAAAGAAGTTTCAACCGGAGCGGTCCTGGCGGATCAGGCAGCCTGGGTCGGCGAATAGGCCTGACGATCCTGTCTGAACAGAGTCCCTTCTTTCTTTCGGTAATCTTTCCCCCCCTCCCATTTCTTAAAAGAGTAAGAATTACACTGCAAAGGTCGTCTATGCAGGCTCTAAGAACGAGGGAGCCACAAGGTAAGGAATATGATGGGAGCGCTCTCAACGTCTTCCTCTTAGAGGTTTCCTATCTTATTTTCCCTCTGCTCTTGGGAAAAATGCCGACGAGTTATTGTAAAGAAGAGAGACAATTCGTTTGATTTTCTTAAAATGCCAGCCCCCTGATCAGGATTCCATGTAATTTTTTCTTCTCTTTGCTCCCCCACATCTTCCCCCCCTCTCACGTTCTCCCCGGTTTTCATTCAAGGTGTCCATTCCAACGTTTACAGCTTTGTCCCATTTCGTTTGGTTTTACAATTTCTGGATTTTCTTTCCCAACCTCACTTTCTTCCTCTTTGCTGTAGTTTCTTTCCTTTGACTTTGAAAACAGGCCCCCCTGCATCCGGGCATCAAGCCACGCGACCAATGCAATGCGCTCCATTGACAACCCCCCCCCACCCCACCCCCCCCCACCGCCCCCGTCCAACACTGGCAGGGGTTACTTTCAAACCCGATTACTTCGGCCATATATACACTCTCCCCCTCAGTATTAGAGCCTGTGTCTGTGCCATTAGGCTGGATACTCGCAGGATGCGACTTACACTGACAGTCCTCTCGAGTTTTCGTATATTTTCGGTACCTTTCTTTTTACGATTTTTCCAAACCCCCCGACGCCTTGCCTGTAATATTGATAGGGACGGATACGAGCTCTCACCACCCGCGCCAAGAAACGACCACGAGGGGCGCCTATACGCAATTGACATTAGGCCTCCTCCCTCCTTTAGTTCTGAGTAACTTTTTTTTTCCTTCCCTCCCCTTGGTTGTTGAGTCTCTTCCTCGCTCTCTCCTTGCCGCTTCCGTTACTGATTGCTTTCTCTTGACGCCCTCATCTTTCTATGGCCGAGTTGTGGTGCCTCTTTTCACGTCATATACATTACTTCTTCTTTTATTGTTTTTTCTCTCTCGTCCTCTCCCCCCCTCTTTCCCCCCGTCCTTACAAACGACCGAGCTCTCTCGTATAGTGTTTTGGCGGCAGTCTGTATCCCGTCTTTATGTTCAGGAAACATGCGTATGCGGTTCGGATCTCTTTCCTATAGGCAATTTTTTTTCCCCTCCCCTTCCCGTTTACACGTGACGGCAGTTTTTTTCCCCCCCCTGCGCCAATTTTAGACGTATGGCCTGTGATGCGTGGGATTTTTGCCATCAAATCCCTCCGTACGATCTCTCTTTCGTTTTCACCCCCCATTCCATAAATGTCATCAACCCGCAATTGCAAACTGCTGCTTTCAACAAGCCGTGGACGACACCTTTTATGACAGTTCATCCCTGAGATTGTTTCTGAGACTCCTCTTTTCTTCCTTCCCCTCTTCCCCGTCCCCTTACGGGTCAATACTATCAGTGCTCAGTTTATCAGAATCTGTCGGACGAAAACACATGCATTGGTTGAAATTCTTTTCCTCCCTCGTCGTCAGTTTTCTCAAAGACCCTCTCTCCCCCCCCCTACACTTCTCTCCCCGCTATCTTTGGCAGTTGCGAGCGTTCTCCCTCCCAATCTTCCTACATTTTCTCGTTGGAGTAACTTTCTGAGAGCCTGCATGAGACATGATTGTGCAGTGTATCTCCCCACTCTTTTCTTGCTTTCGTTCGAATTCCCCCCTCTTTCCTTTCCTTAAGCTTTTCCGCTTGACAGAACATTCTGCGAGGTCCCCTTCTCTCCCGGTTGACCTGGCTTTAATGTAATTCCAGTTTGTAACAAAGCCTCCCCAGCCTCTTTCCTCCCCACAACCCTTCTTCCGTCAGAAAAAAGATTTGTTCGGTCCTGGTGTTAAGGGATTGCGCTGCATGATACGCATTTGTTACCCGCCCTTTTCCCCCCCCCCCCGATCCACCTTCTTCTTGGTACCCTCTCTCTACACTCCGCTGTTGCCCGCTTGCATTGCATCTGGCGTGCGCTTTCCCGAGTAAATCCAATTCCAAGTTGTCCCTACCTTTTATCCTCCCTTCTGCCGGACTTTCTCTTCTGTTTTCACATGAAAGGTTATGTCTTTTTGACACCGGGACTGAACCACCTTCCCTCTTGTTCTCTGTCTCTTCCGTTAGAAGGAGATTTTGTGTACGTAGTTGCGATACATTCGATTCATGCATCAATCGTTCTGTCTCCACGGATTTCCGCTTTTTTTGAAATGGTCCTGAACGCCTGTTAATTCACCGATAGTCTCTTGATGTCATTTCGTAATTCCGTTCCCTCGCGGAATGCAGGTAGTTCCTGGAACATCCTGAACACTTGTCACTTTCTCGCTTTTAAAAGCCAAGCCGGGGGTATGATTAGTCCACCAGCTCTGAGCGTGATGTAGCTCTTTGGTCAAGTTTTTCTTCGTTTTTTTGGAGAAATCGACCAGGCATTTGTATGCATTCGCCGGAAAACGAGACTTCTTGGTGTGTGGGGGGGGGGTCTGGTGGGGGGGGATGGCCCGTCTTCTCCACGATTTTTTTTTCTCCTTAACATGGAACATCGTTCTGTTCAAAAGGAATTTGCAAGGCTCGCCGCCCCAGGCAAAGCAATTTTTTCCTTTTTCACCTCCTTTTCGGACCTCGACAAGAATTTCGAAGCCCCCACCCGCAACCCCAATCAATCTCCCTTTTCACAACACTCTCTTTGGTTTCTTTGCACTTTGCTTTTCCAGACAAGCCGGATGGCCGGTGAACCTGATTTTGGTGTCCCCTGTTTAACCTTCTTTCGTTCTCTTTACCTAGCTTTATTTGCCTGCTGACGCCTCCGCCTAAAGACGTCCGGCTCTTACAGTCAGCTCTCCCTTCCGTTTTTGTTGAAACATTAGGGATTTTCCAAAAACCTTATTCGGTGGTTTCTCTCTCAGGTCCTCCCTCTCCCCATTCTTTCCTTTTTTTTGTTTGGCACTAATAAACACGCGCGTTCTCTTTTGATATCAGACATTCCCATTCCCGTTCTCCTTTTGCGAAACCTTCCGAGCTTTCTCTCTCCCCCCTGCTTTTTTTTCCTTTCTCCTATCTCGGGGTAATAGATCAGGGTTGTTGTTTTTCGCGACAATGACCTGCACCCACCCCGCGCGGTCGATGTCGGAAACGGAGCGTTAATGGCAAAAGGAAATCTAATTTCCTTTTTCCCTTTCTCTTCTAAACCCCCCCCTCTCAAAGCTTCTCCTTCGCAATGTTTAGTCTGCAAAAAGCCCTCTGACAGCCTGAAGCTTAACAACTGGATAAAGAGCCCCCGACCGACTCGGTTCTTTCCCCCCGACCTCTCTCCTGATTTCCAGCCAAGTATTATCCCGTCTGCAGAGCTTAAGGATCGCGTTTCGGCTACGAATTCCTTCTCCTTTCCAAGGACCCTCCTCCTTTCGAATTAAATATTGAACATTTCTATTGCGCCCAACAAATGTCAGCAGCCACCCTGTATGGCCCCTCCAAAGGCCCTACCAGACAGACCGTGTTTAAACATGTGATCTTTGATTTGTGGGCGTTTTTTTTTTTTTTCCATTCTTTTCTATGTCTGTAACTTATTTTGCGTCCCACTGGTCCGTGGCTGGTCAGGCGGCTTTCATTTTTGCCATCTCTTTCCCATTTACCTGATAACCAGTTCCTTTGATCGATTCAAGGAAGTCATTTTCCTGCTTTCTCAAACACCTTCCGCTTAGGAGTGCGCCCCCCAACCCGATCCACTGTACAAACTGCACCCTACGAGCAGATTTTTCCCCCTCTTACAGAAATGCGCATTTAGGTGATCGAGGAGACCCAGGAACAAAGACGTTTGGTTCCAGGCTTTTTTTCCCTTCTCCTTGGTCCATTCTTCGACTTCCTTCAGTCTTCCACACCGGACATTTTTTATGATTGCTGAACCACAAGGCGTGTCAACTTCCATTTCAACCCTCCTTGCCCAATCTTTTGAAAGAGATTTGCCTTTGAAGTCCTCTTCCCCATGGTCAAACTGTTTCGTCCAAATTCGGATTGCTTTCACTTCGACAGCACCCCCCCATTATTGTACAGCGTTTCCAAATTTTGCCCCCATTTGGGGAAACGGAAGAAAGCAAGTTCCCTGCCATCCCCTTTCCTGGATATCTTGCCTGCTGCTTTCCAAAATCATCGATTGGATGACTTCCGCGAGCGAAGGAAGGGCAATTGCAATTCGTCACCCCCTTTCATCTGATTATTCTTTTAACCCTCCCGTTTGCCTCCGTGGGTCTGTGGAACAGCTTTTCTCCCATGCTTTCTTCCCTTCGCTTACATCCCCTTAACAAACCAGGACCGCAAATAGTTTTATCTGATCAGTTTGTTTGAAATTCTTGATTGTTCTTCTGTTCCCCCACCCTTTCAATTTTCCATTTCCACGATTTTTTTTTCCCACGGATTCCATGGTTTGCTCAGGCAGAAGGTGGCGAGAGCATTGTCGCGACCATTCCTGACAGAGGCATTTTTTATCCCGAACTCCCCCCCAGGTGCTTTCAGTATCTCCCTGCCATCAGGTCGTCTTTGCGGCCTCTAAGACCTGAATCTCAACGAGACCCGGTAAGGCTATTGTGGAGTTAGCGCTCCCCCTCCGGCACGATTTTTTTTTCTCGAGTGCGGTGTTCCCCATCTGCTCTTGCGTAGACCACTCGTTAATTGAAGATTCAGCGATGAACCCTTTATTTTTCCGGATGCTGCTTAACCCTACTGTCACGGAGCAGGATGACCCCCCCGTTGACGATCGGCATATTGACTCCAAATTTCAAACACGCGGAAGGGGATAAAACGTTCCTTCAATTTTCAGTTCCCCCCCCAAGGATTTTGCTGCCCTGCTTTTTGGACCAATTAGTGTTTTTTGGACTTTTGACCCACGACTACGTCGCGTCTTTTAATTTGCAACAGCCGCCCGCATCGGCCTTCCCCTATGCTACCAATTGCCCCTCTTGCTATAAATGCCTACCGTTATTGGCAGGGGCAATTTTCTTAATAATCGTCACATAATATCCACGATAACGCAGTTTTCTTCGTGCCTGACCTAATTTGGTTTTTCCTGCAGGTCCTCCGCCCCCCACTAGAACTTCACTTACGTTTCCCTTTCGGGGTCATATTTTGGTCATATGCTCGTACGTTACCACCCCAGCCTCCCGCCTTTCCTATGAGCTGACGGATACTCTCTCTTCCCCCCTTTTCTGCCATCTACCTATTTCGCCTCCCAGCCCCTTGACTTACGGAGCACAAATAGCGCGATCATCTTTCCTCCTCCTCCGTTTTTTGTCGTTTGGATTCTCTGTCGTGCCTCACGCCTCCTCTTTACTTTCTTTCCCTTTGTCAATGTAAAGTTGTCTTTCTCTTATCGAGCTGCCCTGTCATCGTTGGTCTTAGGCCGTATCCCCTGGTTTGGTTGACGCGCTCATCTCCCTGATCAATTATGCACAGGCCCCCCCCTTCTTCCCCTCTGTGTTCTTCTTCTTTTATTCCCGTAGGCTATCCGAGGACCGCCCGTCTCTGTCCGGTTTCATTCGACAGTATAGTTGTTTTGGGATTTTTCTTCATTCCCCCTCTCTCTATTTTGTGCAGGCACAGGCGTATCCTGTGCGTGTATCGTGGCTTCCCTCCTCCGTTGTATTCCCTTTTTTCTTCCCCTTCTATTTCCCCTGCCCTGTTCTGTTCCCTGTTTTGTTCATTTTGTCAAACTTACCCCAACTGCCTCAGGGTGATTACGTGGCGGACATTGTCGGATGTCTGTGGTTTCGTTCGTCTCTAGTCCAAGGTGCATTCTTTTCTCCCCGCACACTTTGAACTCTCCTCCCCCTCCCTTCCCCTCATTAGTTGAGGTTTGCTTTCCCAATACTCTTCCAATATCCCTTTGGTTCCCCTCCCACTCCTCCGAACTTGTCAAAAGCTACCTTGCCAAACATCCTTTGGACTTGAGGTTTTTCAATCCCCCTTTCTCTGTTCCTTCTGTCTTATCACTTTTTTTTTGGTGAACGGATTTGATCCATATTGCGATCCCTACACTGTCCCTTCCTGATCAGTTCTAGGTTAAGCCGATGACGACCTGAAAGTTGTTATATTGCTGACTAGGGTATCACCTAACTCGTCTCTGTGGTCTCTCTAGACGTGTCCGTAGATTGCCCCCTAAATCTATCACCGTCGATCTCTTGATGAGTTGCAGACCGCCGATACTTTCCTTCATACCCTTTCCTGTCCTTCTTTCTTCCTTTCTCTCTTCCTCATTAGAGCCCTCCCCCTTCGCCTCCCTCCCATTTTCTCGTTTTGTTCCTTGTCCTTCCTTTTCCCACTTTATGGTGTCGCGCTTTTGTTATCCATCCCCAAACTACTGCTACTCTGTACCGGCTGTGCTCTGCAGGGCTTTCTCTTTCCCCAGTATTTTTCTTCTGCCATGCTATCCGACGTTTGAAATATTTTCCTGGATATTGCCTCAGGGGGTTCCGTCGTTTTAAGCGACGTCCTTTACCAACAACCAAACTTTGCATCCAGATCCCATCCCCTCTCTGTTGCCCCCCCCTGTCTTTCTTGGTTGTTAAGGTCTTTTGTCCCTTATGCCCTGACTCGCTTTTCTTCTCTTATTGCATTCTGCCTTCAATTCAGCCCTATCATTTAACCTTTTGTGCCTTTGGTTCCCTTAGATTAGATCGATTTTCCTTTCTTTTCTTTTTCCTGAGTCCTTGATTGTTTGCAATCTGGAATTTCAGTTAGTTCGCGCTTTGAACGCCTGTCCAATCATTCTTGCGTTGTTGAACGCATAGGTCAAGTCATTCTTTTTTGCTCTTTCCTCTTCCTTTTCTTCTTTTCGCTTCTTTTCCCCTCTGTTTTTTTTTTTGTTCCTCTTCTAGTAATTTAGTGGTTACCTAGGCCTGTCCTCTTCCCCTCTTTTACCCGCGCATTGCTTGTAATTCCCATCCTCTTTTTTCACCAAGGTTCTGTTTTTTTATCCCCAAGTCCCCTGCTCACCTTTTTCTTGTTTCAATCGTGTGTTTTTCGAGTCCATTTTTTTGATCTCTAGCGCGATTCGACCCCTTGTCTCTTTTCCCGTCCCCTGATCCCAATGTCCCCTCTGTTCGCCACCTTCGGTACGGTAATCCTCCTGACTTCTGTCTACGCCTCTTTTTTCCCTTCTATTTCTCCCTCCTCTTTTACTTCTTCGAACTTTTGTTTTCTTTCCTTCCTTCGCTGTCTTGTTCTTTCTCTCTCACGAGACTTCCACTTTTTTTTCTCATTTGTTCTTTTTTTCGTGTTGTAGACTCTCCCCGTCTCTGCGCCTTCTGCCCATTGGATATTGTCTAGTTTATTTGATATATGACCCTTCCTGACACCCCTACCTACCAAAGGTTTTTTTTCATTCGTTTATCCCCCTTCTCATTTCTCGTCATTAATTCATGGGACTTTTTTTTGCTCGTCCTTTCTTGCCACTCTGTTTTACCTTTAACCTCATGTGGCTGACTTTTGTGTAGCCCTTCTCCTGCTGACCCCCTCCTGATCTTTGCCGTTCATTTTTCTTGACTTCTTGTTGTGGTTCTTCCCCTCGTTGCGATTATTTATTTTCATGCATACCCAGGAATGCCGTTTACCCTTTGTGCTGTGGCTTGTGCTCCTTTTACCATCCCTTTTCTCCTTTCTCCATGTCCGTTTGACTCATTTTTGATTCCTCCCTTTGTTTTGTTGACTCATGCGTTGACTCACTCGTTGTGTTGTATTAGTTAGCGTCCTGCTTCTCAGTGTCTCCTCATTTTTTGCACATCGCGCTTCTGGATTTTTGGCCTTCTAACTCTTCTCTTTTTCTTCTTTGTTTCATCGTCTCCTTCCTTTAGCCTTTCACCAGTGTGTCGTTCCTTTTATAGATTTTCTTCTCTTTTTCGACACCGCTTTACCTTGCCATTCTGTTATTTTCTTCCTTATTTCTTACTTTACCTCTTCCGCCCTCTCTCTAACCAATACCTTTATGCCCACCATAATTGTGTAACTGCCTTTTTCCGACCCTTTCTTCTTCTGTTGTGTTTTTCCTTTGTGCCGTTGCATTCTTTTTTTACAGTGACCTCTCGCCTACGTGCTTCTTTTCTTTTTTTTCCTTTCTCCCATTTTGTCCTGTTCTTCCTGTCTTCCAACGTATTTTTTTTCTTTCCACTTTTCTTGCAGGTTTACCTCTCCGTATCTCCCGTTCCTTTCCCCCCTTTCTGTGTCGCTTCTCCTACTTCGATCTTCCTTTTTCTTTCCCGCACTCCCTTTTTTTCCCTTTTTTTCTCTCTTCTGAATTCATTCCTTTTCTGGGCCCTGGCCTTCACGTAGCTCCTCGGAGCCATCCTCCCATTACCCGATACTTATTTTTCTCCCTCTTACATGTTTCCTGCCGGCGTTTCACCATACATTTTTTTTCTTTTTTTTTGTTCCTTTGGGGTATTTTTTTACAACCCATACCAGATTCGGCCTGTCTCCTCTCCTTTTGTTTCCCTCTTCTCTCTTTGGTATTCCGGCGACTACAGTATTTCCTGAGCCCTCCCCTTCTGTTTGGCCCCCTAAAAAAGCCTCCGCGGGAGATTTTTCCCCCCTCAATTGTCCTTTCCTCTGTACTGTTTTGTTCCCCTTCCTCGCAGTGTCAGATCCTCTCCCCCGCGGCGGGTTCCTCAATTGTT
>Ga0179591_1373973_pt1 | contig 12159 bp, 10 predicted proteins | sample CZOMad2_1_08_16f_FD_182891 | JGI IMG/M metagenome (GOLD analysis project Ga0179591, IMG submission 182891) | Vadose zone soil fungal communities from Angelo Coast Range Reserve, California, USA - CZOMad2_1_08_16fungal (PacBio error correction) | ecosystem: Environmental > Terrestrial > Soil >... | reverse complement strand
TGGGATCGAGATCTTCTTCTTCCGCTGGCACTTCACCGGCAGACGAATCTTTCCGGCTAGAGGTTGGTTCCCCCCCAGAGGAACCTTCTTTTCCGGAGGATTTCATTTGAATGATGCTTCTATAGGAGATCTTTAATTTCAGCCTCTCTTGTAAGGTTTTTTTTCCGGCTTGGATGCTTCCGTACTGCTTTCCTGTCGGCGCACCCCTCACCCAGTCTGCAACTACCCTTGGTGAAAGTCCCGTAGAGATATTGGACTCTATTTCACAGTTCGGTGACAGCACCCCCGTCTCCGTCTGCGCGTTTTGTTAGCGCGTTCGTGGCTGTTCCTCTCTGTTATCGTCGACATTTTCTTGGTTATTGGACTTTACTTTAGAGGTTCCCCGCTGTTCCGCAGAGAGTTTTCTTCTCCTCTAATTTCTCCCCACTTCTTTCGTTCCCTTCCGGCACCAGTTAGAGGACCCTTGGCAGATAGTTGCTGAAAGAGTGATCGCCTGAAATTCCACTCTCCGGGCGCTGGTCCCCACTCGCCTTGTCATTCTTTCCTCTTTTGATCCCGCCGTGAGGTATCGCCCATCTGATAGTCAGTGCGGACTCGGTATTTAATTCTTCTCGATGAATTCTTCTTTGATTGATTGCTGGCTTAGCCCGGACGCTGCTGGGCGTCGAGTTAGGTGTCTCCTGGTCTTCTTTAAGACGCTCGTTGCCCTTTAATTGGAAGGGAATGTGTAATTCATCTCTCTCCCTGACCTAGGCAGTTTCAGGGATGATGCTTTGCCTTTCGCATGAACATCCCCCTTCGGATCGTGCGGAGTTGTTGTCGCGCGCGTAGGATGGTCTTTTTCCAAGCGGTACGATTCCCCGCAGTAACTTACCTTATTGGTACAATACGGTATAGGTCGGTTATTTTCGAAAAACCCAACAACCCCAAAAATGCCGGCTTCTTTTTGAGTGGCTGCTCCTGTTTTTTTTTATCAACGTTCATGCTGAAGATTTTCCAATGAGGCATGAACTTTCCCGGGCGCCTCTGCCCTGAGATTTGGTCTTAGCGCCCATCGATGCCACTGTCGCCCATGTGCCTTTCTCGAATGTCCTTCCCGGAGTCCCTCAGCAGATTGGGTTTTTCACACAGAAGCGCTCAGTAGATGACGGAGTGCATTGCCGTAGACGTGTGTAGCTGATTATTGTTTACTCCGTGCGGTTTCCTACCTGCGGTGGTTTTGTTCCGATGCTCGGGCCTCCATTGAAGTTCCTCCACGTTTAAGTGGCAGTAGAGTTTTCTTCTTTACTTTCTCTTAGATTCAGCGGTCTCCATTTTTTCCGCTTCAAGGCCTTTAGGGGTGGTGGCCTTCCCTCCAGCTACTTCTTCCAGGCTCTGGTCCCTGTGGTCCCTTTTGAACCCTGCGCAAGAGCCGTCCCGAAGAGGTGCATCTTTCATTCCCCCTGTTTCTTCGTCTAAATGGTGAAGTCCCCCCTTGGCTATCATGAGCCTCCCCGCGGTCGTCCAAGCGTGAACTTTTTTCCACTTTCTTTTGTTTCGCCCCCTAGTGGCTCTTCTGGTGACCTCGAGGTCAGTTGAAGGGCCGTGGATTTTAATTATTTCGTTCCGAGGCTCGGTGCCAAAGGGAACCGAAGTAGGCTTTTTTCGCCGACGTCTGGGTGTCTTCGCGTAACTGGCCCCTCGGGTCCCCCTGCTGGTCCACCCATTGGTCTGAGTTATCGTCCTCTCCTCTTCGCTGTTATATCCCAATATAACGTTAGAGGGGCCCAGCCTTCGCGGTTCCCTTGTCGCGGCGCCCGATGATCGTGTCTACGCAGGTCCCCCGCTTTCCTTTTCGTTTTCTTCAATCGTACTTTCAAGGTAATTCCTTGAATTAGCTGATGATTACCGGTTCTAGCGCGGGTTTCAGGTTGGGATAGAGGCCGGTCCCGCTCCGTCCTCCTCCCGAGCCTTCGGTGTCTGTGAGCACCGTCCTGCCAGCACGTCGCCCCCCCCCTCGATCATTATAAGTAGGAGGATTTCCCTGCTTCCATCGCTCCGCCTCCTTTCTCTCTGCCGCCATTTTTTCGTCGCGCAGAGGACATAGCCTTCGACGTAGTGATGAGCCATCGCTCTTTCCTGTTGCCTGGTTTTCATTTCCCCAGCCATATGACGCACGATCATGGTCTTACCGGGCGGTTTCTCCCACCGGTGTAATGGAGGAATTCTACATGGTAGTCCGATGACCCTTTCCAGCCCCCGATCTGACGAAAGGAAGTGGTCAGAATAGAGACATTACTTTTGGAGTAGGCCCACCCCCTTATGGAGGCCAGAAGATGGCCTTCCCCCCATCAGTCGGTATTTCCTCGTTTCCCCAACTATTCCCTCAGTGGAAGTCGGCTACGCGCGGACCCTTTGCTTGAGTTCTCCGCCAGAGATTTTGTCGCGTGATCTTTCTTCCCTTAGGGCGGTTCGTGTCTCCCCGCTCTTGATCTCCTCGAACGGTCACCTTGGCAAGGGTATCACGGGGTAGAAGGTGGTCTTCAGCCGGTCTTTTACTGCACGTGTCACGATCCCTTTTCTCTTCTCTGAAGCTCGGTCCCTGTCCCATTTCCTGGACCACTTTAAGAATGCTATTCAAATCTTATTGTGACTCCTGCAGTTGGACCCCCCCGGACTGAGCTGAAGCCTGCTTCGCGCGGGCCGTTGTTTTGATGGGTGAAACTGTTCCTTTAAACTCCTATCCATCTTCAACTGGCCCTTGGAGCAATAGGCGCGGGTGTCTTCACACTAGATTTTTCCTCCTTGGCCCCCCCCGCGCGAGGACTATGATTTAATAGGGTGGGGGGTGATCATTTTTTCCTTGTGGCGCGTCACAACCACGTTTTTAAGTAAGGTGACCTATTTTCCCTGTTCATCCTGTGCATGCATCCCTTGACAGGTGGAGTCTGATCTTCCCTGTAAGCTATCTCAGACCTTTCTCTTACTTCCCCCCGCCCCCGAATTTTAGCGGTTTACGCAACCGATCTGTCCTCCTCTGCACGGTTTTTCTCGTTTCGTCGACTGAATCTTGGGCGGATCAGGGTCCTGTACCCCTCACTCCCAAATGTTTTTTTGGCTATACTCTCTTTATAGTGGTTGTGTTGCATCTCTCCCCGGCCCATTGGTTTTAGAGGAATTGTTTGAAGCACGCAACGATTCTTTTAGCCCGCCTTTCCTCTTCCTCCCTCCTCTGGCCTTCACCAGAATAGCCCCAGCATTGGTTTCCTTCTTGAGGCCTCCCCTCCCGAAGAAGATGAGTTGCATCCTTCCCTTGAAGTTACATCCCGGGGGAACCGTATACCCGTTTATCACCCGCGCCTGGAAACAGGTTTTCCCCTCGAGAGGGGCCAGCGACTCGAGATGTTTTTTTTCCATAGGAGCAGGATTGCCCCACTTTCCTTCTGGGTGGTTCTCTTTGAGAGAATCAGACTTCCGTCTTCCTTCCTGGCCGAATCCGCTCCGGCGTGATTGGCTATAACCGTAATTTCGAGGGGCGCCCTTCTTGAGTCCAAATTGCACCCGCCAAGATTGTAGTGAACCTACTCCTTCGACGGTGTCGGTTAAGACCTTTCTTGGACTCCGCGACCTGGATTCGTGAAACCCCGTCTCTACTCGTCTCGGGCTTTACCCCTTCCTCAGAGTGCCACAAGCCTCTATTTACGTTCGAGTTCGAGAATCCGCCCCAGATTTCCCTCTCCCGCACCTGATTCAAAGAGAACCCCTCTCCCCCAGGCTTCGACTTTTTTCCCCCCCGTCAAGGTCCACCACAGCAGAATACTTCGAGAACTCTCGATTGTGACACCCGTCATCCCAGGTGGCGCCCTCCCACCAGTCTCTGTTACAGGCGGGTTTTTTGCACGGCCTGTTTGTCCGAGGATCGGGAACTATGACAGGCTGGAGAATAGCCTTTCCCCGCACACCGAGTTTCTCCCCAGATTAGGCGACGCGTCTATGGCTTCGTTTTAGCCAGGCCAAGGTCCTACCTGTTCATGCCATCCAGTTTCTACAGCGTTTTCGCCGATTCTTATTGAGTTTTTAAGCAATGGCGTCACTCTCTTAGATGGCCGGAGGCGATTCAACCTTTGACGCTTCACGTACTGCTGACTGATCGATGTCTGCCGACGTGTGCTCTTCCCCACCCCCCGGCCACGGATCCTTCTGTCTGCCTAAGGAGATCGCCCGAACTAGAGAAAGCAGTCCACCCCTTCCCTCGTAAGATTCACAGCATCAGAGAGACCGAACCAAGTGCCCGTTTCCTTTCCACTTAGCAACGGCGCGGTGTAAGCAAAAGCGATCATACAGAGCGCTCCCCCTTTTCCGCTCCATTGACCAGAAGCTGTTCCTATCTCCGCTCTGGATATTTATCGACTTCTTACCTAGATCAGATTTCCTCACGTCCTATTGCCACATGCCTTGAGCAAGAGGTTGCGCGATTTAGCCACAACCAACCTCCCTAATTCCTTCCCCCCTTTTGGGCCCCTAAGTCTGCCTTTCTGTACACGCGCAGCATGCTTACTCTCATCCCCGTATTAAAGTATCCCCCGACGTCCCCACCATCTACCCCTCCTCGGAAAAAGGATTCTCCACAGATCAAGTTTACCCCGTTCCACGGCGTCCCCTCGACTTTTACTTTAATTAATACCAGCAGGAATTTAATTTAGCCGGCCCAACGAAATCTCCGCGCGTGGCTTGTGTCCACCCTGGACCCCCTGACTCGCCCTTCCTGGAAGAGATCGGGGAGGACTGGCCCACCTCTTCCCCCCTCACTTCTATCGAGTATCGCACTATCGCACGTTTTCTAGTTTTCAAGAGCCTCTTCTTAAGTCTGCCCCTTATTGAGGCCTATCACGTCTAAAACACACGCAAGTAACCCCCGCCAACTTTTTCGACTTCACTTTCCTGACCGATGCAAGTCGACCCCTCTTTTCATCTCGTCCGTTCTCCGTGGACCGCCCCCCCCCTTCCTACTCCCTCTCGCATAGGAACTTTCAACCTGGTCGACAGTCCTCGCGTCCTGGAAACCCCACGACTTCGTCCAGGATCTTCCCCTTATGGCCGACAAGGGCCGATCCGCGACAAACCAAACAAGAAGACCGTATACCGCCACCGGAGCCAATAACCGCCCCTGTTTTTTCTCCCCCTCTTCTTCCCTCTCATCTACTCTCGCCCCGACTCGTCTTCAGACGAACGAATACCATTTTTACTCCCGGCCCGGCCCAGCCCTGCCGTGCCCCTAAGGGAGGTCGAGATTCCTGCCAGTTGCCCTTTTTCCCAATTGGAATGTCCCCGGGTTTTTCCGTCCGTGATCCTCGACATGAAGACCATTACGCACAGATTAATTTCCTGTAAGCAAAACAAGTACGATAAAGCTCGTCGCCAGGAAATTCCTGTCCACTTCGAGCGGTCCACTTCCCTTCCCTTCCTCTTTCACTCCTCTTCCCTGAGGACCGAGATGTTGCTGGGGTGCCCCCCCCCCCATCGCGTTTCTCTGAGGAGATGTATAAGAGGGTCGCGCGATTGCCCTAAAGTTCCCGATTTTTCGTGCCAACCTCTATTTGACTTCGACTCGCCGATTCAAGCCTGGCCTCACGTCAAAGGTTTTCTATCTCAATTGGAACAAGATCGCCCTCTCCCTTCCCCGCCCCCGGACGCGTTCCACTAGAAGATCGCGGCTCCCCCTCTCCACTTCCCTCTCTTAGCAGACAGCCCTCAATTTCCTTCATCCTCCCGGCGACTTCTAATACCGCTATCTCTCCGGACCGCTGCTTCTCAATCCCAATACGGAAAACAGATCAATCATTCCGATCCCCGGCCCAACTAATATAAGTCGACGGTCCATACTGATTCGATACCCTCCTCTCTGTCCTTTGCTACATCTTCTTGAAATTGAGTTTCAGCCTATCGATCCTTCTCCGAACGGGCCACCCACTAAGGCTTCACCTCCTTCGAAGGAGTGCAGCTCTCTCTCACGGAAGAAGATTTCCTTCCCTAGCGTTCCTCTTTACATTGGGAAAGCGTTGTGGACATTTGCCCGAGATTATATCCTCTAAGTTGTTGTGATATCATCTCTCCCCAGGTTTTCCACGAAGGCAGCCTACGTAGGTTCCCACTTCCACTAAAAGCCTCCCTTCCGATGTTAGGTCATTCCTCCTCCCTTCGGGGTTAGGTAAAGTGCCCCCCGTTTCTCCCTTGCACCCCCTTTCCCGTTTTTCTAGAGTATTTTTCAGTTCATGCTCTCTTATCTTCTCCCTCGTAGGAAGCCTACCCGTCTCAGTGTCCATGTAAAACCGTCTTTGATTAGGAGGATATTTGACCTAGTCTTAGGCTATCTTCTCATTCGTCAAGAGTCAGCTTGGGACTGCATGACCCGGTCGGCCCTCCCCCTCTGGCCTTCGTCCTCTTTTACAGGACCTGTGATAGTCGATATTTGGCCGGCTACCCATTCTTAGTCAGAAAACCGCTCCGCCTGTCGGCGTCTTTGATGGCTTAAGTCTGATTCCCCCCCCTTCGTGGCTCTTTTTTTTCCTTTCTTAGTCAAATGCTTCGGCGGAGAGGCCGGTCTCTCCATCTCTTACCATTCTCGTGACGGTGGCCATCCGCCCGTTTTTTCTTGCTCCCTGGCTGATGATTCGTGAGGATTTCCTTGGAGCAGCCGAGTGAGCAGAAATTAAATTCCTGTTTCTAGGGATCCGTCCTCCCTCGACTTTTCCAGTCGTTTTCACGCTTGGGCCCTCCATCATCATTATCGAGCCCTCCTCGATTTTTTATCGATTCCCCTTAGTAGAAGAGGTTTTTTTTTCCCTTCGCTTCTTCCTTCTGTGGTTCCCTCGGTTGTAGGTTTTGCATGATCATCGATTTCCGCGCCTAGGAGAAGGATTTTGGTTCCGGACTCCGTTCCTCTCTTCTTTCCTTTTTTTGTAGTTTCACCTTCTTCTCGTCTCCTCCCTTTCTTAGATTCTTCTTCTCGGTGAGAGCCTTTTCTACTTCTTGAGCCGGAAAGAGATATTACTTTCGCAATTTGGGGAAGAAGGTTCTAGTTGTTTTTCTGAGCCTGGTTGTAAGTGAGAAGTTTCTATACCCCTTTCCCCAAGTCTCACAAACTTAGGCACCCCTCTGCCCTTGACACCTTTCATGTGCTCGGGCCCTCCTAGTTGGTCTCTGCTGCCGACCGTCATGACATGTTAAATGTTTTTTTTTTTTTGTTTTACTCCCCGACGCTTTTCCGCCAGTAATTTCCCCTTTACTATATCTTGGGTTGACCACTCCTGACCGCTATCATGAAGAGACCTCATGCAGTAGACGTAGTGGACGTCTCACTTTTCCTGTTTGTCTTGTCGCTTTGGGTCTCTTTCTTTTAGGTCCTCAATTCTTCCCCATAGTAAGATCACCATTTACGACGTCGCAGATATGTCTATCTCTTTCGGCTTCCAGTCCTCATCAGAGGGTGCCTTCCTCGACTTACAATCGAGAGTAGGGTCCATTTCCCCCAGACTCCCTCCGCGATTCCGCGAATTTCCTAGGGCCTCTTTTTTTTCTTTCCGGTCGACCATTGCTCTTACAGTCAGGAATAGGGGTTTAATAAAGTTTAAGTTCTGATACCAGTGGAACGTTGCCCTGACTTTTTATCCGTGCACGTTCTTTTGGTTCCTTAGGTCATTCGTTGCCAAAAGGTTTATATCCTCGCTGCTTGGGCGGTCCGATTTCTGACCCTCGGGGCCCTTCCATCTGTAGTCTTCTCCCTAGGGGATATGCTCCGAGTTAGGCCATCTTTGCTGCTTTCCCTTACCCCAATTCGAAATCGGGAGTCCGTTTTCTCTATCCTCAGATTTCCCCTCTTCTTGCTGTCCCCCCTTCATGTGGTTTGGAAATTGTTATAGCGTCTACTGTCGTGTCAGTCTCGAGATTTTTCCGTTTCCTTTTTTTTCTATTCATTTCGGTTACTTCAGATGATTATTTAAGTTACTCGGGTTGGTGTATGCTGTTCAGGTCCCCCTCCCCCTGAGAGTGAAATTTTCTTTCATACCTGATATCGTTGGTGGAGCTCGTTCCTTCCCAGCAATTTTCTCCCTATCATGATGCGGCGAGCATTTTCATTCCCGTGCCTCTATCGTACCCATTTCAGGGAACCATTGCTGATTCGCAGATAATCCCCCCTTTTAGTGGCGCATACCTGCGAGTGCGCTTGCCCTGCCTTCCTCCTTAAGAGCTTTCTAGTGATGCCTTGCTGGCCCTCCTGTGGTCTTTTATTCCATCTCCAGCCGGTCGTTTTCAGCTCCTATCATTCTTTCTTCCTTCCTCCCCTCCTCCTTGAATGATCTGGGGCCGGAACACCGTAGGAGTCGACGTCTGCTCGTCCGTAAATCATCAATAAGGCAGTATTTCCCGTTCCAAATACGCACTTGGAAGATGCTTCGAATTCGCCCGAGTTCTTTTCCTCCGGGCTAGTTTCGTTGCTTCCAGTCCAGTGGCGCGGTGTCGTCCCTCGACTTTCTCCTCTAACTTGTCTTTTCCCTTCTTCGCGGTGTCTACTTTTTCGCCCCTCTTACGTAGAGCTTTTGTACGGCTCCATTAGCGGCTTCTGCCTTTCAAGGCCCATTCTCCAAAGTAGAAGATCTGAGAGGGTTACCCTTGCCCTTCCTTTCAGGAATCTTCTCCCCCTCCCGCGGTCTTATGCGCAGTTTCAGGAGGAAGGCTTTGGCGTTCCTCACGCGACTCCCACTTACAAATTTTCCGATTTAGAAATAGGGATGGTGACTCTCCCCAGCGCCTTTGACCCCCTTGGACCCCCTTTTCTCTTGGTTTTTCTTTCTCCCTTTTCTGCCCCCTCAGAAAGGTGAATGGTCCGGTCGACGGAATGCAGAAGGCGCTTCGATCTCCTGTTGTTTAGGAAGACGATAACGCCCCCCCTGACCCGATATCCAGGAGATTCCAGGTTTCCCCGGCTGGTCAGTTCGACCCTGGTCGAGTCTGAACTCTTTTTCCTTTTGTCACAAAGGCTGCTCTCCACCGGTATCTTTCTCTATTCCTATGATTTGCGATCTCTGTGTGGTGTGTGTTTTGGTTCTGCCCATTTTTTGAGCCAGCTTTCAGGTCCCGATCTTGCAAGAAAGATATTAGAGCAGTTCCCCCCCCCTCCCCCGCCCCCGTCACCCTGCCTTCTTTCCCTTCACCGATAGCACTACCTGGTTTAGGCAGCCTCCACCGCTATTTCTTACACGGAATGTTTTCTTCCAGGCCTCCCCCTCTTTCCTGCGCAAATTTTCTCCGAGGGTTTTCCCCAACCCACCCCTCTATTATCACCCCTACGCCTTTCAGGTGACCCCTCTCCCCTTTTACTGGCCACCCGTTTTTCTTCAGAGAACTCTGGAAGAGCCTGTCCACTTTTTTTTTTGCCCAGTTAGGGCGTAACCGAAGTCAAACGAACTCCCTTTCGTTCCGTGCCTTTAGCTCCTCTTTATTTCCTCTCCTGCGCCCACGGCAAGGGATCCCGAGGAACACCATCCTCTTTTTCTGCAGATTTCGTTGTTTTCGAGGAAGTAGAAGGGTTGAGTCCTCAATCACCCGAAGGGACTTTAACGAGACGACGCTTTTTTTAACCTCTTTCCCCCTTGCCTCCGGGCCCCACACGAAGCCGTTTTTCCCAGGGTTTGTCTCAAAGGTTCGCGGCGACCACCCGAATCCCCCCTTCCCCCGAAAATCACTCGCCCTTTTAGTTCAGTTGCTTCTTTTTTTTCCCTCGGCATCTTTTTTTTCCTATCCCGAGCAATTTCTCCTCTTTCCCTGAGTTCCACTACTCTACCTGTTCCTGGAGGAGGCGAATATTCCTACTTTTTCTCCCCCCCTGTAATTTCGAGAGGGCACCACGACTGTTTCGATTCGGCGTGTAATGTAATTTTTTCTTTTTGCTGTAAATTATCTCCCCCACACCCTAGCTTCCCTCTCTTCCATTCGCCACCTATCGGAGGCGAATATGTCTTCGGGATGTCGAAAGAAGGGCCCTGGCCCCCCAACTGAGACAAGGATCCCTGGAACTAAGGTCGCGCAATCTTGTTGGATTCCTTTCGGCAATGTTAACTTTTGATGCTCCGGGTCATCCCCTCCTTGTGAAACTCTGGTTATATAGAAGAATTCTCCTGCTTCTTTTCTTTGCTTTCCAGTTCGTTGCTCACCTCTTCCCTGCTAGTCTTTCTTTGCGCGGTTAGCGCCAAGTCCCCCCCTCCCCCTAGACGCCGCTGACGAAGCATCAGGGAGACGACAATTTTTCCCCCTGACTCAAACACTTGAGAATCTCCTGTTCCCCTTCTGCCCCCGACTTCTTTCCCTCGGCGCAACCTCTTTCTTTTTTCCTCTTATCCCCCCGCCTAAAGCTATGAATTTTGGAGCGAGGAATCTAGGGATTCGTCTTTTTCCCCTATGTAGACCTTACCAGAGTGTCCGGCGGGGACACAACTTTGTATGTTCCTGATTCTTTTTTTCGTTCCTACACCTCTCTTCTCCTACTAATCTACTGAACGTCCCCCATCGCTTCCTCGTCCTGCGCATAGCCCTTCCCCACGTCATTTTTTTCAAACGCTGCTCCACCCCCTGCGGAACAACCTTTTTTTCCACGTTTGTCAAAAAGTCAAGTTTCATTTACGCTTTTTCCTTCCACCTCCTCGTAAAATAACAGGAACGGGACTTCAGACAATGTCCTCGCACCCCCACTTGCTGTCGGCCCGTGAGCCGCGGCTCGGCGCTTTTCTGGGTTCACCCATGGACCAGAAAGAATTCCCTAGTTTTCGTCTGGGCGATGAGTTTCCCCCTTGCCCATCCAAAATTTCTCTCCTGGCCCTCGCCCGTCGATATGAACGAGAAGCTGCTATCAGACCTTGATTGTCCTTCTGGTCGGGTCCCCTTAATGGTGATCGACCCCCCCGCCAGGTCGCAGCCAATTTTTTTTCTTAATGTCGCATCCTCTTCTACCCTCTTCATGACCGTCGAGAAAGACTCTCGTCTTTGTCATCACCGATTAAAGTAATCGGTCTTACGTTTTTCAGTTCCGAGCCTTCCTTGCGGCCTATATCTTTTTTTCTTTTTGTTCCCTTGGACTTCTTTCCCCCTCCTCTTTTCATGAAAGAGATCCCCCAGGTAATGGACCTTCCGCGGGCATTTTCGATAAGTTTCCCAACACCGTCGCCCACGTTCGAACCTCTCCTCCACATACCACTTCCCCCACCGTTCCTGTTTAACAGGAATATTAGATGCAGACTCTATTTGAACGTCTTCCGCCCCCTGACGCGCTCTGCCTCCTTCTTCCTAGAAGATGTGAGACAATTTACTTCCTGTGGCCCGCGGGGAGTATAGACCCCTTGCCCACCTTCTAACCTTTTCCTTACCCTGTGGCTTGCGCTAGCAGGACCCCGTTTTTCACCCTCTAGAAAGCGGAAGGCATGGACACAGAGACACGCGGAACTCTGTCCTACCAGACCCTTAATCCCAAAATACCCCCTTTAGAGTTTCCCTTTATCATCAAAAAGATGGTAAATGCTCTTACAAGTCTCCCCTCTCTCTTTCTGAGGAGTCTCCCCAGCAAAAGAGATGAATTTTCTTTCCCTACTCTACAATCCCCCCCTTTCACCTCCACCTAAGTGCGTCAGGAACCCCCTAGATTTTCTACTAATCTATCCCCCAATATCCCGTCTTACTCTCCTCACCTGGTTCCTCCTCAGAAAGGTGTGCCCACCGCACAACATCGAGTCCCAGAACTTCTCCCTACAGCAATTAAGCTTTTCCTTTTTCTTCCCTTCTCCGGAAATGGTAACTAGAGACCACCCCCTTGACTACTCTTTTCCCCCTGTCCTCTACCTCCCGGAGAGGTAACCTGGGTCGGGAGCACAGATCTCCTCTCCTTCCCTTCATGTGTCTACCAACTTACCGATATTATGAACTTCACCACAATATAGAAGTTCCACCGTCCAACCTCCTCCTCGGGTCCAATACCCTGTTAACTAGGCTATATTCACCCTAACTCTTCTTTTCCTTCACTTGATATTCCTCCTTGGTGAATACCCACCGGCGTTCCCTTCTCCCCTTCTCCGAGCTCTCCTAGTAGTCCTCGTACTTGCCAGAAGCTCCTCCTCCTCTTTTTTTGCAAGTGAG
>Ga0179591_1306726_pt1 | contig 12160 bp, 14 predicted proteins | sample CZOMad2_1_08_16f_FD_182891 | JGI IMG/M metagenome (GOLD analysis project Ga0179591, IMG submission 182891) | Vadose zone soil fungal communities from Angelo Coast Range Reserve, California, USA - CZOMad2_1_08_16fungal (PacBio error correction) | ecosystem: Environmental > Terrestrial > Soil >... | reverse complement strand
GGATTGGCCTTCTCTTTTCATTTTACCAAGACCCGCTTTGCACTAGGAAACCCTCAAGAATCCTCCCCTAAGGCTCCTGCGTGCAAAAACCTTCTCCATCGGCGGCACCCCTCGAACGCTGCAATGGACCCCGGACCAATACGACCTACCCCCCATAGACCCGGGTAGCCCCCCCCGCCCTCCCTCGGCCTCGTCACTGTACAGCGAACGCGCCCCCTCTCACACAAGTATGTTCCCATTCCACCCTGAGACGTTCCTTACTTTTTTAACCTGCGTCTGATAGATTTTGCCCCCTCGTATTCATGGCTCCCTTGACCTACCCACCACAGGACCGTTACCTTCTTCTTCCACCTCAAAGTAGTTTTTTCCATGATAGCCTGAGCCCCTCTCAAAAATACCTGACGAAAACAAATCGCCCATTTCGCGGAGAAGGTCCCCTCGTCTTTTCTTCCTCCCACCCATTCCTAGAACTGCCCCCGACCTTTCTGGACACTGAAGTGAGTCCCCAGCCCTGCCGAACATACCCTACCGTGAGTGGGTTGTTGTTTCTCCACAGTGACCATTCTTGACCGGGCCCAGCAAGACAACTTCGCGGATCACGGCACCAAAGGAGACACGCTCCCTTTTTGCTGCGTTATGGATCACACTACGCTCCTATACCTTGCGCCATCCGGTAAAAGTACCTCTTACCCCCGACGTGAACCACAGAAGGTTTTCCTATTCACGATCGGACGGCCCTAGCGAGAGGAGTCCCACGCATATTTTTGGCAAAAGAAGTTCTGTACCCCTAGAGTGGTCCTATCCTTTTTTTAAGATCCCTCCTCCCGGAAGAAAGACAGTACTTGTGCCTTCTTCTTGTGTAGACAGTCCTGCGGACCCCCCCCCGACTTGGATTTCTAGAGAATTTGATGAACTAAACCTGGTACCCCCCCAATCGTGGTATTCCCTTGGTTTCCATAGTGACGTCTTTATCCAAGGTTCGCGCACTTCCATCGGAGCTTAGACCCCCCAAGAGTACCCCACCGATCCATTTCGGATTGGAGGTCATTTCCCCCCTTGTGGCCTGCGGTACATTGAATTTTAGATTTCATGTGAGTACTCTGGGATTCGGAACGGCTCTCTTCTTTTTTCTTTCAGGCTTGACTCCTCTGGAGAGACAGTATCACCCTTCTAAATGCTCGGATTCAACTTTCTCCGAGAAAAGACCCCGTCAGCTGCCTCACAACACCCCCCCCCCCCCCCCCCCCCCCACCTCCCCCCCCACCCCCCCCCCCCCCCCCCCCCCCCCCCCCCCCCCCCCCCCCCCCCCCCCCCCCCCCCACCCCACCCCCCCCCCACCCCCCCCCAAACCACCCACAATGACCCCCCACACCCACCCCCCACCCCCCCCCCCCCCCCCCCCACCCCCCCCCCCCCACACCCCCCCCACACAACTCCCCCCCAACCTCCACACACCCCCCCCCCCCCACACACCCACCCCCCCCCAACCCCCCAAACCCCCCCCAAACACTTAAGAGATCACTTAGTGGACCAAGATGCTCAAGAGTTTGAAGGGACACACTCCGGTAGAGGAAGTTTCTCCAGGAAACCATCACGGTTTTGAGCCGGGCAGTGGCCTACGAGATAGGGGAGACGCCCGGTCCTCCGCGCATAGCTGAGAAACCTATCCGATTCCTTTTTTTTTTCCTTCTCACGCGGCTCCAGAAAGGCAGCCCTTTGTATACAAACCGACTCTCTTCGTAGCCATCTTAAAGAAAAGCACCTGCCGGTCCTTCAGAAGAGTTGAAAGACCCCACTCCGCTGTTTTCTTTTTACTTCCTGGGCTTTGAATATAATGTCCTTTTCTTCTCATGGTCGCTATTTTTCTAGGCCGCCTTCACCCTTCACCGACCGTTTTTTGCCCCGTCTGTCGCTTTTGGATTGAAGGTTCCTCCCGAAAACCCGATAGATACCTAAGTGGTACAACTAGTACAAGGACATTTTTAAACTTCCGGACCAATCTTTACTCCGCCCCCTTCTGGATACTTTTTTCCCCCGGTCTCTAAGGCAAGATCTTTGGCTTTTATCATTTCGGATAAGGGCTATGCTCCACGATCTGGTGCAGGAGGTATGACCCCTCGACCTATGGCCGATGTGTACCGGCCTTTTTTTCCTGGGACTTGCTTAGTCGTAGACCCCCTTTGTTCACCTCAAAAGATCCTTTCCCTTTTGCTGGCCCCGTCTTGTGCCGGCGGCCGCCCTCTTAATAATCATTACGTTTTTTTTTTGTTGAGCGAGATAAGACGCCTGTTCCCGCCGCGTTCAGCACTGCCGGACTGCGTGTTACGGCTCCCTACCTTGATCCTGTCCGCATAACTGGTCACTCCGTTCCTCGCCGCAGCGGTCCCCCGCGTAATCTTCCCTACGGGTCCCCCCTCCTCGGAGTTTCGCAGCTGGTTCGACCCCTTTTCCGACGTCCCGAGCTTCCCCTCTCTGGCGAGAGTTTCCCCGTCTTTATAACAGGTCCAAAAACTCTGGCCGACGGTGTCCCCTGTCCTTTTTTCCTCTTTGGACCACTGCACCTCTTTGTCTTGCCACCACAAGGCCTTGCCTCACCTCCTCAGGAAAACCCAACCCGGGGGGGCTTTGGGGGTTTTTTGCGTTGCCTGCCTCTAGCCTCTCGTCCCCCTTTCGGCCTTTCCATGTTTGCTTTCCGCCCGGCGAAACCGAGCCGGCATATGGGAGAGCCGGACTTTTCTCTTTATTTTTTTCCTGGGGTAGACATTTCATATCCTTTTCGTTTTCCTATCTGCAGTTTTCCCCCGCACCGTTTTCCTTCATCGAGACCGTTCATTCTCCGTCGAATCTGACAGGGAAGGTAGAAGAGTGTTCTGTACCACCTTCTACGTGGTCTCCAGCCCTCATAGTTCTCGCGTCCCCCCTTTAGTTTCCGTCCCCATTTTTGATCATCTCTGGCTTGAAAACAACGTTTGGAATAGTTTTTGTAGAGCGAGAGAATTTTCAGTCCCTGACCACGTCCCCCTTTTGTCAGCAATTCATTTTGTCCTCGGTAGGAGCTTCTCCAAGAGACTTCACACCGTCCTCCCCAAGAACATCCCCGTTACCCTTTTTCCCCATCCTGTCACCCTCGAGGATCTGACCGTAGTAGCCCTTCCGCCGCCACCGAGAACAGAGCTCACAGGTCCTCGGGAGTGTTAAGATGCGAAAAAGAAGTCTTACCGCTACCCAAAAGTCCTGACCCGTATGTCTCTTTCTCATGGAAGTACCCTTTTTCCAGTTCTTCAGTCGGTTGGAGGTCAGTCTGAAACTCCAGTCATAAGACCCCCGTCGACCATAAATTCCATGCCTTCCACCTTTCGGATTCAGGCGTTTTCCCTCTTTCCAAAAAGACTGCCGCCCCTTCTCCTAGGTTTCAACACCTGCGCGTGTTGAGCGACAGGAACCCTAAAGAAGCGCTGACTTGACTCTTTTGGTAGAGACAGTTAAGTTTGGCCTGTCCTCTTGCACGTCGGCCTCCCTATTTCCGCGTACGTGGTAACATGCCGAAAACCCCATGTAGACTCTCCTTTTTTGAAGGGAATTTTCTCCCCCCTTCCCCCGACTAGTTTCAGTCTTTTCCTTGACAGTTGTAGGAACTTGGTTTTCCGGAACTTCTTTCGGTGAGTGCCGGCCCGGCTACCAGGTTGCTGTGTACTGGAACACCACAATCCGTTCTTAGGTTAGGCCACAGGCCCAACTATACCCTAGTTTCCCGCAATCTCCCCCGGTCTCGTTCTTTTTGATGGCTTGTTTTCCCCTCAGGCTCTCCGTCGAACCCCCTGCTGTAGCTGTCGGCCCCTCTTTCGAGTTCCCGGGGTACTGTTCCTTCTTGGTAGATAACCCCTCGGCGGTTAGGCGTGTCTGACCCTGACGCTTTGTTCTTCTTTTAACCTAGGTCAGGGACCCGTTTTCCCATTCCGGAAAGGCCCCCCTCGGGCCTTTTACAAACAGTTTTTTTTCCCCCTTAAGAACTTTGGGAAAAGAAGGGGTTCGCCTCGCTCCAGATGGTCCCACGTAGACCGCCCGTCTCTCCAGGATGGCTTTCTTTCTTCTGGGTACAGATCGGGCCATTCTGTCAATAAGGATGTGTTCCCGGAATCTTCTACCTTTTTTGTGCCTCCCCCAGATCCTTCCGGGTCCGTGAGACACGGGACTTCCTGTCTGGCGGATGTTTTTGACCGGTTGGCAGAGGTGTGCTGTTGTCCCTTGGCCATTTGTACCTTCCCTTATATCCCCTCTTTTTCCTAGGTTCCCTCCTGAAGGTTGTGATGCTTTCCCTTTCGGTTAACCTCCGCCTGTCCCCTTGGACACTGTCCACAAGACGGCCCTCTGGAAACCTTTTCCAACGTGACCCCCCCCGCCCCCCCCCCCCGTCCCCTCCGGCCCCCGCGTGTTATCAAACAGTCATTTTAGACTCGGAGGCCACGAGAACGCTGTCCTTTTCGGAGGACCCTTCTGCCGTTTCCCCTTCGAACCGTTTTCTCCCCCTCCCCCTCCCTCCCTGTCATCTCTTGACCTAAAGCTTCACTGCGGCCCCAGAAAACCTTCCAAGGGCATCTCTTACAATTACCATTCTTTTCTAGTTCGTAAGAGCAGGTCTGGGAAACCCCGAAACTGTGACCTAATGAATAAAGTTCCCTTATTTCCCCACGCCTTTCCTCCCCCCCATCCCATAGGCTTACCTCCCGGCGTCTGACAGGAAAAATCATAGCCGACCCCCATCCAAACCTCTCGTACTGCGAGCAGATCTTTCTCCCGACAACATAACATTAGACTCCAAGCGACGCTGGCCCTTCCCGTGAAAGTCCCCTAACTAAAACTCCTTGGTTTGTTATTTTATCCCGTGTCCCGGAAGGAAAATCTAAACCCCTTCACCCCCCTTACACCCCTGAAAACGTTCGACCCAATTTCACCTGCGGACCTGTGATCCCTCCTCCCCTTTTCCCCTTCCCCCCCGGCCTAATCCTCTCCCCCCTTTTTCGAATGAGTTTAAACGTCCTCTTGACCCCCTCTCTACTTGTCCAAGACTGGAGACCCTATTTTTCCACCCCCCGGACTCCTTTCTGTTCAAGAGCGCGGGGCGTTATGGTGTCTACTTTTTACACCCTACACCATTTTTCTTTTTGTTCCAAGTTTGGAAATCCGCAGATCGTTTTTTTTTTTTCCGATCGGTCCCGAAGGACTTGCCGGAACGGAGCCCTTTCTCGTTTATGTGGTCGACGTCCTGCGGCCTGCACAATTGCTCTCCGAGACTGAAGGCCCCGGTTGACAAGTGGTAGGCCCGTTCCTACCCGACGTCTCACCCCCCGTTTTTCCCCTCCCTCGTTTCGTCGCCGTTAAGCCTTCTTTTTCCAGCCCGGAAAAAGCGCCCCTTTTGATATAGGCCCTTTCCCGATTCTTCTCTTTCCGGCTTACTCCTTGCTCACATCGTCGTGCTTCTTTAGTCCCTGCCCCCCGGCTTTCCCTGGGCGGGTCCCGTTATTTTTGAGAGGCGCTTCGAATGGACCTGGCTGGTTTTTAAAAGCCTTTTCTCCCTCCCTTCCATTCTGATTTCTGCTCACCCGCCTGAGACTTTTTTTCTGTCCGGCAAATATGAGAAGCTTGTAACTGGCAAAGCTTTGCTGCCCGAAGACCTCTCTGCCCAACCCCTTCTCTTGTTTCGCTCTTTTTTCTTGGCCCGCTTAAGAGATCGGCGTACGATTTTCTTTACGTCTATCCGATGCAGGGAAAATCGCTATCTCTCAGGGTCTTTACCTTCCCCGTGCAGCGGGTCCTCCCCCGTGGACGAGGATTTTTTCCCTCACGAGTCGAAGACGAGATACCATTTCTTTTCTACGCCTCCTGGTAAACTCAGATCCTGAGGGTGTTTTCTTTCTAAGGGAGGAGCGTAACCTGAGAAGTCCTTTACTCTCTTTTTTGAATACGCTTTCCCCTTCCTGACCCCCGCGACTTGAGTTTTTGTAGCTTGATGTGAGGCAAGGCATGTGTTCACTAAAGACTTCAGTGAAGTGTTCACTCTTCCCTTGAAGTTTTTTAAATTGCGGCCGCCTGTGTTTAATGAGAGTTAACTCGAGGGTCTCTCCAGCTGATCTCTTTTATCGGCGGATTAATGGCTCCCCAGGTGCCCCCCCGATATGGTCCCTTCTTCCTTAGGAACCGTTTTGTCTTACCGGAAGTTTGCTGGCCAGGGTTTTTTTCCCTTCTTCGTCCTGGACAACCTCGCCGAGAATTTCTGCCCTTTGATGCACGGATACGTTTTTCTTGATGATATATATATTCTTCCTCCCTCCTTCTCTCTTTTTTGTCTGAGACTCTCATACCTTCCCTCCCTTGGCCCCCCGCCGGTCCAGTCCCCCTTCTGGACATGCGTGTTTTTTTTTCGTCCAGCTCAGGCATGGCGGCCAGCCCTCCTTCTCTACAGCGCAGCCTTTACATCGGCAGTCTTCCACCCCTCGTTTTCAGGTCTCTCCGTCGTTGGTTTACAAGGAAGAAGAAGAAGCCTTTTGATAAGCTTCTCCCTACCGTAGATAGAATAATTTTACCTCTTTGCCGAACCGTTGTCCTCCGTCGTGTTCCCACTTGGTCTGTAGACAGTACTGCGTCTTGTAACCCCCGGTGAGTGTCGAAAAGTTATTCTTCCTCCCTCCGGGTGGTCTGTAAGGAATGAGAGTCTTTGGGATGTCCGGTGCCTTCTTTCTAAGCCTTTAACCCCCAGAAACTAGGCGTCGTCCCCTTCTTTGCCGAGAAGGACCCCTTTCCCCCCCCCCTTTAGTTCCTTCTCTCTCTCCTAAGAGGTGTTTTGCTGCGGGGTCTTGCAAAAGGTACTTTCTGGAAAGAAACCTTTTGCCCCTCTCCGAGGTTTCATCCTCCGCTTCTCTTCCGCGACTTTTTTTTCCCTCTTGCTCGTCGTCCCCCCCCAGACCGGGCTAGCCAGGTTTCCAGATCGTCCCATTGGAAGGTTTACCCAACAGAGGTGATGATGGTTCAACAGCCCGTGCCCTTTCCCGGAGGGTGGTCCCCCCCCTCTCCCTACGCTCGGCAATCCCCCTTTTACCCTTCTTGGTGGTCACGAACAGCCCTCTCAGGCGACACGCCTCTCCCGAGCGCAAAACCTCCTCCTCCCCCGAAGCGTTCCGCCTCCGAAAAAATAGCGATATTCCGAGCCGTAAGAAGCAACGCCGTGTCCCCCTCTCGCCAACCTTCTCTTGTTGTTCTCGGGGCCCATCCTGCGTTCCTCTTTTTGCCCCCCCTCCCTGTGTCGCACCCCTTTTTTACGTCGGCTTTCAGAAGGGAAGACCATTTTTGTGACTGGTTTTGCCGCCTTCTAAACATCCATCTTGCTCTCTCTGGGTCACTCACCTGCACCACTGCTCTGCCCCTTCCGTTAGGTCCCTTTGCCCCCAGTCTTCCATGTTAGGCTGAAACCACCTGTTTTTTCCGGGTGACAAGTAGAAAGACCATAACCGCCGTCTCTGATTTGGCTCCTGCAGATCTCTACAGAGACCCCCGGTGTTCTTTTTTTCTTTAGCCCCCCCCCCGGTAGCGGGACTTCACGAATGTGCCCCGGTAGCGATTACGTTAATTGTCGTTCCTCCTACCTAAAGTTTTCCCTTGATCGTTTAGGTAGAAGTTGATCTTCTCCTCTCCCCTTCTCGGTCTTTCAGGAAGGTAACCGGATGGGCATTCCCACACCCATCATTTGTCTTCCAGTCTGGTCACCTCATCACGAGCTTGAAAGTTCTTTTTTATTTTTGATCCTGATTTGTGTGGGTCAGCATCCCCTCTGCGGTCTCACACTATGCTATTGTGTCTTCCTCGTCTTTTTTTTCCCTGAGTGTAGACTCTTTTCTCAGGCAACCCCTTCCTGTGAGGTGTCCCTTCTTTACGTTTTCTTTAAGAAGTACTTGTCTCGAGTTTAGGTCAAGTTTGCCCTTTCCTACTTACTCTCCCTCTTCCAACCCCTTTTTTGTGATCCCCTCCCTTAAGATGTTCTTTCCCCTACGGTTTCGGAAGGAAGGAGTCCCCCCCCTCCGAGCTGACGGTCTCTTTGAAGTTCACTGTTCTGCCCTCGGTCTGTGCTTCTGTTGCATGATTGTCCTTCCTGTCCCCCTTACTGTGCAGAGTCATCGTTAAGAACTCCGCGACCGGTCTGAGCCCCATCAATGATCCCCTTCGGATTGGCTTTCCGCGACGTGGGCAAGCTTGCTTCTTTTGCCTTTTTCTGCGTACATCAAAGGGCAGCGCCTCCCCCTCTATTCCCCCCATAATAAGTTGGGTGTTGTAGCCCTTCTCTCCCCCCGGGACGTCAAGTGTAAATGAACAGGCCAACCTCCGGCCGTGGGCCAAGTCCCCCTCCCTCCCTCCCCTATCACTAAGTACATCGGGCGCTTTCACCCACAGTTGTAGAATAGGAATGCAAGTATGATGAACGAGGCTTGCACAGGAGGAAAATCATTTCAAAAGCCAAGCAACTCTCCCTCCCCCTGTGATTAACCTTCTTTTTCAAGAGGAACGCCCCCCCCCTTCTAGCATGCCAGATAAATTCCTTGGCAATTTGTACCCACTTAGTTGTCAAAAGGAGCTATATCTTCCAGCGAATATATAAAGGGCCTCCCCCCAGGTGTTTTCTCCCAGACCACTTTTTCTCCCCCCGATTCCTGAGTCGAAAGTCGTCGACAACCCAAGGACCCCATTACATGATGCACTCTTCCTCCCTCGAACCCCTCCTCGACTGACACCAACCCCCAAGATCCCTCCGTGTACGGAGAAGCTGACCTGCTGAAACCCCTCCAGCGAGATGCCCAGAAGAGCGGTTGGCGCCATCCGGTTCTCCGTTTCCCTTCCCCGGGACTCCCTCATTTATCTTTTCCCGGGTTCCAGGTAAGACCGTTTTCCTTCCTTAATAAGAAAATGAACGGCCTTTTTCTAAACGGCTAAAGAACCCTGGGAACCGAACAGTACTCTCCCCTTCTTCCTTACCTTAACTTTAACCCTATTCCTTGTTTCTAATGTCTAACCAATTCTGGAAAGTCTAGAGCGTTTCGCCACCGGTCCGCTTTTTGCCCTCCCGTAGGTCCACCGCCCACGCGTCCTCTCATTGGATGCCCCTGGAGAAACAGAACGGTGTGTCAACCTTAGGATTCTGCAGATGTGGTCAGGTATAGGACTCCTTCCCTCCTCCCCGTGAGCCTTTCCTGTCTCCCCGTCTTTTTTTGCCGTCGCTATTTGATCCAGACTGATTCAAGAGACAGCTCCACCCATGGTAAACCCTACGTACCCCCGTTTTTTCAGGCGACAAATACTCCGTAGATTCCCCCTCCCGATTGGTCTCGGAGAAGGAGGGTTTCTGGACCATCTCAAGGTCGGTCGTTCTTTTTCTCTGCTTTGAGTCCGAGTTCTCTACCTTCTAGGTTTTTTCTTTCCGGAGATTCTCTCGTCTTTGTTTTCCTCGCGGGAGTCTTTTTTACTAGACTGCTGTGGGATCCAACAACGGAGTGGTTCTCCTATCCCCGTCCATTAGTGACCTCTTCCCCCCCCTTCCGCGAACTCGATGGGGTCCCCTCTCTCTTCCCCCGCGTTTGTCCAGGGAAACGTGCTCTCTTCAGCTCGCACACCCTCTGGAGGGTGCCGTAGCTGGTTAGAAGATAGGAGTCCCCATGCCCGTCTCCTCCTCTCCGCCTCTGCCTGATCCGGCCGTCCTCTATTAGTACCGGACCGGTTCCAGAGGCAATCCCCCTCCCTTCTTCTAGACCCCCCGCGTGAAGAAGAAGTAAGGCTGTTCCAGGATCGGTACAGTGTCCCCTCGAAGAGGGAATTTGGGGGTATTAACCTCTTTTCAGCCAGCAGTTAGAGCAGGAATACCTCCCCCCCCTTAGGTTTTGCAGGTGCGTGCGGGAAGTGTTTTTCCTCTTAGTATCGATTGACAACATATTGCAGGACAGTTCCCCGGCGTCCGCTTTATGTGGACTTTGAGTACTCTCCTTCTCTCTTTCGAAAGAAGGTAGTCTTCTTCCTCCTTTGTGACATAAGAGAGGGATTTTCTTAACCCGCGCCTCCCTGCGCTTTGCTAAAGGAATTCTGGAACTTCTACTTGGCTCTTCTTCATGGGACAACTGACCTCTCCCCCCCTCGCTTGAGTCCCCTTTCTGGACGAATCCCCCTTATTTTTTCCATTCCTCCTTGTTGTGGTTGTGATGACCCCGAGATAAGGAATTCAGGGAAACTCCTTATCAACTTCCTTGACACCGACGCTTGGCTCTCTTTCATCTTTCCATCTATACTAACTTCCTTGAATGACCACACTCCTTCCCCCTTCTCCGGAGCACACTGGAGGCACGAATTTTGAACAGATAGTAGGAAAGACTCTGGCTACCATTCAACGAGAATCATAGTTCGCATCGATTACGTACTGTTACCTCCTCATTTTTCCACAGTATGGAGAAGGGTTTCACTGTAATTTTTCAGAGGGGCCCCATGCTCTTTGTATCCCCCCCCCAAAAAGGACAACCCCAAAAAACCCCCCCCCCCCCCACCCCCCCCCCCCATTGACTCCATCACATACAGAACCGCGACAAGGAGGGGGTAGTTCGCTAGCATCTCTCTCCATGCCAGGATCTTCTCCGCCCCAGGACTCACTAAAGCTTCCCCGATGAAGATGGTGTCAGAAACTTTTCCGGAGTTCGCTTTCTGTTCTTCCTCCTTCGGCCCGACCCCCATCTTCCCTGCTTTTATGCCCCTTGAGGTAGGTTTCCTTCCAAATAGGACCTATTTTTTCTCTCGTTCATCGAGTGTAAGCGCCCGACTTTCCCTTTCCTAAGATATCGCCAGCCTCCTTTGTTCCTCCGATAGGTGTTCTAGAGCGTCGTCCCGCATATGGTCTTTTACCACGAGTGCTCACTCGGTGCCACTCCGTTTTTTGCGTGGAGACACTTTTCTTTTCCCCCTTGGATCGTAGAAAAGTGGAGTCCCATTCCTTCGAGTCCTTCATCTTTCCATGCAGAGTCCAGCCTCCTCTCTCCAGCAAGACGTCTCCCGCTAAGCATCTCCCCCCCCCTCTATCACGAAGTAAGGCAATCACAGCGCCTCGAGAACCCCGGTCGAGGGAAGTTTTGCCCCAGCAGGAGTACCCCGACCCAATTCGGTCGACCTTTTTGACTGAGTTATCCTTCGTCCCCCCCTCTTTTTTTTTAAATTTGTGAAAGGGGAGCAGACGTAGCTATGAAAAGCAGAGACTCCTGGCCGGCGACACAGCCCTTCCCCGGTCTTCCTTTTCTTTCGGCCCTCTTCCTATCTTAAACTGCCCCTATGACCTGAATTTTTACACCAATGCTACTTTTTCCACACCTGACGCACAAGTAACCGCATCCTATGAGAGGATCACATCTCGGCGCAGCGCAGTTGAAATTATTTCACTCTATCCTTGATCTGACCTAAAAGAGAGCACGTATTCTTAATGTGAACGTCAGCCGCGTTCTCCCTCCCTGTTGATTTCGAAGGTGAGGTTCTTGACGGCCTTTCCGTTTCCCTTCTTGGTGCCTTGCCGACTCGGAGGATTCCACCCACCCCCTCCCTTTAGGATTTTGCTGGAACCCTATAAAAGACCTTTAAGCTTCGGGTACTGATCGGCCGCTGTTTCTTCTGAGTCTCCGGGCCGCGTGTCAGTACCAACTTCTGTCGAGGTTGTAGGGTAGTGATGGGTTCGAGTTATCTGGGAGTCCGTTCATTTTTTGAGGTGTATATCTGTTTCTCCCGGCCGTCGGTCTTTTTACTTTAACTGTCTTGCCGGTTAACCTTCTTGAACTCCCCTCCTTGATGACATCTGGAAAACTCCCCCTCTTGATCAGACTGGGTTTAGTAAGGGTATTGCTCAGTCTCCAAACACCCCCCCAACCCACAACCCCCCCCCCCCCCCCCCCCCCCACTCCCCCTTTCCCCCCAAAACCCCCAACAGCCCAGATGAAGGGTTTTCCCCGGGGCGATTGGTCGGGGCTTTGATGATTGCCTTCTGTTGAGGCAGGTCAGCTTTCATGTGTGCCCCCTCTTTTGATTCTTCCGTCATCTTATTTCTTAGGGGTACGACCGGAATGCGGTCTGGATGGAAGTTTCTGGAAATGGCGATCGA
>Ga0179591_1262762_pt1 | contig 12160 bp, 12 predicted proteins | sample CZOMad2_1_08_16f_FD_182891 | JGI IMG/M metagenome (GOLD analysis project Ga0179591, IMG submission 182891) | Vadose zone soil fungal communities from Angelo Coast Range Reserve, California, USA - CZOMad2_1_08_16fungal (PacBio error correction) | ecosystem: Environmental > Terrestrial > Soil >... | reverse complement strand
AAGCTTTATATTTTCTCACCCACTATGGCCTGGAAAAGTCCTGCGAGAATCACATGTTTTATTGACTCCCTTTCTTTCTTCAAGGATCTTTTGTTCGCCCGAGGTCTCATTCTTCCATAGGATGGCGCCAATGCTCTGACGGAGGTTAAATCTCTGCAAAATACAGGGTGGAACGGGGTGGTTTCTCTAGGACCCTCCGGCGTTTTGTTTCCCCGCCTTCGGACCATCCCTGGCACCCTTCCTTTCGTTTCCCTGAATCGGAGCGTTAATTAGAAGATTCCATAAATTTGAGGAAATGCTTTAACCCTCCTCCTCTTGCTGCCAGTCTCCTTCCCCTCTCCCGTGTTGTGTTGCAGTTTTGCAATCGCTTTGATGTTTTTCATTTACCGAAGTATTTCAGTCAGAAGTTAGAAATATCCCGCCCTAGCATTTAAGGATGTTCCCCCCTTTCTTAATTGCGGCTGCCCCGTACCCTCTTATCTGCTTTCAGGAGATCCAAAGTTAGAGTATTTTAGTTGTAAGCATACAGGAGAATTCTTTCCATCCTCGTTTCTGGACGATCCCCTCGTCCTGCCTCCCCAAGCTCCTTATATCGAGCCCGAGCTCCCTGCACAAGCGAGATGAACGTGTCTGGAGATGGACCCCCCCCTCTGGTTTAACCTCGCTTTTTTCTTCTCTGCCGCTTCCATGCTAGTGAAAAGAGAGGTAGCTCGCACCCCATCGGACTTTTCCTAGCCCTGAGCGTGTGTACTTTCCCCCTCTTCTTCTCCCCCGCATCTTCGGAGGAGGAGGAACTTATGGAAACCTAAGGCGATATTTCTCACAAGGTTCGCACAGAAACCCTCCCTTTTATGGCGATTATCAGGGAGTGAGCCTACCCCCCACCTCTTCTTGATTTTCCGTGCCTCTCGCAATAGACAATGTGTAAGAAAAGTGAGATTATTTATATCTGAGGGGAGATCCTATCTTCCCTCTCACTAGAAATTCTGGTTTCCATGAATTAGTACGAGATAGAAACAATTGATTTCTTTCTCACACCGATCCACTTTCCCTGCCCCCCTCTCTTCGTGTTAAGAAAAATCTTAAGACAATTATTCCAACGATGCTTTCTTCTGGACGAGACCCCCCCTGACTCTTACTTACTCCCCTATCAGACGGGAGAGCGCCCTCTTTACCTCGGCGCCACCTACATTGGATCCCCTCTTACCGAAGTACCCTGAACACTGCGCATAGAATGTGTAGACTAGAGACCCGTCTCTATTTACACTAAAGACGTTGTTTGCCCCCTTATAGGAAGGACGAGGGAAGTTGACCACTCTGCAGCTCCCCTAACTTCTTTTCCCTGAACCTTAACTTTACCCGGGTAACTTACCTCCTACGTACGAGTCTTTTTTAAAAACAAGTCAGCCCCGAGTTTATTCCTTCATAGAAAAATCAAGTAAGAACCATGAGTTTAGCTTAGTTCCCCCGGCTGAGCTCCCCTGTGAGACTTTTTCTCGGAGGATGGGAGCGTTGTAATGACCGACCTGAGCATTTTTTAAGTCCTCTGCCCCTCTTACCTCCGGGTCCTTGGGTCGTAAAGGGAAGCGGTACGCTCAGTCTCGCTCGCGCCGGACTGTTCCCCTTCGTGTTGCCTCCAGAAATTCCCCAATGTTCCGTTCTTTTAAAGGCGGACATCCGAAGCCTTATTCTACCCCCTGCCGCAAGAAGGACATGTAGAACCGCGACTACTATACAACCAGTTCCCTCTGGTTTTTAAATTCCCTTTCCCACTTGGTGCCACGATTTTCATTTGTTTGAGGAGGGATTGTTTCACCCCTACGAGGAACGACTTTCATTAGATTTTTCTCCCTGTACCTGGAGTGAAATCTCCCATTTTTCCCCCCCCCTCGTTTTTATTCTGTAAGTCTATATTGATTGTAGAACGAGAAGTCATGATCCTTAGAGACCTAGAGCTCCTGCGTAAGAAGGGCTCTTTTACTTACCCCTATCTACATCGAACTTAATTCGTACTTAAGATTACCGCCGCGTAGACCTCCCCCTTATATCAATCGATTTTTGCCCTCCCTCCCTCCGGGCCGAAGTAAGTGGTCAAGTAAGTTGCATGCTCCTCCAGTTGCCTTTTTCTTGCCCCGAGCAGCCCCCTTCTTCCCCGTTCCTCACCTACTCCCTCCTCACGCACAAGTCCAAGAATAGAACACAAGGGTTTCATGATTCCTCACGCACCCCTGAGCATTTCCCCGTTAATCTGCGCCGGTTCCCTCTCTCCTTACTCCGGTACGTCGTCTATAAGGATTGGCGCGTAGTAATGATCTGTTTTTGGCACCCAGCAATCCGGGAGCTCCGCCTCCCTTGACTGCCATGTTGTCTCTAGAGTATGTCACTCGCTTCCCCCCCTTTTCTTCTGGTATTTCGTGAATCACCCTATCTATTTGAGGTGTTTTGGTCTTCATCCCATTTATCCATCCGCGCACCGCCTGCGAGTATCTGCCTTGCTTTTTTCCCCTTTTCACTCTTTTATGGTTTTCTTATAAGAGTTCATGTGAGAGGCCCATAATTGGACATCTTTTTTCAGGTTTTTGGTCCTCTGCCCCTGTTCCTTTATTTTTTTCCTCTTTGCACAGAGAATTTCGTCCCCCCCCCCCGGTTCTTTTAGGGAATGGGATGCTGACGTTTTTCTTAGTTACAAGAGAACATATGGGTCCGTGTTTCCCAGATTCCCCCTCTAGACCTGGTTCCTTCGACATCCCTCCCTGGCGTTGCAGTGAAAGAGGGGGAACGTTACATCCAATAAGAACCCCTGTTACCCCCCGCCCCGTTTCCGGGATTTGAACTTTTCAGCCCTGCGTCAGTCCTCCCTCCCCGTGATCAAGACTTGCTTAAATCACCTCCCTCGCTCCGGTTCGCGACCACAAGTGCTGAATTTACCAGCCTGAGTTTCGGGACCTATGACGTTTCTTCTCCCCTTTTACGAGAAGTGATCTCATGAAACTTTTTTGGTTTTAGAGAATTCAAACCCTCGCTTTATAGTCTGAGATTTCGGCTAAGAAGCGACCTCCTACATGAATGGCTGATATAAAAGACGTACCTTTATCAAACGTGCTATCTATCCTATCCCTCCCTCGTCGGTGCCCTTCGTCTTCTCGCCTTCCGCGCGTCTTTCTTTTCGGTTTTTTGCCCGTGGTCTAAGGGTATCCGCACAGATCTGCCCTCCTCCTCCACCTACTGTGTTCGATCTTCGTACCTTCTCCCCCCTCCTCCGCCGTAGCTGGTCGTTTGCCCCTTGTTCTTTTTTTTGATTCCTCTCTGGCACATTCATGAATAATTACCCCCTGGTATCCAGGTTTTGGGAGCATACAGCTAGTTCATCAGCCCTTGGCGTATCAAGGGCTCGCCGTCTTGTTGCCCCCATGTCGAAATGGACGTTATCTTTAGGAGTGACGCCGTTAATTGCTTCTTTTCCCGAGAGCACTCTTCTACTCATCATGATCTGCTCCCCTTCCCCCCCTCGACAATCTCTGTAAAAATTGTTCAGTTAAGTTCTGGAGGCAGTTCCCTGAAAAATCAGTTTCCCCCCGTAGTTTAAATGACGCCGACGCCCCTGGCCTCCCTCCTTTTCCTTTTGACAGATCCTTCGTTTTAGAGAGACCCTCTCCCGAGTTTAACAATTAAGTTGGATCTATCCTTCCCGCCCCCCCTCGGAGTGGCACCAATCTGCTTCCCCAGCTTATTTGTCAGTCCCACACTCCTGCACCCTTTCCTTCCTTTTTTTTGAACTTTTGGCCCCCGCTGACAATGTGGCAAGGGTTGCGAAGGATACCTTTTTTTGGTTAAGTGCTCATCTCGTAGCCGCCGCGTGCCGCACTTTTTTCATCCCATGGGTTCCCGGCGCAAGTACCGAGGTGAGATTTCACACCCCATTTTTCAACTATTAAGGCCCGATCGGCTCTCACCCTTGTGACATTGCGACTTCCCTTTCCTGTATTACCGGTCATATGGAAATAGATCTTAATGACATGTCCTTCTTCCTCGAGATTCCCCCCGTCCCGTCCTACCCTCTTCGCTTCTGACCCCGACTAGGTAAGATGAGAACTACTGATATGCTTCTCTGTCCTCACCAGGTCTTTTTCCTCCCCCCCCTCAACAACTCCGTCCGCCGCGGCGTCAGGAGCTCACAAGAAGAAGCCAGCTTATTTAAGATTTCCCTAGCTTCGTAACCGGGTATTGTCTTTCCCCCAAGGAGGTGATTCTCTCCCCTCCTCCTTTCGACCCTGAGATAAATTTTATGAGAGTTGGCCCTCTCCCCTCCCCCCCAACGTAGGCCCGTCTTCTTTATTCTCCTCATGCAAGGATGTTGTTTCTATACGTTTCCTCCTATGAACGAACTCGAGATGGGCTGAAGCAGCTTTTCTCCCCCCTAGAGGCCGCTTAAGGCGCTCTTCTTAATAACCGCCATTGCTGTCCCGGAGAGCTTCTCACGCGCTGTTTCAACAGACGTGAACCCCAGCCTGGTCCCCACTTATATTTTCTCTGTTTTCCCCCTCCACTCTGCTCCGGGTTTATTCTCCGGCCGAGGAGGGCGGGTAGGCAATTAACCCTATGCCCCTTTTTCCCCCGACCTGCGGTCTTCCTACATTCCGTCCCCACCTGCGATTCTTCTATCTTTTCCTTTTTTCGTCACTCACCCCCCCTTCCCAGTAACCTTTGGTCCCAAGTAGGTCCCGAACCCAGAAATCTCACCGAGTCCCTTGGGCCTCCCGCTTTACTTTTTTTTGAGGAAACTGCGTTCCTGACGGCCCCACTGACATGCCGGCAACCTTCCCTTCGTCCCCCTTGTCTCCCTTTTTCCTGGAGAGTGACTGCTACACAAACCACTCCCCCCTAGGCACCGCAGAAAACCCTCAATTGACTTAGTCAATCCTTCGCTTTTTTCCCTCCCAATGTCGCCAGCATTTCTTTGTTCCTCGCTCGTCGATGGCTTTTTTGCATTCGACTCTTACTCTCCTCCAGCCTTCCGAGAGACCCTCTCTTTTAGAGACAATTTTTTTGCCGATCTTCCTTGTATCCTTGGCTGAGCCTCCGTTTTGTCCCCCCCCCCTCTCTCCAGTCTTGGGCTTTCCGCGCGGAGTCCCCCCTCATGAGCTGAAATTATCTAAATTGCTCTTCCAGCAATAGAACCCCTTTTTTCAACGGTTTGACTTTGGGTTCTTCCCTTCGGCGGTCCCTGTGGAGATTGCCGTTGATCGGACGGGGTCCCCTGAGCGCTTCTGGAACTTGGCGCTCGGCCTCCCTCCTTTGAGTCCCTGGACCGAGTCTTGGATAACTGAAGATAACCTGACCTCCCCTTCGAGCCTCGTACGTCCTCTTCCCCGTACATTGCTAATCTTCAATTCTCCAAGCACAAGAGATGACCTTTTTTTTCCCCACGGACTTGACGAACTACCCTGCCATCTCCTCGAATGGACATTATTTCTAACCCCTCAGCCCACCACCAGCTCCTCCCCTGCTGTAACCTTTTTTTCCCCCAAACCAGTGGGATAGTGGACAATGTCTATAATTTGATTTTTCGCACATCACGATGTTGCTTCCTTCGTTGCGAATCCGACTGCTCTGTTCCTCACGGTAAGGGCTGATTCGTCGGTAAACTCAGTAGAGTATGGCTTTCCTTATGTATAGTCCCGATTCTGTTCACCTAATTTGACAGTTTCCCTCTCGTTGTACGTGAACCTGACATGCAATAAGTTGTTTACACACCTTAGTCTTCGCAGCCTTTGCCAGTACTCGATCTCCTGTTCTCCTACCCCCCCCCCCTTGCAATTTCCTTTTCCGTCCTTGCGGTCCCCCGATGAAGGTAGGGGCGGGATTTTTTTTCTCACACCTCTCAAGAGATGCGCGTTTTCCTCGACGAAGGCAGGTTCCCTTTGTTAAAAGTAAGGGTAATCCTTCTGAGAAATACACCCTTCGATCCCCTTTTCAGAAGTCTTCAGCGGAGTAATCGCTTGGCTTTCTTAGGTCTTGGTGGGGTTGAGGTGCAGGGTTGTTTTGAAGTGCCGTCTGTCTCTTGTGTCCGGAAGTTTTTTGGTGGAGGAGCGTGACTTGACAAAGATGGGGTGGGCTTTTGTGTTTCTCTTTTCCTTTACTTCGGTTTTTTTGAGTGGTTTTTGAGAAGAAAGGGTTTCGGAAGTTTTCGGTTGTGGGTGTTGAAGTTTGGGTGCGGGGGATTTGTAGTCGGGGTTCCGTTTTTTTTTTTTTCTTTTTTTTGGTTTTTCACCATGGCGTGAGTGAGGCAGGTTTTTCCCTTGTTCTGGTTTCGAAGTTTGGAGGTTTGTGGGGCGATGGGGTTTGTGGGATTTTGCTGGCGCCCACCTCTTAGACTTCCTTCCCGACGTCTAGAAGGAATGGAAAGCGATTTTCTTTAGTCGTCTCCACCATATCTCATCTCGTCGCGACCTTCTTTTTCTGTTTTCTGAGATGAACCGAAATGAAATAAGATGATACATGCTGTTTCTGAAACATTTCTATAGGCTGGGAGCGTGTTCTCCGGAAACTCGGCGGTTCTGCTTATCCCGCGTACTTCCCCCTTCCCAAACTCTTTTTCTCGACAGCGCTACTGATATCTTTTAATTTCTTTTATAAGTCGCGCGTCGGTTTTCCCCAGGGAGCGAGTTAGATCTTTTTTTTCTTTTTCCCTACTTCTTTAAATCGCCGTCTATCGGCACCACCCTCTCGCTAAGCTCCTCTCTTCGGCCGACTGTTATATATGAAAGTGTACACTTTCAAGTTCAGACTTGATGAGTTGAGACTAACTTTTTCCTCCGCCCCGTCCAGTAGGCCAATTTTTCTCGGAACGGACTGCCTGGAATTTTAGTACGGCGGACCGGTCCGTCTAAAACGTTGTTTTATATATTTTTCGACATCTGGCAGGTACCAAGTCAACCTTTCCCTTAAATAGAGAGGGGTGGCCAGATACTCTTCTATTTTGCTTCCAGTATGTTTTTACAAATGCAGGGGGGCATAACATCAAATCCGATTTCGAAACTGCTTCCTACTTATCTTTCCACTTGCCCCCCCCAATCCATAGACACGGTGGAAAGTTGCATTTAGGGATGCCGTCCTGAGGAGGTTCCAATGATCCTGGATCACGGCATGATACGGCCTGCCTGGAGCGTCCTTCCAAGTTATTCAATACGCAGTTGAATATCTTCAACACCCTCCTACGCCTCTTAAGATATATCTCTTCTATAATAATAAGTTGTTTTGTGAGCCTTTTTTTTTCATCCCCTAGAGCCTGGAATCTTCCAAGAGTATTACTCCTCTTCGATTTTCACCCGCAATCGGCTAAGGAAGAGCTGGGGCATGGATAGTTGCCGCCGCTGCAGTTTTCCCCTCCGTCAGTCCTAGTGCTGACGTTACCCTCTTTTCATCAATTAAGTCTTTCCCCTCATTTCGTCAGTTCAACTCTCGTTTGGGTGCTTGTATCTTTTGTCTCCAACTTATAATGACGCCCATCCTCTTTCCAAACGTCACGACTGAGGTTAGACTCGTGGACTTACTGACAATCTTCCTGACTAATATCCCCCCCTCGTTTATCGTCTACGGAATTCAGTCTTCACCATCTTGCTCTCCCTCTCTTCTGACCTTGAAGTCGTACGTAGGGTTACGACCCTATCACCCTGAGCTCTCTGTATCCCCGAATTGGCCACCCCTGTTAATCTATTATTTCAAGGTACCGACACTATCACTCCCCCTCGGGCCCCGGCAGTGTCGCTGTTTGGGTCGCGACGACTCCCCCTCCCCCTTAGTTGATGTTTTCTTTGACGCCCACGAGTATAGATTACGGAAAGTCAAAGCCCCCCACATCAGTCTTCTGTCTCGGCTTTTCGTCCTCCTAGTAGAGAAAGGATTGCGCAATTTCTGCGACTGAACAAGCCAGAGGTCCTTCTCACCTCCCCTCCTTAACTCCCCTATCTAGGGCAAGACAAATCCCCCTTTCCGCGATAAGCGTGGCTTGATTCTCCGTAAATTGACCTCTTCAAAATAGGTAGAGATACTCTTGGGACGCCTTTTCTTCGCATGCCGAACAAGCTAAGTGAATAAACCCTGAGGATGGACCTTTCTAATAGGGTGCGAAACCCTCTCACCGCAGCCCCCCCCCTTTCACGAATTTCCTTTCCGAACTGAACCATCTGCTCAATTGATTGGGACCTTCTGCCTCCGCCCTCCTAACTTTTCTTGTTCACGACTGATCCCCTCGCCTTTCGCCTGACAACACGCTCCCGATGAGGGTAATTCCAAGACCCTCCGCCCGGAATTCATCGTCCCCCTCCCCCCTATAACAGATTCGCTTCGTTTTCCTTTAATCACGAGCCGCAGGAAGTATGCGCTGAGAGTTGAGGAGAGGGGACCTCAGTGAACCACTTCTCTCCCCTGCAACAGGAATGGCATTCGTTCCCGGCATCTGTCTCCCTATTAGACATATTCAGCTGTCTACAGGCAACTTGGCAACCGCTCAGTCCCTTGGGACCGCCTTATCAAGGATACGTCTTCTCTGACCACCCCCTTCCCCATAGCATCTTTAATGGGGAGACAGCAGAATCGTGATAGCAGATGCCCCCTTCCCCCCTCTTGTTTTGTCCAGGTCATCAATGACTTAGACTTCTTTTTCTTTTTTCTTTGAGCCTTCCTCTAGAGGAACTCATCCCTTCTATCGATGTCCCGATATGCAGGGCGTCCCCCCTGCTTCCCCTGTTCCCAAGCTTGTGTCGCGATAGTGATTGTCTATAAAGACTTCCGCCCTTCTCTCCCCCCCTAGCGCGTCTGACCTCCCCGATGTAGATTCTCTTCCTGCAGTTTTTGAATCTGACCCCTCTCTCATTTAGAAAGCCTGTATTCAGGTAGCCTTCCCTGAGCGTCTCCCCCCCGTCCTCTTCCCGCGCAATAGAGAAACCAGTAAACGTCGACACCCCTCTTCCCCTTCAATCGATACGTTCCCTTGTCGCTGTTACCTCTCCTTTCCCCTCCTTCCATGCACGAGACCCGAATAAGCTCTCAGCCAAAGTCCCCACGACCCTTTTCCCCAAGGATTCCACGCTCCCTCCCTATCTCTTTCCTGAGGACAGTTCCCCCTTCTTAGGCTCTTTTTCTTCAGGATCATCCACAGTAGTAAGGTAAGGAACAATCAAACCTGCGTGAGCTTTCTACCTCCTCCCTGACTTCCCTTTGTTCGCTCAAGTGACATCTGTAACCGAATGGGCTGCTTCCCTTCCTCTTTCTTTGAGTGATGTTGTTTTCTCCACGATTTTCCCCCGTCTTTCGTCTCCATCCCCATCTGCCTGGCATTTATTGGACTTACGCTCAATAGTATGTGTTTTTATTCACCTTCGGTTAGTTATGTTGCTTCCCCCAGTCCGCCCTCCTTGGATGTGTGCTTTCCTACTTCCCTGTTCCCCCTGCTCATGAAAATATGAATGTCGGTTTGTACTTTATCTGGAAAATGCTCCGTAACGCGTGGGTCTTTCCGGGACATCTTTAATCTTAGATGTAACCGATCAACTGCCGGAATCATCATCCCATGTCTCCCTTTTGTGCGAAAATCCGTACCTCTCTTTCCCCCTCCCCCCGGTTCCCACAGCTCTTTATTCCCTCCCTTTCCTCCTGCGGTAAGCATAAAGCATGGCGAAGGTGAACTCTCGCTGTGATGACCCGAGACGGCCCTTGTCAGTCGTGTTTTCGCGAACCAACCTATTTTCCCTCACCCCCCTCGCCGGTTTCTCACTTTTCAGATACAGATGTCCCATAAGGCCCCCCTCGCTTTCCCATAGTTGTCCTCCCTGTCCCCATTCGCAGTACCTACAATGGCATTTAAGCCTGCCCGTTCCTAAGCCTATCTCAAAGGCTCCCCCATCTCAAGACACTTCGTCCTACTATGCCCAAATTTGCCCTCTATCCCCAGGTGCCCCCTTCATTTGCGACCCCCTCCTTTTTTTTTGCTTCCTGAAGGTTGACTTTTTCTTTTTTGAAAAGTGGGGCCCAGAATGAGTATCCCAGTTCAGACCCATCTCAAACTATTTTTTCTCTTTTCTTTTACCACCTTATGACCCAGACGATGTCAGTTGGAGAAGGAGGGCGCGTAGATGAAAATTCCATGTTTCCCCTTCCCGGTTCTTTCTTAGTTTTGTCAGTCATCCCTAAGTTCCGTAAAGCCCCGTTCACACTGTTTAAAAGACGAAGTCGGGGAAGCTGCTCCCTGTCCTCCTTCTTGACTTCGTCAGACCTGGTCAATTGTATCGAGAAGATGCTCCCTTGCTTAGGCTCCTCCTAGTCGCCGGACACCCTTTGCTTGACTCCCTCTCCCTCCTCCCCACCTTTTCTCGTGGATGACTACCGGAAACCCCTGATGTCCAAGTTGAGACATGGCTCTCCTTCATGCCTCCCTCTGTTATGCTTTGCCATATCCCCTTTAGTTTCCCCCGATTTTTTTATAGTCACATCTCTCTTCCTCCCCTACTTTTGTTTTCTCTTAGCTCACCTCAACGAGTCGCTTTTCCAAGCAATAACAAATGGGAGTCTTAGGTCCCCCGAAGGCCCATCATGCTTTTGCCAGGCTCCCTCCCTTCCAAGGATGAAAGTTGTTTATTTCCCGTTATTTTATTTTCCTTCTTTCTGCGCTCTGATTAATTTGCGTCGACAGAAAGCCGGTTGTAAACTGAAATTTGAATGAGTCTTCTATAATGTAATGTCTGTTTCTTTTAATCCCCGTCCCCTACTTCGGTTTTTTCACCCTTTTTTCTGAAGGATTCCTTCCACTGATTTTTCTGCAACAAAAAGTTAAAGAGTGAACCCAGTCTTCCCTCATGGATTTACTATTTCGTCTCCTCTATCCCTCCTTTGAAACTGATAAGCCTGATATGAAAGAAGATGTAAGATTTTTCCCAGAATGACGAGTTAGGTCTAGCCTCCCCAATGTTTTTACCCCCTTTGACCCAGGGGAAAAAAACTCCACCTTCCCTGAAGAGATTCCTGATTATTTGAAGTCCCCTACTATTTTCGGCATTTTCCCTCTCGAAAACCCGGTGTAGACTTGGAGTCGTGAACCACCTTTGATTTCCTTCTCTCTTATTCGCCTTTGGCTCAGCTTCACTCTTATGACTCATGGATTCGCTCCGCCCCCTTCCTTAGTTCCGATTTATTATTGAAAAGGGTTGAGCATATCTAGACCTCAAGCTCCTGGGTTGAAGTGGGACTTTCACTTTTTTCGACCCCTCGCTTCAGATTTCCCCCGGCATTTCCAGGAGGAGCCGAGGGATTCAGATGAGCTATTGATTCCAAGCAATATAGAGTACCTCGCTTTTCCCCTATTATGCTCTCCTTTCTTTTTTTCGCTTTATTCGCACAGATGTCGCAAATGGTTATATCCTCCCCCCGGAATAGGAGATTCCTGTAGCTTTTACCATGTTTTCCTATTCTTTTTCCTGAACAACCATGTTTCCAAGGGTCAGTCCGTCCGGATCAAGAAGATGACCTTCCCATATGTAATGCCAACTCACCCCTGACTTACAAGGGGACCAATTCTTCCCTCAAACCTCCCTTTCTACTCCGGGGCACCAAATACGCCCCAGTTAGAGCACTCCCCACCAGAGTTAGAATTCTTCCCATTCCAGGCCTTCCCTTACTTTCTTTTACTCTTTTCGCCGGCCTGGAGTTGAACTGTAAACCCCCCAAAGTTCGCCCTTTTATACATTTTCCGCAATGATCGCGGTATCCAGGACGCTACAAGATTTCTTACGTAACTGTAGTGTTGAAGAGCCATTGTTTTTTTCCCTCCCCTCTCTTCAGACTTTCTTCCCTCCACTCCTTATGACCGACCTCTCTCCCGCCGGCAACTTTCCCTTCTCTGAACTGCCAGTGCTCATTGAGAGTGATCTTTATTTGTTATCCCTCGGGTTCTTTGTCTCTTCTGTAGTGCAGTGCGACTTCCTCCATTTGGGACTTTTCTTGACCCCCTGCGCCCTTCCGTCATATAGCATTTCTCTAAGTAGTGGCTGTACCCGTCGGCTTTCCCCCCCCCCACACCCTTGGAGAGATTACCCTCCCCCTAAGGGTCTTCAGATACCTCCCCCGATTATAGGCTTCGACTTCCATTCCAGGTGAGCCCGGTAAG
>Ga0179591_1228419_pt1 | contig 12160 bp, 19 predicted proteins | sample CZOMad2_1_08_16f_FD_182891 | JGI IMG/M metagenome (GOLD analysis project Ga0179591, IMG submission 182891) | Vadose zone soil fungal communities from Angelo Coast Range Reserve, California, USA - CZOMad2_1_08_16fungal (PacBio error correction) | ecosystem: Environmental > Terrestrial > Soil >... | reverse complement strand
GTGGGTGGAACATTCGGACGACCTTCGTGTCACGCGAGTATTCCTTCCCCAGGAAGGAATAATTGTTCCTCCCTCGTAGAAAGACTCAAACTGCCTCTCACCTATAGCATGGCACAGTATCGGTGGTCGCTGACCCTCGATTCACAGTCTCTTTTTGCCTTCCACCCCGCTCAGATTTCTCTCAGACATGGGTCTCAGTGAAAAAGTCGCAACGCGTTTCTAGCCACGCACCTTGCGGCTTCCATCCTTGTCCCTCCTGATTTTTTTTTTGGGTCGTTGTTTTTATTTTGGCCTCGTCCGCAGCGTGCGTTAGAAGCATCTCCTTCTTTGGATACCCCCCCCCCCCTGAAACCCCTTTCAGTTAGGTCTTTTGTATTTTTTCCCCCCCCCACAGACCTATTTGAATGCCTTCGTGTATTATCACGGAGGGTCCTTGCCTCTTCTCCCCCAATAAATCCAGATTCTTTTCTTCCAGCATTTCAAACACCTTTGCCCTTTAGGTTTTTCGTAACCAAAGGCGACGTGCACAACTTCTCCCCCCACATTGATTTTCTTCTTTCCCCCAAAGACTATTCGAGTCGGTTTTCCCCGTTTGACATCGAGGTGACCCAACACTCGCCGTTTCTGTGCTTTTATGTGTCCTCTTTAATTTGGGTAGTTGCTTCACGCCAGCCGATACTTTGGGCCGACTTTCGACCTCCCGGCTGTTCCCCCGTCTTGATTAGACTTCTTTGTTGATGTTAGGTCGCCTGGTTTTTTCTTATCGATCGGCCTGAAATTTCGTCAGCGCTTTTCTTTTCATCCCAAACCCTCTCCTTCACCCTTCGGGATGACGCAGGCCGGCATTGAAAGTCCTTATTCCCCTTGTACTCCTTGAAAGTCCTTTCTTCTCTTCGGATGTTCGTGTTGCTTTTCTGCAACGATGCGTTCGGACGTCCTCTTACCCAAAGGTCTCCGTTCTTGAAAGTAGGCACGTTGGTGCAGGCCCCTTCATTCGGGTTACAGTCCCCGAACTCGTGAGCAACTTCAGGCCTCCGTCCACCTGGCACCCGTCGACTCGCCCTCCTTCAGGATCATGTGCACAATCTTTTTTTGGAGACACCCCCTACCCCCCCCCCCCCCCCCCCCCCCCCCCGACCCCCCCGCCCCCCCCCCTCCCCCCCCCCCCCCCCAGATTTCTCGTCTGTCCCCACCCCCCCCCGCCCCCAAACTCCCCCCACCCCACCCACCTTCTCACAAGCCGGGCCCTGTACGGCCGTGCGCCGAGCCGGGGTGCTTCTTTTTGATTTTTTGTTTTCAGGCTTCACCGGCCTCAGGGTTTGACACCATTCTGAGGGTTTAGATTCTGCTCCACCCCCGTCGTGCCCACGTTTTCTTGTTTTCCCGTCCCCCCCTAAATTGTCTGGAATTGCCAAAATCTTTTGCATCCCCGTTCACACTGCTTTGTCGCTTACCTTGAGTGTTCAGGTTTGAATTTTTGATAAGCGCCATTCGTGCACCTGTTCTCTACGAATCGGCTAGTGAATTTGCAGGGGTCGAAGTGGCCGAGTTTTTTCTGAATACAGGTTCTGGTGACACACAATGCTTGGCTTTTTTTTCTTTTTGGTACGCGAGCCGGGGGTTGTCGCTGTCGGGCGTGATTTGTAAGTCCCTGGGACCCCGCTTTTTGTGCCAGGACGCCCCATTGCTTTTTTCGGTCCATCCACGTCCCTGCGGCCCAATTTGCGTGGACCTCCCACAAATCCTTTTGTGGGTGCGTCTTGGCCCCTTTCCTTCCCCCTTTTCCCTTTTTTTTCCCAATGGGAAGATGATCCCCTTCATGTGGTTCCTATTACCGGGCCATAAGTGGCCAGTGGCGTGTTTGTATTGCTTCCGATCCATATATAAAGAACCCCTCCCTCCTTCCCCCCCTGTAGCCCTCTCTTTCAAGAGTTTTTAACATTTTCCTCTTTTTCTGCAAAGCGTGCAATTGAATTCCCACTTTTCCTCCCTGCTTCTTTCCCTGCGTTCCCCTCTGTTTTGACCGCTTGTGTTTTTTCATGCGGTGGGAGTTAGCTTTGAACCCACGCCGGAGTCCTTTCGGTACCCCCCCTTCCCCCCTGTCATACAGGAGATATTGATTTGCACAGCGGAAACGGTCAGGGTTGTCGTATTGCCGGCTTGAGCGGTTTTCGTGCGGAAAAGAAACGGCGTTGATCCGGATTCGATGTTGTCCTTGATAATATTTTTCTTGTTCTCATAACTCTCTCCTGTGAAATCGGGCCGGGGTGTTTGTTATGACGGTCAATTGGGCGTCTTTAGATACATCTTTTTTTCCTCCTCCTCCGTTTTATGTTTTTCATCTTTCTTTCCCTAATTCTTGCCTCTCTGGCGTCAGGTTTCACCCTGCTCCGATTTCCCCGGAGCGGGGCGCCTGATCGTAGACTGTTTCGAAACACCGGCGATTAGGCGTTTCCGCACCCGCCAAAAGACCGTCCCTCCTCCCTTTTTCTTCGTTTTGCCTTCCTTTTCTAATGATGTCCTGGTGCTGGAAAGCACGTCAACCCTTTTCAAAGCCCGTTTTCCCGCTCCCCCACTTGCAAGTTACCCCGGCCTTCCCCCTCACCGGTGACCATGTTTTTCCCTGACAAAAACAAGGAGTCTTTTTTCCCACTGGCACGGGTGTTTAAGCTCTGCCTCTGGCCGGCTGGCTTTTTTTGCAGTTATGCTTGTTTATAACCCCCCTCCCCTCCCCCCCCCTAATGATTATGCCTTTTTTGTATCCGTCCCAAGCGAGGATCATCGTTTCCCTTCCGTCTTTTTTTTTTTGGACGGCACGGGCCGACGCTCCCCTTTATTATCCGTGACTCTTTGTCAAGCAACGGGCAAGATTTCCTTTCCTCCGTCCCAACCCCAGTTCAACCTTTTGAGGCGGTTAACACGGCTTCCGTACAGCCTTACCATGGCGGCCCCAAAGTGTACCCCCTGCTCGCTCCTGCCTGCCCGCCCCCCGTTACCTCACTGCAACATGTATTTCCCTTCCCCTAGGTTCAGGACCGGCCCCCATTTTCGGAGTTTTTTTTTCATAGTGATGCGCGATGACCCAGATGTTTCTTTCCTCCCACCCTGACCCCCCCCCCCTTTTTTCCCCCCTCCAAGTCACCAGTTTTCTATGTTGCGAATTATTTGAGCCGGAATTACCAATGGTCATTGCGCCCACTCAATTCAAGGACCCCCCCCCTGTCCAAACCTCCGCACTGTTTATGATGGGAAAGTTACTCACCATTTTCCTCTCGCGTTCGTTTGTTTCCCCTTCCCTTTCCCTTCTGTGTGGCGTCCTCGACGTGATGTTTACAAAATCTCGTACATTTCTCTCTCTTTCCACTCTCAACGCGACATTTCCTGAAGTGTTTTAGGCGTGCCTCACCCTAACATGGAATTTGGATCTTCAAACCCCCTTCCTTTTTTTTAACCTTTCCTTCCCGATACCCCCCTTTCTTAGAGGGTAGAGCTTACGGCCTCTGTGGCGGTCAACAAGGGGGAATTTCCGGCCTGGGATACATGACTACCCCCCTCCCCAAGTCGATGCGCTGCGTACAGGCCACCGGTGACATCCTCTGCTGTCGTCCCCACCCCCTTATACTTCTACAACTTGGAGGCTGATCGAGCCTACAACGAACCTACACGGATCAATTCGTACTTGTTTTTTTTCTTTCCGTTTCTTTTCCACCCTTGTAGGCCCAACTTATCCGAGCTGCCTTGATTTCCTCCCCTTTTTCCCTCTTTGCAAGCCCCCTTTCTTCCGCGATTGTCGCTGTGCGATTCTCAGCTGCCGCAAAAGCTCTCATTCTGATCTCCTTGGTTGTGTGGTGTTTTCCTCATTGCATTGCGAATTTGGCCGGCTTTCAGAGGGCGCGATCCCACCGCCCCCTTTTTTTTTCCTCCTCACATTGTTGAGTTCTCCTATGAAGCGTACCTGATCTCAGCCCAGATTATGTGTTTGGCCCCCTGAGATACCCATTTTGTTTCCTTTGGGTCCCTTGACTGGTTCTAGAAGTCGGGGCCGTGCCAACGGCTTGCCGCCGCTTGGCCCAATCCCATTTTTATCAAATCTGCCCAAGTTTGCACACTGTTGTCGCCAGTTTTTTCCCCTTTCGGCCCGGGCTTGTCGCAAGGGGCTCTTTTTTTCTATTTAACTCCTGGGCTGTTTTCCGGGATTTCGCGGCGTTCCTTTCCTCTTTTCCCCCATTTGCGTTACACTTTTTTTTTTTTTAAGGTGAAGGGCGTCGCCGCAACCTATCATGGCACAGTCCTATTGTAGCTTGATGACTCTGGTGCCCCCAAAGGTCCTCCCCCCCTTCTGGAGGGGTGGGTTCCCCTTACACACTGATCGGCGTTGACTCGCAAGCACGCTCGTTGGACCATTGATGTCCCAGTCCCCATCTTCAAGACTTTCTTTCCCCCCCCTCATTTTGTAGTTTTTTTCTTAGATGCTGTGAGGTGAAATCGACCGCCTGGGGCCTGCCCGCTGATCTCACTTTTCCTGCCTTATCATCTTTTCCTGGGCGCCGTCCCCATCCCTTGGCTTTCGCCACCCTGCCGACCAAGTTGCGACAAAATCCTTTTTATGGGCCAAGTTATCGGTTGGGCGACAACGAACGCCATACAAAGCACTTTGCCCTTTGCTTCCCTCCCCCAGTCCAACCCCTAGAGCCCGCGTGGCACAGGCCAGGGGCGTATTGAAGCCGGAGTCCCGTTTTTTCCCCTTCCTCCGTTTCCCCTGTCTTCCACCGAAACACCCTTTCTTGGCAAGCGATTTGTGTGATCGTTGGTCTGTTTTAGTTTTCCAGCGGCGTCTTTTTTTTGGCTACCCTTTGCCCTTCCCCCCCTTTTTCCCTGTCCGACCCGTCCCCACTGTAAGCTTTGGGCGGGGGGGCCCACACAATCAGAAACTTTTATGATCCTTTCTTCCCCGGTTTCGGCCTTGCAACAATTCGCTTGCAAGGCGTGCCAAGCGCTCCGCATTTACATCGGGGGGTCTCGGATACCGTTTTTTTCCCCCCCCCCCTCCGAAATTGTTCCCCTCTCACAACACGTCATCTTGCGGCTTTTGGTCCACCGGCTTGAATTACGGATTCCACTTTTCTTGTTTTTTTACGTGTTTCCCCCTCTCGGCATTTCTGCCTCAAGGCTCCCTCTGTATGGCCGACTTCTTCCCCCTCTACTCCCCCCCCCCCGCCTATTTCCTTTCCCTGTAGTTTCGATTGTCTCTGTCTCGGGCCGACCAAAAATTTAGGGTTGATCTTTCAGTCCCCCATTCTCTTCTTCCCCCCCCCTAGGTTTTTTCTTTCAGAGGACATCCGTTGAACCACCCTTCCACCCCCATTTTGCCCTTTTGTGATCTGCCGCTATGGCCCGGGCGTTCGTTCAGCCACCCTCTTTTTCCTTTTTTCACGGCGCCATTCCCCTCTGACAAAACCCTTTGGCTCCGCCGTTTCTTTTTGTTTTTTTTTTTTTTCCCCGCTTCCCCCCAGACACGGAACTTTTTAGGTGAGCGACTGTTTCGATTCAGCTTTTGACTGTGCCCTCCTTCCTCCCCCCTGAGACGCGAGTCTTCTCTAACACCACGTCGAACCTCACCCTTTCTCCTGTTTTTATTCTTTCCCTTCCCTGCAGTTTCTTGGGGCCCGAGCCGCGCTTGCCGCTTCTGCCATGTTGGTCCCCCTTCCTTTCCCGTGTTTTCTTTTTTTTTCCCAGTTTTTCCTTTCTCACCAGTTCGGGTACTTGCGGACCCGGTTTGTTGCCCCTGTTTCCCCCCCTTTCTTTTTCGAAAACCCTTTTCTTTTTTTCGGAATTTGACCGCCATTCGATCAACTCGCTCAACTGGCCCAAGTTCTTATTGAAAGGGGTTCGGTGTGGTTTTTTCCCCTTCCCTCTCATAGGCCTGCGCCATATCGGCTCGAATTGGCTTGGTCGAAGGGGCCCTTTCGTTTGATACATGGTTTTCTGCTGGAGTTTCCTTGTTCTCTCTTTAGTTTCTGTTTGAGATTGTCGGGGGAGCCGAATGGGTCATCCTGTGTTTTTCGAGACCTTCGAAGACATTTTTTTTTTTTTCCCTTGTACCCCCTTCCTTTTCTTTTCCCCCCCTTTTGGACAAGGGGCAAGTTCGGCGATACGGGGGGGGACGCTGCCTTCCCCCTCCCTGCCTGCGCAACAAAAAGTGCATTTCTTCCGATGGGGCCGGATACCCCCCCGGATCAGGCGTGTTGGATTGGAGTGATAATGAGCACTATCCATCCTCCCTCCCCTATTTTGCCTTCTTGTACTTTCCCCACAGAGCTGCTTCCAAAAGCTGCATTGGTCTTTCATGTTGTCGCTGGACCCCCCCTCGTCTGTCTGATTTTTCGTCGTTGCGGTTTTGTTTTTTTTTTTTCTTATCCTTTTTTTTCCCAACCGGCTTTTTCTGAGCTTTTGACGTTGGCGTCCCCCCGAAACCCACAGTTGTGTTTCATTCCAGTTTTGGTCCTTACCAACCCTTCAGGTTTGTTTTTTTTGCGCCTTGTAATTGGGGGTTTGCTTTCACACCTTTTCCTTCTCTCCGGTCATTTTTTCTTAGATTAGTTGGGACGGCAGGGCAGCGCTACGGTGTGATGTCCTTTGACCCTGTTCCTTTTTTTTTCTGAAGGTCCCCCCCCCCTCCCTACCCTTTCTCTTCCTATATGATTTTGTTTTTCTCGGATCAGATGGTCCCACGCTTTTCCAGAAACCCGGCCCGATTCACGCGCGCTTTCTCCTTCCTCGTAGACGTTTAACCCCCCCTTGCATCAGCCCTTTTTTCTTGTCGCGGTCGTTCTAACCCCACCTCCCCCCCTTTTTTTTTCCCTCCACGAAGACAACCTGTGCCGTTTCCGGATGCTCGCCTGTTCCTGGCTGGGACAGCCATTCACCCGGCCTTACATCCTTCCCGTCGTTTCAAGCTTCTCCTTCCAGACCACCCCCCTCTTCGTATGCCTTCTTATCCCGTTCCAACAGGAGGAACTCTCAATGCACGGGCAAGATATGCCTCTGCCTTGGTTGCCTTTCGAGGTCTGTTCCCCCCCTTGCTTCCTGTCTCCCCCCTAAAATCATGCGTATGCTTGTTTCTTTTTTGACCTTTTCCTTTTTTAAGATCATAGTTCCTCCCGGCGGCACAACGGCGGCCCCGGGATTCATCCGCGACTGTTGCTTTTCACCTCCCCCTTTTTTTTTCGCAGGTCGTTCGTCCCCCCCCACTAAATTGTTATTTTCCCCCCTTCTGTTCCCACCATTCGGCGCCCGAATAACCAGCCGTCCCGTCCGCCGCCACCTGGGTGGATAACACCACCTCCCTTTCTTTTTTTACTTAAAAACATTTTCCATTCCACTTTTTTTCTCTTCTTTAAGGTTTCTTTTTTCTCCTTTTCCGAAATGCGCTGATTTCAAACCCGAAACCTCCATCACCTTTGTAGCCCCCTCGTTGTTATACCCCTAAACATTTAGCCCTTACCTCTCCCTGGTCCATTTTTTCCTGGCAAAAGGCACCTGTCGACCTCCCAAACCTGTTTTTCCACACATTTTCATTGGCCCCCCTTTTCCTATGTGGCACAACCACAGATTCTCTGTCCCGAAGTTTGGCACGACCTTCCGAAGGAGCCACCTCCCCCCTCCATGCCCCCCGTCCCCTTCTCTTCCCTCTCCCCGCCCTCCCCCTCCCAGGTCCCTGCCCACCCCAACCGCCAATGCCCCCCACCGCTCCGGGCACGGAGTTTCAGATCCTACTTGCGGTTCTGGTTGCCTTTCCCCTTTTTCCCTTCAAAAGTGAAGTTGCCGTACCTAACCGCCGCTGACCAACGTTGCCCTCAACCCCAGTTTCTCCCCGGCGCCGTTTCTTTGTAGTCCATTTCTCTGTCTTTCTTTTGGGCTTCCCCCCCAAACACTCGAAGCGCGGTCCGCTCCCCCCCAGTTCCCCCCTATTCCCCCTTCTTCATCTTGTTTTTTTACTGTGTTCCTCTTGTTTTGGATATCCGGCATTTTTGCGGTTTTCCGGAGTCGAGCAACTGAATCTCACTACCCCCCAAACGGCCTCGTCCCCTCTCCTGTTTTGCTTCAAATCCCCATTAGATTGCCCCGTTTCTTCCATAAAATTTTCAAGAGGTCAGCCCTCTGATCATCTCTTTTTTCATGTTCTTTTTTTGATCAGGCCTGGGGGAACCCAGCCAGGATTAACGTTTTGTGATTCCCCCCCTTTCCCCCATTGGTTTTTTGTAAGAGCAGACTTCTTCATTTTGCGATGATCCGTGCCCGCCTTGATTCTTAATACCTCTCTTTTTCATGTTGGGATTCCCCTTCGTTTTTTCTCCCATGTTTTTGTCGTTTGTGGAACCTTGGTCCCTCCTTTTCCTGCCATCACCCGCTTTCCCGCGCTCCTTCCAAACGATCCCCAGTATCGCTTTCCCCAATTTCCCCCATTCGTTCCAGACCTGTTTTTTTTTACCGATTCTCCCGATGTTCCCCTGAAGTTGCTTAGAACATGGATGCGCGGGCGCGGGTGAGGGCCCTGGCTCTTTTCCCCTTATCAAACCTTTTGTGTCCCTTTTTCTGCTATGTTTTTCCCCTTCCGGTTTGTAACCCCTTTTCCTCTTCTGGTCGCGGTGAAGAGGTGGGCGAACCCCGGTCGCCCCAAATTCTGAATGGATTGGCTTTTTGTCCCATTCTCTCTTGCGTTTCGCTGGCCGCAGGGCGGCCATTTCACAAAAATATATTTCTCTTTTTCCTTTTTAGTTTTTTAGTGGGTGCTTGTGAGAGTAGAGTGTGAAGTGAAACCTCCTTTCCAGACCCAGTCTGACGGGTGTCTTACATGTCAGTCGCCTTCCTTTCCAGTTCCGGGGATCTGTGCCAAAGCGCCATTCAACCTTCCCTCCTCCCACCTATTTTCGGTTCTTGTGCCCAGCTCCTTGTTTTTTTTTTTGCCTTTCCCCCTCCGTCTTCCACCTTTTGAAGGTTTTTTAGTTTCCTTTAGCAGTCAAACGGCCTTCCCCTCTGATTCTTTTACCCCTCCCCCCCCTGGTGTTTATAATGTCGCACCCCCCCCCCCAAACAACGTTTCGGGCCCAACCCCTTTCCCTTCCCTCCCTGTCCACCCCACATTTCGTTAGACAGTTTCGCTGGATCGGGTAACTGTCCCCCCCCCCCCCTAGTGCCCGGAATTTTTTTTTTTTTTTGTTTCTTAGCGTGACATTGTCCTGCGCCCCCTCCAATGGGCATTTTTTCGGCCCACCCCCCGAAATCCCCTTACCGGGCTATGGATTTTGGCCGGGGCGGTATTTAACATAGACTCCTTTTATCAATTTCACCATTCTCTCTTTGTGCGGCGGTCTCTTCCAATTTTTACTGTCATCTGCAAGTGCTATTCCACAACGTCTGTCTCCTTTTCCTTAGTTCATAGACCACCACAAATCGTCCATCTATGTATCTTCCGTCATCTTCCTTTATTTCCCTGTCCTTTTTTATTGTTTTTTTTCATTTCTTCCAAGGAACCCCCGAAATCCCGTAATGTATTTTTTCCGCTTTTTTTTTTTTATAGATCCATCATCTTCCACAAACCCTTTTTAGGTGGTCCATTTTCCTCCCCCCTCTTTTATTTCATGCCACTCGGGGGTTCCGCGACTTCTTTTTGTTTTTTTTTGATTCTCCTTCTTTCTGGATAGGGACCTTCTTGTGGAGTTAGCCACCGATGTTTTAAGTTCAACCCCTTTGTCGTGCGCCCCCCCCCTTGTTTTTCTTTTATTTGTTTTTCCAAAAATTGGCAAGGGGGTCCCTGTCGTTCTTTTTTTACTGCTCAGCGCGAAACCAAATTCCTCTTGTCCTTGCTGGGACCGGCGCTTTTTTCTTTTTACAGACTCGAGATTCTTCCTTGAGTGAAAATTTTGTTTTACTTCTACCCCCTCCCCCCCACCGCGCACGCACCCCACAAGTCTCCGTGGGTGGAGGGGCAAGTGAAGTCCCCTCCCCCTTTTCCCCTCCAGAGGTCTATAGGGGGAAATTTTACTAGCTTCCCCCGGTGTCCTGGGAAGTTTCCTTCCGGTTTTTTATTTTCTGATGCAGCCGTTTTTGCCGTTTCGTGTGGCAATTTGACCCCTTTTGTCCGGATTGCCGTCAAAATATGAAACCCCCCCCTTTCTTACCCCACTGTTCCTTTGCCTGAGGTTGTTTGTGGGTTGCGATCGGACTTTCCCACTGTTCCCCTCCCCTACCCCGATTCTCTTTTTTCTTCATCGAATTTGGTCCGAGTTTTCGGATAGTGTCCACAGCCTGTTTGGGTCTTTGACTTCCTTGTTTTTCCTCTTTCTGAGCTCCAATGTTGTTAAGCTGTTTGGAGCATTGCCCCCGCAACCACCCCTTGGCTTGTTTACTTTTAATCCCGGCTTTTTCAATTTTTTTTTTTCCGGGAACCGCACGGGGGGGCCTTCTCGGCCGTGCCCCTCCGGCTGGTTTGGTTGAAGATTATCCTAATTTTTTTCCCCCCCCGGTCCATTCCTTGGTCTGTGGAGGGGTATGTTTTTCACCTTTTTAATTCCCGCCAAGTCACCCACTTCCATGCGCTTTTGCCCTCTTTCTTTCGGTCCCCAATGTTCCGCTCTTTGTGCAAAGGTTGACTCCTTAGTTTCTGCTTCGTGCCGGCCGCTTGGTGGACCCCTCTTTTGGCTGATCTATTCCCCCTTTTTTTTTCTGAAGATTTTCCCGTGGTTGCTTCCAGAAACCGATGAGATTGCCGTTTCCAACCACGGCTAAGGGTGTTGAAGTTGTTTTTTTTACTTTTCGGATTTTTCCGTTTTTTTAAGTTCGTCCCCCTCTTTTCTTCCTTGTGAATGGTTGGTCTACGAGGGCAGGAACTCGCCCATGTGTCTGCCGGTTTTTTTTCTGAACGTCCCAAATAGTCTCTGCCGCCAATTCTTATTCTTCCCCCTCCCTCCCCCAGGTTGTGTTTCAGATCCAGGCTGGCGGTGTACCAACAACCTTCCTTTTCCTTAAACCGACTCTTCGTGGGTCCTGCCTGATCTTTCACTCCCACTCTCATCTTCAGTGCCTGATCCCCCCCCCTCTTTTCTGGTTCACTTTTCCCTCCCAAACCCTTGATCCTCGCTTCTTCCTTTCCTTGGCTTGTTCCCTTTTTCCCCTTCAAAAGGGATTCATTCATTACCCCCCTTTTTACCTTACTTCCCCCCCCCCCCCTCCCTTTAAACATCGAAGGGGCCTAGGTTCAATAAAGCGTACAAAAGGAATACCCCTTTTTTACCTTCTTTTTTCTTGTTCCCCTTTCTTTGACTTCTTGTTACCGGCTGTACCCTTGGTTTTTCCCTGACTGACCCTTGCTTGATCACCCCTCCACCTCTTGCTTATGACGGGTTGGAGTCGGGTCAACACTCTTTTAAGTTGCTTTTCCCCTCTTTTTTTTTTCCCCCCCGGAGGGAGCCTCACAAAGGATCTAAGGAAGTCACTTGATTTTCCTCCACTTTTGGCATTACTTTCGTTTAACGCGTGGCAAGGTGGGTGTTTTGCCCTCTTTTCTTGACCCCCTTTTTAGCAAGTCAGGATTTGTTTTACCCCGACCGATACCCCCTTTTATTTCTTCCCATCGAACCGGCTTGTGATCAGTGCAAACCTGTATCCTTGAAAACCTCCTTCTCCTCCCTGGGACCCATCCTCTTCTTTTCTACCTTCTTGTCCTAGGTGGGAGCAATGCTTTTTTCTTCACAAAGAACCCCCTTACCGTCCCTTTTTCGACCTTCTTTACCTTCTTTTTTTTTTTGCGTGCTGATTTCCTTGACGTAATTTGCGAACTCCAAATTAAACGTGACCCAACTTCTCCTTCCCACCCTACCACTTTTCCATTTTGGTCAGTCTAGCCGCACATTCCCCATTTATTCGCCGGTTACTCACGGTTTTTTTTTGCCTTCGTTTTTTTTTGACTTTTACCTGGTGCTAACAGGAGGATAATCTCCCCCTCCCTCCCCACTTCACCCCCTATTCCTTCATTGCTCCCCCCTTCCGCTCCATCCCCCTCCACCCCCGTTTCCACACTACCCCCCCCTCCCCCCCCCTCCCCCTCTCCCCGCGTCCCTTCCCCCCCACCCGCCTCGCTCCTCCCCCACTCCCTCCCTCC
>Ga0179591_1421382_pt1 | contig 12161 bp, 17 predicted proteins | sample CZOMad2_1_08_16f_FD_182891 | JGI IMG/M metagenome (GOLD analysis project Ga0179591, IMG submission 182891) | Vadose zone soil fungal communities from Angelo Coast Range Reserve, California, USA - CZOMad2_1_08_16fungal (PacBio error correction) | ecosystem: Environmental > Terrestrial > Soil >... | reverse complement strand
GACTCGTCAAGGAGCTGCCCGACGCCTCCCTCGGCCCACATCGATCCTATCGCCACCAAGGGCAACGGATCTCATGCTGCACTCTATCCGATCGATGTCGCGTGCCGCGACGGCAGAAGGACGAAACCGCCTGGGTCCTCGCGGACGCCACCTGGTCGATGGTCATCGCCGCAGTCGATCATGACCCGGCCGTCGCTGGCTTCATCAAGAAATGGGCCAATGGATACGGCGGGCGGTGCACCCGCACAACTCGACGGCGCCTATCCCAATTTTATGTGGCAGACGAGGGCGAGGCCCGTCATCAAAGCCAGCTTCGCGACAACTACCCGGCCTCGCTCCCCTTAAGCGCCAAGTTGACACCGCCAGACCTCTTCCGGTCAAACCAGAACTCCAGCCGGCAGCCTAGGGGAAAGTGACGAGCTAGTTCGCCGACGGGCTGGGTCTGCAGTCTCCCGCAGGGGGTCGGCGATCTCGCTAGCCAAGACCGGGTTGCGGACGCCGCGGCGCCAGCGCGTCGCCGGGCAACCTGATCGAGCGCCTGAGGTGCGTCGCAGATTGGGCGCCTAGTCGCGTCTTCCGCCCGCCCCCCGCCACGGCCTGGCAGTAGCGAGGGTCGCAAAAGCCGGGGCGCCAGTTCGGGCCTGATCTTGACCAACTGTGGGCGGCGGTCGAGAACGGCCGCCCGGCCGTCGCCAGCATAGCGCGCGCCGCGCCGAAGGTTGAGCCGATGAACTCTGCGATCGTGCGGGCTGAGCTCGAGCAGCGTTCGAGCGAGCGGATCGCCGCGGCTTGCCTCACCAGAAAACAGCAGAAGTCATTCCAGGACAGGTCTGACCCAGCGCGAAGTGGCGCTCGCTCGATGGCGCGCTACGGCGGCCCGCCTCGCTGTTCGAGGTTGCCCCCATTAGATGTGGACAAATCGCCAGGACCGTAATGCGCGTAAGGGTTCTGTTCGTCGAGCCGCCACTTTGCGGTCAGGCCGCAGCGAGACATCGGCGCCGTCCGCTACGCATAGTCGGACACAGCCATAGGCGAGCAGGCCCGCCGGTCACGCGCGCGCGCCAGATATGCGCCTCGGCCAGCGACGGATCGAGTTCGGCCTGCGAACAGCCCTGCGCTAGGGAGTTGTGCGGATGAGCCGATGGAAAGCAGCGTTGCCCTGGCAACCAGATTCGCGGGCCCCGAGCGGTCGCAGGACGGCCCGCCGCGGACCTCCGAGCGAAGAGCAGCTCGGTTCGATCGGCCCCCCCGCGACGCGAGCCGCGCGTTCGTCCTGTCAGCGCGAAGGAGCTCGGTGGTCTCGATATCGGTTATTTCTCGGCACACACATGCGTGCCCGTCGCGATGAACCAAGTTTGCGCGAAATCCGGACCCCTGCGACCCCCCGATTTGCGGACACTACCGACAGCAAATAGGACGCGTCGCGCCCCCGGCGCGCGACGGCAAACCAGCGAAAGCGAGACAGCGCCACGACAAGGTCTCGGGACCCGGCGCAGCGGAAGGAACGCCGCTCTGCTCGACGGTCACATGTCGACGAAGGCTGACCGCACCGTCGGCCCGAACCGACGGTGACGGGCTCGTGGGGCCGATCCTTCGTTCTCCCGACGGCGAACGGTATCGACCGCGCACCGTGACTATCCACGCGCAGCCTGCGGATTTCGTCCGAGCCCGCCGTTCGAGGTTGGCGCCCTGAACAGACAGATGCTTTCCTCGATCGCCGTTCACGGCAACGCCCGTTTTTTTTTGCGACCCAGCTCGGCCTTCTTTCGCGACCTCCGGTTCCCGGCGCAGAAGCAGCACCCGCAGCAGCGCAACGCTTCGTGCCTATGATGACCTGTGCGGCCGTCGCGAAACAGCGTTTTCCCATCGGCCATCGAACAAAAAACGGCCCAAAGGCTGTAACTGCGACGCTCCATGCCCTCAGCTAAACCCGCTTCAGAACATCGGAATTCTTCGGCGCCGGCTTCGCTACGCCGCGAACCCGACGATTCAGACTGCGGCCCATACGACCAAAGGGAGGATGGAGAAATGTATCAGGCTTAGAGTCGCTGTCTTCGGGGCAGCGGAACCGGTTTATCGCGCCGAGGCGGGGCTCGGACTATTTGCCCGGCGTAGAGCGCAGAGACGGTCGGTCGCCGAAGCCATGGGCTCGCATCCGTCCCCTCCACGCGGCGGAGGACGGACCCAAAGCCCAGGTCCATGCCCGGCTATGAATCGGGCATTTACATGATGAGCGGCCGACGGCGTAGAAATTGTGGAGCGGCGAGGACATGACCCAGCGCGCCACAGTACGGCCGGCGAACTACCTCTTCATTCCACGAAACACGCTGAACGGGGACGGCAAAACCGCGGTTGACCAGCCGGCGGGTTTCATCCGGCTGCCGGAACGCAACCACGGCCCGCAGGAATGCGTCGTGCTCTATCCCGAACTCGACGCGACAGGGGCCATGATGCCCGATATCGCTAGAGAACGACCAACAGGGCGCAAAATGGCCGGCGCCCGCGGCTGTGGCGCCGCCACCGGAATGACGACGCCGATTTCGGCAAAGCAGCTCATCGCCGTGGTCAACTCATTTCACCAATTCGTGCCCGGTCCCGTCCACCTCAAGGATCTCGGCCAGCTGTGGCCCGCGAGATCGAGGCGGCCGGCGGCGTCCGCCAATGGAAATTACAAAACCATCGCGGTCGACGATGGCATCCGCATGGGCCACGCGCAGCTCTATTCCCTGCCCAAGACGCGAGCTGATCGCCGACAGCGTCGAATACATGTCAACGACCATTGCGCCGAACGCCATGGTCGGCATCTCCATTGCGACAAGATCACCCCGCATGCTGGTGATGGCGGCGACGCTCAAACATCCCGGTCGTGTTTCGTGTCGGGCGTTCCGATGGCGGACGGTAAGGTCAAGCTGGCAAAGGGCACCGTGAAGGCAGCGGGACCTGAATCGACATCATGGTCGCCTGCCGCCGGTGGACCGCGTGCACGGAAAGGACGACGTCAAGGCCTACGAGAGAACGCCCTGCCAGAAATGCGGCTCAGTGATCGGGAAGGTTCACCGCCAATTCGCTGACTGCCTCACCGAAGCGCTCGCCTGTCGGTGCCGGCAACGGCTCGACCCCGCCCCCACGCGATCGCAAGCGCTGTCCAGGAGGCGGGGGTGACTGGCCACATGATCGTCGACTGGGCGCCGCCGCATACGAGCAGGACGACGCAGACGGTGGCTAACGAGCAACATCCGCAGCAAGGCCCGAGTTCGAGAACGCCATGGCGTCGCTATAGACATGGGCGGATGACAACACGTGATCCACATTTCTCGCCGCCCGCGCACGAGGGTGGCATCGACTGAGAGCTTCGATCAAGTGTCGAGCTTCGGGATTCATGGTGGAAGGGAACCAAAAAGTCGCGCGGCTCGGTTGTCGGCCGTGATGGGGCAGCCGGTTGATCCGCTACTGGGTGTCGAGCGCGACGCGTAGCACACATCAAGCGAGGGCGATCGAACCCCGTGCCGAACAGGTGTTCTCGCGGCAGGCGAGAACACCGTCCAAGTCCCGATCGCGGGGCACGAGACCCGGCGCACGCTCGCCGATTTCTCGAGGAGATGCGGCGGAGAGTCGTGAAGGAGTGGGATCCGATCTATCGGCGTACCACCCGCGCGGCAACCGCGCGGATGGGGCTGCGAACGCGCGAGCTCGGTCGTCGATAAGAATCACCCAGGGGCCCAAGACACGCGCGGGCGTAGTCGTCGATGGGCGCGTCGGTCCCGACCTCGCTCGGCCGTCAACCGAAGGTGACGATCATGGCGATGGCGACCGGGCCGCAGAGAAGATTTCGCGCACGCGCTCGCCCTAATAACACGAGGCCGGCGGCTGGCTCACGAGATTTCGACATAAAGGTCCGCCGTTGGACACCAGCGCGCAGTGTCCGGATCCACGCCCGACGGGCGTGCCGTCCGTGCCCGCCGCCAGCCCTTGAAACGCGACGGTCGAAGGTGACATCGAGGCTCGCCGCGGAGCTAGTCCCACCTCGGCGATGAAAAGTACTCGAGGCGCGTCACGGGGCCCTGTCATCACACACCGCGACGTATGGGCGTCGAGTCGACGCCGTAGGTCGTTGAAAGTCCCCTCGGCCGTACGTGGACAGCGTCGCCGATTTCCGTGAAGTCTGGCTTCGAACAAGCGACCGAACTTCCCAGCGATCGACGGACACACGCGCGCGGGAGGGCTCTTGCACGGGACGAGTCGACGCCCTGCTCGACCGCGGCGTGCAGGGGGCGGTGGCATCCGGCGAAGAAGAGCGAACACGAGCAAGAGGTGCTTCATCGGATGATGCAGGGCAGCAAGCGACCGTGCCGCCGTGCAACCGACACGCATGTCTGCACGGTTGCGCGACCGCCGGCGGAGCGTCGTCGACCGTCCCAGGACGGACCTGGTCAGGCGAACACCATCACCGAGGCAACAAAGATCTGGGATCGCGAGCGAGCAATGAGCCGCGGAGTGAGAGAGGGCCCCCGCTAAGGAGGTCGCTCGCAAGGTGAGCGTGTGAAGACCTCGTCGAAGAATGGCCATGACCTAGCGGTCGTACGATCGCTCCGACGACGCGATAACGGTGGCGTTTGCTCGGCTGCGGACGAATGCGATGGGCAAGCCCAAGGTCGTAAGGTAGAGAGACGATGCGATGCGACACTCGCCGCTCCCATCTCTTTCTCCCTATTTCTCTCCTCTCTTTTCCTAGAACAAACGTCGGGCGACGCGCAGCTGGTTGCGCCAAGAAGGGCCTCGCTCGTCAGCGCCCAGGGAGCCGTCGGTCGGACGACAGCAGCGAAGACGGTGGCTGGGACACCGTTGAGATCGACGGACGCCGTGGAGCTTTCGCGACCTCGGTCGCATCGACGAGCTCGCCGAGGAAGCGGCGTGGCGCGCCTCCGGCCGCGAAGGATGAACTCGGCCGCGGCACGCCAGACCAGCTCGCGAGCGGCGGTTAATCGAGAAGGAGGGTGGGCGTGGCCGTAGGCGACGACAAAGCGCAGCGCGGAACCCCCCGCCGGTGGCGGGCGGGGCACCTGCACCACGCGAAGGACCACGGGGAGCGTGCGCGCAAACAGCGCCGGCTCGCACACGAGCGGAGGGCACTGCAGGACCGCGATTGCCTCGAAACCTGCGCGCGACGCGTCCAGCTCCGCCGGCACGAGCGTAGCGGCCATCGAGCGGTCAGAAAGACGCAGCGAACGGCCGGGACGGCGCTCCTCGGCACCGCGCACGCGATCGCCACGCGGGAGTCGTCGAAAGCGGCTGCGACTGCAAACCTCGCCGGCGGAGCGACTCCGGTCGGGGCGAGCGACGTGATTTCGTATCTAAGCGCGGTCCAGTCCGTGCGGTGAGCGTCGTCGATTCGCAGAGCGCGAGCAGAGCGGCGGCTTCGCTCGACGGGCGAGCTCTCGTCAGATTAGCGTGTGCGCGAGTGCTCCCGGCTTCCAGCACGCCGCGTGCGTCGGGTCAGGTAGATAGCGAGGCGAGCCTGAATAAAGTCGGACGACGAGCGATTGTAGGCAGGGCGAGGCGTTAGCGCGAACGCAACGCGATGGCGGGCAGATCGCTGCGACGACTAGTCGTCCGAGACGACGGGCGAGCCGAGACGCGCGAGGTCGACGACGAGCGCTACGCGAATGCCGTTGATCGCGTCGGCTCGCGCACGGGCAGATAGGCGAGCTCGGCTCGCGAGGCCAGGTAGCTGCGCTCGAGCAAGCGCCAACTGGGCGAGCAGGCCAGGTGCATATACGCGATGACCGTGAAGTCGACGGAAGCCCCTCGTTAGCCTCGTCGAGATAGGCGCGGGAGAGGAGTAGAGATTTAGACGAAAAGCTAGATATCGACGAGTGAAAAGAGAAACTCAGCGAGATCCCCATTCGAGTCAGCGCAACGCGAATTAGAGAGAGACGAAAGGCGGCACGCGATGGCGAGGCGATGCTCGCGCTTGTAGAGCGGAGAGATTAGATCCGACGATAGAGAAGAGATAGGCGATAGGAAGGCTATATATGATCTTTTAATAATAATAAGGGTGTTGTTTTTGTTTTTGTTTTTTTCTGTTTTGTTTTTGTTCTTTGGTTACAGCGTGTTTCTTAGGGCTATTCTCCTAAACGATTCTATCCCATTCGCCCCTCATCATCACCGATACCCTCAGCAGATCTTCCCATCCTCGCTCTAATCAGCTTGCCTGGGCGTGGACGGAGCCCGAGTTTCCACCCCCAGTGCGTGCTTCCTGTCTTTTTTTTCTCTTCTTGTTTCCTTTTTTTTTCTGTCTCTTGGTACGGCACTAAGAAAGCGGCGGCTCATTGATCTGAGAGTGGGACCTGCTACGAGAAGATGAGTGGGTGGTAGGGGAGAGGGGGAGGAAGGGGAGAGATAGGACGGGGACGATAGACTATCGCTGCGCGATCGTCGAGCGGAAGCTCGCAGGTCTCTACAAGCGCAGAGGCCTGCCTCGCCGAGAGCGCGTGCCGAAGGGGCGGGCGGCGCTCGAATTCGCGTTGCGCGACGACGAATGGGGATCGCCGCATAGAGGTGCTCGGTCAGCTCGGCGATTCGAGTTGTTCGGCTCGCTAGCGCTCGCCCGCGCCTATCTCGACGAGGACGAACGGGGGCTGCAGGCGAATGCACGGTCATCGGGAGCTGCACGGCTGCGTGCCCAGGTGGCGTGCCGAGCGCCGCTACCGGCCGATGCGAGCCGAGCTCGCCGATCTGCAGCTGTGCGCGAGCGACGCGATCAACGTCAATCGCTACGCGCTCTTCTTCGACTCGCGCGGCTAGGCCGCCCGTCAGTCTCGGACGACGAGGCGTCGAAGCTGATCGCTCGCTGCAGTGCGCGCGACGCCGCGCTGCGACCGCGCTCGTCGCCGAAGGATGGCAGCGCGCCTCGAGATCGACCATGACCCGGCCGGCACGCGAGTGCTGGAAGCGGGATCACTCGCGCACACGAGATCGAAGAAGAGCTCGCCCGGGTCGAGCGAAGCCGCCGCGTGCTAGCGCTCGCGATCGACGCGCGCACCGCACGGACTGGACCGCGCTGTTTCGACCGTCGCTCGCCCGACCGGAGTCGCTCCGCGGCGAGGTGTGCAGTGAAGCCCGTCGACGACGCCCGCGTGGCGATCGCGGTGCGCGGTGCGATGCGCGCGTCCGGCGTCGCTGCGTCGTGACGGAAATCGATGAAGCCCGAGCTAGTGACGCGGAGCTGGTCGCGTCGCTCGCAGGGGCGAGCGAATAGCGGTCCTGGCATGCGCCGCTCGTGGGCGCGCCGGCGTGTTGACGCGCAAGCTCCCGTGGTCCTATCGCGTGAGGTGCAGGTGCACCGCCCCCAACACGGCGTTGCCGCGCGGCGGTTGTCGTCGCCGACGCCAAGACCCCAGCTGCTCGAGCATACAACGCCGCTCTGATAAGCGGGTTGGCGTGCCCGGAGACGTCATACTTCGCGGCCAGGAGGCGCGGCCACGCCGCGTCCTCGGCGAGCTCGGCGATGCGACAGAGGTCGAGAGCCATGCTCACGGCGTCGTCGATCTCACGGTGTCCCAGGAACCGGTCGTCGCGCTGTCGTCCGACGCCGACGGAGCCGGGCGCTTGACAGAGAGCCTGCGTGGGCACGGCTGCGCTGTCGCCCGCCGGTTGTTCTCGGCGAGTGTCGCATTCGCACGCTATCACCGACGAGGCCTGGGGCTTGCCCATCGCATTCGTCGCAGACGGAGCAAAGCACAGTGATCGCGTCGGCGGGAGCGATCGACGACCGCGAGCCGGGCAATTATTCGACGAGGTCTCAACGGCTCCGTGCGAGCGAAACTCGGCCGGGGCCCTCGCTCCACTCGCGGCGCAGGGCTCCGCGGCGATCCCAGAAGTGGGTGGCCTCGGTGATGGTGTTAGACGGACCCAGGGTAGTCCTGGGACGGTCGAACTACGCTCCCCCCCGGAGTCGCCAACCGTGAAGACATGCGGGTCGGGTGCACGCGGGAACGTCGTTGCTGCCCTGCAGATACGATGAAGACTCTTGCTAGTGTTCGTGTCTTCGCCGGATGCACCGCCACGGCAAGTCCGCGGTCGAGCAGGCGGTCGACTCGTCGTGCAAGAGCCTCCCGCGCGCGATGTCCGGTCGATCGCTGGGAAGGTCGGTCGCTGTTCGACCAGACGTCACGAATAGCGAGCTGTCCTACGTACATGCAGTGGGACGTTCACGATACGGCGTCGACGTCGACGCCCGACAGCGCGGGGTGATGACCAGGGCCCGTGACGCGCCTCGATACTTTCATCGGAGTGATCGCTCGCGGCGAGCATCGATGTCACTCGCCGTCGCGTTCAAGGGCGCGGGCGGGCCACGGACGGACACGCCGTCGGGCGGTGATCGAGGACCCGGCCGCGCGGTGTCCACGGCGACCGTGAGGTCGGATTCTGAGCGACCAGCCGCCGCCTCGTGTGATTAGCGAGCGCGTGCGCGATTTCTTATCTGCGGCAAGGGTCGCCATCGCAATTGATCGTCACATGAGGGGTGACGCGAGCGGGCGGGACGACGCGCCCGACGACGTACAGCCAGCGCGTGCGTGGACCTGGGATTTGATCGACGAACCGAGCTCGCCGCGTTTCGGGCGCCCAATCCGCGCGGTGCCGAGAGGGTGGTACGACGAAGATCGAGATCCAACGCATTCACCGACGCGCGCCGCGCTCCTCGAGATCGGCGCGCGTGCGCAGGGCTCGTGCCAGCGATCTGGACGTGGACGGTGTGAGCGCCGCCGCGAAGAACACCTGGGCGAGACGTCGATGCGCGCGCTTGATGTGTGAGACGCGCGCGCCGAAACCACAGTAGCGGATCACGTGCCCCATCACGGCGACACCGAGAAGCGCGACTTGTCTTCCACCTTGAACCGAAGCTCGACACTCTGACTCGAAGCTCTTCGTCCGATGCCACCCTCGGTGGCGCGGCGGCGAGAATGTGGAGAACGGTGTTGGTCGAGCCGCACATGGCGATATCGAGCGCAATGGCGTTCTCGAACGCGGGCTTGCTGGCGATGTGTGACGGTAGCACCGTCGCGTTCGTCCTGCTCGTAGCGGGCGGGGCGCAGGTCGCCGATCAGGTGGCCAGCCTATGGAAACGGCGCTTGGCGATCGGCGTGGGTGGCGAGGGTCGGACGTTGACGAGGCCGCGACAGGCCGAGCGCTTCGGTGAGGCAGTTCATCGACTTGGCGGGCCACATGCCGAGCACGACCGCAGGTCGGGCAGGAGTTCTGATAGTAGGCCTTGAAGTCGGCCTCGGGCACGGTCATCGCGCAGCGACCATGATGTCGATTCAGGTCCGCGGCTTCACGGTGCCCGTGGCCCGATTGCCTTACGGCCTCCATCGAGCCGCCCGAACGAACACGACCGGGATGTTGAGCCGCATCGCCGCCATCAGCATGCCGGGGGTGATTTGTCGCAATGGAGATGCAGACCATGGCGTCGGCGCATGGGCGTTGATCATGTATCGCCGATGTGGCGATCAGCTCGCGCATGGGCAGGGAAATAGAGAATGCGTCGTGCCCATGGCGATGCCATGTCGACCGCGATGGTGTGAATTCCTTGGACGCCGCAGGCCGCCATCGATATCGCGGGCACCAGTGGCCGAGATCATTGCGGTGGACGTGAGGGACGAATGGTGAAGGCGTTGACCACGGCGATGATCGGCTTGCGAAAATCGGCGTCCGTCATTACGGTGGCGCGCCACAGGAGCGGGCCGCCGGCCATGTTGCGCCCATGGTGGCGTTCGTCTCGAGCGATGGCGGGCATCATGGCACCTCGCGTCGAGTTCGGGATAGAGCACGACGCTTTCCTGAGCCGTGGGTTCGTTCCGGCAGCCGATGAGACCGCCGGCTGGTCACAGCGGTTGACGGCCACTGCAGCGTGTTCGTGGGAATGAAGAGGTAGTAGCGGGCCGTACTGTGGCGCGCTGGGTCAGGGTCTCGCGCTCCACTTCTACGCCGTCGCCGCCGTTCATAATGTAAAATGCCGATCAGCCGGGCAGGAGGGGCTTTGGTCCGTCCGCCGGGCGGGATGGGGGCCGATGCCGAGCAAAGGGCTTCGGGCGCCGACAGGCTCGGCGCTGACGCGGGCAAATAGTCCGAGCCCTGCTCGGCGCGACACCGGTTCCGCTGGCCCGAACGGCAGCTTACTCTGACAGAGACATTAGCATCCTCCCTTGTCGATGCCGGCAGTATGAATCGTCGGGTTCGCGGCGTATCGAGCGGCGCGACGAATTCCGAATTGTTCTGAAGCGGGTTATGCTGAGGGGCATGGAGCGTCGGAGTGTTACGCTTGGGGCCGTTTGTTCGATGCCGATCGGGAAACGTGTTTCGCGAAGCCAACCGTTCCTCAGAGGCAGACGAATTGCGCTGCTGCGGGTGCTGCTCGGAGCGGAACCGGGAGGTCCGAGGCAGAGCTGGTAGACGCGAGTGGCCGGGAACGGCGACTCGAGGAAAGCAATCTTGTCGGTTAAGGTCGCCAACTCAGACGGCTGCTCGGACCAAATCCGCAGGGCGGCGATTGTAATAGGCAACGGTGGCGGGGTCGGATACCGGTTCGCGGCGAGAGAAGATCGTCGCCACGAGCCGTCACAGTCGGTTCGGCCGACGGTTGCTGGTCAGCCGTTCGGCGATGTGACCGGCGAGCAGAGCGGCGTTCCGCTGTCGGCCGGGGTCACCCGAAGGCTTGTCGTGGCGCTGTCGCGCTTTCGCGGTTTGCCGTCCGCGCAGGGGGCGACGCGGCCTATGTGCTGTCGGGGAGTGTCCACAAAATGGGCGCAAGGTCCGGATTTCGTCGCCACTGGTGTCATCGGGCGCGGGCACGCATGTGTGGGCCGAGAATACGATATCGAGACCACCGATCTGCTTCGCGCTGCAGGACGAAACTGCGGCTCGAGTCGCGGGGCGATCGAACACGGAGGCTGCTTCGATCGGAGGCCGCGCGGCCGCCGGCGACCGCTCGGCCGCGATCTGGTTCGCCCGGGCACGCTGCTTTTCCATCGGCTCCACTCGCGCCACGCACCTGAGCGGCAAGCGCTGTTTGGCAGGGCTCGGAAGATCGATCCGGCGTGGCGAGGCGCAATCTGGCTCGCGCGCGTGACCGGCGGGCTGCTCGCCTATGGTGTCGACGATGCGGATAGCGCGGCGCCGCGGGGCTTCGCGCGCGGCGATGACCGCAGTGCGGCTCGACGAAAGAACCATTTACGCGCATTACGGTCTGGACGATTGTCAGCATATATGGGGGCAACCTGAACCGGCGAGGCCGGGCCGCAGAGCGCGCCATCGAAGCGAGCGGCCAGCTTCGCGCGGGGTCACCTTGTCCTGGAATGACTCGCTGTTTTCGGGTGGAGGCAAGCGCGGCGATCCGCTCGCTCGAAACGCGGCATCGAGATCAGCCAGCACGATCCGCCAAGTTTCATCTGGCTACCTGCTGCGTGGCGCGCGCTCAGTCTGGCGACGGGCGAGGCCGGTATCGACGCCGACAAGCAGGTGGTTCAAGATCAGGCCCGAATGCGCCCGGCTTTGAGACCTCGCTTACTGCCAGGCGCTGGCGGGAAGACGCGACGCGGCGCGCAAATCTGCGGACGCACCTCAGGCAGCGCGATCAGGTCCCGGCGACAGCGCTGGCGCCGATGCGGTAGCGCAAAAGGTCTGGGCGAGCCGGATCGCCGACCACCTGGGGAAGCTGCACAAGAACCAGCAGGCGGCGGAATAGCTCTCAACTTCCACAGCTGCCGGCGGGATGTTCTGGTTGACGGGAAGAGGTTCTGCGGGTCGAACTTGCGATTGAGGGTAGCGAGGCGCGGGTAGTGTCGACGAACGTGGATTGATGCGGGCCTCGCCCTCGTCGGACCTCATGAAATTGGGATAGGAGCCGGCGAGGGTTGTGCGGCGTGCAACCGCCCGCCAGTAGTCAAGTGGACCATTTCTTGATGAAGCCAGCGCCGGACGGGTCAGGATCGACGGCGGCGATGAACAAGACCAGGTGGCGTCCGAGTAATCCAGGCGTTTCGTACTTAGGCCGTCGTGCACCGCGCCATCGATCGGATAGAGGGCATGCCAGGAGAAGTCGTTGCCTTGGTGGCTGATCGATGTGGGCCGTGATGCGGCGTCGGGCAGCTCCTGACGAAGTC
>Ga0179591_1358215_pt1 | contig 12161 bp, 16 predicted proteins | sample CZOMad2_1_08_16f_FD_182891 | JGI IMG/M metagenome (GOLD analysis project Ga0179591, IMG submission 182891) | Vadose zone soil fungal communities from Angelo Coast Range Reserve, California, USA - CZOMad2_1_08_16fungal (PacBio error correction) | ecosystem: Environmental > Terrestrial > Soil >... | reverse complement strand
GGTGGTTGGTTTTTTTTCCCAAGTTTTGTCTTTTCGATTTTTCTTGGGACCCCCCCGCCGAGGGAGTATAAGGGTTTCGGGCTGGGCTTTTGAGCCCTTCTTTTCCCTTGCAAATCCCTTTCCAATCATTCTCACTCTACCACAGGCCTTCAAAACATTTTTTTGCGGTTCGAGGTTCTTTTCCTTTTTTTTGTCCGTTTTTTCGCCCCCCGTAGGTTTTTGACTCTTTTTCCTCTCGCAGGAAGAGTCAATTCAATCGGAGCAGTGCCGTTCGGCTGATTTCCCCCTTCGCACTTTTCACCCCACCCACCCTTTTCTTTTTTTTGACTTCTTGTCCCCCTCCGGGCCCTGACGGGGGGCCTACGTGACCCCATTCTCAGTATTCTCCTCCAGTTTTCTGCCTGTCCCTGCTTCCGTGCACTTCGGCACATTCCCAATTCTTCTTCCCTTTGCTGATATTCTCTCTTCGTTTGTGTGATAGTAGACAACCTGCCTTCACTGTAGTCGAGGAGTTGCCCTTTTCTTTTGTCATTTCGCGTCTGTTATGTCCCCTTTGTTTTGCAGGTCTTGTTCTTCTTCCTTGGGGCGTGCCCGGAACCTTCCAAAGTCCGAGGATTTTGGAACTTGGCCATCCTGCTTTCCCAGTGACGTCCTCTTCCTTTGTCCTTCTGCCCCTTTCCCCCTTTCGTTGCTTTTTTTCCCGCGCATCTCAGGAGTTCATCGTTCCACCACGGAAGCCGCTCTTCCCCCGCCGTCCAATTTTTCATCATTTTCCCCCCCCCTCTTGCGATCTTGCAGTTTTTCCCGGGAGAACTTTCAAAATTAGCTCGTTGCTGGGCCTTGCCTTTTTGAAGCCTCCCCTTGTACCTTTTTCCGTCACCCTTTCTTTCGCTTTTTTTCTTTCAGCAGGCGTCTCAGATGTTGGTAAGGCTCATCTTATTTTCCCATCTCAGTTGGGTTTTTCTTCCCCGGACGCGCTTCATTCAACCCCCGTCAGAGCCATCCTTTTCTGCTGCTGACGTGGTTGCTTCCCCGGTTTTCCTCTCTCTATTCTCCTCGTCGGCCCCGGATTGAAGGTACCGTGTTTGTTGACTCGGCGTGATTCTAAGTGTTTCCCCTCTGATGAGCTTTCGCCAGCCTTTCTCCTTCTCTTTTCCCCTGACGCACTCAATGCGCAATTCATGGTTGGTTCGTCTTTTGTTGGTTTCCCTCTTCCTGGTTCGACGTTCTTTTTCGGTTGTTGACTTCCCCCCTCTTTCTAGTTTTCATCCCCTGATCTGTTTTATCATTACTGTTGGCCCCTGCCTCGTCGTCACGGCTTTGTTCCCTGTAGCAGTGTTTTTTGGTTTTGATGCCCCCTTTCCTCTTTTCGAGGGACTTGACTCTGAATGAACTCTGACTCGCCGAGTTTCTTTTTCCCCTTTCGGCTTTTTTGCCCGTGAATCCGTAAGTGTCGGCCTTTAAGAGCACTCCGATTCGCAGCTGCTTGGATCGGCCCCCTTTTGGCCTTTTCCCCCCTGCGGGTTTTTTCTCTTCCCTCTTTTTCTCTTTCAAGATCGATTGATATTTGTCACCGCGTTTACTTTTTTTCCCACTGACTTTTAACCACAATTATATCAGGGTCCTCTCCCTCCCTTCACGAAGAAGTTCCCTTGCATGTGTCCCCCTCGGCGGTTGCAATTTTCATTTCCCCTCCCTTCCCCTTAGACGAAGTTGTGGAGGTAGCATTGACTGCCCTTCCGGCTCACGTGTTTACTTTTTTTTCTTTCACCTGATTCCACCCTTTGTAGACCCCCCCACTTTTTTTCTTTCCCCTTTTGTTTCTGGTTGGGTCCTTGCAGGTTGCGTGATCTACATTCATCTTGATCCCTTCTCGCGTCCCCATTTTTCCCTCTTTCGCTGTGGGTATCGTCACCGCACTCGCCTTTTCCTTTTCCATTTTTCGCGCTTTTCTTTGACTCCCGCCGTCCTGCTCTTCCATGGATGCTTTCCACTTTTATTTTTCCCCTTCTTACACCTGGAGTCTTGTTGCTGAGGGATTCGGATCCCTCATTTCCTATCCGTTTCCAGCATTATCTTTCCTTGCCCGGTTCACCCGCGGTTGTTCTGAATTTGTTCCGGGACCACGCGGACCTTCCTTCCTCCTCCTTCTTCTTGCTTTCACCGGCGCTGACCCCTTCTTCGACAGTTTACCCTTTTGTTCCTCCTGTTGCATGTCTGAAGCAACTTTTTTCTCCGTATCGTGACTTCTCCCCTCATTGTGTTCCATCCTTTTCCCGGCTTATCAATGCCCTCTTTTGTGGCTTGCGTTTTCTCGGTAGAGACCCCTTTTGACCACGCGTTTCTTAATCCTGCTTTCGTTCTTGTCGCTCTCTCCCCCCAGCTGGTGGAGGTTTTCCATTCTCGTGAGTCGGAACTTGTTTCCTTCATCTGTTGCGCGTCTTTTCCTTTTTTCTCCCCCAGTGTCTTTGGTACTTGGTCGGTAAGTCCTTTTAATAGGCCCCCGGAGGCAGTGGCCTTTCCCTGGCTTTAGAGGTTCTCTCTCTTTGTTTTTTTTTTTGTCTTCGATTCGAACCCCCTTCCCTGGTCCCACGAGTGTTTCCTCAGACTCCAAAGTCCTTTGGCTCTTCCACGCTCTCCCTATGGGCGTTTTTTTTTTTCCTTTAACCCTGCCCCTCCCCCCACTCTGTCAGCACCCCACCCTGACGGTTTAGCTTTCCGACAATTTCTTAAAGCATGAGACCCCTAAGTGATTTCACCCCACCTTACGAGAACTTCCTTACCTTTTTTTTAAGCTTCTTTTTCTCGTTCGAGTGGGAACGTCTTACTTCCTCTTAGCTAACACTTGTACAACCCTTTTTGCCTCCCCCTGGATGACACCCTTTTAACCGAGTATTTCCCTATTGCTGGAAGCGGTCCGTTTGACCGACCCATCTTTTTTTCCGATCTGGCAGAGAACGGTTTTCTCCTTGGTTCCAATCCTTTTTCCTTACTTTTTCTTCGCCTCCCGTCTGATTGTTCGCGTCTCACCCAGTTTTCGGTGATCTGCGCCCGCTCGGTCTCCGTCCTACGTTTTTCCCGTGAACTTGTCGGCAGTTTTTCATCCCGCCTCCTTCTCGAGGCGGGGTAAGAGTTCCTCCCCGCTCCCTCGTTTTTTGGCCACCTTGGCCCCCCGCTTTTGTTTTTTATTCAAGCTTGACTCGGGCTTTCTTGTTCTTTAGGGCTTTCGATCGTGATATGCTTTCGCCGAAAATTTTTCTTTCAAAGTAAAAAACAGGTCGGACGTCGGACCCCTTTTTTTTGCGTCGTTCCTCCCTCGTTGCTCCCTTGGTTTTTTTTTTCTGATTACCCCTCCCTTAGATCTTTCCGGTCCCAGTACGTTTTCTCCCTGACCACTTGTCAAAGTTTCCGATTTTGTGCGTGTCTGTTTTTTCGTGAACCTGGGTTTTTTTTTTTTAGCGGTGCCCCGTGTCCAACAGGTTTTGAATGTTTTTCTCTTTTATGTCCGGTTGTCCCCCCCTTCCCTCCCCCAGACTTTTTGATCGCGCGTTTTTCCCCCTGTTTTATGGAGCTTTCTTCGAGTCGGTGATGGTCCTTTTAGGAGCCACCCTCCACCTCCTTGTCTTTCTGTCCCTTGTTTTTTTTTTTTTTCATATTCGCTCCCCTGTTCCCGTCCATCCCCCCCCAACTCCGAGGACATAACAGTCGGATAGATACGCTCAGGCTCCCCTTTCTGGTCGCTTCTTTACTTTTTCTTTGATCCTCCTAAATTCCCATTCCCACTGCTGCCCAAGAAGTGCTGTGATTCCGTCCGAGTCGGCGCTTTTTTGTTCCCGGAAGATTTTCCGCGCGTCAGCTCTCTCTTTTTTCCCCTAGACTTTTTTGATGACTTCACCCCCCTTTTATTTGGGGGGGAAGCGCATGAGTTTAGGTTCGCTGAAAAGCTCTCCGCTCTCTACAGGATCTTTCCACCCTTTTTTCTGGGATCGATTTCACCTACTGTTTTTTCTGCCCTTTCCCCCCCCGGCCTAATAATTTTGATCCTCCAAAACGGGGGTTGCCCACTTTTGACGATCCCACTTTCAGACTTTTTTTTTTGTCCGTCCCTTGGGCCGTTGAGGGTCTCATGAGGGGTTCTGAGCCCGTTTCGGTCCCCTTCCGTAACTCGCTAAGGCCGTATCTTGGACCCCCTTCCAGCGTATGGTTTCGACCTATCTACAGGATGTCCCGATTGTCCTACCCCTTTCCGTGCGAGTTTTCCCTCTTGGACACCCCCTTCCTTTTTTTGGAAGATTTTTTACCTGCCCCCAATCGCTGGATCGAGGATTTTTTTAATTCACGTCTCCTTCCAACCTCCGCGCGTTTTTGAACTTCCTTTCCTTTTCCCTTGGGTGTCCTTTTACGTCAGGGGCTTCACTTTTGGATGCCTCATTATTGACCCTCCAATTTGGAACCCTTTTTGGGTTTTTTCCTTTCCCTCCTGGTTTTTCTTTTCCCCCCTCCGTTGATTCTGTCCGTCCTTTTTTCTTGTCCCGGAAAATATTCGAACAGTTTTTGTCTTGCCGGCATTCCCGGCTTTCCGTTCGAGAGCTCCAATCTGTTTTGGTGGTTTTTCTTTCTGGTCCAAAGGTCCCGAACCTTGACCTTTTTTAGGCACTGCGCTTCGTGATTTCAAAATGCTCTTGCCTTTTTCCTTCTTCTGACCGTCACCCTTTTGTTTTTCAAGACAGGTCCCTGACGGATTTCCCCTCCCGGCAACCCACCCTCTTTCTCCGTCGAGAGCTTTCTGACTGCTCTTCGTTTAATTGTCCCCTTTTTTTTTTAGTTGTTCCCTCCTCCCCTCCTGTTCGAGATTCCCCTTCCTTGTCAACCTGGCTAATGACCTTTCTCTTTTTGAGCAAAGCGTCTATGAATTTTGGGAGTGTCCTCCGTCAGGGCCTCCCCAACCTTTCTTGTCCCATTCGGTCCTTCTGATTTGGTTTCCCCTTGCCCTCCGCTTCTAAACAACCTTTTCGTGTTGTCTTTTAGTTGACTTACATCAGTTTCGACTTCGTGCCTGTCCCCCGTAACCTGCCGCGCTTATCCTTTTTCGCCGCTTGACCCCCCCCAGCTTTTTCTCCAATTTCGAGTTTCTTAAACTGCATTTTTCAATCCGTGTTGAAACCCGCTGTTCCTCTCCTTTTCAGTCACATGCTCTCTTCAGCTTGGCCTTCTGAATTCTTATCCCATCCTTTCTTTTTCCCCGTTTTACCTCCCCGCCGTTGGTCCACCGCGGCCGTTTGCCCTTTTTCGATGTTTGGCAGAACTCGATATCCCAGACAGGTGTTTTTTTTTGGGTTCAAATTGTTCACTCGATCCTTTACAATCCCCCAAGTCCACAGAATTCTTTTCTTTCTAGTGAGCGCCACCCGCGTCTAGTCTCCCTCCCCCTTCTTGTTGTCTGCATTGTCCCGTATTTTTTTTCCTTGGTCTGGCGTTTCAATTGATTTTTTCCCTGACGCTCCCCCCCCCCCATCCCGCTTATTCTCTCAGGTTTTTCTTTCCTTTCACTGACGTCCGCTGGTCCTTGCTTTCTACCATGGTAGGGTTCCTGAGACTTTCTTTGTTCGTTTGGTTTTTGTGCCAGAAGGTTCATTTTCTTCTTCTCCCTCCTGCTTTCTTCTTGGGAGCTCATCTCTGTTTTCCCCCCTGGTTTCAGCCCTGATGTTTTGATTGGCCGGGCCTCCCCCGAGGGTCAGAGAGGTCTTCCCCTTTTCCTCTTCTCTCCTGATGAACTCGCGTGATCTTTATCCCCTCTTTCTTTTGCCCCCAGAGAGGTTAAGTTTTTTTCCCCATTTGAGGTCCTCGGCGACTTGTCGCTTTCCTTCCAGCGGGCCCGCGTGCAGCTTTTTTGTAAGTCGCCTTTTATGCGTACTTTGATTTTCTTTTTAGTTGGGCCAGAGCTTTTTTTTTTTTCTAGTCTTTTCCCTTGGAGACGTTATTTGTTTCGACTTGAACTTTTCTAATATCTTTGTCTTCAGTTGACCTGGAGTACTACGGCTTCACCTCTGTCGGTTTTCACTTTGGTCCTCACCAATCACACTGGTGACCCGTAAGGCAGGTGCCAGTTTTTCCCCCCTTATTTGCCGAAGCCGCGTCCTTATGTACCCGTCGACTTACTGCAGTTTTCCGTTGTTCCCAGTTTTTGTTTTCTTCTTCTTCATTTCCGTCGCCTGGACCCTTCGCTGAACCATCCCGTCGTCCGATATTCCTTACTCTCGTTCCCGAGAGTTTTGTTTTTTTTTATTTTCTCCTGTGTGCGCTGCCCCTTGAACATTTGCTTTGCCTGCCTGGAGTTTTTTTTTTGAGGTATAATTTAGACCCTTTTTTGTGCGGTTTTTCCCACGCCAACCACCTTGCATGACAGGAAACACGCCGCCAGTTTTTTGCGTGTTGCTTCCCGTGTAAGCGTTTGACACTGGTTTCCTGGTTTGACTTTGAACTCGGTCTTCTGCTACGCTTCTTTCCCCCGCCCCGCGTCGTACAGGAATGGTCTTCTACCTTCTTCCTTTTCCTCTGTAAGGGTTTTTTTCTCGCCCCCCCCTTTTCTTTTCTTCCCTCTACTCCTTCAGCCCTTTTTTTTTTCTGGCGTGCGTAATTTAAACTTATTCTTCGTGCCCTTTTTTTTTTTTGTTCTTGAGAAGTTCCTGATCCCCTCACCCCAACCGCGAACTCCTCTGGCCTGTCGAGATTTTCCTTTCCTGGGACAGTTTTGCCTCCTGTTCCCTTTTTGAAGCATCTCTTTTTCCATTTTTCCGATTTCACTCTGCGGTTTTTTTTCCAAGTAGTATGTTTAGGTTGGTGCCATTTTGTCCCGGACGATTCTTTTTTCCCCTTGCCCTTCACTTGATAATGTTCTTTAATTCCCTTTTGTTGTTTTTGAGTGCCCTCTCTCCCCGTTTAGCGCTGGACGTCCCATCCAGCAAATCCCCCCACTTTCCCCCCCCTTATAGACCCGTTCTTTTTTTTTTTTTTTTGTGTTTACATTTTTTCTTTTTCACCCCCCTTCTCTTCCTCAAGCTCGTTTTTTTTTTCAGTGGGGGGGAGGGATTCCCCCCTCCCCGCCTTGTCCCCGGCCTTTTTCACGCCTTCCTTTGCCCACTGACCGCCCTGCTGGGTGATGCCACATGTTTTTTCCGCTTTCTCTTTTTCTTTGCTTTCCGCCTCGATTTTTCAAACACTCGGAGACCCCTAGCTATTTTAGGAGGATTCCCCGCATGTACTTTTTGTCACTTCTGCTACTTTTTTTTTTCTGAACGAAACTCTTTTCCTTATTGCTGATCTGCCTTCCGGTTGGTATTTTAGCGGGTCGTTGAATTCATCGCCGTACGGACGGTGCTTTCTGTTTTTTTCCCCAGTATTTTTTTGATCAGTGGTCTAGGGGATAGTCAGTGTTTTTCAGACCCCCATTATTTCAACTCCTGGACCCCATTTCTTTCTCCCTTTCTCATCCCCACCTTGTGTCTCGCTTTTTCTTAGCCGAGCTGCATCGTCGACCGCCCCTGTTTTTTTTTCACTTTCCCTCGACCCGGCCTCCTTTTTTTTTTAGGTGAGTCGCCCCTTTTGAGAACCCACACTTTGGATTCTTTCAACCAAGTCCCCTTCGACGCCACTCGATTTGGTTCTTACTTTCGTGTACCTTTTCCCCCTCTTTGACCTACCTTTTTTTTAAGGAACCTCTTTGGACCTCAAGTCCTTCGATGAATTTGCCTTATTCTGCTCTATCCTTTTTAAATTTTTGACTTACCGGTTTTTTTTCTAGTTCTTGGCCCTCGCTCTTATAGCAGGTTCCAATCTCCCAACCCCCGATGTCATTTATTGAACTGGTTGTCCCCCCCCCCCGGCCTGTGTCCGCCGGTTTGTCTTTCCTTGCCCCCCCCGTTTTCGATTGAGGGACCTGTCTGTTTCTTATGGATTCTCCAACTGGATCTTCCACTTTGAGACTTTTTTTTCTATCCGCTCCCTGGGGCTTCACATTCCCCCTGTCAACCCCCCCTTCTTTTCCCCCCCTCAGAGTCGGGGTCGCTACGGCCCTCTGATTCCTTCCCCCCTTGGCTTCCCAGTGCATGACCCTCCTCCTTCTCTCCGAACTGTGCTGAAGTCTGGTGGTCTTCCGTGCCGTTTTTTAAAGACTCCCGGCTCCCTCCCCTTTTCATCTCTGGAGTGATTTTTCTTGGTCGGCGTCGCCCATACTATTCCATTTTCCCCTTTTCTCCCCTTCCCAACTTCTCGGTTTTTTTTTTTTGGCTTTTCCCCTCTCCTTTCCTCATCCTTTTCCATATTTCAGCTCCTGTCTGGACCCGGGGAGCTGGTCCCGGTGGTTTTGCCGGATTTTTAGAAGGTCTGGGAAACGTCACCTCGTCGACCCCCCCTGTATTCAGTACCCTAACCCCTACCCCCTCCCCTTGAATTGGCCTTAAGGATGGCGGGCCGTCCTGTGCCGACTGGATCCTGGTGCTGTCCTCCTTCGGCCTTCCCCCCGCTACCTGTTAGTACTCAGTAATAGTCCTGTGTCCTGGTCCCCCTCCCGGGACCCCCGCCCCCGTCCTTTCCGTGGGCCCCGACTTTCTCTCTGGTACCGTAAAGTTCAGGAAAGAGGCTGTTAAGATTTTTTTGCGTTGGACAGTTTTTCCCCATCCCCCTTTTGATCTGACGTTTCTTTCGTTTTGCCCTACACCCCCCTTGAGCTGGAGGCAAGTTTGGACGAAAAAGGCCTCCCCCCCTTTGAGGGTCTATGGTTGAACCTGACCCATGTGCTGACGTCTCGTTTCAACTTTTTCCCAGTTTTGAGATTTACCGGGCTTTTATGGAAGTCCCCCCCAGTTCCCCCTAGGGGGCGTCTCCGGACCTTTTTTTGGGGCTCTCCCTTTCCGTAGCTGTCAGGTCTTTTTCCTCTGCAAACCCATAATGAGATAAGGGAAAAATGATTTTCGTCCCTGCTGTCTTCCCGATTTAGTTTTTTGATTGGCCTTAGTTGGAGATGGATTATCTAATGTAGTCTTGTGAATTCCCCCCTTCGACCCTCTTCAATTGGATCTCTAACGTCCCTTTGTAGTTCCGCCCTTTTCATCGTGCAAGTCCCCCAGTCACGAGTGTGTAAACCGACGTGAAAAGGGTTTTGAAGACCCTGGGTCATGATTTTCTTCACGCCCTAACTTTTTCCTAGTCAAGATTTTCTCTGTTCCTTTCATCCGGATGCCTATTCTTTTCGCTCCCCTCTGAAGAATTCACCTCTCTCTTCTTTTGTTTTTCCTCGTTTGAGGATGACCCCCTCTATCCCGCCGTGGGAAGGCGATAATTGGCTTGCAGGAGCACATTTTTGGATGCTTCTGCCCGGCGTGACTTTTCCCCTTTAACCCATTGTTCTTTCCGTTTTCTTTGTTCCCTGCCCCTGAGACCAGTGCCGACCCGTGACTCGTTCTTAATGATCCGTGTCCTTGGTCCCTTTTTTCCCGAGCACACTGCTCCCCCCTCTTAAGTTTTCGAGTCCCCCCCTGAGCTGAATCTTTTCTCCCCCGCGAAAACCGTTATTTCCCGAAGAGTAGAGTTCCCGGGCTTCCAAGTTGCGGAGCCTGCAAACCCCCTTTCCTTGCTCACCCTCCCTTTTTTTCCCATTTAGATTTTTTTTCCTCCTTCCCTCCTTGAACGAGAACCCCAAAATTCGTCCCCCCCCTTTTTCCTGGATCTTAGCCCTTTTTCTTGGCCAGTCTCCCCTCCCCTCCATATCCCCCTTTCTGTTTGGGGGCGGGGTTTTTTCCCCCTTTTGGTTTTTGACTCCGCTCTGACCCGAAGGAGCCGACGTAAAGAGTGAACCCTTTTTTTAGGGTCATTTGAAAGGCGCGGCGGATCGTTTCTCTAACGTCCCCGTCGTTTTCGGACGGATGTTTCCTTCTTTCCTTATTTTGACCGGACAGTAAAAGGTTTTATGACCCCTGATGGCCTGCTTCACTTTGGACTTCCGCCATTGTTTTCAATCTAAGTTTTTGGCCTTTCTCTCTTTCGATCCGAAGGTGTTGAAGTGCTCTTCACAAGAGAAGACTCCCAATCATCGTGGCTCGGTAGTTCCGTCTCCCACCCCTTCCTTTTTCTCTGCCCGTTTTTTGCCCCGTGATTTCTTTCCTTCGCCGAAGGTAGGATTCCGCTTGCAGTGCGGGAACGCTTGCTCTTTTTTGAAACTCTCTTCTATCGTAGTTCATTTCCCTTGTTTCCCTATTTACCATTTCTTGCCTTTTGAGTCAAGTTTTTTTTTTCTTAGAGTGAGCGGCGATCCGAGAGAAGCGTCCGATTCAATGATAGTTCTTGATCCTAGGGGGAATCCCCACCCACCCCCCCCACCCCCCCAACACAACCAACACCCCACCCCCCCCCCCCCCCCACAACACCCCCCCCCCCCCCCCCCCCCCCACAACAAAACCCCCCCCCCCGCTCGCGGTTGATAGAGTTGGCCGTTTTGGGGTGTCGAGTTGACCCGTCCTTCGCTTGCATTTTGGCTTGGTAACTTCTTCTTGTTGTCTTCAGGAACTTCTTCGCTTTTCTTCCATAGCTTCTTCTGTGCCGGGCCTGGTCCCTCCCCCCTTGGAGGCCCCGTCTTGCGGAGCTTCCCTCCCTTCTTCCATCCAGATCTCCAGTTGAAGAAGTGACCTTTCCCGCGCTCCGGTTCTTCGTTTTTTACTTTTCGTTTGTTTTCTTTCCCTTTCCTTTTAAACATGTCTAGTTTTGATTTCTTCTTTTTTCTCGATGTTCCTTCGTCCCCCTTTTTTGTTAGTCCGTCTGGAGACTCCGTCCTTTTTTGTTTAGGCCTTCTATGCCACTCCTTTCTTCTCTTCCTGATATTTTTCTTTCCCCTTTTTCGACGTCCCCGACAAGTTGTGCTTCTCTCCCCAAGGAGGCCTGGTGTTGCCGGTACTCCCCGTCCCCCTTACCCCTTATTCCGGGTTCTTTTTCCCTTTCTCTTGATTTGACCCAATTTCTCTGGCCGCCCGTTCGAGTCCTCTTCTCATTTCTGGCTGTGCTGCCTTTGCCCAGGCCAGGTGCGATCCCATCTTTTTACCTTCCCTTTCCAGAATCTTTACCCACGCCTCTCCTTCGTTTTGTCATTTTTTTGTCACGACTCCCCTTTCTTTCAATCTTTTGAGCGGAGGCGTCATCGCCCACTCGTTGTCCCCGTAGCCCCACTCCGCGGCCCTCTCCCCCCTCCCGGGCCGGCGCATGGTCATTTCTTTGTGATGCGGTTAACACCAAAAACGGCGGTTGATTTAATTTTTAGTAATTCTCCCTCAGCCATCCGCAATCCACCTGGATGACTGCTTGATGCTCGGGCCGGCTTGCGCCGTTCTTGACCTTTTTCTTTACCATGTACCATGTTTTCGAGTATTCGTCTTGGTCCCGCGTCTTGTTCGAGTTTCGGTTTAAGCCGTTGCAATTTTTTTCCTTTGACCTTTTTTCCTGTGATCTTTTAAGAGGTGAAGTTTTCTTCTTTAGTATATCTAGTTTTTGTTTGGAGCAGCGCCAACTCTTCCTGGTTTCAGATTTACCCTCTGAATGTTCTTTGTACTTTTTTGTTTCCCCAAGTCCCCCTCTGAGTAAGCCCACCCCGTTAAAGGTCACAAACCCCAAAGTCTTGCTGTAAACTCCCCCCCTTTTTTGCCCTTGACCTTGCCTGTTCTTGCCACTCTCTCCACTACTTGGGGGCCGTCCACCCGTGCATTTCCCCCCCCTTCTTGCCGTCCCATCCCCCTTGCCTTTTTTTGGATTTCGATTCCCTTAGATTGTTCTTATTCTAGTGCCCCCCCCTTTTTGCCCCCCCCCGTCCCATAACGTTTTGTTCTTCCCCTTTTGATCTCCTCCGTCGGCCTGACTGCGTATTGTCACTGAAACACCGCATTTCCTTTTTTTTTTTTTGATAATTCAATGACTGATGTTTCAGCAAGTTATTTGTTCCCCGTAGTTTCTTTCACTTTGGTTTTTTGATTTCTGCGTTAGCCCCCCTTCAGACCCCTTTTTTCACCTTTTTTCCTTTCCCTTTTTCCTAGTCGACATAAGCTTCAATGGAGATGCCTTCCTTCCCAGACGATTTCTCTTCTTTGATCCTTCTTATGTCAGGCACACGTGTGTCGTACCTT